>OFFL01000077.1_pt1 | contig 109837 bp, 96 predicted proteins | sample 1521391 | NCBI WGS metagenome assembly OFFL01 (sample SAMEA3504082, study PRJEB24116) | mouse gut metagenome | biome: mouse gut; feature: mouse-associated habitat; material: faeces | place: Denmark | collected 2011
CCGCCCGCCGAGGTTGCGCAGCTCGTAGACCCAGGGCATTGACGGCGCTTACTGACGACGTTTACTCGTGCCGGTTCTTGGCGCAACTCATTGACCCAGAGCATTGACCCAGCTTTTTTACATCGAATTTTGACCCAGAAGGAGAGTATTTCCCCTTTAAAATATCATTATGAAGGACAATCATTACAATGCAAGACTACAAAAACTACACGATTAAATGCGCAGACTGCGCCGAAAAAAAGGTATTCAGCGCCCGCACGGTGCGCGGCTTATGCGAGATATTGCGCGACAATGGCTGGGCAGTTAATGCGAATAACGACACTTTCTGGTGCCCTAATCACGCGGGAAGCCATAGGAACGTAGGCAAAGGCGGCGCAAAGCCAAGCGGCGTAAAACCTTATATTCAAATAAAATTAGACATTTAAAACAGGTGAAGTATGAAAATTTTAGTTGCTTGCGAAGAGAGCCAACGCGTATGCAAAGCGTTTAGAGCGAAAGGACACGAAGCATACAGTTGTGATATAGAATTCTGCTCAGGCGGCGCCCCGCAGTGGCATATATGGCAAGACGTTACGCCGTATATCAACGGCAACTGCACGTTCAGAACGTGCGACGGACAGGCGCACACGGTGGAGCAGTGGGATATGATTATAGCCTTTCCGCCCTGCACTTATCTTTCAAAGGCGGGAAGCTCTAATTTAATACGTAACGGCGAGATAGACGAAGAACGCCTACAAAAAGGAAAAGAAGCGGCAGAATTCTTTTATAAATTCTACAACGCAAATTGCCCGCGTATCTGCATTGAAAACCCCGTGCCAATGCAAATGTTCGGACTGCCTGAACATACCCAAAAAGTAGAACCGTATATGTTCGGCGTGCCTGTAAGTAAAACCACTTACTTATGGTTGAAAGGCTTGCCGCGCCTATGCCCGACGAACGTTATAGAGCCGAAATATACCTTTAATACATATCCGCCCTTTAAAAACTCGTTCGGAAAGTATAGGCAGAGGAACAGGAGCAAGACTTTTGAAGAAGTCGCGGCGGCTATGGCTTTAAGTTGGGGAGATGACCACGTTTAGCCGCGCTGATTATTCCCAGGGCATTTTTGACCCAAGTCATTGACCCGCCCGCCGAGGTTGCGCAGCTCGTAGACCCAGGGCATTGACGGCGCTTACTGATGACGTTTACTCGCGCCGGTTCTTGGCGCAGCTCATTGACCCAGTATTTTGAAATCAAATTTTGACCCATTACAGGTAATCTAAAATGCCATATAAACGATTTAAGCGCGGCGTGCGGCGCGTTCTTCGGAACGAAGCACACAACAATTTAAAACAAAATTTTGCGGTGAGTTAGGCTCTATGCTTAACTCACCGCTTTTTTACCACGCCTACAAGCACCACAATATAAAGTATTATTTCAAACATAACACAACAATATATTGTACACAAACAAGACCGCCCGCACAAAATGCGGGGTATGCGAAAAATTTTTTTAAATTATATAGCTAAAATCAACAACTAAATAAGACCCGACCAGGCGGCAAGTCGTTAAACTGTCAGGTGATGGCAGGAGCCAACGCATAAAATCTTCGTGCGAAATCGTATGCACGTTCAACTGCCTAAAACGTCGGTTTATTAAGTTCCGTATAAAAACAAGTTTCGAGGATGGTTACGGAAATTCAACCCGCCGTGGGGCGTAGCGTGCGGCGCAAACGCAAGTTTGCAGTTATGGGGCAGAATTTCGGAAAAGTTTTCGCTTTTCCCGCGTTGCAGGGAAAAGTCCGCCCAAATCAAACTATATTTTAAATATGGGGGGTATCGTACGCCGACAGGCGGAAAACCGAACAGAGGTCAAGTCCCTTAGGTCGCCGCGCTTCCCCAGCCGTAGGCGGTCAGTGGGAAACGCGTCAAATCTGAAATGAATTGCCTCCGCAGTTTAAGGCAAGGTGCAAATTTTTTTAAAAATCAGCCGTTTTGCGCGCCTTAACATTGCTTTAATGGTTGTCAATCATTTGCGTAAATGCGGCAGGGCTCGCCGCCCTGACCTTTCATTATTAAAAGAAAAACGACCAAAGCGGCAAGCCTGCTTTGGTCGTAATGCTGTGTAGAAAAGAAGTTCGCCGCGCCGCCGTTCTTTAATCATTGTCAACCATTAACCAAACAATATGAGGGCGAAATTTGACTTCGAATTGTGGCGCAACACGTAGACCCAGGGCGTTGACCCAGCTTTTTAACGGCGCCGACTGACGACGTTTACTCGCGCCGGTTCTTGGCGCAGCTCGTTGACCTCGAACATTGACCCCGCCCGCCGAGTTGCGCCGCAACCGCTTGACTTTTGCCGAATTATGGCATAAAATGAAATTCCGCCGCAATGGCGGGGTACGAACAGGGCGACCTGTGGCGGTTAGCACTTCCTAAATAAAGGGGGTGATTTTATGGGTATCGAATACATAATGCTTTTGCTTGCGTTGAGCGGGCAGGGGAACGTATCCTCGATTACGGTTACTAAATCTACGGTAACAATTCGCATAAAAAAATAACTGCCCCGTGTCTAAGGTAGGCAGTTATTTGTCCGAAAACTTAGGCTAACCGTCGCTGTAACCTGTATCGGTTGTTGCCCTTGCTCGTATCTTATTATATGCCGCGGCGCGGCATTTGTCAACTACATTATCAAAAATTCTCGCGCTCTCGCGCCGTAGGAACGGTGGCGGGGGCGTTTTATTTGCAATACTACTTCTTTTTTATTATACTTATATATTTCAAATCATCTTTCAATTCATATGCAAGGTCATAAAGCCGTTTACTGACTTTTATATTGCGCAACAAATCGTTTTCTTTAAACTGTTCACCAGTAATAGGATTGACACCTCTTGCAATAGATATTAAAAAATCAATATTCTCTAAATTTGCAATTTTCTTCTCAGGTATAATAGATAATTCTCTGCGTAAACCTTTAACTAATTGTTTCCCCTCATTATTGAATAAATAATGTAAACGCGCAACAGAAACAGCCTTAGCTCTATTAACACCATTCACAGCAATATTGTAATACTGTATATTACCATTTGCACCTTCACTAAGATAACAATCTAAAATTTTAATTTTCTTTTTTTCCTTTGTTTCAGGGTCAATAAATCCCCATACGTCACCTATGCCATAATAAAAATATATCTTTCCGTTATCTCCGAAATATCTATAATCAAATTTTTTTTTCATAGGATACCTATAATTAAAAATTCACGTTTCCGTTGTGTATGCCGTAGTTGTTGTAAGTTTTCGTGCCTATATCGTCTTCCAGACCAAGAAGGTAGTCAGCGGATACATTAAAATATGTTGCCAAACGAGCTATATCGGTAGCGCGAGGCTCATTATAACCATAACACCAATTAGTTATAGTCGCTTTGCTACATTGAAAATCTTTCGCAAGTCTATACATAGTAATTCTATTTTCTTGAAGCAATTTGTTTAATCTAATCGAAAAAATTTCCATTACAAAAGAAATATATCAAATTTTTGAACCAAACACTTGACAAGTTCAAAAAGTTAAACTATTATATTGATAGTTCAACAATATGAACTAAGCGCGCTCCCTGAATTGCGTGCAAACACAGCGCGGAATGGCGATAGTTTTAAGCGGGTTTGCTGTCGTGAGAGTAAGCAAACCCGCTTTATAGGTTGACTAAGGTGTAAACGCTATGAATTGTAAAGATTTTACTGATATTGAAGTTGCAAAGCATTATGCAGAAGTGCATTATAACGAAATTTCTGTCGCAGAGGGAAAAGGTCTTTCATTATTTGAGGCAGTAATAAACAGTGTTATTTTGTCGGGCATTGCTCGCAATTTAAGTTTCCTTGACGGAATTACTCTTTGCAATAATATCTTAAAAGCGGTGATTGATTTAAGTAAGCTTAAAGGTTGACTATGGCAGAGTGGAATTATAATCGAATAGGCGAGGACGGTAGACTTTACAGCTATTACGGAAAAGGTCAAAAGTGGAAGTACATCGAACGCGGCAGACTGCATACAATTCAGGTTGTACACTTTTGGGGCAGACCTAACGGCGTACAATATTATTTAATATCGAAAGACGGAATTTTACTAACTGAGCGCATATCTGCGGCGCGGTTGCACTATTTTTTAAATCAAAAAAAGGCAGAAGAGGAGAGCGAGGGAAAACCCATCGCGTTACCACTTCAAATACAAGAGGTAAAAAACTACTTCCAGGAAAACGCCCCGACCGACTGCGCGTGGTGCGGCGGTTGCGGCTTCTTAGACTTAGACGAAGAAAAAATTTGCACGTGCGCTTACGAAATGTCGCACACAATTAAATCTTTTAATGCACAAAAACGGCTTGACGACTTTTTAAAAAGGGTGGAAGATTGAAGCAGTATTACAGGGGCGCGCCGCCTGGCGGGCGCGTTCACTGGCTTTCGGACGAGCTGGCGGGAGAGTTCGGCAGAGCTTATCACCGCGAATATAATTACCGATTACACAATTACAGGTTTACGCGCTACAACAAACGCACGTTAATTGACGAGTTTTTAATAGTCAGGACTTCGAAGCGGTGCTACCGTGTAATGTACTACAACGCGCAATTTGATTTCTTTCAGTATTTCAGCGCAAGCAACTACAAGCAATGCGCCGACAAAATGCGGGCAATTTACGACATATTTAAACGTTTGGAAGCTGTAAAGGGAAAGGAAAAGAAAAAGTTAAAATAAACAAACTTCGGTAAAATTTCATAAAATGGCGCAAGGGTATCTATTCGTAAAACACAGCTTTTACGAAGTCTTTGGGGTATTTTTAAGCAGAACGGACAGAAGTTAAATCTTTTTAATAAGGTTTAAACACAAAAAAGTATTTTATAAAGTATTTTATAAGGAACTAATTTATCCAAGTTAAAAAATCGATTTAAACATAAAATTTGCTCTAAAATTACTATGCGTAACATAAAACGCTTTAAAATCAGCGCATTTTCTGCTGTTTAACTTTATAATCGATTATATGACGCTTAGAAAGTTCCTGCAAAATATCTTTCGGCTCGATTTGCATTTCAGCCATTAAAACCATAACGTGATATGCAAGGTCGGCAATTTCATAAATAGTTTCTGCTTTTTCGGCGCCTTTTGCGGCAACAATAACTTCGGTAGATTCTTCGCCGATTTTTTTCAAAATTTTATCAATTCCCTGTTCAAACAAATACGTTGTATACGAGCCCTGCGGCTTTTCGGTTTTTCTTGCCTGCAATAATTCATACAGACAATCAAAAGAAAATTCAGGCAAATTTTCGCTTTTATAAACGTAATTATTAAAACAACTGTCAGTTCCCGTATGGCACGCAGGACCGTTTTTTACAACTTCCACAGTCAAAGCGTCGTAATCGCAATCGGCAATAATGGAAACGATTTGCTGATAATTCCCGCTTGTTTCGCCCTTTCTCCAAAGGCAATTTCTACTGCGCGACCAAAAGCACGTTCTGCCCTCGCTAATGCTGATTTGCAAGCTTTCGGCATTCATATAGGCAACCGTAAGGACCTTTTTGCTGTAAAAATCAGTAATCACCGCTGGAATTAAACCGTTTTTATCAAACTTCAATTTATCAATTTCTATCACATTCGTACCTCAATTTTGTTGTTTCTCAACTCGTTTTTTAGCTCTTTTATTGAAAATTCGTTAAAATGAAACACAGAAGCCCCTAAACCGGCATCAACGTTGGTATTTTTGAACAGAGTAATAAAATCGCTTATACTGCCGGCGCCGCCGCTTGCAACCACAGGGATATCAACCGCCTCGCAAATCAAATTTAAAAGCGGCAAATCAAAACCGCGCTTTACGCCGTCGGTATCTATGCTGTTTACCACAATTTCACCAGCGCCGCTATCCTGAGCAAATTTTGCCCATTCAACCGCGTCAATTTCCGTCTGATTTCTGCCGCCCTTTGTAAAAATTTTATATCCTCTGTCCGTAAGTTTAACATCCATAGATAGCACAACGCACTGGTTGCCGTACAATTTTGCCGCTTGCGATATAATCGAAGGATTGGCTACCGCGCCGCTGTTTATACTTACTTTATCCGCGCCGCACCTTAAAACGCGGTCAAAATCATTTAAATTATTTATTCCGCCGCCAACTGTCAACGGAATAAAAACGTTTGCCGCAACTTCCTCTAAAACATTACAAAAAAGTGCTCTGCCGTCCGAACTCGCCGTAATATCGTAAAAAACAAGCTCGTCTGCTCCGTTTTCCGAATAGAACGCCGCCAAATTTGCAGGCTCGTCTATGTCTATAAGATTTTCAAACTTTTTACCCTTAACGACCCGCCCGTTTCTAACGTCAAGACATGGAATTATTCTTTTAGCCAACATTTTTTTCAATCTCCGCAAACTTCAATTGCGCGTTTTAAATCAATTTTTTGCTCGTATACGGCTTTGCCCAATATTGCGCCGTAAATCCCCATATTTTTAAGTTTTTCCAGCTCAGCTATGTCAAAAATGCCGCCGGAAGCTGTTATATTAGGATATTCTGTCTGACATAGTACTTCGTAAACTTGCAAATTTGTACCGTTGAGCATTCCGTCTTTACTTATATCAGTGTAAATTACGCGCTGTACGCCAATTTCTTTTAATTTTTTGCAAAATTTTAAAGAGTTTATTTCGGTTACTTCCAGCCAACCGTTTACCGCAACCTTTTCATCCGCCGCGTCAACACCCACCACAATCGCATTGTTGTACTTGGCTACTGCCTTTATTAAAAAATCGAAGTCCTTAATTGCAACCGTACCTAAAATTACGTTCTTTGCTCCGCAGTCAAGGTATTTTTGAATTTGCGTGAAATTTCTTATTCCGCCGCCAATTTCTACGCTCATACCGCGCTTTGAAACAATCTCTTCAATAACTTTCGCATTGTCGGCGTTTCCGCTCTTGGCGCCGTCCAAATCTACAACGTGCAGATATTTCGCGCCTTGCTCAAGGAATTTGAGCGCCGTTTCAAGCGGGGAAAGCGCGTAACGTTTTACATTGTTATAGTCCCCTTTACTCAAACGCACAACTTTACCGTCAATTATGTCTATGGCGGGAAAAATTTTCATAAAACCACCTTTCTACAAATTTGCAAACGCCTTCAAAATCTTTAAGCCGCTTTCACCGCTCTTTTCCGGGTGAAACTGCACGCCGTAAACGTTGTCCTTTCTTACCGCGGCGGTAACTTCAATTCCGTAGTCGGTCGTTGCCGACACGTTATTTTTGCAGTCGGCAAAATAAGAATGTACAAAATAAACCGCTTCGCCCTGTTTGGTATTTTTAAATATCGGGTTATTATCCTGAATTTTTAAACCGTTCCAACCCATATGCGGCACTTTTAAGTTGCCTACGTAATCTTTAAGCGGTAAAATATCTCCTTTTATCAGCCCCAAACCGTCGTGAACGCCGTATTCGCAACTCTTTTCAAACAGCAACTGCATCCCCAAACAAATTCCAAGCAACGGCTTTCCTTTCTCACATTGCCCTATTAAAAAATTGTCTAATCCGTTCTTTTTCAGCTTGCAAATAGCGTCGCCGAACGCTCCGACGCCCGGAAGAATTATTTTATCGGCGGCATCAATAATTTCGTAATCAGAAGTTACAACACTGTGCGCGCCTATCTTTTTTAAAGAGCCGGCAAGGGAAAACAAATTCCCTACGCCGTAATCGATTATGGCAATCATTACAGTATTCCTTTGCTCGAAGGTATCGCATTGCCCGTTACGGCTACCGCTGTCTTTAATGCTCTGGCGACGGCTTTGAAAGCGCATTCTATTATGTGATGCGTGTTTTTACCGTACAGCTGTACGATATGCAACGTTATTTTCGCTTCCCTTACGAACGACAGAAAAAATTCCTCTATAAGTTCGGTATCGAATAAGCCGACGGCTTTTTGCTTTTCAACAGCGTCGCCGTCGTATACTTTGGCGCTCGGTATGTTTAATTGATAGTTTAAAACGCTCCTTCCGCTTATATCTACGGCGCACAGTATCAAACTTTCGTCCATAGGAATAACGACGTCGGCGTATCTGTTTATTCCGTGCTTGTCGCCAATCGCTTTAAAAAACGCCTGACCGAGAACAATACCAACGTCCTCCACGGTATGGTGAAAATCAACCTGCGTATCGCCATTGCATTTAACTTCGAGACCGAACCCGCTGTGCGCGCCGAACAGCTCCAACATATGGGTGAAAAATCCGCAATCGGTTTCAATTTTATAGTCGCCGCCGTCAAGGTCAAGCGTTAAAGAAACGTCGGTTTCTTTGGTTTTTCTTTCTATTTCGGCACGCCTCATTTTGCATTTTCCTTTAAAATTTCAGTTATTTTTTTTAGCAATATTTCAATCTCTTCGTCCGTTCCAACTGTAATTCGCACAAAATCTTTTATCCTTTCGTCGGTGAAGTGCCTTACCAGAACGCCCTTTTCCTTCAACTTTAAATAGAGCTCTTCGCCTTTGATTGCTTCGTGTTTTGCAAGGATAAAATTTGCCGCGGACGGCAGAACGTAAAACCCTGTTTCTTCAAGTTTTTTTGCAAGATAACGCCGTGAATTTTTTATTTTGTTTAAAGAAACTTTAAAATACCCATCGTCCATAATCGCCTCCATCGCCAAGGCTGCCGAAACGCTGTTTACGTTGTAAGGATGAAACGAATTTTTTACTTTTTTTAAGTCGGCTATCAAATTGCTGTTAGCAATTACGTAACCCACCCTTGCGCCCGCTAACGAACGCGATTTTGAAAAAGTATTAACTACAATCAAATTATCGTATTTTTTAGTAAGTCCTATTGCATTGTAATTTCCAAAGTCAGCATACGCCTGGTCTAAGATTACTATGTTCCGCAAATTGTTTGAAACGATTTTTTCAATATTGTCTTTGTCGAGCTCGATGCCCGTCTGCGCGTTAGGGTTAGCCAGCACAACTGTTCTTTCCGCTTTGAAAAACTCATTTATATCAACGGTAAAATCTTCTTTAAGCGAAATTTGCTTTACGTTACAACCAAAAAGATTTGCAATTACCCCGTAAAAACCGTAAGTTACGTCGGGAAAGCAGACCCCGCAACCGCCATAGGCAAAAAATGCAAAAGCCATAGCCTCGTCCGAGCCGTTTGTAACTAAAACGTTTTCTTCGCCCACGCCGTAGTAATCGGCAACAGTTTTAGTAAGCGCCAAACTTTCGGGGTCGCTGTATCTGTTTAAATTATAAAGTAAACTTTCCTCAACGCTCTTAACCGCCGCAACGCTCGTAAAGTACGGATTTTCATTGGTATTCAATTTGATAAAACTTTTACCCTTGGGCTGTTCGCCCGGCACGTAAGGCGAAAGGCAGTTTATTAAATTGCTTGCAAACCTGCTCATTTTTTCACCCTTACATAAATGCTGTTTGCGTGCGCTCCGAGCCCTTCCGCTTCCGCAAAAGAAATTATATCGTCAGCCGCCCCCGCCAAGGCGCTTTGCGTATAATACACGTATTGAGTACTCTTCATAAAATCGTCAACGCTCAAAGGCGAAGCGTATTTTGCCGTGCCGCTTGTGGGCAGGGTGTGGTTTGCGCCAGCGTAATAATCGCCCACCGCCTCGGGAGTGTTATATCCGAGAAAAACGGAGCCAGCGTTTTTAACCGAATCAAGCAGTTTAAAAGGTTCTTTCACTGCCAATTCAAGGTGTTCGGGCGCGTACTCGTTACTCAGTTTAACGGCTTGTTCCAAGTTGTCCGTTAAAATTATCCTACAATTTGCGTCAAGCGACATCCGAGCAATTTCCTTGCGAGAAAGGCTGTCAAGTTGAGATTTCAATTCAAGTACAACCTCGTTTGCTAAATCTTCACAGTCGGTTAAGAGAATCGCCGAGGCGATTTTGTCGTGCTCCGCCTGAGATAACAAGTCCGCCGCAACAAACCGTGCGTTTGCATTTTTATCGGCTATTATCAAAATTTCGCTTGGACCGGCAATCATATCTATGCTGCACGCAACGCCGTAAACAAGCTTTTTAGCCGTTGCTACGTAATCGCGCCCCGGTCCCGTAATTACGTCAACTTTCGGCACGCTATCCGTTCCGTACGCCATAGCGGCGATTGCCTGCGCGCCGCCCATTTTAAAAACCCGGTCCACTCCGCACAGCGCCGCCGCAACAAGCACTTCCGCCCTGACTTTGCCGTCCGCTTTCACGGGCGTTGCCATAATTAAGTTTTTAACGCCTGCAATCTTTGCAGGCACCGCATTCATAAGCACGGTTGACGGATATGCCGCCGTACCGCCGGGAACGTAAATGCCCGCGCTCTCCACGGGCGTAAACTTTTGCCCGACAACTCTGTCGCCGCAGTTTATTTCAAACCCGCTACGCAACTGCTTGCTGTGAAAAAGTTTGATATTGTCAATGGAATTTTTAATTGTCTGTATAAGTTTGCCGTCAATTTCTTTAAAAGCTTCTTCAAATTCCCCCGCTTTAACTTCAAAGTCGTCGCAGACAAAGCCGTCGAACTTTTCAGAGTATCTTTTCAGCGCGCCGTCTCCGTTTTTGCGCACTTCGGCTATTATTTCCTTTACCTTATCTTCAACGTTTCCGCATATTTCATCGCGCTCGCCAAACATAAATTTTGCCGACTGCCCCGAATATTTTATAATTTTAATCATAATTTTTAACCGCTTTAACCAATTTTTCGACTATATCAATTATGGCGTTTCCCTTAAATTTACAGGCTGATTTGTTGGCAACCACACGCGCGCTTATTTCAAAAATTTTGTCTATAACCTGTAAATTGTTTTCTTTTAAAGTCGTTCCCGTTTCGACTATGTCGACTATCACGTCAGATATTTTAAGCAACGGAGCAAGCTCAATAGAGCCGTTTAATTTAATTATTTCAATATCTCTTCCCGCTTCGCCATAGTACTTTTCCGCAGTGTGTACAAACTTAGTGGCTACCCTCAGCGGCACGGAAGTATCGTCCTTAAAGCCCGCAGGCGCGGCAACGCACATCGAACACTTGCCTATTTTCAAATCGGCAAGTTCGTACAAATCCGCGCCGTCCTCTTCGAGAATATCCTTCCCCGCAACCCCTATATTCGCGGCGCCAAGGCGCACGTAAGCGGCAACGTCGGAAGGTTTTACCCAAAAATAATTTATTTCACCACTTTGGTCGCTGAATATCAGCTTTCGGCTGTTTTTATCGAAATTATCGCACCTGTAACCGCATTTTGAAAGTAGATTTAAAACTTTTTCGCCCAATCTGCCTTTTGGCAATGCAATTTTAATCACTTTAAACTCCTTTACGGCTTGTTTGCATTGCCGTTGGAAACGTAAACTACTTTTCCGCTTTCCGCAACTTTTTGCGCCCTCATCAGCGCGGAAGCAACGTCTTTGCCGTCGGACACGATTACACAATCTATTGGGCGCTCGTCCTTTATCAGATACCGCTCTATTTCTCCGAGATAGAGCGCGAACCCAATCGCGCCGCCGCGCTTGCCCAATTTTTGTAGAAGTTTATCGTATCTACCGCCCGAAAGCACCCTGTGCGGGATACCGTTTATATATCCGTTATAGATGAAGCCGTTGTAATAATCGGCGTTTGCCGTAGCGGAAAAATCAATATTGATTTTATCGCCGAAACCGCATTTTTCCGCAATTTCAAGTAGTTGAGCAATTTCGTTTACCGCCGTAAGCATTTTACCGTTCAAACAAATACTTTTTGCTTCGGATATATATTCACGTGCGTTACCGCGAAAGTTCAAGGCGAATTCAAAGGCCTTTATAAACTTTTCCGAATACCCTTTTTCCTGCGCCAGCTTAATAAAATCGTGAAAATTTTTAGTTTGCAGGTATTCCGTTAGCGGTTGTCCGTCCGCCGCATAACTTTCGAACAGCCCCTCTGTAAAAGCCATATGAGAAATATCGAGCGCATAGTCCGCGCTTATAGCGGACAGTGTTTTACAAATAATAAAAGTAAGTTCAGCAACGTCGGTTAAACTTATATTTCCCGCAAATTCAACTCCCGTCTGCGCAATTTCCTTAAAGTTTTTACCACCCGCCGACGGTCGGTAAACGTTTTCGTTATAAAAGTACTTTTGGGTTTGCCCTTGCAAAGAAGCGCAGTGCTTTATAAGAGAAAGAGTAACATCGGGGCGCATCGCCATAAGTTTGCCGTTTAAATCGGTAAAAGTTATAACGTTTTTATTTATAAGGAAATCTTTGTTATCGCGGTACAGCGCATACTCTTCGAAGCGACCGGGTTTGTATCTTTGGTACCCGTATCCCCTGTAAAGCGCAAACAGCTCTTCCGTTATATTTTCTTCACGTTTTTCAATCGTCATTTTTGTCGCGCCCGTTGTAATCGATAAACTTTTTATATCCGCCGCTGCCGTGAGTAATTGCCCGCGAAATTCTCGATAGCGTAGTGCTTGAAATATCCGTTTCGGCAATTATCTCGTTATAGGTCCAGCCCTCCAAAAACAGTTTTGCCGCATATGCGCGTTGAGCAAACTGCTCCACCTCCTTATAGGTGCACAAATCGTCCAAAAGAGCTTTGCAGTCCTCAACCGTTTCAACCTTAATAATCGCTTCGTACAAATCGTTAATATGTTTTTCCATATTCTTCATTGCGTACCTCTTATTATCAGTATACTTTATCGCTTTACAGAAGTAAAGTGATTTGATAAAAAAATTTGCGGAAATTTTAACTTTTCCGCAGTAAAACTATATTTACACAATAAATCTTGTCAAATTATACTAAATACGGAACGGGCTTTCTCTTTTCATAATAAAAAAGCCTTTTAACTCCTCGCCTATTCAAATAGTCTTTTAACTTTGCGCCCTTATTTAAAAATGCCGAAACACTGTGAGCATCGCTTCCAAAGCTAAGCTTTTCGCCGCCAAGCTCCAAATATCTGTCGACAACGTCGCAGTCGGGCAAAAATTGCGAGCCCGATTTACCCGTAGACGAGTTTATTTCAAGGCACTTATCCCTTGCAATTATTTCTTTAAGAATTTCGTCTAAAATATCGCTAAAATCTTTATAATGAATAGTTGCGCCGCTTTCCGTTCGGTAGCGCGATACGTAGCCGATATGCCCGATTATTTGAAAATCGTAGTCGGCTTTAACGCTTTCCAACACCGCTTCAAAATAATCGAAGTAATTTTCGCGCAGGGTTTTGCCTCTGAAAAACCCATCGTGAAAGCAGTCGCCCCTGTTGGGCAAAGTATGCACGCTGTTTATGATATAGTCAAAATCAAACTTGTCAATTAGCTTTTTGTACTCGTCTACGGCAAAATCGCGGTAGCCGAATTCTATGCCTTTAAGCAGTTTAACGTTGCCGCTCCGTTGTTTCAGCCCGTCCAAATAAGCCGTGTAGGCGGCAATATCCGTTTCGGGAATATCCGCGCCGTCAACGTATGCGTCGTAGTCGTAGTGTTCGGAAAAACCGAGCGCAGACACGCCGCACTCTTTTGCTTTTTCTATATAGTTTTCCATAGCCTCGCGGCTGTCAAACGAAAACCGCGTGTGGAGGTGCAAATCGACAAGCATTTATTTACCGTACTTTTTCTCGATTTCGCCAATCTTGTTTACCCTTCTCTCGTGCCTGCCGCCCTCGAACTGAGTAGTTAAAAACGTTTCGGCAATTTCGAGCGCGTAACCCGTTCCCACAACCTTTTCACCCATAGCCAACACGTTGGAATTGTTGTGCAGACGGGTATATTTTGCGCAGTAAACGTCGTGGCAGTGCGCGCAACGCACCCCGGGCACCTTGTTAGCCACTATGGAAACGCCTATACCCGTAGAGCAAATGAGTATTCCCCTGTCGCATTCGCCGCTTGCAACGGCTTCCGCCGCGGGCAATGCGTAATCGGGATAATCGCAACTGTCGGTCGTATTTGTGCCAAAGTCGACAAACTCGTAGCCGTTTTCTTTAAGATAATTTATAATCGCATTTTTTAAATTGAGACCGCCGTGGTCGCAGGCAAGCGCTATTTTCATAACATTACTCCTCGTATTTTAAAATAAATTCTTCTATTATCGTTGTGCACGCCTGAAAAATCAGGTCGCGCGTGATTCGGTAAGCCTCTATTGAAAAGCCGTAAGGGTCGGGCACGTCAAAACCGCACAAGTCCTTAACGCTTCTTACGTTGCCGCGCTCTCCGAAAAGCTGTTTTTGGCTCTCCGTCATTGTAACGACAAGCACGCTACTATCAACAATATTTTCGGTGAGTTGTTTCGGCTTAAAGTTTTCGAAAGCAATGCCGATTTCAGTAAGCGCCAAGCGCGAATTTTCACTAATCGTACCGCCCACGTCGGCGTTTATTCCGCGCGAAGCCACGTCCCACCATTTAATTTTTCTTTTCTTTATTTCCGCGCGCAAAACCGCTTCCGCCATAGGACTTCGGCAAGTATTGCCCGTGCAGATAAAAAGTATTCTTCTGCGTTTCATATTCAGCCGCAAGCCTTTCTCAATCTGTTCATAACGCCCACCATAATGCCGTCCTGCTTTAAAGGGGCTACGGCAATGATGATATCTGCGAAAGTTTCGCCCTCGCGCAGTTTATCGTACAGATTGCAGGCAATCTCCCTTTCGGTTTCTCCCAAATTCAAAATGCAAGAACAGTCGCAACCGCGCGCAACCTGACTGTCGCAAAGCAACGCCACGCGCGCGCCTTTATTTTGCTTTTCCCTGTACAGAGCGTAAGCCTTTTCCCTGTCGTTATAATCAAACAAAACGGTCTGACAACGCGGAGAATAGTGCTTATATTTCATACCGGGCGAACGCACGCGTTCACCGTCCTTCATCACGTACTCATCGCATTCGCCGACAACCGCGGCAACCATTTCCCTTGTAACTAATCCGCTCCGCAAAACGCAGGGCACGTTGCCCGTGCAGTCCAAAACGGTGCTTTCAATACCGCCCGAACATTTTCCGCCGTCTAAAATCAACGGAATTTTACCGTTCAAATCGTCAAAAACGTGCTCCGCCGAAACGGGACTGACGTGCTTTGAAACGTTTGCACTGGGCGCGGCAAGCGGAAGATTGACGTACTTTAAAAATCTCTGTGCACCTGAATGAGAAGGTATGCGCACAGCAAGCGTGTCCATTCCGCAGGAAACAGCCGAGCTTACGGATTTTTTACTCTTATAAACCATAGTAAGCGGACCGGGCAGAAAAGCTTCCGCCAAAAGCTTGCTATACTGCGGTTGGGCGCAAACAAGAGAGGAAATATCGTAATCTCTGTGCAAGTGAACAATCAAAGGATTGTCGTTAGGGCGCCCTTTAATTTTAAAAATGCTTTCAACAGCTTTGCCGTCGTAGGCGTTAGCCGCCAGCCCGTACACAGTCTCCGTAGGAAATGCAACCACGCCGCCGTTTAAAATTATTTCTTTTGCCAACGCCAAAGAATTTTCGTCAATAGGTAAAATTTGCGTAACCATATTATTTAAAACGGAGGGTTTTCATCATCCGAAAACATTACGCTGCCGTCCGTTTCCTCCGCAGGCGGCGCATATTCCGGCGCGGGCGAAGTATCGTAAACGGGCTCCTCGATTCCGTCGTCGGGTTCGGGATTGACAAACTTTGTAAGTTCGCCCTTAAAGCGCAATTTAATTCTGTCAAGTCCGCCGTTCCTATGCTTGGCGATAATCAGGTCCGCCATTCCCTTTACGATATTGCCCTTTTTCAACTCCTCTTCCGTAGCGCCTACGTCGGGACGGTTGATAAACATAACTATATCGGCGTCCTGCTCAATCGCGCCCGATTCACGCAGGTCGGAAAGCTGAGGCTCCTTGCTCTGCATACGCCTTAACTGTGAAAGAGCGATTACGGGAACGTCGAGTTCCTTAGCCATTATTTTCAGCTCCCTCGTAATATCCGCTACTTCCTGCGTTCTGTTTTGTTCGGCGTTCTTTTTGCCGCTTGACATAAGCTGGATATAGTCAATCATAATGAGGTCGAGCTGACCGTTGTTTTTGGACTTTATGCGCCTGCACTTGGATAAAATTTCAGCGGGGGTAACGCGCGAAGAATCGTCTATATAAATTCTGCTCTTGCGCATCTTTTCCGAAGCTTTGGTAAGTTTTTTCCAATCGTTGGGCTGTAATTTGCCGGAAAGCGCGTCGGACATAGATACGCCCGCAAAACCGCACATAACCCTTTGGATAATCTGCACTTCGGGCATTTCGAGCGAAAAAACGGCGCAAACTTTGTCGTTGTTGAGCGCGGCGTTTTCTACAATATTCATCGCCAGCGAAGTTTTACCCATACCGGGACGGGCGGCAAGTACTATTAAATCGGAGTTCTGCAAGCCGTTAGTCAGCCTGTCAAGTTTAATCAGCCCCGTCTGAACGCCGCGGAAAGCGTCTTTGTTTTCGCAAAGTTTTTGAAACTTGGAAAGCACGGCGTCTATACCGTCGCTCTCTCTTATGTCCTTGACCGAAGAGGAATCGTTCGTTTTGGAAATATCGTAAACGAGTTCTTCCGCATACTGAACGCTTTTAAGGTTGTCGTCGCTTGTCCTTGCAAACTTTATTATTTCCTGCGCCGACCTTATAAGCTTTCTGTTTACCGAATCGCGCCTGATTATATCAAAATAATGGCTGTAATTTGCCGACGAGGGCGTAACCTGCGTAAGCTCGGTCAGGTAGGTGAGCCCGCCGCACTTTTCTAAATTACCCTCCGTTTCAAGCTTGTCGGCAAGCGTAACCAAATCGAGCGGCTTATGCTCGTGATAAACAAGTTTCATCGCCGAATGTATAAGCTGGTGAGATTCCTGATAAAAATCGTCCTCCGTAACCTTTTCCAAAACGTCGGAAAGAATTTGATTATCAATCAACATACAGCCCAAAAGCGCTTGCTCTGCGTCTAAATTATTGGGTAAAACAGTATTTTTGTCTGACATAGTACTTTATATTTCCATCAATTTCTCAAATTCGAGCAGTGTATTCTCAAATTCTTTCATTGCAAACTCGAAAGGCGCGCTTTCTTCAAGGTTTACACCCGCAAGTTTTAAAAGAGATACGGGGTCTGTGGAAGAGCCGCCCGAAAGGAATTTAAAATAGTTTTTAACCGCCTTATCACCCTGCGTCAAAATGGCGTTAGCTATATTTATTGCCGAAATTATTCCTGTGGAATATTTGTATACGTAGAACGAAGAATAGAAATGAGGTATTCTGCACCACTCGGTAGAAATTTCGTAGTCGTGCTCTATCGCGTCGCCGTAATACTTTTTACCTATCTTCGCATACGTTTCGCACAGGTTTTCTCTCGTTAATGGATTGCCCTCTTCAACCATTTTGTGCGCCTGATATTCAAATTCGGCAAACATAGTCTGTCTGTGCAAAGTTGCGCGGATGGAATCGAGGTAGTAATTTAATAGATATTTTTTAAGATTGACATCTTCCGCCTTGCTTACCATATATTTTAACAACAGCACTTCGTTTACCGTGCTTGCTACTTCCGCAACGAAAATTTTATAGTCGCTCTTGGCGTACGGCTGATTTTTTTGCGAGAAGTATGTGTGAAGCGAATGACCCATTTCGTGGGCGATTGTAAATATGTCGTTTAAAGTAGGCTGGTAGTTGAGTAAGACAAACGGATGTAAGCCGTAAACGCCCGCGGAATACGCGCCGCTCCTCTTGCCTTCCGTTTCCTCAACGTCTAACCATCTCTCTTCGTATCCGCGCTTTAATAGCGACTGATATTCTTCGCCGAGCGCGGCAAGCCCCTCGACGACGTACCCGTAAGCTTTATCGTAGGGCATACTAATCTTTGCGTTTTCGACAAGCGGAGCGTAAATGTCGTAAAAATACATCTTATCATAGCCCAAAATCTTCTTGCGGTCGGCAATATAGCGATGCATAACCGAGCAGTTTTTAGTTACGCTGTCCAAGAGATTTTCGTATATCTTTTTACTTACGTCCTCGGAAAACAGAGCGTGCTCAAGGCAACTGTCAAAGTTGTATACCCTGCTCAAAAACACGTCCTTTTTTATGTTGCCGTAATAGTTTGCCGTAATCGTATTAAGCAATCCGATATACGCCGCGTAATATTTTTTGTATGCCTCCTCTCGCTTTTCCCTGTCGGAAGAGTGCAGTATAAGTCCGTACAAGCCGTGTGAAAGTTTGCGCTTTTCACCCTCGAATTCCATTTCGGGCAAAGGCAGGTCGGCATTGTCAATCATTGCAAATATATCGCTGAACGAACCGAGCGTTTCGCTTGCCAAAGCAACGAGTTTTTCCTCTTTTTCGCTTACGACGTGCGCCCTGCGCTTTATGAGAAGTTTAATCTGATAGTCGTAGTCGGAAAAATCTTTGTCCTTTACAAGCGATTGCAGATATTTCTCGTCAAGAGAAGCCATCTCAGGCTCGAAGAAAGCCGTTGCGGTGCAATAGCGCGAATAAATCATATCTATTTTACCGCTGTAAGCGTTGTACTTTGCAACCCTTGTGTCCTCGTCGCGCTTCAAATTGGCGTAGACAGCAATATGCTCCAACTCTATCGTTAGACTGTCAAGCTCTTTCAAATAGCTCAAAAGCGTAGCTCTATCGCCGAGCTTGCCGGCGTACTTTGAAAAATCGAGCCTGCCGTACAATTCTTCCGCCTTTTTCTCCCAATCTTCGTCGCAGGAAAAAACGTCTTCAACCTTCCACTTATATTGAGTTTTAACTTCCTTTCTGTCCATATTTATATCCTTTAATTTTTATTTGAATGAATGGGCGCGGGAATAATGCCGCCGCGTCTTATAAATTTTGCGCTTGACTTGTCGTGCACAGGCATAATGGGCGCGCGCCCTAAAAGTCCGCCGAAATTGACCTCCTCGCCAACGCCCTTCCCTGGAACGGGAATTACCCTTACGGCGGTAGTCTTATTGTTTATCATACCGATTGCCGCCTCGTCGGCGATTATGGCGCTGATGGTTTCCGCGGAAGTGTTTCCCGGTATGGCTATCATATCCAACCCCACCGAACATACGGCGGTCATAGCTTCGAGCTTGTCCAGATTTATGTCGCCGCGTTCCGCCGCTTCTATCATTCCTATATCTTCGGAAACGGGAATAAACGCACCGGAAAGCCCTCCCACCATAGAGCTTGCCATAACGCCGCCCTTTTTAACCGCGTCGTTAAGCATAGCAAGGCAAGCCGTCGTGCCGTGAGTGCCCACGCTTTCCAGCCCGATTCCTTCGAGAATCTGCGCAACCGAATCGCCGCGCGCGGGTGTGGGAGCAAGCGACAAATCGACTATACCGAACCTTGCGTTCAACCTCTTAGCAGCCTCTTTGGCGATAAGTTGTCCCGCCCTTGTTATCTTAAACGCCGTACACTTGATTGTTTCGGCAAGTTCCGCCAAATCCGCTTCGGGAACGGCTTCAACGGCGTGCTGAACTACGCCCGGACCAGACACGCCGACGTTAATTACCGTGTCGCTTTCGCCTACGCCGTGGAAAGCGCCCGCCATAAAGGGGTTGTCCTCCACCGCATTACAGAAAACAACAAGTTTTGCGCAACCGAAGCCGTCTTTCTCGGCGGTCGCCGAAGCGGTATCTTTAATTACCTGACCCATCAGCCTTACGGCGTCCATATTTATGCCCGACTTGGAAGAGCCGACGTTGACCGAAGAACAGAGCATTTCCGTACTTGCCAATACTTCGTGTATGCTCTTTAAAAATATCTCTTCGTAGTCTGCCGTACCCTTGTGGACAAGCGCGGAATAGCCGCCCAAAAAGTCGATACCGAGCGTTTGGGCGGCGCGGTCGAGCGCACGACCTATGAGCGGCGCCTTTTCGGGGAACGCCGCGCATACCAAACTTACGGGAGTTACCGAAACCCTTTTGTTTACAATAGGAATACCGTATTCGCCCGACAGTTCGCGCGTTACTTTAACTATGTTTTCGGCTTTTTTGCATACGCGGTCGTATACAGCCTGCGCGGTTGCTTCCCCCGTAGCCCTTACGCAGGGCAACAGCGATATGCCCATAGTTACCGTTCGTATGTCGAGATGCTCTCTTTCGACCATCTCAATCGTTTCAAGCACGTGTTTATAATTGAACATACGCCACCTCAAACGCCGTGCATAACGTTAAAAATATCTTCGTGCTGAACGCGCACAGACATTCCTATCTTTTCGCCCATAGCCCGACTTTCTTCCGCAAGGTCGGCAAGTTTTAAGGTTGCTTTCGATACGTCTACAATCATTATCATTGCAAAATAATCTTCTAAAATCGTCTGACTAATATCGAGAATGTTTACGCCTTTTTCGGCAAGGAAGGTGCTTACGCGGGAAATTATACCCGTTTTATCCTTTCCTACCACGGTAACTACTGCACGCATATTTTTATCTCCTGTTCAGTGCCGCTTGTCGGAAGCGGGCACGGTAAAATCTATAAACGTATTAAACGCCGTTACGGAAGTCTTTAAAGACATCGACCAATTTGCTACAATCCCCACAGTCCAATTTACGGGCATACAGCCGTATATTTCCGAGCGGCTGTCAATGCTCACGTTGCGGTTATCCCCCATACAGAACATTTTACCCTCGGGAACGGTGATTTCGTCGAAATTATTTTCGGAAGGGGTATTATTCTCCGCCAACACGTAAGGTTCGCTCTTGACTTCGCCGTTAAGATACAAAACTCCGTCTATTATCTTCACGGTATCCCCGCCCAAAGCTATTACGCGCTTTATAATGGTTTTATGGTCGGTTTCTATAACCACAATATCGCCGCGGCGCGGCTTGTTGTCCCTGAAAGCGTAAACGTAATCGCCACCCTCCGCGTCCTTGCTCGGCGCGCCTATTAACGTGCCCGACATTGACGAACCGACAACGTACACCTTGAAATATATTAACGCAAACGCCATTCTGAGCACTGCGACGATTACCAGCAACCACAGCAATACTCCCGCAATTACGCTTACGATATTTAAACTTCGGTTTCTTCCGTTAAGATATTTATTTTGCATTTATTATTAAAGCCAAATTAAATTATTCAGGGCAAACTTTCCGCTGCCCTTTACGGACAAAGACTGACAGTCGACAAAATTTGTAAGCGAAATGCCGTTACCGTTTTTAAACAGCTTTGCCCTAAGCGTCTGACTCTGCCAAACTCCGCCGAGAATATACAGTTTAACCGAATAAACAAGCCCGTCGTTTTTGTTCTTTAAACCTACTTCCAAAGTTATGTCCTCTTCCGAACACACGTCGAGTTTTAAAATGCTGTCCTTATCGGGGCAAAACTGCTTACTCTTAATTCTGTAAGTTAAAAGTCCGCACTTTGAATACACGCCTTCGAGCCCGTCGTATTTTACGATTTTGGGCAATGCTTCGTCGTCGGTAAGCAGTATGCCGCCCACCGCGCTACCCGAGCAATCGGCAATCGAAAAACAGTCCTTACCGAATTTATTTATATATATAATCTTCGACTTAGCCCTTCCGTTCCTGAAACTTCCGCTTATCTTCTTTAACGTCAGCTTCGACCACACCGTAAAACCGTTGGAGTACACGGCATAGCAAAGCACGAAAATAGCAGAGGTCTTTTCGTAAACGTTTAAATAAAACTCGCTTTCGTGGGAATTTACGTTACGCTTCAAAGGCGCCGCCGTCCAGGCTCGCGTGGCAAACTCGTAACAGTCCTCCGAAAAGTAAACCCCGCACTTCTCTATAATGCCCAAGCTGTCGCATTCGACTTTTGCAACGAGGTTTTCCTGTTCGTCGGCAAAAACGTTTACCTTTACGGGCTTAGGGATAAACACGTGCCTGTCTTTAACGTTGCTGTCCAAAAACATAAGCAGGTCGTTTGTAGAACGCGAATCTATGCACGACCCGGAATTTACCGAATAGGTTATCGTGCTCTGCCGCGCGTATTCGGGGTTGATTCTCGAATAGGTGTCGTAAGCCCTGTCGTAATCGAAAGCCGCGTCGTTGGTAGTGCAAAGCATAAGCACGGGGCAACGCACATAGGGCGCGTACGCCTGAGAATCTATACCCGCGACAAATCTGTATCTCTCGTCGTCGAATTCAGGCTCTTTGCCGCTGAATTTTTCTAACCCTTTATACGCTTTCCAGCCGCAGGCGCTTACAGTTACCGCGCAGGAAAACTGCGCCGCATACGCCAGCTTCCATACAATTTCCCCGCCGTCGCGCATACCGATTAGCCCGATTTTATCAGTAGAAAACTTTTCCCTTAAAAATTTGCCCGCATAAATTCCAACGGCAACCCATTCGTACCAGCAGGTTTGGTTTGCGGCGCCGTCTACAAATTCTTTATACCTTGCGCTTTTAACCGCATTGGCGTACTTTATATTGTTGGGATACAGAGTGTACCTTTCCACCCCTTCGCGTTCGCCGCCGTAATCAACGCAGAGCGCGTTGTATCCGCTCTTTACAAAGAAAGCAAGCAGTTGCTCGTCGATTTCTTCGGTACTGTCCAAAAGAATAAGCACGCACTCTTTGGGCGAATTGTTTTCCTTAGTGGCAAGCACGCCGTACACGGTAACTCTGCCCATTCCCGTGTCCCTGCCAGAAAAATTGAGGTATTCGAATTTAATGCCGTCGTCAATTCTCTCACCGAGAGTTACGGGCATTACTTCGAGCTTGTCGTTGAAGTTTTTCCATAGCGATATGGGCGTTATTATGCTTGACAAAGTTCAACCACCTTCCTACCGCAAATAGGTTATTTTGCGATATAAATTTATAATATGCCTTTAAAAAAATTTTTGCCTACTGCGCTAAAATAATAACCGTCGGCATAAATTATTGAAAAGAATTGCTTTTTTCAGTGCCGTGGGTTATAATAATAAACGCATCTACTTAAAAGGCGATATTATTCATCTTATTTTACATTATATTCCTTTTTGTCGGATAAATCAAGCGATACGCGGGAGTTTTAACTATGGCTTTTATTTCGGTCGCCGACGAGTTGACACAAAAATCGGCAACAAGCGTAGAAAACAAATTCATAACTAAATACCTTGCCGAATTGGAGCCCGTATCCGTTAAAGTATATCTTTACGCGCTGTATCTATATCAAAACGGCAAAACCGCATACACCTTGGAAGATTTTGCTAAAAAACTTAACCTTGACGAGGATGCGGTTAAAGATTACTTTGAATATCTCGACGAATTCGAACTTGTGTCCGTAACTTCCCGCGCGCCGTTCGAAATAAAGATACTCGACTGCGAAAATTTTTACGGCAAGCCCAAAAAATTGCACCCCGAAAAATACGAAGGACTTTACGAAGAGATTCAGGCGATTATTTCGGGCAGAATGGTTTCGCAGAACGAATTCAGGGAATATCTCGTTTTACTCGAAGACTACGGTTTCGAACGTAACGCAATAGTTATGATTGTAAATTACTGCGTCAACCTCAAAGGCGACAAAATAAACAGCGCTTACATAAAAAAAGTAGCTAAAAATTTTTACGCCGACGGAGCCACCTCCGCCAAGCAAATCGAAGAAAAGCTATCCTCCTACACCGTTTCAACCTCCTCTTTAATAAAAATTTTCGCCGCCTGCGGAATAAAGCGCGCACCGGAAGTCGAGGACGGCGAATCTTTGACGAAGTGGCTTGAAGCAGGTTATACCGAAGAGGCGATAATCAGCGCGGCAAAAGGCTTTAAAACCAAGTCTATGGAAAAACTCAACCTTGCCATAGAAGAGTTGCTTAAAAACAACAAATTCGACGTCAAGGAAATCGAAGACTACCGCAAGCAGAAAAATTCTCTCTACGAAACGGCTATTGCGATAGCCAAAGAATTGAGCGTTTATATGCCCGACCCTACCCCATACGTTGAAAACTACGTTGGAAATTGGTATTCGTACGGTTTCAGCGGAGAAGCGTTGCGTAAAATTGCCAATTATTGTTTTTTAAGCGGCAGAAACTCATTTGATTCTGCAAACGACTTTATACATAATTTATACCGCGACGCATTTGTTGACGACGACAGCGTAAACAACCTTTTAACGCAACTTGCGGAAGACGATAAATTTATTAAGTCGATACTGACAGCCTGCGGACTTACGCGTAAAATAATTCCTTATGACAGGCAGGCGTTGAGCCGCTGGCGCGATTGGGGTTTTAACGAAACTATGATTTTGAAAGCCGCCGATATGTCGGCAGGCAAAAACAACCCCGTGGCGGCTATGAATTATTTGTTGTCCACTTGGAAAAACGGCGGTATTTATACGGCCGAGCAAATTACGGAAACCTCCTCCGCCAATAAAAAACCTGTAAAGAGAAGCATAACCGAAGAATGGGCTTCGACTATTGAAAAACTCAATTCTTCACACTGATTAAACGAGGCGCACTATGGAACTTACGCAAAGAGAAGACATAATAAAATTTATTATTAAAATACAACTTAATTTTGAAAACGCATACGTAACGACAACGCAACTCGAACGCGATTTGCTTGTGGAAAGCTGGTACGAAGCGCTTGGAACTTTGCCGAAAGCAGTTTGCACAGCCGCAGTAAACAACGTTTTAAAAAGGGCAAAATTTGCCCCGCGCCTTGGCGATATAACGGAAGAAGCCGAAAAGCTTTTAGCCCCCGAAGCCAAGTCCGACGAACAGCTTTGGGCGGAACTTAATTCCGTACTCGCTAAAACTTACGATATTTCCCGCTACCTTACCTACCCTCAATACTTTAAGTGGGCTACTCAAAAGCTTGACGAAATTTATGCGGGCTTATCCGACGAACTTAAATTATTTGTTGTAAACCGTTCCGCTTTAATAGAGCTTGCCGAAATGTCCACGGAAAGCCTTGCGTTTGAAAGGACGCGTTTTTTTAAACAGATGCCAATCCTTAAAAGACACAAAAAAGATACGCAGGCGGCTCAAAAACTGCTTGCTGAAACGCAGGCAAAACAGCTCGCACTTGAAAATAAGAAAAATTCAGATTAAAAACAAGGCGTTTTAAACAGCGCTTTCTTTCAGATATTCTAAAATAATAAATAGCGCACTTCTTCATCTGCGAAGCATAGTGCGCTATTCTTTTTCTTATTCACCGTATCACAATTTAATAGCAGTATCTTATAGTGCCCGCGATAAATAACAAAACAAAGAAAAGGAAAACAGAAATTCCAAAAACTATATGGCTTGCAATATTGAGCGCTTTATTTTTCTTAATTGTAACAGTTAAAACGGAAAGCGTAACCGATACGACAATTAGAGCGATAGCTCCCCACAACAGAAAGGCTATTCCTTTTCTGGCAATTTTATCAAAGATGCTATGATAGTAATACCGCCTATGGATAATTTGCTCCCCGTTTTCATTAAGCCCCGGCAGTAAAGCTTCATCACAGAAAAACTTTATGAAATACAACGGGACAATTATACAATTGATGATTATTTTTACAATTTCAACAATTAACGACGCTCTTTTTCTCATAAACACCTCCACTTATTATATAAACGCATAAAAACTGAAAATGTCCCGCGTTAATGATAAATTGTTTGCCATAATTTCATTAAATTTACAACAATAACAAGGCAAAAAGGATTACCTTCAATTTACCACTGCAACACACGGTGTAAAAGCCATTTAATTTGATTGTTCGTCCCTGTCGTCAATTGTCAATTGAACGGCGGTTTCGTTGGACACAGTTTCTTCTACCCTCAAACTTTCTTCTTCAAACGGATTTACGTGCACGGTAACGTGCTTAACAAGCGGAAAGTTTTGTTCAATGCCGTCGTGAACGTATTCGGCAATGCCGTGCGCTTTGCTCAACGGAAGATTTTCGTTACAGGCTATTTCCAAAACCACGTAAATTCTGTTGCCGAACAGTCTGGTCATTAAACTGTCAACGCGTTTAACGCCGTCGCATTTTTCAACAAATTTCCTTATCTCTCCCTCCGTCTTTTCGTCGCACGCCTTATCCGTCATCTTGTTTACAGCATCTATAAATATGCTTATAGCCGCCTTTAAAATCAACACGCAGATAACAATCGCGGCAACGCTGTCCAGCACTGGCACGCCGCACATAGCGCCGACTATACCCACCAAACTGCCGATTGAAGAAAGAGCGTCGGAACGGTGATGCCAGGCGTCCGCCTTTAAAGCTCCCGAATTTGTCTTTTTGGCCGCCGCCCAAGTGTACCAGAACATAGCTTCCTTAACGACGATTGATGCGATAGCCGCAGATAATGCAAGATAATCGGGCAATGTCGCCGTCTTATAAGAGCCGTCTATAATATTGGTAATTCCACCGTAGCCTATTCCTGCACCCGTTGCAAATAAAAGCCCCGCAAGGAGAATAGCCGCAACACATTCATATCTTTCGTGCCCGAACTCGTGGTCCTTATCCGCCGCCTTTGCCGAAACTTTGATACCTATAATTACTATTACGGTGGAAAGTACGTCCGACGCGGAATGAATTGCGTCCGAAATCATTGCAAGCGAATGCCCAAATATTCCGGCGACAAATTTAAATACGGTGAGAAGCGCGTTGATTATAATTGTTACAATCGACGTCCTCACCGCTATTTTTTCTATTTCTTTTCCGTCCATATTTAACCTTAAATTTTTGCTATATTACTTGAAAATGAATTGACAATAACAAATAATTAAAATATAATATTCAAGTAAATAAATTTTGTTGAATTTGCTGCTGTGGCTCAGTAGGTAGAGCACATCCTTGGTAAGGATGAGGTCGGCGGTTCAAGTCCGCTCAGCAGCTCCAAAGAAAACCACCCAATGCGGTGGTTTTTTATTTATATCAGTATGCCACTTTAAAAGACAAATTCTCTTATATAATAACCTGCCCGCCGTAAAAATCGGCGGGCTTTAAAGCAGTTTGATTTTCCAATTATTTTTTTCTTGCCACGGCAATGCGGATTTTTTTAACGGTAGTTACTCCGCCTGCTTCCGCAATAGCTTCTTCGGGCACCTCGTCGGGGATATCTTCCATATGTACCTGCAAACCCTCTTTAATCTTCATTCTTACGTACGCGACCGCGCAGGGTTTTTCAACAGTCTTGTCGCAATACTTGCAAAAAGGCGCGTATTTACCGCATAAATCGCCCCTGAGTTTTTGGCTGTTTAAAAACTTATCGTTATCGATTACCTGCTGAATTTCGGCAAGATTTTCCGCCGTCAACACGTTGGGAAGATGCTTTAACAATTCCAAAGGTGCCTTTTCGTTCCACATATTTGTAGTACCGCCTTGTTTATATACTTATATTATAAATTCTGTTTCGCCAAAAATCAAGCGTTAAATTAAATTTCTTTAACCGTAACCGTCTGTAAAATCTCTTCGTACTTTTCTTTTAAAAAGGATATACTGTCCGGAAGAGTTACCGAAGCCGTGCCCGCGGCAACGCCGCAACGCAATATTTCGGCAGAGTCCGCCCCTCCGCACAGCGCCTTAGTTGCGGCGGCAACCATAGCGTCGCCCGCGCCGGCGGTAGAATTGACTGCCACGTTCATCGAAGTGCTGTAAAGTTTAACCGACCCATCGCACATAACGGCGCCCTGCTTACCAAGAGAAAGTAAAACACGTTTTGCCCCTTTTTTTATCAACGCGTCGCAAGCCCTGACCATACTGTCCTTGTCGGTTATCTTCATACTCAACGCACGCGAAAGTTCGGTAAGGTTGGGTTTTATTAAATCAACGCCGCAATCGAGCAGTTTATTTAATCGCCCGCCGTCGGTGTCGACTATTTTTAAAACGTTTGAGGGTACGGCTGACAGTATATCATACATATAATTTGCAGGCAATCCTTCGGGAACGTCGCCAGACAGCACAACGGCACTGCAATTCTTGGATAAATCTGCAACAGTTTCAACAAGCTTTTTAGCGTTGCCTTCCTCAATTGGAGTGGCTTCGTCTACGACCTCGGTAAGCATAGAGCGCCTGTCTATAAATTTATAAACTTCCCTCACACGCCCCTTATTCCAGACAAATTTATATGTAACTCCCTCTTTATGCATCTCCTGTTCGAACATTCTACCGTTCTCTTCGAACATAAAGCCGCTTGCAACGGCGTGCGCCCCCAATCTTGAAAGCCCCGCGGCAACGTTCATCGCCTTGCCTGTAAAAAACGTGCGCCTGTTTATAGCTGTGTTTACTCTGCCGACGGCAAGAGTTTCAACCTCTATATTAGTTTCCAAACAGGGACATAAATTAACGCATAAAATCATTATTTTGCATTTACCCGACTTGTTTAAAATTTAACTTTCATAAAAAAACCGCTTTACTAAGCGGTTTTTACTTAAATTACATTGAAATCATTTGCAGAGTTTCGTAAAGTTCGTAATTAAACTTCTTTTTCATACTTACGGCTTCGATTATATCCATATCGATTATTTCGTTTTTACGGATACCGACAACCCGGTTGCCAATGCCGTCTTTGAGCAATCTTACAGCCTTATTGCCGAATTGAGCCGCCAACATTCTGTCCGCCATAGTAGGCGAGCCGCCGCGCTGTATATGACCGATAGTCGTAGGGCGCACGGAATAAGTTGTAACAGATTGAAGCTGTTTTGCAAATTCGTCCGCAGTACATACGCCTTCGGCAACTACAACTATGTTGGAATGCTTTCCGTTCGCCCTCGAACGGTTAATTCTCATAACTATGTCATCCAAATCGAATACGACTTCGGGCACAACTATTATTTCCGCTCCGCTGGCAATACCTGCAAATAAAGCTATGTCGCCGCAACGCCTGCCCATAACTTCGACTACGGAAATTCTCTCGTGCGAGGTCATAGTGTCGCGCAGTTTATTTATAACGTCGATACAGGTATTCACCGCCGTATCGAATCCGAGCGTATAATCAGTGTATTCAAGGTCGTTATCGATTGTACCGGGAATACCTATGGTAGGAATACCGTATTCTTCGGAAAGGCACTTTGCGCCCCTGAAAGAGCCGTCGCCGCCAATGACGACCAACCCCTCTATATTTCTTGCTTCCAGCGTTTTAACCGCCCTTTTCTGCCCCTCTTTGGTAAGCATTTCAAGGCATCTCGCCGTCCTCAATTTGGTGCCGCCGCGCTGAACGATATCGGAAACGGAACGCATTTCCATAGGTATCATATCATCGTCGATAAGCCCCTGATAGCCGCGCTCTATTCCGTAAACTTCCATTCCGTAATACAGCGCCGTTCTGACAACGGCCCTGATGCAGGCATTCATTCCGGGAGCATCGCCGCCGCTCGTAAGCAAACCAATTCTTTTCATTGAAGTTCCTCCGAAAAATTCCGCCGTAGTGTGGACGGTTTTATTACCGCCTGCCCCCTAATTCAACACTCGGCTTATCGCATCATCCATTCAATTTAGTATTATAACAGATTATTAAATTAAATACAACCTTTTTATGCAAATAATTTAATTTCTTTATTCAACGTATTTTATGTCGCTTTCGTAAATAAACGAACACAACTCGGCAAGCAGTCCCCTGCAATAATTTACCCCGTGCGACAACTTATACTTTTGATTGCCGCGCACCAACGCGCACGCCGTTTCACCCTCGTAATTGGATAGCATAGCCACAAGCTCGTTGAAAGCTTCCTCTTCGAGGTTGGTTGCGTTGAGCCAAAGTATCGCCCTGTGTTTGGGCTTTACCGCGCCGCCACCCTTTTTATCATATGCGGCAACGTCAAATTCGCTTACGTCGTCTAAAATTATCGTAGGTTCGTTTTCCTTAGAAAGGTCTATTTTTCCGCGTATTTTAACTATTTTATCGTTAGCCAAAACCGCCTTTACCCTCTCGTAAATTGCGGGGAAAGCCACGCACTCAATCGAGCCGTAAATATCTTCCACGGTGATAAATGCCATAGAGGCGCCCGAACTGCGCGTTGTGGTACGGCGCATAGCGGAGATAATTCCGCCCATATTAACCGAAAGTCCGTCGCTTATTCTGTTATACGTCCTGTTGCCGTCCTCGTCCTCCATAAAGTCGGAAAGGTAAGAACAGTTAAAAGAACAATCGTTAAACGCCGACATATACCTTTCGAACGGGTGCCCGCTTACGTACACGCCGAGAACAAGCTTTTCCTTTGAAAGTTTGTCCATTAGGTCGAATTCAGGTATGTTCGGATACTTAACGTCGAGTTTCTCCTCTTCGATAATTTCCCCGAACAGACTAATCTGCGCGCTGCTCTTCTGCTTGTTGATTGCCGCCGCCCTTGTATACAGCTCGTCGTACACAGCGTATAATTGCGACCGAGGCACGCCCATCTCGTCAAACGCCCCCGCAAGAATAAGCCCCTCAATTATTCTCTTATTTACTATTCCCGCACAGCGCATCAAAAAGTCGGGGAAGTCGGCGAAAGGACCGTTTTCCGTCCTCTCCTTTATAACGCCGTCTATTGCCGCCTGCCCCGAGCCTTTAAGCGCCGAAAGCCCGAACAAAATACCGTCGTTTTCAACGGAAAACACCGTTTTGGACTTGTTAATGTTGGGCGGAAAAACTTTCATTCCCTTATCTTTAAGATAAATGATGTATTTGGTAATTTCGTCTATCTTATTTATGCGGTTGTTTAAAAGCGCGCAAATAAACTCTTTGCAGTAATATCTTTTCAGCCAAGCCGTCTGATATGCAAGCGTTGCGTAAGCCGCCGCGTGCGACTTGTTGAACGCGTAAGAGGCAAAGCCCTCCATATCGGCGAATATCTTTTCGGCGGTCTTCGCCGAAATTCCGTTAGCCACGCACCCGACTATTTTAGAGCCGTTTGTATCGCTTACGCCGCCGTTGATAAACTTCTCCTTCTGCGCCATAAGCGTCTTTTTATCTTTCTTGCCCATAGCCCTGCGCACAAGGTCGGCTTCGCCGAGCGAGAAACCCGCAAGCTCTTGGAAAATCTGCATAACCTGTTCCTGATAAACGGGTATGCCGTATGTTACTTTCAGCAGTTTTTCTTCCTGCGGGCAGTCGTATTCAATGGGGGCTTCGCCGTGCTTGCGCTTACAGAAATCGTCGATAAACCTCATAGGACCGGGACGGTACAGCGATACGCCTGCAATTAGGTCTTCCAATGAGTCGGGTTTAAGCTGTTTCATAAACCTCTTCATACCGCCGGCTTCGAGCTGGAACACCCCGTCCGTGTCGCCCTCGGAAACCAATGCGTACGCGCCCGCGTCCTCGTAACCTATTTTATTGAAATCAACCTCGAAACCCGTATCCTCTTTAATATAATCGACGCACTTCTTTATGTCGGTAAGTGTAACAAGCGCAAGGAAGTCCATTTTAAGCATACCGAGCGCTTCAATTTCCTTGGCGACAAACTGCGTGGTTATGTCCTCGCCGTTCCTCGAAAGCGGAACATTGTCGGCAATACGTTTTCGGCAAATTACAACGCCCGCGGCGTGCATACCCGTCTGCCTCGGCATACCCTCAATTTGCAGAGCCATATCTATTACGCGGCGCAGGGTCTGGTCCTCTTCGTACATTGCACAGAACTCGGCGTTTCTCGCAACTTTCAATTCTGAAAGCTTACCCTCCAACTGCTGGCGCTTGTCGGGGTCGGTTTCGTCGCGCAGTTTTTTCTCCGCCTTTTCTATATTGCGCCCGAGCAAATCGCTTATGGAAGTTTTGCCGTCCATTATCTTGGTGAGCCTGTCCGTTTCGGAATACGGAACGCGCATTACCCTGCCAACGTCTTTAATGGAGTTTTTTGCCGCCATTGTGCCGAACGTTACAATCTGACATACGTTTTCTGGGTTATACTTCTGCCTTACGTATTCAATAGTTTCCTCTCTTCTGTCCGTGCAGAAATCTATGTCGAAGTCGGGCATCGATACGCGGTCGGGGTTGAGAAAACGCTCGAACAGCAAGTCGTACTGCAACGGCTCCACGTCGGTTATGCCTATGGAGTACGCGACAATAGAGCTTACGCCCGAACCGCGCCCCGGACCTACGGGTATGCCGTTTTCCTTAGACCAATTTATAAAGTCCCATACTATTAAATAGTATTCGGCGTAGCCCATTCGGCAGATTACGTCCAACTCGTAGTCCGCGCGCGAACGCTCGCGTTCAGTTACCGTGCCGTAACGCTTTTCAAGCCCCTGCGCGGTTAAACTTCTTAAATATTCTTCGGGAGTAGAGCCGTCGGGCGGATTGTACCCCGGAATGAGCGTCATATCCCTTATGGGATACCCCTTTTTATCCAGATTGAACGCAGGCTCCGTAACCTTATCGGCGATAACCCGCGTATTTTCTATGGCTTTTGGCAGGGAAGGAAACAGAGCCTTCATCTCCTCGGCGGATTTGAAGTAAAATTCACGCGAATCGAACTTCATACGCTTGGGGTCGTCGAGCGTCTTTTTCATCTGTATGCACATAAGCACGTCCTGCATATCGGAGTCCTGCTTAGTCAGATAATGCACGTCGTTGGTGGCGACAAGCTCCACCCCTATATCTTCCGCAAGTTTTACAAGCAGAGGCAAAACGCGCCTTTCGTCGGCAATGCCGTGGTCCTGTATCTCGATATAAAAGTCGTCTTTAAAAACTTCCTTTAAATACAGAGCCATCTCCTTAGCGCCTTCGTAATCGCCCGCTAGCAAACGGCGGGGAATACCGCCCGCAAGGCAGGCGGAAAGACATATAACGCCCTCGGAATGTTCCTTTAAAACTTTATAATCTATTTTCGGCTTATAGTAAAACCCGTCGACAAACGCCATAGAGTCGAGCTGAACAAGATTTTTATACCCGGCCTTATTCTTTGCAAGCAAAATAAGATGTTCGGCGGTATTTTCGCTCTTGTTGTGCATATCGCGCGTCATATAAAATTCACACCCGATTATGTATTTCAAGCCGGCAACCGCGGCTTTTTCGGCAAAATGCAACGTACCGTACATATTTCCGTGGTCGGTCATACATACGGTATCTATGCCGTTGGACTTGCAATAATCTATAAGATTGTCAATCTTACAGGCGCCGTCCAACAGTGAATATTCGGTGTGAAGGTGCAAATGAACGAATTCTGCCATTGTTTTATCCTTAAAAGTAATATGTTGCCTACGAAAGTTGCGCGGCAATGTCCGAAATCTTTCTCATTCTGTGATTTATACAGCTCTTGGAAATTTTCAGCCTGTCGGCAAGCTCCTGCATAGAAGCGTTGGGGTCGGCAAGTCGCGCCTCCGCCACTTCGAACAGGTTTTTATTCAAGCTTTGAAGCCCCTTGGTCTGCGATATTATTTCAATCGCCTTAATCTGGGCGACAGAAGCGGTAACCGCCTTATCGATATTGGAAACGGAACAGTTGCTGACTCTGTTTTCGTTGTTGCTCCTGTCCTTTTGCTCTACTATGCGGTTTAACTTTTCAAGACACTTATCCGCCTGCATTATGTGCAACAAGTCTGAAATTACTTCCTTGCTCTTGATGTAGACGACCGCGCTTTCCTTTCTTGTTACAAGCTTTGCAAGCACTTCCGAATAACACAGCAAATCGCAATAATCGCCCGCCGTTATCCTGTTTGAAAATACCACTTCAAAGTGGTAGCCCGTTCTGCTGTAAGTTTGCTCTTCGGGCAAAGTGCAACTGCCGCCGCCCAAAAACGCGCCCTTGATGTACGCCGCCACGCAACAGTCGCTGTTTACAACACTTTCGCTAATGCCGAAAATCAGCGATACGCCGTCAGGGCTTCGGCTGATAATGCCAAGCCGCTCTAAAATCTCGGTTGTGTTTTCGCCTACACACTCAAATTTAAGCTTGTCCTTGCCGCTCTTTACGTCGTACTCGGCTTGGGAAGCCGTTAAAGAAACGCCGAAAACACTTTCCGCCAGACCGCAGATAAATTGAGCGGTTCTCTCGTTTTCCGTTACGATTTCAAAGCCGTAATTGCCGTTTACGGATATAATACTGCCGCTTGTGCGGATAAAAGCCGACAAAAATGCAACTCGGCAGCATTGGTTTTCCAGTGGAACGCGTATTATTTCGTTTTTCAATTCTTCCGTAAACGTGCTCATAACTTTATTTTAATTTACAGGTGCGCCCTCTTGTACTCGGCAAACCTGAACGTAGGCAGTCTGCCTTCTATATTGTCGATACGCTCCAAAGGCAGGTTGCAGGCGGATAGCAGTTCTTCGGCTATCTTGGTATCCCCGACCCTGTCGGCGGAATGCGCGTCGGAATCGATTACAAACCTTGCTCCGACGGATGCCATCAGGTCGACCTCCTCGGGCGAAACGTGCCGCTTTTTCGTGTTAATTTCTATATAAGTGCCGTAATCTGCGCAAGCCTTGGCAACTTCTTTCAAATCGCAACAACATTTATAATTTATGTGTGTCAGTATGTCGACGGGATTGTTTTTTACCGCGTTTACATACGCCTTTGTGGTATTGTCTATAACTTTTTGCGAAGGTTTTTTACCAAGCTTGTACGCCGAGTAATTGCAAAACATAATATTATAGAAGTCCGAAAACTTCTTATATTTAAGCACTTCGTGCACGCCGAATAAAAAGATGTCGAACTTGTCCAAATCGTCGGGGCGCATATCCGTTTCCCCGTCGACAGAAATAAGATTGCTCTCCATCCCCATCAGCACCTTAACGCCAGTAAGGCGCTCGGCTTCGCGCACTTCACTGCGCAAATCGCCGAGTCTTTTTCTCTTTAAACCGAAAAGCAAATGATTAAAACCGTGGTCGGTAATTGCGATTTCTTTTAAATTGAGTTTTTTAGCCGCGGTTGCATTTTCCAAAACGGTATTTTTGCCGTGAGAGTAGGGCGTATGGGTATGATAATCAGCCGTTAAATTCATCAGAATTCTCCTATGTACACCACTTCCTCGCTTAAAGCGATAGCAAACCTTTCAAATACTCTCTTTCTAACAGTTTCAATCAGGCGTTTAACGTCGTCAGCCTTTCCGCCCTCGTTTATGATAAACGAGGCGTGCCTGTCGCTTACAACCGCGCCGCCAATGCGCAAACCTTTTAGCCCCGCAGCCTCTATTAAATAGCCCGCAGAAAACCCCTCGGGGTTTTTAAATACGCAACCGCAACTTTTCCCCTTAGGAAGGTGAGCCCTGCGCTCCCTGTAAAACCGTATTCTTTCGTCTATTTCCGCCGTGCAACTACTGTTTACTTTAACTATTATTGATAAAATTAACGCACTTATGTTACGCATAGTACTATGCCTATACCCAAAATCGCATTTTTCGTTGGGCAAAACCGTACTTTTTCCGTCATAAACTTGTACGCTCTCTATATTTTGCGATATAGAAATTCCGCACACCCCCGCGTTCATATACGCCGCTCCGCCCACCGTAGCGGGAATTGCGTATAGATATTCAAGCCCGCCCAATTCGTTTTTATGGCAATATTCAAGCAATCGCGCAATTTTGGTGCCCGCAAGACATAGCAATCTATCCGTGGAAAGCCGCACTATACCTTCCAATTTTTTTGTGGAAATTACCGCGCCACCCACGCCATTATCGGAAGCCAAAACGTTGGAGCCGTTGCCTATTACCGTTATAGGAATTTTATTGTTTTTTAATTCGTCAAACGCAATTTTCGCTTCCAATACCGTCTTGGGGTAATAGGCAACGTCGGCAAAACCGCCAAGCCCGTAAGTCGTGTTTTTGGAAAAATCGAACTTATTTTCTTTTGCGATGTGCGCGCACTGTAAACAGCTTTGCAAGCCGCCCTTATATAGTAGCATTTTTTTCAATTTTAATCAATCACTTTAATAAAGATTTTATTTTATTTATGTCCCCGCTCGCCGCCGCCGCTTTAAGCGATTGAATATAATCTTTCCCGCAGGGATAATTCAGTATATGCTCAAACTGTGTATTTGCCATACAATTCAGCTCCTCGGCAACCAACTCCCCGCCGCCGAACAGCCCTAACGCGCCTACGCCGCTGTTTTTCAGCAAGTAGTCGATAAATTTATTGCATAGCTCAACCTTTTCGCCAACGTCGGTCAAAATTGAAATATTCTGGTACAAATCGTTGAATTGTTCAATAGGCTTGATTGTAAACGGCACATTTCTTGTCTTTAATCTGAAAACGTCCCTCTGAGTACCGAGCATATACTTGTATTTTCCGCCTATAAGTTTCAGGTAGGCGTTCGTAGGCTCTTCCATTGCCGCGCCGCCCACACCGCAAAGCACTGCCGCAACGTCGGCAAGATTGTCCGTACCCGCGTTTACAACCGTATTTTGCGCCGTTGCGTCGTTGAAGCCAGCCACTTCGTCAATCGACAGCAGGCAATATCCGCCGCGACACCAAACTTTGTTTACAAAATTTTTACCGCCAACGTAGCTTTCCAGCCCGTAGAAACCCGCTGAATACGAAATAATATCGGGAAAATCACCGTTCGCCATATTTTCCCTTGCGGCGTCAGCAGACAAAGGCACAACGTTTACGTATGTTTTACTATTTTTAAAGCACTTTTCCGCCTTACTTTTAAGGTATTGCGCGCGCGAACCTTTGCCGCCCTCGAAGCCGTCTACTTGCCACAGCGTAATGCAATGCATCTGCGGTTGGTTGTCCGCAACGGCTTTTTTTCTGTTAAATACCGCTAAAACGGGCGCAACCACCACAATAATAACGATTAAAGCAATAAAAATATATATTTTTTTGATATGCACACGGCGCTTGAACATATAATATTTTATATCAAATGAGGTAAAAAAATTCATAAGGGGGATATTCTTAAACGTAAGAATATCCCCCTCGCCCCAGCCGCAAAAGTTAATTAAAAACATTTGAACAACCTTTTGCGCATCGGCTATATATAAAGCGTTTCCGCTTGTAAAATTATATTGGGCAAATCAATTTTCTTTTATTCGCGCAGTCAAAATTTTTTATCACAAAAAATATCCCCCGCAGAATATTCTGCGGGGGACTTAAATATCCAATAATCTTAATACTTACTTTTCAGCAATCTGTCGGCAAGTTTATTGCTTACTCCCGCGCCGCAATCGGCGTTATCGAGATTATCTTCAAGCTCTTCGAGGGCAAACGCTTTAACTGCAAAAGGCGCGTTGCCGTCGGGCGTATGCCAAGCGAAAAATTCGGGTTTAAGCTTACCCGTATAATCTTTGGGGAAGCTGTTGTTTGCATCAGTAGTCGAACCGACGTAAGGCGAATTTGCCGCCGCAAGCTGATAGCTACAATTTATAAGCTGATAGCCGCCCTGCACGTACACGCCCGTATTCTTCTTGTCGTTATGCTTTACAAGGCTTTCTATGCCGCGGAAAATGCAGTTTTCCGCCATTACGCTACCGCCGTTGCCGCATACAATGCCCTGCGATACGAGAGCGCACTTCCAACTTGAATTTACCGCGGTAACCTTACTTGCCGCCGCGGCGCTCCTCAGCTTTGTGCGGTAAACGTAGTATTGCGAACTGTCAACCACGCAATTGTACATAAACGCATTGCCGCCGCGCAGTTTGGGCAGTCTGTCTTCGAGATTTATAAACACGCAGTTGGAGAATGAAACCTGCAACTTCAAATTAAAGTTGTAATCGTTAGCGTCCTCGTAAGAGCCCGAAAAAGTCGCGTCGTCGCCGCACAAAAAGCCCTTCTTTTGAGGTATTGCGATACCGTAAAGAATATCCTCGAAGCTTATACCGCCGTCGCGTAAAGCCTTGTAATAGAGGTTGTTTATACCGCCGCTTTGATAATCATCTTCTATTTTCTGCATCATTTTATAGAGGTAACCGTCTTTATCGTCGCTTCCCGCATTGAATCTGCACCAGCTAATGTGCAAACCGTTAGCGCCCGACGCGCCGTACGGCGCCCGGAACGCAGTTCCGGGGTTTGCGTTGTAAACGGGGTTAGCATAGTCGATTTGTCCGTCGTAAGACTTACCGAACGTGCAATGGTCTATCCAAACGTATCCGCAGAACGATATTTTAAAGTACGCCCAGCCGAACGCGTCGTAATCGCCAACGGCGCCTACGGACTTATCGGGAGCATCCTCCCACTGCCACAATTCGTCAAATTCAAGATTTCTTATAACAACGTTTGTATCGCTTGTAAGCTTAAACCCGCCGTGCGTAATTTTTGCGCCGTTTTTAGAGAATATGAGCAGATTTGACGTATTTTCTATTTTGAATTGGGATATACCGTTTTCCGTAAACATATCCGACATAGAAAACGCTTTTATCTGGTTGGTGTTTCTGCGGCAAAAGTCCTCCACAATGGCGGTTTGTTTTTTGGCTTCCGCGCTCAACTTGTAATAGCCGAGATTTAAGTCCTCGGTTATCTCAATAACGTGTACTTTGCCCTCGAAATTCTCTTCGGTGTAGCCCTCCGCAGGAGATTGTGTAAAAGTCTTTGTTTCCTCGTCAAAGTTAGTAACGTAATGATATTTTGCGTCTGCAAGCGCCGCCACAAGTTCGTCCGCCGTTGCAACCGTCCTGTACGCCTCTGTACCAACGTACTGCGAAAAATCGCCGATATTTTCCCTTACGTAACCGTCCGCCGTCAAGTTTGCTTTATAATCGTCCGAAAGCAACTCGAACCAATCTTTTTCCTCAACGGGCGGTTGCTGTTCATCATCGGGATTTTCCTCCTCTCCGCCGCCGGGCGTGTTCTCGTCGCCGTCGGAAGGCTGATTGTTTTCAGTCCCGTTCCCCTGACCGTTGCCGCCCGTCTTCACGCAACCGCAAAAAACCGAGCCGCACATCAAAATAGCTATAACAGCCGCAACAAGTTTTTTCATTTTTTTCCTCCCAAGATATGATATTACATAAAAACAAATTTTTCAAGTATTTTTTTAAAATTATAACGCCGCCGAAATTTTCGGCGGCGCAACGACTAAAATTACCGTGTTTATTCGTCCTCTTCGGGAAGTTCAACGTTGTGGTAAACGTTTTGCACGTCGTCCAACTCGTCGAGTTTATCAAGCATCTTTCTGAATGTGGCAACCTTGTCTTCGGGCAGAGTTATATAATTTTGCGGGAGCATCTTTATTTCCGCTTCGAGGAAAGTTACGCCCTTATCCTCGAAGTATTTACGCACTTCCGAAAACTTTTCGGGGGTAGTATAAACTTCGTAAACGTCTTCTTCCACGGAATAGTCCTCGGCTTCCGCTTCGAGGCAGTACTCCATCATAGTATCCTCGTCAAGTTTTACCGTTCTCTCGATAACGATTAAACCTTTGTTGTCAAACTGATAACTTACGCAACCGGGTTTACCCATCTGACCGCCGCACTTAGACATTGTGGAGCTTATATCGCCGCTCGTCCTGTTTACGTTATCTGTAAGCGTTGTTATGATAACAGCCGAACCCGCAACGCCGTAGCCTTCATAGGTCAGTTCCTTATAGTCCTTGCCGCTGAGTTCGCCCGCCGCCTTGGCAATCGACCTTTTGATATTGTCGTTGGGCATATTAGCCGCCTTAGCTTTGGCTATAACGTCGGCAAGTTTGCTGTTTGTATCGGGATTGGGGTTACTCTTCGCCGCAACGGCAAGTTCCCTACCTATTTTGGTAAATATTGCACCGCGAGCGGCGTCCGTCTTACCCTTTTTTGCCTGTATATTGTGCCATTTGGAATGTCCTGACATAACTTAAACTCCTAATCAATTTTTTAAAACGTACATTGCCACAGCCGCAGACACGGCGGCGTTTAAACTTTCGCAAGTACTGCGCATAGGTATTTTCACCGTAAAACGGCAACGCTCTTTCAAAATATCGCTTACCCCGCCGCCCTCGTTGCCTATGCAAAGACAAAACTTTTCAGGCGCCTTAAACGCAAATATATCCTCTCCGTCCATATCCGCGCAAACCAAAGGCACGACGTCAAGCGCCGAAAAAACGCCGTCGTAGCCGCCTTCGTGAATATTCACGTAAAATATTCCGCCCATACTCGCCCTTACGGCTTTCGGCGAAAACGCGTCGGTACAGTTAATGAGATATATATCGTCGTACCCCGCGGCGTTTGCCGTTCTTATAACCGTCCCCAAGTTTCCAGGGTCCTGCAACCTGTCGAGCAGAATACAGCTACCATTGGGCGCGCGTACGGAAGTATCGGGCTTTTTTACGACAGCCAAAACGCCCTGCGGCGATTTTTCCGTTGATATACGCGCAAAAAGCTCGTTAGTAACCACAAGCGGATTAACATATCTGTCGGCAAGCGAAGCAGTGCAAACGATTTCGGACACCGACATTCCCGACGACAGACACTCGTCTACCGCCTTAACGCTTTCAACGATAAATTCGCCGTACTGGTTGCGGAATTTCTTTTCGGCAAGCGACGATATTCTTTTTATTTCGGGGTTGGCTTTCGATGAAATAACCATAAAAAGTTTTTAGGGTAGCAAAAAATTTCGCTACCCAAATGATTTTTTTAATTAAACGGTTGCCTTAGCTTTTTCCGCAAGCGCGGCGAAAGCCGTTGCGTCGTTTACGGCAAGCTCTGCAAGTACCTTTCTGTTGAGGTTGATACCTGCAACTTTAAGACCGTGCATAAACTTGGAATAGGAAAGTCCGTTGATTCTTGCCGCCGCATTGATACGCGCTATCCAAAGCGAACGCATATCGCGCTTTCTCAGCCTTCTGCCGATATAAGCATAGTTCAAAGACTTCATAACCGCTTCGCGCGCGATTCTGTAATTTTTAGATTTGTTACCGAAATAACCTTTTGCAAGGCGCAAGATTTTTCTGCGTTTCTTTAACGCGTTTACCGACCTTTTAATACGCATTTGTCTTTACCTCCGTTAAGCCTTATAGGGAATCATCGACTTTACGGTCGATTCCTGTGTAGTGGAAACAAGCGTGTTCTGACGCAGGTTTCTCTTTCTCTTTCTGTTCTTGGTTTCAGCCTTGTGGTTTTTGCCGCTGTGAGGTCTTTGAACCTTACCGCTTGCGGTCAGCCAGAAACGCTTTTTAGAGCCGCTATGTGATTTCTGTTTAGGCATTATCTTGTCCTCCGATGAAGAATTTCTTTTTTTAATTTATTTTTTTGTTTAAGCTTTTACGGGCGAAAGCATCATAATTATGTTTCTGCCCTCAGTGGTAGGCTTTTTGTCCTGCACGGCTTTACCGTTTAAACCGTCGAAAAAGTCCTGCATTACTTTTACGCCCTGATACGAACGCGAGTTTTCCCTGCCCTTCATTCTTATGGAAACTTTAACTTTGTTTCCCGCTTCGAGGAATTTAAGGCACTGCTTGGACTTTACCGCTATGTCGCCTACGTCTATGGTCATAGACAAACGGATTTCTTTAACTTCGACCATAGTTTGATTCTTGCGGTTTTCCTTGTCCTTTTTGGACTGTTCGTACTTAAATTTGGAATAATCCATAATTTTGCATACGGGTGGAACAGCCGTTGGCGAAATTTTTACGAGGTCGAGGTCGGCGTCGTCGGCAAGACGCTGAGCCTGCTGAACGGGCATTACCCCGAGCATTGCGCCGTCCGTACCGATTACCCTTACTTCCTTATCCCTGATTGCCTGGTTTATCTGATATAACTCTTTTATAACCATATACCTCTCTTAAAAATATAAACGGGCTACGCAAGGTAACCCGTTAATGCAAGAAAATAAACTTTCAATTTTCAAAACATTATTTGCCGTTGCAATATTTTGCAAGGCGAAAGGGGTTAAACCTTTGCTTACTTAGATATAATACATCCGTAAAACGCTTTTGTCAAACGTTTTTTAACTTAAAAATTGACTTTATTGCAAATATCGCTTACAACTGCGTCGATAAATTCGTTTACGGCTACGGTGCTCTTTTCTTCAACGCCGCGCTTGTTTACGTTTACGGTGCCTTCTTCGGCTTCCTTATCGCCCACCACAAGCACGTAGGGCACCTTCTCCATTTTCGCTTCACGTATTTTATAGCCGATTTTTTCGCTTCTCGCATCGACTTCCGCGCGCACGCCCTTTTCGGAAAGCATCTTGCAAACCTTTTCCGCATACTCTGCCGTGCGGTCGGTTATGGGCAAAATTTTAACCTGCTTGGGCGCAAGCCACACGGGGAATTTACCCGCAAAATGCTCTATAAGTATACCTATAAACCTCTCAATCGAGCCGAATATAGCGCGGTGTATCATTATGGGGCGGTGCTTTTTTCCGTCCTCGCCGACGTATTCCAAGTCGAAGCGCTGGGGCATCTGGAAATCGAGTTGTATCGTTCCGCACTGCCACGTTCTGCCTATACTGTCCTGCAAATGGAAGTCGATTTTAGGTCCGTAAAACGCCCCGTCGCCCTCGTTTATTTCGTATTCTATGCCCATTTCGTCCAAAGCGGCTTTCAAAGACGAAGTTGCAAGCTCCCAATCTTCCGCGCTTCCCATACTGTCTTCGGGGCGGGTGGAAAGCTCTACCTTGTATTTAAAGCCGAATTGCCTGTAAATTTTATCCGTCAAACGCACTACGCCCTTGATTTCGTCGGTAATCTGTTCGGGAAGCATAAAGATATGCGCGTCGTCCTGAGTAAAACAGCGGACGCGGAAAAGCCCGTGAAGCTGACCGCTCTTTTCGTGGCGGTGCACCATACCCATTTCAGCCGCCCTAAGGGGCAAATCTTTGTAGCTGTGCGGTTCGAGCTTGTATACGAGCATACCGCCGGGGCAGTTCATAGGCTTTACCGCGCAGTCCTCGCCATCGATTTTGGTCGTATACATATTGTCCTTATAGTGTTCCCAGTGTCCCGAATTTTCCCAAAGCGTGCGGGTGAGAATTATGGGAGTCTGTATCTCCACGTAATTTTCTTTTCTGTGAAGTTCGCGCCAATAATCTACAAGCGCGTTCTTCAAAATCATACCGTTGGGTAAAAAGAAGGGAAAACCTTTGCCCTCGTTTAACAGAGCAAACAGTTTAAGCTCCTTGCCCAAACGGATATGGTCGCGCTTCTTCGCCTCTTCAAGCATTTCGAAGTACGCCTTCATCTCTTCCTTTGTTGCAAAGGCGACGCCGTAAATTCTTGTAAGCATCTTGTTTTTTTCGTCGCCGCGCCAATACGCGCCGGCAATGGAAACAAGCTTAAACGCCTTTATCTTACCCGTAGAAGGCAGGTGGGGTCCGCGGCACAAATCGGTGAAAGCGCCCTGTTTATAGAAAGAGATTACCGCGTCCTCGGGCAAGTCCTCTATAAGCTCCACCTTGTATTTTTCCTTATATTTAGCCATAAGTTTTATGGCTTCCGTCCTTTCAAGTTCGAAACGCTTAATAGGCGTGTTGGACTTGATAATCTTCGCCATTTCCGTTTCTATCTTTTCAAAATCGTCCTGCGTTATGGGCGTTTTAAAATCTATATCGTAGTAAAATCCGTTGTCTATAACGGGACCGATTGCAAGATTGCAGGTGGGGAATACCGTTTTAACCGCCTGCGCAAGCACGTGCGAACAGGTATGACGGTAAACTTCGATACCCTCCTTGTCCTTCAACGTTACAATTTCAAGCCTGTCGCCCTCTTTGAGCTGAACGCACAGGTCCACAAGCTCGCCGTTCACCTTTGCCGCCACCGCCGCGCGCGCCAAGCCCTCCGATATTGCCGAAGCCGCGTTAAGGCAGGTTGCCCCCTCGCTTAAACTGAGTTTGTCGCCGTTTTTCAATACTATTTCCATACTTTTCTCCTTAACAAAATAAAAAAGCCTTAAATTCAAGCACACTGCTGAATTTAAGGACGCAAATTCTTATTTGCGCGGTTCCACCCTAATTGCCGAAATCGACCGCTCTTTTCCCCTGCCGATATAACTGTTAAGCGGTTTCCCGTTATCCCTCGGAATAAGCGCTTCGCAGCAAACGCGCTCTCTCTGAAAAACCTAAGGCGGTACTTGTCTTACTTACACGGCAAGTTGATATTTAATTTTCTTTATATTAGTACAATTTAACGCCAATGTCAACGACTTTACCCGCCAAAACGCAAAAATTTAATTGCCAAAAATTATATAACTATGTATAATGAGTATAAATAAAATTTTCAAGGAAAAATTTATGCCTTACACCAACTTTACCGAAACAGAAAAAAAATGGGCGGCTTATTGGGAGAAAAACAAGACCTTCCACACCGATTTACACGATTTTTCCAAACCTAAATACTATATTTTGGATATGTTCCCCTATCCCTCGGGCGCAGGCTTACACGTGGGGCACCCCGAAGGCTACATCGCCACCGACGTTATCGCGCGTATGAAGCGTATGCAGGGCTATAACGTTTTGCACCCCATCGGCTTCGACAGTTTCGGTCTGCCCGCCGAACAGTACGCCATAAAGACGGGCAACCACCCCGGCGGCTTTACGGAAGAAAATATAAAAAACTTTACCAAACAGCTTAAAATGTTGGGCTTTACCTACGATTGGGAGCAAACCGTTTCCACCTGCGACCCCGCCTACTACAAGTGGACGCAGTGGTTCTTTAAACAACTCGTTAAAGAGGGATTTGCCCGCTACGTTGAAACGCCCGTAAACTGGTGCGAAGAGCTGGGCACGGTGCTTGCCAACGACGAAATTATTGACGGAAAGAGCGAGCGCGGCGGCTACCCCGTCGTGCGCAAAAATATGAAGCAGTGGGTAATCGATATACAAAAGTATGCCGACCGACTGCTCGAAGGTTTGGACGAACTCGATTGGAGCGAGTCCTCGAAAGCGGCTCAGCGCAATTGGATAGGCAAATCGGTAGGCGCTAAAATCGACTTTGCAGTAGACGGCACAAACGAAACTTTCACCGTATTCACTACCCGTTGCGACACGCTTTTCGGCGTTACCTACTGCGTGCTTGCACCCGAACACCAACTTGTAGACAAAATTACCACCGCTGAACAGAAAAACGTTGTTGAAGCCTATAAAGCGGCTTGCGCAAGCAAGTCGGAGCTTGAAAGAACCGAACTCAACAAGGAAAAGACGGGCGCGTTTACGGGCGCGTATGCAATCAACCCCGCAAACGGTAACAAGCTACCCGTTTATATTTCCGACTACGTGCTTACCACCTACGGCACTGGCGCGATTATGGCAGTGCCCGCGCACGACACGCGCGACTGGGAATTTGCAAAAAAATTCAATTTACCCATAATCCCCGTACTCGAAGGCGGCAACGTTGAAAAGGAAGCGTTTACGGAGGACGGCTTACACGTAAACAGCGGGTTTATGGACGGTATGAACAAGCAGGAAGCGATTGCCGCAATGCTCGAATGGCTTGAAAAGAACGGCTACGGCAAAAAAGCCGTAAGCTATAAACTGCGCGAATGGATATTTGCCCGCCAACGCTATTGGGGCGAACCTCTGCCCGTAGTGCATCTCGAAAACGGCGAGGACGTTTTGCTTGCCGACGAAGAACTGCCGCTGATTCTGCCCGAAATGGACGACTATAAGGCGCACGGCGGCAACGCGCCATTGGAAAACGCCAAAGATTGGGTAAACGTTGAAATAAACGGCGTTAAGGGCAAGCGCGAAACCACCACTATGCCCGGCTCGGCAGGTTCGAGCTGGTACTTTTTAAGATATTGCGACCCGCACAACGACGGCGTTTTTGCCGATTACGAACTTATGAAATACTGGCTTCCCGTAGACTTTTACTGCGGCGGCAAGGAGCACCTCGTCGGGCATTTGCTCTACTCCCGCTTCTGGATGAATTTCCTTTTCGATAAGGGGCTTGTTCCCTGCAAGGAGCCGTTTAAAAAGCTCTTCCACCAGGGAATGATTTTGGGAGAAAACGGCGAAAAGATGTCTAAATCTTTGGGAAACGTTATAAATCCCGACGACATTGTGCGCGACTACGGCGCCGACGTACTCAGAATGTACGAAATGTTTATGGGTCCCGTAGCCGATACAAAGCCCTGGAACACCACCAATATAGAGGGCGTAAAGAAATTTATAGACAGAATACACAGACTTTACTGCGAGAGCAACGTAATAAGCGCAACGCCGAACAAAAACCTTGAAAGATTATATAACCAAACCGTTAAAAAGGTTGGCGAAGATTATCTGTCATTGAAAGTAAATACGGCAATTTCGCAAATGATGATTTTTGTAAACGCTATTTACAAGGAAATCAACGAGGGCAGAAACTTCCCCTTGGAATATGCGGAAGGGCTTATAAAGCTACTCAACCCCGTAATACCGTTTATCACGGAGGAAATATGGACTACCGTCCTCGGACATTCCGGCACCATAGCCTACGAAAGCTGGCCCGAATACGACGAAAGCAAGTGCGGAGAAGACGTTTTTGAATACGCCGTGCAGGTAAACAGCAAAATTAAATGCAAAATAACTTTGCCCGCCGATATGAGCGCAAAGGAAATTGAAGAAACCGTAAAAAACAACGGCGAAATCGCCCCTATAATAGAGGGCAAACAAATCAAGAAATTTATCGTAGTACCCAAACGGCTTATAAACATAATCGTTTAAAACCCAACGCCCCGCGGCAGATTTGCCGCGGGGCGTTACTCTTTATTATTTATTTTTGAAAACGTAATAATCGCCGTACTTTTTGCCGTCGAAACCAATCAGCTTTTCGTTTACGGGCATAAATCCGAGCTTTTTAAGCGCCGCAATTCTTTGCTTTGCCTCGGGCACAGCCTTTGTCGCAACCATTGCACAACCGAAAATTTCAAGCGACGGCTTTACGATAAGCGATAAAATTTCTTCTATTTTTCCGTTCTCTTCGTAATCGCTACGCAAGTCCAACCGCAAAAGTCCGCAATCGTTAAAAAAATCTTGCGCGTTTCTTTTGAATTCTTCTACCGTTCCCACCGCTTCGCCGCTTATCTTGTCAATAACCGTCCAGCGGACAAACCAACCGTTTTCGTAGGCTTGCCGCCAAAACTTAACCGCCTGTTCCATTCTTTCCATCGTGGTGTAGTAAAAGTTATCGCCATGGCAGTTGTCGCCGTTAAAAAACTCCGCCGCTTTCTTGTCGCTGTAAACTTTAAGCAAGTCCTGCGCGTCGCCTTCTATTGCCAATCTTAAAATAAACCCGTCGTTTTCAAACGAAGGACAATTTTCGTATACGTTCATTGTCGTCCCCTATTACACTTACCGTTTTTAATTAAAGAAACGAAAACTCAACGCGCCTGCCTTTAAGCCCGAATTCCTTACCCTTAAAACCGAAATAATCGTATTTTTTAAGCAAAGTTTTAGAAGCCGTTATACTTACAAGGTTGTCGCAATATTCAAAATAGGGATTGCAGACGTAAGTAACGGTTTCGGCAATGGTTACGCTTTTAAGATTTTTGCAGTTTTTAAACGCATTATTGTAAATGTCCGTTACTCCGTTGGGAATTACGATGCTTTCAAGCTTAGTACATTTATCAAAAGCATAATTGTCTATGCGCACGACGCTGCCGTCGTCGGGTATAACGCTGTTGTTGCATCCGCGCACCAAAATTTTATCCTGTGTTTTAATAAGACAGTTTCCCGAACTGTGGAACACGGGATTGCCCTGTTCCACCTCAATTTTTTCAAGACCGCCGCACCCTTTAAATACGTCTACAAGTTTTATAACGCCTTTGGGAATTACAATTTCCTTAATCTCAATGCAACCCATAAATGCGCAAGCTCCTATCTTTGTAACAATAGCAGGAATATTTACAGATTCAAGCGAGGCGCATTTACGGAAAGCATCGCACCCTATTTCGGTTACACTGTCGGGTAAATTTATCGAAGTCAACTCGGCACATTCTGCAAACGCTTCTTCGCCTACGCTCTCGCAGATTGCGTTTTCCGCAAAGACGACCTTTTTAATTTTGGGTGCGCTTTCGGAATCTGCGCTGAAAAGATATGCGGGTATTCTTTGCACGTTGGCGCCGAAATTTACAATAATTCCGTCTGCGTTTTTGCCGGCATTGTAAAACATTATGGTGCTTACCCACAAATCGCCGCAACAATCGGCGTTAAAATTTATTTCGGTAAGCGCAGTACATTGCGAAAACGCCTCGCCGTTCATAGTAGTAACGCCCTTGGGGATGGTTAAACTTTCAAGCGCCGTGCAGTATTTAAACGCGCTCGGTCCTATCGTCTTTAAAGTTTGCGGCAACGTAACACTCTTTAACTTACCGCAACTTTTAAAAGCCCCCGAGCCAATCGATTTAACGCCTTCGGGCACGTCGATATGCTCGATGTCCACCCCGGCAAAGGCGTTTGCCGCAATTGTATTTACACTGCCGTCCGCGGGTATTATACTGTCCTTAAAACCGTATATAAGATTTTTCTTTTTGATTTCTATAAGGCAGTTGCCCGCAGTACGGTAAACGCCGTTTTTATCGTCTACTTTTATGCTTTTGAGATTGGCGCACCTCTCTATCGCCTTATTTGCAATTGAGGTGAGCGTTGACGGCAACGTTATTGTTTCCACGTACTTTTTATTATAAAAAGCTTTGACGCCAATCTTTTTAACTCCCTCGGGAATAATTACGTCCTTCGATTTGCCTTTGTATTTAAGCAAAACGTTATCGGCTATCTCAAATCCGACGTCGCCCGTCTTTTTAGGCGGAGCAACCTTTACTTTGCAAGCTTCGAAAACTTTACTGCCAATAAACTCGATGCTTGAAGGCATTTTAACCGTTTCAAGCTTTTCACAACAATCAAACGCCCCGTCGCCTATGTATTTAATTCCTTCGGGAATTTCTATACTTTCAAGCGAAGTACAATAGCCGAAAGCAAACTTGCCAATATTTTCAACAGAGCCGTTAAACTTTATGTCAATTAACTTTTGACAGTTTAAAAACGCCATTGTTTCAATAGTTTTCAAAGTTTTCGGGAAAGTTATGCTTTTGAGTGCCGCACATTCGCTGAAACAACTTTCTCCAATCTCCGTAACGCCTTCCGAAACGACAACGCTTTCCAGATTTTTGCACCACCTGAAAGTATTTTTACCTGTGTTACTTACGTTTGCACCGAAAACCAAGTTCTTAATTCCGCTAAAATAAAATGCCTCCGCACCTATTTTCTTAATGCTGTCGGGCAAAACCAAGTCGATTTTCAAATTTTCGTTATAGGAAAACGCACCGTCCCCGATAGTTTGTACACCGTTGCCTAATTCAATGCTTTTAAGATTATAGCAACGCGTAAAGGCGCGCTTTTCAATAGTTTTTACCGAATTGGGAATAACTACGCTTTCCAATGCAAAATTGAACTCGAAAGCAAATTTGCAAATCTTTGTTATCCCCTCCGGTATCACAACGTTGGTAAGCCCCTTAGAATGAACGTTGTTTCTGGGGTGTATGCTGTCGTTTGAAAACGAATTTTCTCCTAAAACCGTAACGCTGCCGTCGGAGGGAATAACGCTTTGTTTGCAGCCGCGAATAAGCACCTTTTTTCGCGTTTCGATTAAACAGTTGCCGGAGCTGTGATAAACGGGGTTATTTTCGTCAACCGTAATTTCTTCTATATCCCCGCAATTGGTAAACGCGCCTTCGCCTATCGAAGTTACGGTATCCGGAATGACAATTTTTTTTAGGCTATGACAGTTATAAAACGCGTCTTTGCCTATCTCTTCAACCCCTTGCGGAATTATAATTTCCTGCAATTGTTCACAGCAGGAAAAAGCGCCATTACCAATTTTTTTTAAGGTTGACGGCAAAAAAACTCTCTTAACGCCGCAGTACGCCACTTCGAAAGCCCTGTTGCCTATGGCAATTACGCCTTCGGGAACATATGCGTCCCCGTCAAAGCCGCGCACTTCCCTGAATAAAACGACAACGTTGTTTATTATTTCCATATTATAATTGTACTTCGCCATATTTACCCCAAAAGTTAATTCATTTTGCAATTTATATTATAATATAGCAAAACGCATTTTTCAAGTATCTTAACATTTTTTATAGACAAATACGGCAATTGGCAAATTTTGGTAATTAAAGAATATTCCCCGCAGACGTTTGCAGGGAACTCAAATAAAACTAAATATATAATATTGCTTTTAACTCACTTAATAAATTCAATATTTATATTTCCGTTATTACAATCTGCCGAAAACGATTTTTCGCCATTATCCTTACGCAAAGGCAAATTGCAATCGCCCTTTTTAATATTGCAGTAAATAGCAAAGTCGTCCCATCCACCGACTACCGTACCCGTTATGTTGCCGTCCTTTGCTTTTAAGTTGACAGATTTGCCTACGCTTACCCGTTCGCAAATTATATTGCCGCCGTTCGTATCGAAACTTATATTTTCCAAGACCGAAATCGCGGTAACGTTTATGTTTGCGTTTGTTGTATTTACGGAGAACGCGTCAATTATATCGTTTGGTATTCTAATCTTAATTTTGCGATATTCTGCCGACGGCTTTGTTCCGATAAAGTCAGTCCAATCTTTATTAAAAGTTAATTTTATAATCAATTCCTGATTTTCTGAAACCGTTATATCAAGATATTCCTTTTTACCGTATTTCCCGATTTTACTATTCAGTTGATTGTACTTTCAGGAATTTTACAATGGAACTACCAAGCGCAAATATTTATAGAAAAATAATTCATTTGTAAGCCTACACTTTTATGCGGCTTAAAAAATTTTTTTAATTTACATTTAAACGGCAACGAAAAAAACCTGCACTCTTATGAGCACAGGTTTTTCTGGTGCACTCAACAGGAGTTGAACCTGCATGGAGTCACCCACAAGATCCTTAGTCTTGCGCGTCTGCCAATTCCGCCATGAGTGCATAACTTATCAAAAGCATTGATATTCTATAATATTTATCGTATAAAGTCAAGCCAAAATAACGGCATTTTTATTAAATTTGCAAATAATTTATAAACCGTACTTTCGAGCCATTTTTGCCAAAATTAAACGTATTACTTCACGCAAATTGTCAATATTGCCTTGATTATGTATGACATAGTACTCTTCAAATTTGCAATTATCATAATTCATTTGACTTTCTATGCGAATTTGCGCCTCTTTTAATGAAAGTTTATTCCTGTTTGCAAGGCTTAAAATTCTTTCGTTTATATCGCGTTGCACCACCACAACTTCGTTAAACAGCTTTTCATACCCGCACTCAAAAAGTACGGGCACTTCAAAGAAAACAAGCCCTTTACAGTTTTCTGCTCGGCGAAACATTTCGCTGAAAATCAGAGGGTGCGTAATCTCATTAAGTTTTTTTAATTTATTGCTATCGGAAAATACGGCATTGGCAAGCATATGCCTGTCAATACCGCCGTCGACCGCCAAAATATCATTACCAAACTCTGACGTTAATTTTTCGGTAAACGCGCCGCGAGTCAATAATTCGGCATATATTTCGTCGCAGGAAAATAGCGCAAACCCTTGCTCTTTGATAAAATTGCATACCGTTGTTTTTCCGCTTGCTATTCCGCCCGTAACGGCAACTTTAATATTATTTTGCTTCATACCAATTTTTGCCGCTGTGCACGTCAACCTTCAAGGGCACGTTAAGTTTTACAGCGTTTTCCATATCGTATTTTAACAGCGCCGCCGCTTCTTCCGCCTCGCTTTCGGGCGCGTCCAAAACCAATTCGTCGTGTACCTGTAATATAAGTTTTGTCTTTAAGCCCTTCTTTTTAAGCGTATTGTAAATATTTACCATTGCAATCTTTATAATATCTGCGCTCGACCCCTGCAACGGCATATTCATTGCCGCGCGCTCGCCAAATTGCCTCAAATTATAATTACTTGAACTTAGCTCCCTTATATAGCGTTTTCTTCCCGTCAGGGTGGAAACGTATCCGTTATTTTTTGCAAAAGCAACATTGGAATCCATATACTCTTTAACCGCGCTATATCTCTCAAAATACTTTGCAATGTATTCCTTTGCCGTCTTAATATCTATTCCGATATTTTTGGAAAGCCCGAACTCGCTGATGCCGTAGATTATTCCGAAGTTTACCGCCTTTGCTTCCCTTCTCATTTTTGCCGTAACTTCGCCAAGTGGCACGCCGAATACCTGCGAGGCAGTAACCGCGTGCACGTCCTCGTCTGCTTCGTATGCGGCAATAAGCTCTTTACAGCCCGAAAAATGAGCCAACAAGCGCAACTCTATCTGAGAATAATCGGCGTCGATAAATACGCGTCCTTCGCGCGGAACGAAAACCTTTCTTATTTCCCGCCCCTCTTCTTCCCTTATAGGAATATTCTGCAAATTGGGGTTGGTACTGGAAAGTCTGCCCGTTGTAGTTATGGTATTGTTGTAGGTAGTATGAATAAGCCCCGTATTCCTGTCAATAAGCGGTTTAAGCCCCTCCGCATAGGTTGAATACAACTTTTGATAGGTTCTGTAATTGAGGATGAGTTTGGCTACCTTGCTCTCCTCCGCGAGTTGTTCGAGTATTTCCGCGCTTGTTGAATATTTCCCCGTTTTGTTCTTTTTACCCGACTTCAAGCCGAGCTTTTCAAACAGTATCGCTCCCAACTGCGACGGGGAATTGAGGTTGAATCTTTCGCCGCACAGCTCAAAAATCTGTTCGCTCAACTCCGTAATTTTAGCAGAATATTGCGCGCCGAGGTTTTCGAGTTGGACAAAATCAACCCTTACTCCTGTTTTTTCCATATCGTACAGCACTTCAATCAACGGCTTTTCGATATCGTTATAAAGCTTTGTCGTTCCGTCCTTTTCAAGCACTTCGCGGTAACCTGCATACAGAACGCTGAAAACGTAAGCCGAATAAGCGTAATCGAAGCCCTTTGACGAGCATAATTCCTGCGCGTTTTTGCTGTCGTTGAAATAGTCGCACAGGTATTTCATTACGGAAACGTCGTCAACCTGACATACGGGCTTAAAATCGCCGTCGGCAATAAGGTGCAAAATCTGTTTATAGTCGTAAACTACTACTTTATTTTGCTTGTTTTCAAAAAGCTTTTTAAAAATATCTTTAAACTTATAACAGGGGAATTTGCATAGCAAATCTTCTTCGCCGTATCTAACCTGATAATACCTGCCACCCGTGTAGATATCCGCGCCGTAAGGCTTTAAGTCAATAAAAAATTCACCCGAATTATTGCAAACGGCTTCGAATTCTTCCGCCGCATCGATTTTTTCGATTTGAGGATATACTACCGCCGCCTCTTCGCCTTGACTGCCGTCCTCGAATTTCATATTGGCTAAAAGACTTTTAAACTCGAACGCCTTAAACATCTCTTTAACCTGCGAGGAATAGCCGTCAGGCACAAGGCACTGTTCAAGCTCCAAATTTACGGTACAGTCGCATTTTATAGTGGCAAGCTCATACGAGAAGTACGCGCTCTCTTTTCCGCTTATAAGCTTATTTTTGAGCGATGCGGACGATATACCGTCAATATTTTCGTAAACGCCGTCAAGACTTTCGAATTGCGACAACAATTTCTTTGCCGAGGTTTCTCCTATGCCTGCAACTCCCGGAATATTATCAGATTTATCGCCCATTAAAGCTTTTAAATCGACTATTGCGCAGGGCTTTAAACCAATTTCACTCTCAAAATTCTCGCTGGAAAGTTTAAGCAAATCGCTTACTCCGCGTTTGGTATAATACACGTCCGTCTTTTCGTTTACAAGCTGGAAGGAATCCCTGTCGCCCGTGTAGATATAACTGTGAACGTCAAATTTTTTGGAAAGCGTACCTATTAAATCGTCCGCTTCAACTCCCTCCTGCTCGCACATAGCAATATTCATAGCCGAAAGAAGCGCCTTTAAAGGTTGCACCTGAGAGGCAAGCTCGGGCGGCATAGGCGAGCGGTTGGCTTTATAGCCGTCGTACATTTTATGCCTGAACGTAGGCGCTTTAAGGTCGAACGTTACAACCATATACTTAGGCTTTAAATCGGAAATAATTTTAAAAACAAGCTTTACAAACCCGAATATCGCGTTGGTGGGCTGTCCCGCGGAAGTGCTGAATACGGGCGTGGCGTAAAAAGCACGGTTTAAAAGGCTGTTGCCGTCTATTAAAACAAGTTTATCCATAAAATAATTTTTACTCCGAATAAAAAAGCTTGATTTTTAAAAAAAGCTATTATATAATATTAGAGTGATTTGCCGCTGTGGTGGAATTGGCAGACGCGCTGGACTCAAAATCTATTGAGTGCTACGCTAACTAATATCACTGCTCGGTATTTTACCACAATATATAGTGTGTGTCAATCGCGCTATTATCAATGCAGAAAATCATTTCTCACATTTTTCTCGCAAAATTCTCGTATTTTGCAAAATTTATTTAAAAATGCCGGTGTGTTGGAATTGGCAGACGAGACAGACTCAAAATCTGTTGTCCGTGAGGGCGTGTGGGTTCGAGTCCCACCACCGGCACCAAAGACGATAAAGGTTGAACCTTTAATTCGTCAATAGCCTTGTCGTTATCGGCAAGGCTTATTTCTTTAATTTCCTTATCGTTGCCGAAAGTCAGATAAGTTATAATGTGGTCGTCATACACAAACACCTTGTAAACAAGATTGTCAATGAGTTGCTTTTGGTATTCCTTGTCTGCGGGGTCGCCTTTCAGCATTTCAGCAATAAAGTCAATTATTGTTTCTTTCGTGTATTTCTTGCCCCGTTCGAGTTCTATTTGCGCTTTGCTTGCCGATAGGTCTTTAATCAGTATTTCAATCTCTTGCATTTTCTTTTCTATATTCGCCCGTAGCATATCGTTCCGCGCCAAAATAAAAGCGTTTGTAAGCTGTTCCGCCTCGTCTTTTGCGTGGCGTATTCGCGCCTCTATGCTCCGCAAACTGTCCTCGCCCGTGCGGTGTTCGTAATAGTTTATCGTGTCTTGGGCGGCAATTTCGGCGTTTTCCCGTCTGCTCAAAAAGTCGTAAACGGCGTTTGCAACCGTAAATTCAAGCGCGTTTTTGTTCTCGCTCGATTTATGGCAACCGCCTTTCCGCTTGCTATGGCAAATATAATAATAGTGCTTTGCTCCCGTGTGGCTCGTACCGCCGCCCGCCGTCATACTGTCGCCGCAGTAGCCGCAAAAGGCTTTACTAATATGCGCAAATGGACAATGTAGTTATTTGGTTAAGTTTCTTTGCCCAAAAGTTTGTAGTAGATGTGGATTTCTCTTGCGCCCGTTTTGTCGTCGGGACTTGCGCCTATGGTTATGTATTCTATGAGTTCAAGGCACAATTCCCGTGTAAGTTCGGGTACGTCGGTATAGCGTTTGAGTCTGCGGATAAATTCATCCACGTCGGCTTCGTTCTTGCTTACGACGGACAGCGCGTTTTCAAGTTCTTCAATTTCGGTTTTTAATGCGGTTTGTTCTTCGGTGTACTTGGCAAGAAGTTTCAAACAAATATCTTCGGGTATCTTGCCTAACACTTTGTCCTCGTAAACCGATTGTGTCAGCCGTTCAAGTTCGTTAAACCGTTTCGTCTTTTGTGCAAGGACTTTCTTGTCGGCGTTATACTTTGCCGCAGAGATTTGTTCTTTGTATTTCAAGAAGTCCGCTCGCGCCTTTTGCTCGTCGTCCAAGATTAGCTTTGCCTTTGCGCGTATATCGTTAAGCACCACTTGTTCTATATCCTCGCGCCGTATGTAGTGGTTATAGCAATAGAATTTTCCGAACCGCGAGTGATTGCCGCAAATGTAGTGGTAACGAATACGTCTTTCGGGATGCTCTTTGGACGGTTTCAAATCTTGCTGTCCGAGCTTCATTTTACCGCCGCAGTCCGCACAAAACATCAGTCCCGATAAAACGTGCATTGTTCCTCTCGAAGTGTGCTTGCCGTGGCTTGCAACCGATTCCTCGATTTCTCGGCATTTATCCCAAAGCTCTTGTGTAACGATTGGCTCGAACGCATTGGGGAATACGATAGGCTCGCGGTTTGTGCGCCGTCTGTTCTTGTAAGATACGGTAGTATAGCGCAAACGTACCAAATGACCGAGATACATCGGGTTTTTGAGAATACTCCGAAGAATACTGTCCGCCCATAAGTTCTTGTTCGGCTTTTTGTTGGTTACGCCGAACTTCTCATACAGATAAACGGCGGGGATAGGGACTTTCTCGTTGTTGAGAACGGTATAGATTTCGTTTAACGTCTTTCCCGTCGCTCTCATCTCGAAAATACGTCTTACAATCGTTGCCGCCGGCTCGTCGATTACGGGTAAGCATTTATCGCCCGTACCTTTTACATAACCGTAAGGCGCGTGAGTAGAACGATATTTGCCCGCTTTTGCGTTCGCTTCGGTTACCGCGCGGATTTTCTTTGATGTGTTTGCCGAATGCCACTCGTTAAAGATATTCATAATCGGCATCATATCCATTCCTGCGCTGTTTACGTTCGCCGTGTCTACGTTGTCCGATATGGCGATAAAGCGAATATTGTATATTGGGAAGATATAATCAACATACTGTCCCACAAAGATGTAGTTCCTACCGAAACGGGATAAATCTTTTACGATTATCGTGTCGATTTTGCCCGTCTTGGCGTCCTCTAACAGTCTTTGTACTTGCGGTCTGTCGAAGTTTGTTCCGCTGTATCCGTCGTCAACGTATTCGTCTATAACCGTCCAACCGCGCTCTTGCGCGTACTTGGTTAAGATATTGCGTTGGTTTTCGATAGACAGCGACTCGCCTTGACGCTCGTCGTCCTTGCTGAGCCGCATATATAGTCCGACTTTGTTATTCAGTTGTATTTGCTTTGATTTCATTTATTTTACTCCTCTGAATCAAAGCAGCCAAATTCAATGTACGGGTATTATACCACAATACACCGAATTTGGCAAGCCCGATCCGATATGTGAAGGGCGGCTATGCTTAATAAATTTCAAAACCGCCCGATAGTAAAGTTAGTTTTTTAAGCCTGCGTCGCGGTACGCCCGATTAACGGCTATTCTGCGCAAAACCTCGTCCACGTCTTTATCACCGCAAAAGTGGCTTGTTACAATGTATCTTTTTCCCTCAATCATATACTCTTTCTGCGAAGTGGGCGCGCCCGTAAACTCCTCGCGTAATTGTTCCAACGTCTTGTTCGTAGTTGTTCCTCCAAAAATTTAATCATTCATATTCAATTTTCATATTCGATTTCCTCCGCGATTCTATGCGCGTATCTTTACGCAACTTATATTTTTATTTGCGTTGTCCGTTCTATGACGGTATTTTCCGTATAAAAAAGCCGTGATTACTCTTTCAGTCCTGTTTCGTTTCATATTCCTGTGGACGTTTCCTTCACGGTCTTTGCTTTTTTATTTAATTGTTGTTACTTTCCGCCTTTGCCGCTTGTGTTGCGGTTTACGTTAAAGGAAGTAGGCGGACTTTTCTTTGCTCTTGACTTTCTCAAAAGCGCGTCGAACTCGTCGGGATATGCGCTCATCATATCCGTTACCATTTTGAAAGCGGTGTCGTTTACTTTGCCTTGCCGTTCCGCTTTTTGCAACTGCTCGAACAAATAGTCCGTATCTCTGTTCTTGATAGCGATGTGTTCTTTGTACGCCGCGTTCTCTACGCGCAAACTTTCTATTTCCGCTTCAATCGCCTTTTTCTTTTTCGGAATAGGCTTACTGCGTTCGGCTTCGATAGAACTTTCAATACCGCTCAAATATTCTTCGACTTTGGTCTTGGCTTGCTTTTCCGTTTCTTCGGCTCTCTTTTCGGCGCGGTCTATAATCGTCTTGGCTTTGAACTCTGCCGTGTCGATATGCTTTGCTTGGCTTCCTTCCTTGCCGCGTTCTAATCCCCATTTCTTGCCGACCTTTTCGTGAAAATCCGTTTGCAATTCCCGTAAGCTCGCTCGCGTAAATAGCTGCTTTGCGCTCAACTTGTTGCCGACGATAGGAATAAGATTTAAGTGCAAGTGCGGCGTTGTTTCGTCCGTGTGGACTACTGCCGAAATGATATTCTCTCTGCCGAATCTTTCGGCAAAATACTCCGTAGCGTCCTCGAAAAACCGTTGCCGTTCCCACGGCGTTAAGCCGATAAAAAAGTTCCCGTCCGAGCCGATAATAAACGAACACATCAATACCGCGTCGCTTCGTACTTTTCGCTTTAACGGTAGAGTGGAAATTCGTTCGTTGATATACTCCATATAACTGCCTTGCGGATAGACGGTGTGGTAGTTGTTGTGCGTTCTCGACAAATCTATTTGCGGGTTGTCCGGACTGTAATTCTCGTCGCGCTCGTTTTCCTTTTCGATAGGCGTTACGTTGTCGCGCTTTTTGTTGTTATACTTTTTCAGTGTGCAAATCAAATAAGATATAGTTGTTTCCTCCAAAATAATTTTCTAATGTTTTATCGCCGCAAATAAGCCCCGCAGGGCACACGAACTTATGTAGCGAAGCGGAATAAGTATAGTGTGCTATACCTATGGTATAGACGCCCGTCCGCGACGATATTTGCTTCCCGTAACAGTACGGTTGCGTGCGTGTTCGCTTTCTGTTTGCTTTCCGTTTAAGGCGGTCTGATTATCATAGTGATTACCTCCGAATTGTTAGTTTTATATCTTCGTCCACGCAAGAAAGAGCGGGAAAGATACCGTAAAAAAGGCGCGAAAAAAGCCGCTGAACGCTTAACGTATCACCGACTTCTAACCGTGTTTAGCAACGTCTGATTGCTCTATGGTGGTTAGCCATTCTATTGAATTGTTTGCATTATTTTAGCTCAAAAGATACTCCTTAACCAAAAAATTTGTAACACAAAATAGACCATCTACGCTATCCGACTTTCGCACTCTCAAAGAGATCTCGGATAACTCCGGCTGCACTCATTGTCATACAAAACTGTACGACAATAAAAGCCTATCACGGCTCACGAATTTTGCGTACACTTAAAAAACCTACGCTATATCCGTAAGCTAAGGCAAGGCGGATTTACCGCCCAAAACCTTCTGCTTTCTGTGGACGAACTCTTTAACGCCCACCGCAGAACTTCTACCCCAAAGGGTACACTGCCACAAACTACATTGTGGTAGTGTGCATTATATCACAAACTTTTGTTCGTTGCAAGACTTTCACCGCCCATAAACGGGCGGTGAAAGAACTTTTTTAGCAAGTTTTGTCGAAAATTATAATCGAGCGATAATTTGTCCGTACCATTGTCTACCGCTTGTTTTTTCGCTGCCTATATGCTATAATGTATTTGCTCACATAGAGCGATAAACAGTAATTTAGCGTAAGGATACTATGATTGATAGCGAATATAATGAAACAATAAAATCCGATGTTTTGAACTTCGGAAATAGAATTGTAAACTGTTGGGGGTACCGAATTGATAACGGATATGTCATTATAGATACAGGCTATGAAAATAGTTATAGGAATTTCAAAAAGAAACTGAAAGCAAATAATATTAAAATCAATCAAATTAAATATTGCTTTATGACACACGCACACGACGACCACGCCGGATTTATAAATCAGCTTTTGTTCGATAATCAAGAAGTGAAAGTCATTATGAGCGATAAAGGGATTGACACTTTACGCAAAGGGCAAAACTCTTTTGTCGGCGGTTGTACAAGTAAACTTGCACTTGCATTTTGCAATGTGATGAAGTTGTTCGGGATGGGACAGCACAAATTTCCGCCTATACAAGCCGAATATGAAAGTAGGCTAATCATTATATCAAATGACAATAGGGCTTATTTGGAACAAGAGCTAAACGGCAAAATCGTAGAAACAGCAGGACATACTTCTGATTCTATTTCGTTGCTTTTGAATAATGGCTATCTGTTTTGCGGTGATGCGGCAATGAACGGATTTCCAAGCAAACACAACATAACGATTTGGGCGGAAGATAAGGTAGCATTTTTGCAGTCGTGGCAAAAGATTATTACATTACAGCCTACCAAAATTTTTTCGGGGCACGGAAAACCGTTTAATGTTCAAATTCTAAAAAGGAATATCGGATTTGTCGAAAACATAAAATTGCACGCTCTAAAACACAGATAAATTTCAATTTAGCGTTCTAAATGTGTTGATAAAAAGTCGAGATTCCATAAGGAGTCCCGACTTTTGCTTTTACATTGATTTGTCCGCTTTAATTCTAATTTAGATTTTGTGTGTCCATTTGCGTAAACTACATTTCCCGTGAGTATATACGGCTCAACCGCCGAATTTGCGCCCGCTAAAATCTTGTTCTTTTCAAGCCGCTTTTGCACCGCCGCGAAAGTGGCTTTATCTATTATAGCGGGGTATGTGTGGTCGCAAACTCTCGTTCCGTGCATACAGTCGCCCGTATATTTGCGGTTAGATAACCAGTTTTCAAACGTGCGGTAAGTAAACGGCTTGCCCTTGTAAAGTATATGCCGCTTGTTCAACTCGTCCGCGATTTCCTTTTTCGGCGTTCCGTTGGCGTATTCCGTGAAAATGAAACGGACGATTTCGGCTTTTTCTTCGTCTATGGCTACGCGGTGTATAATGCCCTTGTTGCCGCGCTTGTCGGTGTCAATAAGTTTGTACCCGTAAATGAGAGTGCCGCCGCAATAAGTGCCGTTTTTAACGCTTGTGTCAAGTCCGTCGTGTACGCGCTTGGAAAGGCGTTGCGAATACTTTTCGTCGTTCCACTCCAAAAACATTTCGTAGAACTCGCCGCCCTCGTCATTGCTTACGGGTTCGGTTGCCGAAACAACCCGTATGCCGTACCGCTTTTTCAACTGCGCCTTATACATTATGCTGTCCACGCGATTACGGGCGAAACGGTCAAACTTATAGACAATGACTTGCTCGAACGCACCGCTTTCGGCGTCGGCTATCATTTTTTGAAAGTCGGGGCGGTGGTCGTTCGTTCCCGAACGGGCTTTATCGGTGTAAACCCTTACAACAGTATAGCCTTGACTTTCGGCGTACTCGGTGCAAATGCGTATTTGCCCCTCAATAGACTGCTCGTTTTGTCCTTGCGAGGAATAGCGGGCGTAGATAACTGCGTTTTTGTTCATTGTCTGCTCCTTTGCGCTGTCTGCGTGTGTGCGGACTGCGGCTTAAAAATTTTGTTGTTCGCTTTGGTGCTTACCGTCTTAACCGGCAAAAAATGCCGTCGCAGACAAATTGTCAAGGGTTTGCGCCGTAGGCGACGACGGCTTTATGCCTTACGGGAGATAAATCGTCGCCCTTGATAATTTGTCAAGGCGGCGTATTCCGTCCTCAGACGGTAAGCACAAGCGAACACAAAAACCGTTATTTATTGCAAATAAATATTCTTTACAGTTGTTATAACTACTTCAAACATTACGTCAAAATCAGTTTGATAGTATTTTTCAAGCATAACATCGTGGCAATATTCTTCAATGATATGATAGGCTATTTGTGTTTTTTCCATTAAGTGAGGCAAGTTTATGCCGTTTGATAGAAGATATTCACAAATCGATTGTATTGCTTGGTTTTCCATTTGTTGCAATAATAAACCTGCATCATTGTCTAACACACATATACCCAAAAGTTCTTGGTGTGCCATTTTATTGTCATTGTGTGCTTTTAGACATAAAGGAATAAACTCACGCAAGATACTATCAAAATTAAACGGGGGCTTAAATTGTTTAAGCGTATTAAGCATAGGGGTAAAAGCGGTTTCAAAACATAGTTTTAACGAATGCAAAAAAATGTCTTTTTTATCTTTGAAATAATTATATATAATTCCCGTTGACACGCCAGCAATTTTGGCTATTTCAACGGTTGTAGTGTTGTAATATCCTTTTTCGCTAAATACTTTTAAGCCCGCTTTAATAATGTTTTGCTTTTTATCAATAGAAGTTCTTTTTATAGGTTGTCTAATCTCTGCCATAATAAGTGCATTATATCACAAAATTTTTGATTTGTACACTAATCTGAAATATATTTCAGAATGTGTTGACTTTATAGTCAAGATAATATATAATTTAACTTGAAATACATTTCAGGTTGGAATATTTATGAACTTAAACAAAAAATTATTTATGGTGGGCATTATAGGCTCGGTTTTATGTTTTACAGGTGATATGCTTTTAGGCTGTTTCGCACCGTCAGAAGAATTTGGAAACTCAATTATATTCCCGCCATTTTCAGAAGATTGGGCAAATTCAAGTCCAAATAGATTTATCATTGGCGGATTATTCGGAGTAATTGCCTTGCTACTAATGTTTTGTGGCTTTTATGCTATATATCGAGAAATGATAGTGAAAAAATGTAAATACTCAAAATTGTTTATTATATGTGCTTTTGTTTTCATTTCGGTCGGCACTTTATATCATTGCGTTTTTGCTATGACTGCTTACATTTATAATAAACTTTATAATTTACAAGTGTTAGAGGCAAAGATAATTGCGGAGCAATTATTTTTTGCTTTTATTGCTGTTGCATCATTGGCTGCTGTTGCCTTTGCTTTTTTATCTATCTATTTGTTCGTAGTAAGCATTCGCGGAAAATTTAACAATAAAAAATGGTTATCGATTTTCAACCCGTTATTGATAATGCTTGTGTTAATTGGCTTATCAAAAATTTTACCTGCAAATAAAGTTGTAAACGGTATTTTCGCTTGGGGGCAACAAAGTATAGCATTATTTATTACATTTATAATGTTTCTAATTTATTCTATTCGATATAATCATTATCAACCATTTATCGAAAAAAAAGAAAAGGAACAACGTCTATGACAAATTACATTGTATGCCCCGAATGCGGGTATAAATTGTTTAAGTTGGGCGACGGCTCTAACGCGGAAATACTTTGCCCGAAATGCAAGTTGAAATTGCAAATAGAAATCAAGGACGGCAAAATCATTATTCAAAAATTTTTATCGGAAAAAGCATAACAACCGAATAAAACTTTATAACAAATAAAGAATTGAGTGTACGAAAGTAAAACGACAAAAAACTTTCGGGAGCGGTAAATGGCGCACTCAATTCTTTTTTTATTTAACACCTCATAGCAAACGCCTATATCCTTAAAATGAAATATGGGCAGTAATCGCACGCACGTTTACGGCTGGCGTTTGTCATAGGTGTTATGGCTCTCAATGAAAGAGTAAAACCCGACAGATTTTCAAGGCTTTACAAAGTCTGAAAGTTTGTCGGGCTTTTTTTATTTATCGGAAAACCTTTACCTATCGCCGTCGCCGTGCTTATAGGTGGAGGTTTTTATATGCAGACAATCAAATATACATTCGCGGACGGCACTACAAATGAAGTCGAGGTTACGGAAGATATATATTTGATACACTTGGAATTATTACAACAAGAAAAGCGCAATCATTGGCGCGAAACAAGGCGGCATACCTCGCTCTACTATTTTACCGATAAGGGAATAGACTTTGAGGACAAGCGCACGGAAAACCCGCTCGAACTATACATACGAAAAGAGAATATCGCCAACATACGCAAGGCAATGTTATGCCTTACGGACAAGCGGCGTGAACTCATACATAAAGCATATTTCGAGGGTTTGACATTCCGCGCTATCGCAAGAGAACAAGGCTTATCTAAATCGGCAATATCGCAACAAATGAAAACGGTGTACAAGCATTTACGGAAACATTTGGAGGCGTAGGCTATGGAAAAAGAATATTATCAAGCGGTTGCGTATATCGCGTTACGCAATAAAGACGGTTCGCCTATGATAAACGTACCCTTATATGTCAAGGTATCGGAAATCAATAAAAACGGTATGACGGAAACGCAGGAAAGCGTTATGCACCGCATATCGGCGTTAATGATAAAGCGCAACGAAAAGCAGTTAAGCGAATATTTCGCAAACGTAAACAAAACGGCAATATGCGCGGGCGGCTTGCCGCCCGCGTGTGGCGTATAGTATTACCACGCCACTATGTCATAGTGTAACGCACTTGGCGGCATTTATAGGGAGTTTTTTATATGGACGAAAACAAGGTAAAAATAGATTTGTCGGTTACGGACGAAAAGCCGAAAAAGAACAAGCAAGCCCGCGATTGGTGCTTTACCGTAAATAATCCCGTACAATCTGAACAAGAATTTTTGGAGTATTTGAAAACGGTGTCCGATTTGCGGTATGCGGTATTTCAACGTGAACGCGCTCCCGAAACGGGAACGGAACACTATCAAGGGTATTTCGAGTTCACGCAACCGAAATGGTTCACTACTATTAAAAAATGCCTATCTAAAAAGACGATAGGTGTTGACGCGCATATAGAACAACGCCGCGCCAAACGAACGCAAGCCCGCCTATACTGTATGGACGAGGAAACGAGAATAAGTCCTACATACTACGAATACGGCGAGTTTATAGAGGACGGCGAACGCACCGATTTAACCGATATAATGCGCGATATAGAAAATGACATAAGTTTTTACGACCTTTCCAAAAAGCACGGCAACCGCTTTATTAGGGTAATGAAATGGGCGAAAGAATACAGACAAGCATATTTGGAAAACAAGTACAAACGGCAATTCCGCAAAATGCAAGTCTTTTATATTTACGGCTCGGCGGGTTGCGGAAAGACAAGTTACGTTTTCAATAAACACGGCTACGACGACGTTTACAGAACAACAAATTACGAGTTCGGCTGGATAGACGATTACAACGGCGAAAAAATACTATTCCTTGATGAGTTCCGCAGTTCGTTCAAAATCTCGGAAATATTGGACTACTTGGACGGGCAACCGATACGAATACACGGGCGGCACTTTAACCGCGTGGCTTGCTATGATACGGTTTACATTGTTTCAAATATACCGCTTACGGAGCAATACACCAAAATACAACAGTCCGAGCCTACAACGTGGGCGGCGTTCTTACGACGTATAACGGCTGTATATGATTTCGACATAAGTAAAGATACGCCCGTAAACAAGCATACGGGCAAACTACAAGATAAGGCTATAACCTTAATACCGCTTGACGATGACAGCGAAAGTCCGTTTTAGCGGCTCTGCTGGGTGGGTATCTCTTGGGTGGGCATAGAAAAAGCACAAGGCATTTCAACCTTGTGCTTTTTCCTTACCTTTCAGCGATAAAACCCGCATACCCGTTTACGAATATATAGTTCGGGTTCAATCTCTGTCGTTTCTGGTGCACCAGATGAACACTCTATTAAGTTTTGAACCGTAAGAGTCCAAAATCAATAGAGTGTTCTTTCATTTTTGTTAATTTTAGCCCTATTATAGGGCTTTTTTATTAATTTATAAAAAATTTAAATTGGACAACTTTTATAAAAAACTTTCAATCTGCAATGCAAACAACAGAAAAGTTTATATTCGAACCCCTACTGTCCTATTTTTGTTCTATTGAATTATAATAGTCTTGCTCTTTCTTTAAAGGTGTTCTGTAACTGTTTTGGTAATGCGGACGCTTTTCATTATAGAAAATTACATAATCCGCAACGGCTATTCACAAATGTCCTCAAAGTTTTTCTCATGATATCTAAAATAATCTTCGGCCTTTCTTCCCACAATCTCTTCTATACTTAAGGGAATACTTTCTCTATTATCTATTTGGTTAGATTCGTTGTATATAACGGTAAGTAATTTTCGTGCAATTCCTAATCCAAGTGTATTGTCTTTACTTCTTGCTTTAAGTAATTCAAAAAGATTATCTCTATCATTTAGTTCCTGCAAAATTATTCCTCTAATTATACTTCTTGCGGCAAAGCGAACAATTGACGATTCGTCTGCTTTATAATCTAAATATCTTTCGATTTGATTCGAATATTTTTCTTTATTTTCAATGATTAGCCCTAAAAATTCTATAATTATTCTTTTATTATAGTTAAATAGTGGATCAATCAATAATTTTAGCCCAATTAATTTGCCATTATGTAATTTTCTCTGATCGCTAGCTATTTGCTTTATTAATTCAATTGTTTCTACTTTTTTGTTAATTTTATCATACCAAATAGCTTTTTTATTGATTATATCATCCACATCAAAGCATCCTGTTAAATCAAGTCTATTACCAAACGCATCTGCATTATGCATTCTAAATCCAAGCATACCCGCAGTTACATTTCGTATTACCATTATAAATTTTATTTTCTTTATGATATATCTCCTTAGCACTTTCTTCTTTTAAAATAAGAGAATAAATGACATAATAATTTTACATATTATAATGTTTTATCAATAATCTATAAAATTCATAATTGTAATTTGAAAACCGCTATAACAATAAACTATTATATAAATATATACTTAATAAAAATAGATTTCGTCCACTTACAGGGTTGTTTAATTATAAAATAAGTACCATAGGATAGAAAACGCTTCTGTGTCCACACAACAACCCCATTTGCCGAGTAGACTTATCAGTGTTTGTTTTTCGTCTTGAGTAAAGTCGACTATTGTTTTTATGCCTATTCGATTTTAATTTTGTTGAGTTGCTCTTCTGACATACAGTAAATCTTCTACAAGTAACATCCACAACTTATTATCGGATGTATCGGGTAAGTCCCTTAGTTCTTGATTACACAAACACTCAACTTTAGCATACAAGTTATTGAAATAACTGTAAAGAATAGTCCACATAATGTTAATATGTGCAAAAATTAAAAGCCTCTCAATACAACGGCTTTTACTTGAACCATCTGTTCGTCAGTTTATCCAAATAGATTATTTTCTATTTACCTTTTTATTATGACCTTATATTTTCTTGTAAACACACCACCCGTATGCTCTGGCGGTGTATTCCACTCGTCCATTATTCTATTTATTTCAAACTTTGTAACATCTAACAACTCTACCGCAACCGGTTTCATATAGCCTCCGTCGCCTATGTACAAGAACCTAGAGACGTACATTCTCTCGTAATTTATCATATTGTTAGTAAGCGTTTTATGTTTAATAATTAAAACAAGTTTATTTATATCGCTAACCAACACCTACAAATGATTGTAATAATGTAACACAAAGTATAATCATCTTTATTATCCAATTTATAATACTCAAGCAAAAAATTTTCCCAAAACCCCAAAACGCCCGCTTGTAATTGTTTTAATCTAAGTTGTTCACCTTTTGTATCAAGAATTTCGCTACGAAAGAACTCTTTATAACTTGATTTCAGTCCGCAATCAACATCAAATCCGTTCCCCAAAATAAGCAGTTGTGATTTTCCCATAAATATTTTCCTTGGTTATTGTTATAATCTTATGAGGGGAGTGACTAGTATAAAACCTACTTAATGAATCGGCTTGCCCATTTCTTTTTATATTGTTCGGCTTGTCCACCGTGAGCCCTATTAATAAAAATATCTAAAGTTTTATTGTATTGGTTTTTTAGCCAAATGTATTTCTCTCTAACTCTTTCTTCATTGTTCAATAATCCACATTTTATGAATTCAATGATATCTTGTAAAGTATTTTCAAAAAATTCTTCGGATAATTCATTTTGCAAATCCCAATCATGAGGATTAGTGTTATGCGCATCTACAACTGCTAACCCTTGGCGCAAAAAATTAATAAACTTTAACCCATCACTATCGATGGATATGTACTCTAAATTCTCATTTTCATAAGCTCTCCAATCTTTTGGAGCTCCATTATAACGCAATACATTTTCATACTGCTCTTCAAACTGCTTTTCAATCTTAGATAAGATTTTTTCACCCACTAAAATGCGTGGATAAATAGCAAATTTGCTCTCCATTCTATACGCATCTATCAATCCTTCACCAAAAATAAAGGCGTCGTCGTGGTATAATTTTCCTATCTCTATTCCTCCTCTAACAATTATACCTTTTTTCAATAACTCCATTTGAAGTTCAGCTATATATAAAACAAAAGAATAAAAGTCAAAGTCTGCATCAATAGCATGAGATAAAACTATACTGTCTGAAAACATTGTTGCTTCAGGGAAAATATCCATAAATTCCCCGACATAGCCCGTAGCTGGTAATCTACAATACGAATCCCTGAATAATTTTACATATCGCAATGCTAATATGACCTTATCGATACTTTTATCCACCATCTCTGAAAAACCAAGAATATCAATAAAGGCAACGCAAGAGAGTTTCATTGAATTTTTTATTTCTACATTCTCAGAATCGTTTATACTTAATTGTTTAAATGGAAATTTCTCGTCGTCCATTATATAATCATAGATTTCATCTTCAGTCATATTTTCTCCTTTGCAAAAGTGCTTTGAATTTTAGAATTAAACAATAATAAATGAGATGAGCAATACTTTTATGCTTTTTCCTATAAAAAGCACCCCACCTGCCAAGATATACAAAAGTAGTTTACTTAATTATATTTATTAAGTAAACTATTTTAAATACATTTCATTACTTCTAGATAACCGCACAGCATAGCAAAGGCGCATAAATTCGACAATATTTCTCCGAACTAATACACTTATTTTTTATAAGCATCTTCTAGTATTTTTCTCGCAAAAATACAGTACACTGTACTTTTTTATATACAAAAAGACATATCAATACCTAATAAATAGGCGGATTTTGCCATAAAATGCCCATAAAATACCCGCAAAGTACTGCAATTTATCACATACCACAATACGATGAAAAACTCAAAATCCAGTGGTAGCGATACCGTGTCGGTTCGACCCCGACCAGCGGCACCACAAGAAAAGCTATCCGACTGTATATTGCGGTTGGGTAGTTTTTATTTTTCTCATTTGCCGCGCAAGCTAATCAATCTCTAAATATTTTAGCACAGCGAGGCTAAAAAGTCAATTAACGCGTTATATCGCCAGATATTAAAATACCGCCGCGGCTTAAAAAGCCGCGGCGGCGAATTTCATTTGATTATCCTCTGCGCCTTGTTACTATTATAACTACCGTAAGCGAAATAATTACCAATACGGCAACCACGCTTATAACGATAATCGCAACGATATATGGCATTGCATCGACACCCGTATCCACGCCCTCGCGGTTTACGTTAAGCATATAAGCGCTTACCGTTCCGTCGTCCGCCGTTACTTTGATAAGGTATGCGTTATCGCCGCCTTTCAAACTTACGGACTCGCCGAACGGCACCTCGTTCATCTCTCTGTCAAACAAGGTTACGGTTGCGCCTTCAATCGCGCCTGCGGTAATTTTAATGCTGTCAACGTTTGCGCCGACTTTATGTTCTATAATCTTCGTATTATCCGAAACGTCCAAATCAACGTCGTCGCACTTCAACGAGGTAAGAGTTTGCGCGCCGACAGGTCTTAATAGGCATAACACGTAAATACCCTCTTCTCCGTTAGTCGCTTTAACGCTTATCAGAATAGGGTTGATTCCGCCCGAAAGCGAAACTTCGCGCTTGCCGCTTACGGGCACGCCCTCGTCCTTTAACACGGATATAACTGTAACGGTAGCGTTTACGTCGGTGGGCTTAGGCTCGATTATTGCCTTTTCCGTTTCCTTTTTAACTTCCAATAAGAAATAGTTTTTCCCCGAAGTTAAATCGACGGCAACGCCGTTGCAATAGAGTTCAGCCAAAGTTTTTACGTTTGATTCGTAAATGATATCGTAGATAATCGTCTTTTCAACTACGTCGTTTTTTATAAAGCGGACAACGTGCTTCTTCGACTTTTCCGCCCTGTCTATTTCAACGTCGTAGTTTATTCCCTCGACCTTATAATCGGGGTCGGAAAATTTGTCGGCTTTAATTTTAAACGCCTTTATTTCCAGCGTGAACGGTATTGAAACCCTGTAATAGTCTGCAACAGAAGTTTCCGTTACAACCAACTCCGTTTCACCGCCGTTCTCGTCAACGCCTACAACCGAAACGTTGCTGAGCGTAAGTCCGCTGGTATCCTTCATTACACTGACAATAATCGTGTAAGTATTGCTATCACCGTTCTGTGCGGTAACTTTAACCGAAATACTGCAAGGAACGGAATATTCGCCCAAGCCGTCGACAGTGGCTAAGCTACCCGCCGCCTCAGCTTCAACCTTTACTTTTGCCGTTCCCTGCGGAACGGAAGCGGAATAGGTGGTTTTAGAAGGCGAAAACGCTTCGGTAAAGTTTACAGGCTCCAAATCGCCGTTGTCTTTCTTTATGAAAATAGACAATTCGGAAAGAGTTACGTCGCTCTCCGCGCCAATAACCGTAAACGTTACTTTGTACTCGTTTGCGGCGTAACCGTCTTCGGGCATAACTTTAATTGTAAGCGTATGAGCGCCTGCGGCAAGCGTGCCGAGGTTGCAACCCGACGTTGCCGTAGTTACGGTATTGCCGAGTTTGTTGCCGTCCAGCACAATATCGACTTTGGAGAAGCTTCCGTTTTTAGTAAACTCTATTCTAAGGCTGTCCTTATCGGCAAACGCTATATCGCCCGCGTCATAAGTGCCTGCCGTAGCAAGCGCCGCCGCGTCTTTACTGAGCAACACGTCGCTACCATTTTTAAACTGTAAAGCCGACAAAGTATTAACCGTTTCGCCAGCTGTACGGGTAACTGTTAAATTATAAGTTTTATTTGTCGTTCCGTCTTCCGCGGTTACCGTAATAGTAAAGTTGTTAGCCCCTACGTTTAAAGCCCTGCCCGAAAGACTGTCCGCCTTGGCGCCTGCGCTTACCTTAACGCTTATATCGCTCAGTTTGGAATAAGAATAAGGAACGGTACACGCAAAGCTTGTGCCGCTTGCCGTAAGCTTTTGCTTATTTACACTGAGTTCGGTTATGTCGCAAGCATTGGACGGCTGAACGAAATTTATTGGAATATTCGCGCCCGTCAACGTATGTTCAATGGCGTCAAACGTGTCCATATCGCACAAAATGGAATCTGAACTCGTTATTGCCGAAGCCATACCCGCGGAAGGAGTAACGCCGCTCTTTAATTTAAGCTTGATACCGCCTATCTTCCACTGAGTCTTGCTTATCGGCTCGTCCTTGTCGTCGCCCATTATGGTAATATAGCCTTTTGCGGCGTTACTTTGAGGAACTACCAAAATAGAATTGCGTATATCGGACGAAGGCACGTGCTCTACAAACTCGAAATAATTAACGTCGAAACTTATCTTTATTTGCGCGTTGTACATATCGGTGCCCGTATTGTTTTTTACGGTTGCCGAAACGGTGAACTCCTGCCCTGCCGCATTAGTTTTTATGTCGGTCAACGAAGAGGTAACTTCTATGGCGGCGCCGCCCGCGGCTTTTGCCGATAAGGAAGTTTTAGGCAAAACCAAAACTCCGCACAGTGCAACTACCACAAATAAAATTACCGCGACAATGTTTTTAATAGTCTTTTTCATACGTTTTGTTCTCCTTTAACGCTTAACCCGGCATAAATATCCTTAGTGCCGACAAAGTAAGCGTTAAGCTGAGCTTTATCTATGGCGTTTATCTTTGCATCGCCGTTTATGTCGCAAGCAAGTTTATAAGCGCCCTCCAATAATTTAGTGCCCACAAAGTAGGCGTTTAACTGAGCTTTATCCACGGCGTTTACTTTACCGTCGCCGTTTATATCGCCTTTGACAACAAGCGTAATCTGGTCGGTAACTTCGCCGTTTTTATAGGTGCGAAGTATTATACCCGTAGCAACGTTGGTGGCGGCAAAGTCGGTTATCTCCGTTTCGCCGTCTGCTTTAAACGCCTTAACCTCTGTATTTTCAAACTGCGTAAGAATATCCGCAAGCGAGTCGCCGAGAGCAAGATTTACAAGATACGCGGGATTTTCGGCGGAATGTTCTTCCACTTCATTTCCGTCTGCGTCTACGAATTTATAAATCTGATTGCCTTCTATCAGCTTAAACGCGTCGCCGCCGGATATACCCGAAAGAGTAAGATATCTTTCGATATCGGTCATTGCGGCAACCTGTTCGGCAACCTGCTCCGCGGTAACGTTGTCGTCGTCCCTTGCGCTTTCCGCCGTCTTTATGGCGTCTAATAAGGTCTGATAGCTTATTTCCGTCCACTTACCGTCGGTATTGGGGTTATCGGCGACAAACTTGTTTGCGGCGTTGATTTTTTCAATAAGTTCCGTAAGCTCGACTATTGCGTACATTGCTTGCGAAAGAGCATCCTTTACCCTGTCGAATTCTTCTTTATCAACGCTTCCGGAAGCGACAAAATCTTCGGCGATAGCTATCTGAACGATTAGCTCCGTTAGCCCGGGAATGGCAAATACTCTTTCACCTTCGTCCGACTGCGTTACAATCGCCTTTGCTTCGGCAATAAGGTCTTGAAGCGAAGCGCCATCGAGTTTGAGCTCACGGCAAGCGGCTTCGAGCGCGGCGATAGCATCGCCGACGTCGATTTTAGTTGAATTCACGCTTGCGTATACGGCTTCCGCATCGGCAATCGCGCTCTGCAACGCGGCAAACGTTTCAGCGTTAAATTTGCCGTCGTCGTTGTTATATTCTTTTGCTTCGGTCAACTTATCCCTTAACGCGCCCAAATCGACCAACCCGTCAATCGCGTTGGAGAGAGCGACGCATATCATTCTGTAAGCCTGGTCAACCGCAGTGTCGTCGCCTTCTTCCGAACCGCCGTCGGGGCTGAATTCGTCGGCTTCCTGCAACATTGCGCGAAGCGTTTCAACCGAGCCGTCCGTAAAGTATCTCTTGCCCTCTTCTCCGTCGGCTTTGCCTGCGGCGGCTAAAAGCTCCTCCGCGCGCGCCTTTAATACTTCGAGCGCGGAAGTATCGAATTGAAGATGCGACTTGATATTGTCCAGCGCGAAGTATTCCGCCACGTAGTTGGCAATTACGTTGTCGTCGCCGTCGCAATACGCCTGGCTTTCAACTATCTGAGCTTCCAACGCGGCATAAGACGCGGCTACGTAGTACTCTTTATTTAAGGTTTTGCACTCGTCTATAAGCTCCTGCAACATTGACTTGTCAAGCACAAGGTTGGCGTAAGCCGTCTGCATAACGATAAGCGCGTTATCGACCTCTTCTATTGTGAAGTCGCGGGAATTGTCAACTATCATTTGCGCCGCCGTCATAGCTTTCAAAAGCTCGTCGTAAGAAGCGGGAGTATAATACTCGTAAGTAAGCATTTCAACGCCGATATATTCGGGGTCGGCTTCGCCTTCATTGCCTTCCTCGTCCACCTCCGGTTCGGTGTGCAACGTATGCATCTCGGCGGTTTTCTGCTCTATAAACTCCTGCAACGCGGTAGTATCGGGCGTCAACGCCTCGATTGCCGCGAGTATGGCTTCTACGTTTTCAACAGCAACGTAATAGCTGAACTCCTCCTCGGCTTCCGTTCCGAGAGCTTTTTCTGCGTTGGCGATTGCCGTACTCAGATTTTCCAGCCCCTCGGAAGAGTAAGCTCCGTCCAATACAGGTTTTTTGGAATTTATAAACGCTCTGTAATTGTCAACGTCGGGCAGTATGCCGTCAATCGCGTCGTTTAAAGCCTTAACTTTGACCTTGTAGTCCTCAACGGCATTAAACTTATCCTCGTAATTTTCGGTAGGAATAGCGCCGCTTGCATAGCCCGAAAGCCAGGCGTCGCCGGCTACTTTCGCATCGAGTACGGGCTGATACGTAGCCGCGGTTATATACTGTGAATCGAGTCCGTTCGCCGTGTAAATCGCCTGTTCGAGTTGCGCCGTAACAATCTCCAAACCGTTCATTGCGTTTACGATTATGTCGATAAAATCGTAAACGTCCTGTTCGATTATCTTGTCGTTAATAAGCTCCTCGACCATATCCGTCTGCGTAACGAGAGCCTTATAGCTCAGCTCGGTATAGTATGCTTGATTTTCCGCCTGCGCCCTCGATATCGCAATATACTCGCGTATCATAGCGGGGTCGATTACAACGCTGTCAATGTACTTGACAAGCGTATCCAACACTTCCTGCACGTGGTCGATTGTTTCGCGCACAAGATTCTGCTCGATGTTGTTGTATACAATAACCGCGTCGTTATATTTAAGTTGAAGCGCGGCAAGCGATTCGGCTGTATACAGGTCGGTCTTGGCAAGAATACCTTCCGCCTTTTCTATGCGCATAGCCAGCTCTTCGGTATCGATTCTTAAATTTTCTATACCCTGTTCAAGCTTTTCACCCGCGTTTTTAACCTGCTCTACCGTAGCGTTAGCGTCGTTTACAACGTCCCTCGCCTCGGCAAGCGCCGCCTGCATTAAGTCCCAGGTAACCGTGGAGTATACTACGAAAACTTTAAGTTCGCCCGTGTTCTCGTCCATTATCCAATTGCCGTCGTTATCCTGCCTGTGCTTGGCGTTAGTCCAGGCGCCCACTTCCCTTACTCTTTCGGCAAGCGCCGTCTTATCCGCCTTCATATTGGCAATGGCGTATTCGAAGTCCTTTATTCCCTTGATTACGTCCGCGTTCGAAGGCGCGCCGCCATTGTCGTCAATCATCTTCTGCGCGGCAACGCCGAGCGCCTGAATCGATAAAACGCTCTCTTCGGCATAGCCAACGTTTCCAATGTAGTCCTCGCGCGATTCGTCGCTGACTATGGAAATATACTCTTTAAGCAAGTCGAGGTTTGCAAGAATATTGTCAAGCGCCGACTGCAAATCTCTGGTTACCTGCTTAACGCGTTGAAGAAGTTGGCTGTCTACGTTGTCCGTATCCAAACCTTCGCAATCGTCAACGCAAAGCTGCGCCGCAGTTTTAGCCGTTTCAAGGTCGCTTATAGACTGTTGCGTATAGTACTTGGCGTTTTCTTCCTTCAAGTAAACCTGCGCTTCGGCTATCTTGTTTTTCAGAAATTCGATATTTATTCTAAGGTTCAATATCGCGTCGTTAAGATTGGTCGCCGCCGCGCTGATTGCCGCCGCGGTAGCGCTGTCGTCGTCGCGCACCTCGATTGCAACAGCCAACGCTTCCCTCAGCTGTTCAAGGCTTGAAGGGTCGTATATATCCTCGTTGAGAAGTTCTTCCTCGGCGACTTTTATAAGCTCGATAAGCTGTTGCTTATCAATCATTAAACCGTTGACCGCCGCTACAAGATTTTCAAGCGCGACGTCAACCATATTGGAATAGGCTATAAACTGATTGGGTTTGGCGGCGGGTTCGTTCAACACCCTTCCCGCTTCACTGTAAGCCGCTTCAAACGTAGCCCAAGTGGACGCTGTATACTGCCCCGCCTGTAACAAACTTGCCTTGTTGTACTCATCTTTAAGCGCAGACTTGTCAATCGTAAGATTGTTGAGTGCAACTCCGAGGTCGTAAACCATCTGCGCAACGGTTGTACCGAGCGCCATCTCATCCTCGTAAGCGGCTACTGCGGAAGCAAATACCTGATTAAAGTTGGCTACGCTTTCGAATTTATTGTCGGGAAGCTTGCCCTCGGAATTGAGAACTACTTTTTCGTCTACAAACTCCACCGTGCCGCCGAGAGCCTCGTAAGCTTCCTTTATTCTCGCTTCAAGCTTACTCTTATCGATTTTAAGACCTGCTATTACGGCTTCAAGCGCCGCCCACGCTTCCGCAACTTCGCGCGCGGTGGCGTGGGCGTTGTTGTTTACGCTTACGGCGTACATTTTTTCCTTCTGCAAACCCTGCCAATCTTCGGGCTTGTAGTCGCTTTCAACAACGTTATTCGCCTTAATAATCGTTTCGTTCAGCTTGAATTTGTTTACGACAAGGTTGGTGTCCGCCATAAGCAAAGTTGAATAAGCGAGCATTACGTCCTTATTCATATACTTGTTCGAATCTTCTTCAAGCACCGTCTTTGCAAGGGTGAGCGAGCTGTCCATTGTAGCAAAATTTACAAACCACTCCTTATACGGCAGTTTGTTGGTTACTATATCGTCGTACAATCTTTGAAGTTCGCCCGTTTCGGGTCTAAGCCCTATAATGGCGTCGTTAATCGCCTTCATATGAGCGACCTTTTCTTCGTCGGTCATAGTTTCGGCGGCGGCTTCCGCGGCCGCCATAAGCACGCTGTATGTTGCAACGCTCCAATCTTCCGCGTTATAGGAGCGCGCGGTGTTTATAAGTGAATCCAAATCGGAGTTATCCGCGGGAAGTCCCCTGAGCGTAGGCAAGCCGTCGTTGACTTCGGCGCTGTGCGCCCAAACGCTTCCGCCGTTAATATTCCAGCTGGGAAGCAATACAGTGCAATTTGCCTTGAACTCTTCGGCGGATTCGAGCTGTACGTTTGCCTGCACGCGCGTACCCTTATTGCTGTTCTGTTTATTCGCCTTACCTGTAACCGTACTCAATGCATAGTTACCCGTACGGTTAGCCGCCGTTATCATATAGCTTGTGCTCTGTGCACCCGACACGATTTGCGCCGCCTGACAATAATTTGTGGAGCGGGTTGCCGTTGCCGTAATGGAAGTTGCGAGCGACACGCAGTCTTTTACCTGATTAGTGCAACTTGCGGCATTGGAATAACCTACTATGCCCGCAACGTGCGCCGTGGTGGACGATGATGTGGAAAGCGTTGTGGTTGCGCTTAGCGTACCGACAAAATAACTGCGGTGAACGTAGTTTGAATTCTGGTGAAACACGCCTACAACGCCGCCGGCTATCGCCCAGGTTGAAGTGGACTTGTCGGAGATATTGCCCATAGCGTAACTGTCGTATACTCTGGTTATGTATTCGCCAACGCCCACAAGACCGCCTGCGCCGTAACCGTTGGAAAGAGTAGCGGTAACGTCTGCGCGGGCGTAACATTTTTTAATTTCGCCGCTTCTGAACAGACCTACAAGACCGCCCGCATACTTGCCCGCAGTTATTTTTGCCGTTGCAAAGCTGTTTGTAATTGTGTTGTGTCCTATATTGGCGCAACCTATAAGCCCGCCAATCTGCGTACCCTGGTTTGTAATCGAACCGCCTATTACGGCGCACCTGTCCATATTAAGATGCGTAAGCGAGTATCCTACAAGCCCGCCTGCATTGCCGTTTGCTGTACCCGTTTGCTTAACTTGGGGCTTTATAACCGAAATATTTTTGAATTCGGCATATTTTACGTAACCGAAAGGCGCCGTAAGCCCCTTAGTCGCAGTAATATTTACGCCCGTAAGTTTATGGTCCAAACCGTTGTAACTGCCCGCAAAACAGTGGGAAACGTCATACCCGATAGGTCCCATTCCCGCAAAATCGATATCAGCGGTCTGTTCGAGGTATAAGCCGTTATAGCAATATCCGTTTTTAACGTTTTCGGAAACCGCCGCCAAATCGTCTTTTGTGTTTATCTGTACGGGGTTGAACCGCGAACCCAAATCGTGTACGGGTACGCCGAGAGCTTTAAGATAGGGCAACCCGCCGTTTACGCCGTCCTGCCTTGCCCACACGTTGTCAAAATCCCAACCGAGTCCGTATACGGAATCCTGATAAGTTTCGGTCTGCGTAAATTTATCCGCAGGCATAATTGTGCCGTGGTAAATGTGAGCCGCGGCATAACTGCTGCTGTTTCTGCGGAAACCTATTACCGTATCGTTGCTGTAAAAATTCGATTTGCCCGCAAGAGCCGTAGGATAGCCCGTAGTATATCCGTTTGCCATAGCGCTGGCGTAAACGAAGTGCGAGGAGTCTTTAACTATGCTTGCGGCGGCAACCTTACCGCTCAATACGGCGCAACCGCCGATATTAGTTGTTTTAACGTTGGCGAGAGCCGCAATGCCACCCGCGCCCGAGTGAGAAGTGGCTATATTGCTTGTAGACAACACTTTGCCCGCAACGTAGCAATTGGTAATTCTGCAACCCGTAACTCCGACAATGCCGACAATGCCGCCCGAATAGGAGCTTACGTCTTTGGTTGAGCTGTAAGACTGTATATCGCCCGTGCTGAAACAGTTGTCTACCGTAGCGGCATACGTGTTGAGCCTGCCGACAATGCCCGCCGCGCTGTGTCCCGCAGTTGTTACCGCACTGCCGGTAGAATAACATTCGGAAATGTTAGCGCCCGCGGTAATACCTGCAATGCCGCCAACGTAGTGAGTTGTCGAATTAACGTTACGGGTAGAATAACATTTTGTTATGACCGCGCCGCCCGCCGCCGTAGACGCAACGTTGCCGACTATACCGCCGACGTAAAGTTTACCGGTAAGCGAAAGTTTAAGATTGGTGTTTATGTCCGCGGCGGGGTCGAAAGTCGAACTGCAATTTTCTATTACCACGCCCGTCTTGCCGGCATAACCTATAACGCCGCCTACGTTGGACGCGCTCGAAACGATACTGCCGCCTACAACGTGGCAATTTTTGACGATGCAACTTTGCGACCAACCCAAAACCGCACCCGTATTGTTAAAGGCTGTACTTGCTATTACGGGATTGACCATAGTCAGGTTTTCAATTGTCGCGCCAATTGCCGCGCCGAATAACCCCTTGTTAGCCGCCGCGTAATTGACGTACATATTTGAAATCTTGTGCCCGTTGCCGTCGAACGTGCCTGCAAAGTATACCGTAGACGACTTACCGATAGGCGCCCAGGTCATACCAGAGAGGTCAAGGTCGGCAATCAGCCTTAAAGTTTTGCCCGCAAAATTGTTGCCTGAGTTTACCGAATTACGGAACGAAATAAACTCGTCTTCGTTTTCAATCTCTATCGCGCTGCCCGCCATACCGGGAACGCTGTATTTGTTGGCTTTAAGTGTGGGGAGCCCTATGTCTTCGTTCCACTCCCAAACGTTTTCATAGTCGTAATTTGCGGTATCCCTCCACCACGCCTGCTTGGTTTCGGAAGTCATTGCATAGTAATCGACCGACGCTCTCTGCGCCGAAGTATCTATAAAGTACGAATGACTGGCTATCGAACCCGATTTTGTAACGCAACCGAGCCCCCAGCTTACCTTACTGTTGTAAAAATTGTTGTTCGCCTTGGTGTTGTTACGGATGTACGCATACCTGCCGGTACCGCCTGCAACCAGCATCACGGGAGTTGAAGTTGAAGTATAGCCGTTATACGTGTATGGTTCGATTGCGGAATAAAGGTTACCGAAACGCCTGTATCCCGTATTTTTCATATTGGAAGCAAAGGTGTGCTTTGCCGTAAGTATTACGTTATTCTTCAACATTGTGTTGATAGCTTGAAGCCTGCTGATTAAGCCGCCAGCCCTCATCGTTGCCCCGTTGAGTATAGAGTTATTGTTGAAATTGTACGTAACGTTGCCGGTATAATAGCAGTTTTCTATGCTTGAATTGCGCGAAGTATGGTCGACATACGCAATAAACGCGCCTTCGTTACCCGTCGTAACGTTGCCCGTAGCAAAGCAGTTTTTAACGTTGGAAGAAAAACTGAGCGAGCCGACAAGAGCCCCGGCATAATACGTCCAGGTTGTATTGTAAGCGTCGCAAACAACGTCCGCGGTAGAGTAGCACTGTTCTACGTTCGTCCAATAAATTTTTCCGCCTATACCTCCTACGTAGAGCGAAGTATTTGTATTTGCCGCCGTTACGCAATGAATTTTAACAGTATTGGAACAGTTTATAATTTCGCCGCTCCGTCCGAAACCTACAAGCTGACCGACTATACCGCCCACGTAAGATTTACCGCGGATGACGGCGTTTTGCGCACTCGGTTTGTTGCTCTGCGTTACGTGGCAGTTATTAAATTTGCCCGACCAATTTACGTTACCGACAACGCCGCCTACGTAGTTACCGCCGTTTCCCGTTATGTAAGGGTCCTCTATCGTCAAATCGCTGACTACAACGTTCAACGCATAACCGATAAACCCCTTATAGTCGGTTGTTTTAGTAACCTGCATATTGCTGAGCACGTGGTTGTTGCCGTTGATTACCATATGCGCGGGCGTCTTTATAACCCCTACGCCCATAGGCGTCCACTCGCCAAGCTCTATATCACTGTTTATATTTATCGTTAAATCGTAAATGGGTTCGCCGGAGTTGACCCTTCTTGCCAAATCAATCAACTCGTCGCGCGTGTTTATTTCGTAAACAAGTTTGGGTATTTCCTTAAAGGGCAAAGCTTTAAGGACGGGGCGATTGCCGTTTACCCCCTCCTGTATTTCCCATTTATTTGTATCGAAGCCGTTGAATACGCCGCCGAGCGTAAGATTATCCGCCGCAGTTATTGGCGCGCACCTATCCCCCATTGCGTTCACGTCGCAAGCGACTATATCGCTGGGATTATGGTTTGTATAATTGAGTTCGCTTGGATACCTTAAATTGTCGGAAGCGCCCTGGGTTGCCGCCGCCACGGTAGCGTCCTTAAACGTAGCTATTGGCGAAAAAGCGTTTCCCACCGCAGTTTCCTCCGCTTCGTAATCGGTACCAAGACTTACCGCGTTTACAATTTCCGAATCAAATTCGATTACGCCCGCAATTCCCGCAAGTCTTGTGTTGAACTGCGTGAAGGTAGAATAATAATGCGACTCAACAATGTTAATATCGGAGTAAACGTTTTTGATTGTAATAGAATCGTAAACAAGCCCCGCTATACCGCCGGCTGCGGTATAGGGATTGCCCATCGTTTCAACGCCCGTAGTGCCGAAATTCTTTCCCGAACCGGACGAATTGCTACCGTAACCGCCGTTGCCGGGCGTACCTTTAACCGAGCCTCGCACTTCCATTTCGCCAATTGCAAAACAGTCCGTAACCGTGCCGCGCGTATCGCCGACTATGCCGCCGCCGTACACGTTTCCGCGGGTGCCGCCTTTTCCGCCGTGCCCGCCTCTGTACGTGCTGTACGCCGAACGCCCCGTTCCGCCGAAGCCGCCGTTGCTTGCGCCTACGCGGATATATGCGTTAGTATAGCAACCCGATATGGTTCCCGCTTCGGTTGAATCGGGATTGTCGGGATTGTTATAAAGAACGGAAGTTATGCCGCCGCACTTGGCGTCGCCGCCCCTGCCGCCTACACCGCCTTGACCGCCTACGCCCGCAGACTTGGCGTTACTACCGGGTCCGCCGTTGCCACCCACGCCGCCCCAGGCGTAAACGCTACCTACAAACGAACAGTCGGTAATATTAGTGCCGTCGCTTATGCCTATGATACCGCCGGCATAACCGTTTCCACCGTTACCGCCAGTGCCGCCCGTTTTACCCGCGCCGCTACTGGGAACGCCCGCTTCGCCGCCTGCGCCGCCAGTGCCGCCCCAAGCGTAGATAAGCCCCCTTACCTGACAATTGGAAACCGAACTTGCCATTGCGCGACCCGCAATACCGCCGGAAACAACCGATGACGCCGAGCCGCCGTTACCGCCGTTGGCGTTGCTGGGCTTAACCGTACCCGCTTTACCCGTTGCCGAATATGTTGATACGCTTACGTCCTCTAAAATGAGATTTTTAACCGTAGCTTTGGATATATATCCAAAGAAACCGCTGTGATTAGCCGTGCCTACAACGTTAGCCTGCGCAACGTAAAGCCCGCGCACGGTATGATTTGCGCCGTCGAATATGCCCTTAAACGGCGTGGTGGACGAAACGCCGATGGGCACGAAAGTCGTATACTTCAAATCGATATCGGCGGCAAGTTGAACGTGCTTGCCGACATATGCGTTACCGCCGTTTACCGAATCCCTGAAAACTTTCAAATCGTCGGCGTTTGTTATCAGATAAGGAGAATCTTCGGTACCGTTGCCCGAAAGCGCCACCGAAGTAATTTTTACAAGCGGCACAATAAACGCGCCAAGCCCCATAAGCACAAACAGCGCGCAAAGAATGATAATGCCTATTCTCTTTCTCTTTAAAGTCATTGCCGACCTCCCCCGCCCCATTTACCTTGCCGCTCAAAACGGCTTTTCAACGGCTGTAAAACCCAATTTCTTGGGTTTGCGGTTTGCTTTTGTAATCTTCTTTCTCAGGCAAAATTTCGTTACAATTAACATCGTTTGCGCAATGCATTAGCATTGCGCCCTCTCTTTTTGCCGTAGGGAAAAAGGCTCTTACGTAAAAACGTAATAAGCCGCGTATAATTTTTCATTAAAATAATAACACGCTATAAAATATTTTGTCAATATTAAATCATAAAAAAGTAAATATTTTCGCGCATTATACTATATTTTAGAGTTTAAAAAGGAAAAAGTGCGCGCAAAAATACATTTTTGCGCGCACTTTTTTACATATTATTCCATTCTTCCGGTATCCTGCGTTTCACCGCCGTCTTCCCGCGGTTGTCCGTCTTGCGTTTGACTGTTTTCGCCGCCCCCCGCAGTTGTACTTTGCTCTTTCGAAAGCCTTACAATCTTTAAAATCTGACTTATTATAAACGGCAAAGCGATTACCGCCAGAATTATGAAGATGCCGTATCTTCCTATAAACCCGAACACTTTTCCCCAGCCCGCCGAGTTGTACGTGCATACACCCAACAGATTTTCCGCGGTAACTTTATCGCTGTCGGGGTTGGGATTGGTAACCGTATTTTTGCCCTGCGTCGTAATTTCTCCGCCGTTTATTTCTATAACCGCGTGAACGATACTCTGCCCTTTAAGCGCCGACGGAAAACCGTCCCCCGCCGTAAAAACAATATAATCGCCCACCTTGACGTCGTTAAAATTACATTCCTTAAACACAATTAAATCGCCCGTCATTATATAAGGTTCCATAGACGGCGTTTGCACAATGGCAAAAGCCGTTCCGAAAAAACTTACGGGTTTATTCTTTGCGCGGCACACTACCATATTTATAAGTATAGCCGCAGTTAAAACTATTATCAAGCCCGTAAGCACCGTACATATCACCGACAGAACTTTTTTTGCGGGCTTCTTTTCTTTACTCACTTTTTTTACGCGTCCTTTTAACCGTAGTCAGCTTCTTACGCACCACGCGCCTGGGTTTTGCCTTTTCCTTTTCTTCCGCAAGCTCCTTTTGCAGTTTTGCAAGCTTGCCCTCAGCGCGTTCCGACATTCTCTGCGCGCGCTCGACTTCTTCCCACTTCAATTTCAAAAACAGCTTGCGCCTGCGCACGCGCTCCTGCTGTCGCTTTACTTCCCTGCGCTTTTCGGTAACCGCTGTCGCCGAGAGCCGAGGGGGCAAACACAAATGTTTTACCTTTTATTTCAACCGTACCCACGGCGTTAAAAGAAAGATTGTAGTTGGTTTTTAGCGCTTCGCCCTCTTTGAGCAAACCGCCGCCGTCAATTACCACACCGCCCTGCCCTTCGGAAAAAATAACGTAATAATCGAATTGCGCGGAAAGCTTGCAATCGGCTTTTATTTTTTCAATCAGCTCGGCATTGTCGTTTAACCCGCCCAACTCGGAAGAATATTTTTCATTGACGTTATGAGAAAGAGTATCCGCCCTGCCGCCGTAAGAAGCAAATTCCTGCCTGTAAGTCTTTGCGGAATACTCGTTAAAAATAAACAGACCCGCCGCGATTTCAACCAATACGACAATTGCAACGAAAACAATCAGTTTCAAAAGAGAAGATTTATTAAGTTGAGGTAAAAACTTTTTCTTTTTCAACGATTTTCCCCCACCGCTACAACCGCACGGCATAACACATAATACATTATATCATTTTATATTCCGTTGTCAAGGTCAATGCTAACAAAGGCGGTAATTTAAAACAGTTTTTGTTTGATAATTGCATCGCAAAAAAGGCGGGCGGAAAAAGCAACTCGCTTTTTCCGCCCTCAACAGTCGCGGTATTTTATTTCAAGGTAGGATAAAATTTATCGTCCGTCGCGCCGAAATCGTGGAACAGCCAAATTTCTTCGCTCCAATTAAGGTGTTCTCTCTGCCAGCTTGCACTGCGCAAATCGGCTTGCGATGTAGCAGAAACGTTAGTTATTAAACTTGCAATACCTTCCTCACAGTAGCAATTTTCAATTACGCCGTCATTTGAAACGGCAAATGCAAAGCCGTCGGTTTTTATATCTCCGCCGTAATCGTGTATCGCGCCCTGCGCAAAAGTATTTGCCGCGGCGGAAACGTTTTTACCCGCTATGCCTCCGACGTATGCAGTATTGCTCCGTACACCGTTGTTTACGCTGAAATTATAGTGCGCATAACAGTTTTTTATAGTTGCATTATCGCTATCGCCGACAAGTCCGCCAAAATGCGAATCGACTGCGTAAGCGGTTGGCATACCTTCTTTAAGTTCCGCAGTAACGTTTGATTCCGCATAACAGTTTTCAATCTCGGCTCCGTATGTCTGACCGAAAAGCCCGCCAACGTTTAACGAAAGCGCCACGCAATCGCCTTCCTGACTGCCAAACACGCCAAGCTTACCCCAACTTTCGGAAGCGTTTTTACCTATGCCCGCCAAGCCGCCGCAGTCGGCAAAATAGGAATACTTGCGCTCGACGGTTTGAGGTAAAATAATTTTGACTTCCGCCGACGAAGCCTGTATTTTGTCGGTCGTTGCGCCGACAAGCCCGCCAAATTTTAAGCGTGGCGCTTGCGAATACTCACCGAAATCTTCGCCCTCCGCAATTTCGAGTTTAATTACTCCTTGCACGTGGCAATTTATTATTTCGGAAGAATCGCCCGCTATAATTCCCACGCTGAAACCGCTCGTTTCGAATTGCTCTACCGTACGGATAATTTCGGCGCTTTCAACGTTAAGGTTTTGCACCTTGCCCACTAACCTTTCAAAAATACCCGTATACCAGCCCGCGGAGCTACGAATTTTCGGACTGATAATCTTGTGCCCGCCGCCGTCTACGCACAGCCAATACGAGGGCTGTGCGATAGGCTCCTGCACTTCTTCGGGAAATACTATGTCGCTCGTCAGCTTAAAATACACGTAACGCCTTGTGGACACAACTTCGTCCTGCTCCGCAATAGCGGCAAACTGCTCGTACGTATCAATCAAAAAGGGCTCCTCTTCCGTTCCCACGCCGCCGCTGAAAATCGACGCCGTTGCATACAGCCGAGTGGGCTCCGACGCCTTATGAGTTGCCGTTTCCTTGTAACGCACGTTCACGTTATACCTGCCGCACTCGGTAAACGTATATGTACCGCTATCTATATATTCCAAAGTGGAATGGTCTACCCATATACCCAATTCCATCTCTTCGGTAAAGCCTTCAATCGTGCAGGTTTTGCCAGCCATTTTTACGCTAACTTCGGGTGAATCTTTCCTCTCCGCCTTTTCAAGCGTAACTTGCTTGGTGAACGGCTCGCTCGGCAATATGCTTCCGTTTGCCGCGGCTCTTGCCGATACGTTATGGGTAGACCCGGGAATAAGATTTTCAAAACGGATATAATATCCTTCCTCGTCTGCCGAGGACGCAGGCGAAAGCCATTCCCCGTCGTCCAACCTGTACTCGGTTGTATAATTACCGTCGGCATACTCTGCCCATCTTATACCTATAAAATCAGTTCCGACAAATAAAATAATACCTGTCGGACTCTCACCGTATTCGGGCGGCGTGTCGCGGTTATTGTCCCCGCTGAAATTGCAGGCGGTAAAACCTATCATACAGGTCGTTAAGGCGATTAAAAACAAAGTAATAAACAACAACTTTTTCCTCATAACTTTCTCCTTTTTTTACTGATAGAGCTATGATACACCTTACCCCCCCCCTGTCAAGTATTTTTAACAAATTTTTCTTTTCTATTTGGGTAAAATTTGGCGTAGAAAAAAGCCGCCGTTTAATAACGGCGGCTTTTTATGGTACTCCCGACGGGAATCGAACCCATAACTAACCCTTAGGAGGGGTTTATTATATCCATTTAACTACGGAAGCATTGTTTATTTATTCTTTTGTTCAATTCCCGTCCGACGGGAATACTCCGCTTCCGCTCCGTGCCGACAAAGTCGGGGCGAACCCATAACTAACCCTTAGGAGGTTGTCGTATTCTTTAACGACGGAAGCCTGTTTGTTACAGCCATATAATAATACAACAACCCCGACTAAAAATCAACTTATTTAAAGGATAAAATTTTACGCGTATGTAAAATTATTTCTTCCTCTTCTTGCCCACAAACTTATTTAAAAGCACGTAAACGCCGACAAGCGCCACAATGCTTAAAACAAGCACAAGGTACGATCCCCATACTTCAACCTTGTTTCCGAACAGATACAAATTTATATCTACGGAATCTTTTATACTCTCAATTACCGAGCTATCCCAACCCATAGCCGACATTTCCCTTAGCGTGCCCGCCATAGAATGATAGCGCACAAGCGAAGTACCGTAAGTTCCGGGGAGGAAACCAACTATATTTTGCAACGCCTTGCCGAAAAACGATATGGGCATATACGCGCCGCAGATAAAGCCGTAACCCGCGCTTACCGCCGTTCCTACCGCCGACATCTGCCCCTGCGAGCTTAAAAAGAAATTTATAACAGAAGAAAGAGCCGTTCCGAACATAGACAAAAGAACGACGTCGGACAACAGCAAAAACACGTCGCCAACGCTTAAATACCACCCCGAACAGGCTATGTATATAAGCGAACAGCAAGCGGCAACGCCGCAGACGATTATTGTTGTAACCAAAGTTGAAATATAATATCCCAGCGCGTGTACCGAACGCTTTGCGGGCGTAATTGCAAGGTCGGCGCGCGCGCCCGTTACCTTATCCTGCACCATAAGCATATTGGAGCAAAACGCAACTGTTATACAGCAGACGGCAAGCAACGACGAACACAACTGCCCCGCAACCATTCCGTTTATTAGCTTATCGGAACAGACAACCCCTTCGAGCGACTTGTTAAAATTGTCTTTAAATACCTTTGCAAGGAAAAACACGTATAGCACAAGCAGAATTATAGGGGTAATCAGCGATGAAAAGAACATTGCCTTATCCTTAAAGTAAACTTTGCAATTGCGCTTTATCGAAGCTAACAGTCCGCTCATAACATACCTCCGCCAAGCTTTTTACCCGTTACGGCAAGAAATACGTCGTCCATCTTGCCCTTAATTACTTCGTAGTCGTTAAACATTTCAGGGTGAGCGGCAATTAACCTCGTCGCTTCGCCGCTGTCCGACACTAAAATGCGGTAGCCTCCCGCAACCTCCTCGTATTTAACGTTGAGAGCGGCTAACTGCTCCGCCCCGACCCCGTAAACGGTTATAAAGTCGCCCGTATACCTGTTTTTAAGGTCTATTGGCGTACCCTCCGCAACAATACTGCCGCAGTCTATAATTACAACGTAGTCGGCGTCAGCCGCCTCTTCCATATAGTGCGTTGTAAGAAGCACGGTAACCTTATCTTCCTTCCTCAGCTTTTCAACCACTTCCCATATTACTTTGCGGGTCTGCGGGTCAAGCCCCGTCGTCGGCTCGTCCAAAATGAGTATTTTAGGGCTGTGTATTATTGCGCGGGCAATGTCAACGCGCCGTTTTTGCCCGCCCGAAAGCTTGCCGAGCGTGCGCTTCAATATCGGGGCAAGCTCCAATAAGTTGCTGATTTCTTCCAATCTTTCCTTAAACTTTGCTCCGCTTATGCCGTACAGCGCCGCCTTGTACTTCAAGTTATCGTAAACGGTAAGCGACTTATCGAGCACTGAATTCTGAAATACAACGCCCAGCTCCCGCTTTACCGCGTCCATATTCTTATCCACACTGTGCCCGTTTACGGTTACCGTGCCGCCGTCCGCCTGCAATTGCCCGCATATGATTGAAATCGTCGTACTTTTCCCCGCGCCGTTTACTCCGAGAAAGGCAAACAGTTGCCCCTCCCTAACGTTAAAGCTAAGCCCGTTCACCGCGTGCACGTCCTTAAAACTTTTGTGCAGATTTTCTATTTTTATAACGTTATTATTCGTTTCCATAATCTTTTTATCAGCGATTGCCCGCCATAAATACTCCACTTTTACTCTATGATTTTCAGCAATGTCTATTTTTAAATGCCAAGCTATTCGCTCATAACCTTTTTTACGGAAGTGCGCCCCACTACAAAAACGTACGCCGCCGTAAGCGCTTCGTATGCAACAACAAAAAGCGCAAAACATACGGCGAACAGCGCCCAATCGAAAGAGTAGACGGGAATATCGTCAAACTTTGCAAACACAATGTTGACCATAACGCTTAAAAGTCCGTATTGGTACGCCGCGCCGACGGCAAACCCGATATATACGGGGATATGATACAGCCCCAACACCGAAAGCCCGCATTCCTTTAAAGGATAACCCGAAACTTTCAACATTGCAATCTTTTTTGTGTTGCCGCCGACTACCGCCGTCATAGATAGCCAAAGCGATACGGCGGCGAGCACCAAACCAATCGTTAAAATCATTCCGCCCATTAAATTGCTTGCATAATCGCGCATTGACAGCCCCATCTGCGTCATCGAAGAAAAGCAGAAGCCGCCGAACGCAACAAAAAACGCAAGCGTTTTCTTTTGGTTGATAACGCCGAACGCAAACTCCGTAAGGAAGTTTTTATTGCCGCGCGCGGGCTTGTTCTTTTTTATCTTTTCTTTACTTGTATTTCCCCTTATAAGCGCAAGCGCGGGCGCTTTGAGCTTTACGTATGCAATGACTATCGATACAGCCGAAAACAGAGCGGACGGCAATATAACAAGAGCAAACAATAGCGCAGGGTGGAAACGCAACGCCGCCTCGCATATTCCTGCTCCTCCCTCGTTTTGTAAGCGGTAAAAGGTTGGCATAACCGTCCAGCTTACGGCATAGCCTGCCGCCGCGCCTACCAAAACGCAAAAACCGAACACCCAGCACCTTGCCGCGATACTCCACTCACCGTAACCGAGAGCCTTTAAAATACCGAATTTAGGCGAATTCTTTTCGATATGCGTTCCTATATAGAATACAAGCATAACTACCGAGGTAAGCAACAGGCAACCGCCAGCCACGGCGCAAACTACTACGTTGTTTAACAACAGCGCTTCGTACAGCTCCTCACCCTCGGCGGGCACCGTTGCGCCAACGGCGCGCAAATCGATATCGTAATTTAAAAACATATTACAGACGAGCACCGCGCAAAAGGATATTACGGCAATTCCGAAAAACTTAACGCCGTCTTTAAATGAAACGACCATATATCACCAACCTATTTCGTATGCGCCTTTCGGGCAGGAATTGATTTTTTCCTCTACGATTAGTCCGCTGTTTATCTTTATGACCTTTTCCGCCGTTTCGGCAATGTTTTCGTTGTGCGTAACGGTTACCAACGTAAAGCCGCTCTGCTTGCCGAGTTTTAATACGTAGTCCAAAAGTTGCCTGCCCGTTTCTTCGTCAAGCGCGCCCGTAGGTTCGTCCATAAAAAGAATTTCGGGCTTCTTTGCAAGCGCTCGCGCCACCGCAACCCGCTGTTGCTCGCCGCCTGACAGCTGTCGGGGATACTTATGCAGCTTATCCGCTAATCCGACCGCCTCTATTATATCACGGTAATTTTCATTGTGCGCAAGGTCTGCTCCCATTCTCACGTTTTTGTCCACCGTCATATCGGGCAACAGATAATACTGTTGAAAAACAAACCCGACAAACTTGCGCCTGAACGCCGTCAGCTGTTTATCGTTCATTGCTGAAACAACTTCTCCGCAACAAACAACCCTGCCTTCGTCAGGCTTTTCCAACCCGCCCATAATATTTAAAAGAGTAGACTTGCCCGACCCAGAAGCACCGAGGATTACCACCGACTGCCCTTTATTTACACTTAAATCGACGCCCTTTAAAACGTATTGCCTGTTATCCGCGCCACCGAAAGATTTTTTAACTTTGCTTACTTCAATCATTATCCTTCTCCTTAAAACTTTTCAGCATTGCCTTAAAGGCAAAAGTCAGCCTTTCGCTGATTTCCTCGTCGGTAAAACAGCAGGAATCGGTGGCGCACAGCACGGCAATTCCGTGTGTGTAAATCATTATATCTTTATGCAACGATTTAGCCGTATCCTCGTCAAGCCCCCAACTCGTTCTTAAAGCACCGACTATTTTGCCGTTGTTTTCGTCCAGAAGCATATACCCGTCTAACCCGACCGCAAATTCCGACATAAACAACAACTTAAATAAATTAGGTTCGTTTCTGGCAAACTCGATATATTTAAGCCCCGCGCCCTTAAACGGCAACGGCTGTTTCAGCCCTTCGGCAATATAGCCGTCGTAAAGACTTTTGGCAAAGCGGATAACTTCCCCTTTCAGCTCCTCCATATTTTCAAACTCGGAAAATATAGGGGCAACCGAACAGGTAAGTTTATAGCTTAGCGCCCGCGCTGTAAGCGCGGGCATACCCGCCGCACGGACAAGCTCCGTTGCGGCGGAAATTATTTGTTCCCTTTTAAACTTGACTTTGGGCGGCATATCTATCTCCATATTAAATAACATATGTTATATAACAATAACTATTATACGCGTCAAGTAAAATTTGTCAAACAAAAAGAGCAGGCTTCCATAAGAAACCTGCTCTTGAATTTGCAATAAAATTACTTCAATTCTGCGAAGTACTTAATTGTTCTTACCATCTGGGAAGTGTAAGAATTTTCGTTATCGTACCAGGAAACAACCTTTACAAGGGTTGTGCCGTCGCCGAGGGGCATACACTTCGTCTGGGTTGCGTCGAAGAGCGAACCGTAAGAAATGCCGATGATATCGCTGGAAACAACTTCGTCCTCGGTATAGCCGTAGCTTGCGGAAGAAGCCGCCTTCATTGCCGCGTTTACGCTCTTGGCGTCAACTTCGCCTTCGCAAACTGCGATAAGCTGGGTAAGCGAACCGGTAGGTACGGGCACGCGCTGTGCGCAACCGTCCAAAACGCCGTTGAGTTCGGGAATAACAAGACCGATTGCCTTAGCCGCGCCCGTGGAGTTGGGTACGATATTAACGGCAGCCGCCCTCGCCCTTCTCAAATCGCCCTTGCGGTGAGGTCCGTCAAGAACCATCTGGTCGCCGGTGTAAGCGTGAATGGTCGTCATATAACCCTTTTTGATTTTGCTGAGCTTATTCAGAGTTGCCGCCATAGGAGCAAGGCAGTTGGTTGTGCAGCTTGCGGCGGAAATAACCGTGTCGGAAGCCTTTAAAGTGTTTTCGTTTACGCTATAAACTACGGTGGGCAAATCGTTGCCTGCGGGGGCGGAAATTACGCACTTTTTAGCGCCTGCCGTGATGTGCGCGGAAGCCTTTTCTTTGGAGCAGTAGAAACCGGTGCATTCCAAAACTACGTCTACGCCGATTTTTCCCCAAGGAAGATTAACGGCGTCTTTCTCCGCATAAATCTTGATGGTCTTTCCGTTTACGGTTATGCTGTCTTCACCCGCTACAACCGTCTCGGCATACTTATATCTGCCCTGAGCGGAATCGTACTTCAAAAGGTGAGCAAGCATTTTGGGGCTTGTCAAATCGTTGATAGCTACGATTTCGTAACCTTCCGCGTCAAACATCTGCCTAAACGCAAGACGGCCTATACGACCGAAACCGTTGATAGCAACTTTTACATTAGCCATAAATATATTCCTCCGAATAATAAATTATTAACCTGTGTTTATAGGGTAAACGCGCGTTTGGCGTTACCAACGTTGTCATTATAACAAATTACGATTTTTAAGTCAACAAATATTAAAACCAAAACCTTTTTTTGTCAACATTTTTAAAAAACGCTTGTATTTTATCACGCTATGAATTATACTTAAATACGGTTAAATCAATACCTTATTTATAATATATTTTTCGGAGGTTTTTATGGGATTGGTATCGGCAAAGGAAATGCTTGAAAAAGCGAGGGACGGCAAATACGCCGTAGGTCAGTTTAACATCAACAATCTCGAATGGACAAAGTCCATTTTGCAGACCGCGCAGGAATTGAACGCGCCCGTTATTCTCGGCGTTTCGGAAGGCGCTGGCAAATATATGACGGGTTTTAAAACGGTTGCGGATATGGTTAAAGCTATGATTGAAGAGCTTAAAATAACCGTTCCCGTAGCCCTCCACCTCGACCACGGCACGTACGACGGTTGCTATAAGTGCATAAAGGCGGGTTTCTCCTCCATTATGTTCGACGGCTCCCACCTGCCCATTGAAGAAAATATTGCAAAGACCAAGGAGCTTGTGGCAGTTACTAAACAGCTGGGCTTATCGCTTGAAGCCGAAGTCGGTTCTATCGGCGGCGAGGAAGACGGCGTTATCGGTAAAGGCGAATGCGCCGACCCCGACGAGTGCAAGAAAATTGCCGACCTCGGCGTTTCTATGCTTGCCGCCGGCATTGGCAATATCCACGGCAAATACCCCGCTAATTGGGAGGGTTTAAGCTTTGATACGCTTGCCGCGGTTAAAGGCAAAGTAGGCGCTATGCCCCTCGTTCTTCACGGCGGCACTGGCATTCCCACGGATATGATTAAAAAGGCTATATCCCTCGGCGTTGCTAAAATCAACGTGAACACCGAGTGCCAGTTAGCTTTCCAGGCGGCTACAAGAAAGTACATTGAGGAAAACAAGGACCTTGCGGGCAAGGGCTTCGACCCCAGAAAACTGCTTGCACCCGGTTGCGAAGCCATTAAAGCCACCGTTAAAGAGAAAATGGAAATTTTCGGTTGCATAGGCAAAGCGTAATTATATATAAAAGTTTATAGACGACTGCGGAGGACAAAATTTGCCCTCCGCAGTTTTATTTTGCCGTTATTGCACATACTCGTTTGTATGAAAAAGAAAATATTAGCCGTTATCCTGCTTGCGCTTGGCGCCTGCCTGTGCCTGTGCGCGTTTACTTTGGATACTACCTCTTCGGTCAAAACGCTTACCAAGCCTTACATTACCACTTACGAATGCACGTTTGCCAGGTTTGGCGACGAGGACCTGCTTGAAAAGTACGACTATCTGAAAATAACGTTTTTAGACGATAAGCAACTCGAAGTTAGTTTTAAACGCCGAGGCGGTAAAAAGCGCTCGTACACGTGCGATTATTCCTACGACGATAAAACCCGCGAGTTTCAGGCGGAAGTGGGAATATTCGGGTTCAGATTTAAACAGGCTACTAAAATAGAAAACGGAAAATTTACTATAAATATGCCCGTACTCGGCAAACCGCTTGTTATGCGTTTTGCATCTTAACAGAAAATGCCGCAGGCTTAATACCTGCGGCTTGATTTTTATCTGCTAAATTTCCCTTTTATTTCCTGAACGCCCTCGTCCTCAACGTGGGCAAACAGAGCGTTATCCGTCTGTTTTGCCTTGTCTTCCGTAGTTGCGTCCAGCACGTCGTCGATTGTAACCTGTCTTTCAACCGAGCGCGTGTAGTTTATTTTAATGGCGTTTTTATCGTAAAACGCTACGTCGTATTCCATCTTTTTAAGATTGCCGTCGGAGTAAGACTTTTCAAGCTTAACCCTGTTCCTCTTTTCCGCCTTAGAAGTTTCAAGGGCGTAAATCAGATATATCAAAAACAGAGCAAGAAAAACTCCGCCGGCGCATATAAGCAAAATATATTCGGCTTTCATAACTGAATTTTACCACCTGTCATTATCTTTTGTCAATTACAGTTCGACAAATTTATGTATTCATTATTTATTTTACCCCAAATTACGCAAAATACATAAAAATAGGTCTACACCAATATATTATTGCGATGAAAAAAATAATGTTTTGCGGCGGCGGCAGCGCGGGGCACGTTATGCCCAATATTGCCGTTTATGAAATTTTAAAAGACAAATACGATATGTACTATATAGGAACGGATGCAATAGAAAAGAGCATTTGCCGCACTCACGGCATCCCGTTTTACGAATTTGGTGGAGTTAAGCTTGTGCGCGGAAAAATTTTATGCAATCTGTCCATTCCTTTCAAGCTAATTAAAAGCATAAAAAGTTGCAAACGCATTCTCGAAAAGGCTAAACCCGACCTGCTTTTCTGTAAAGGCGGATACGCTTCCCTCCCGCCCGCCGTTGCCGCGGCAAAACTCGGCATTCCCGTATTGACGCACGAATCCGACATAACCGCGGGGCTTGCAAACAAAATAATTGCGCGCAAGTCGGACAAAATTTTAACCTCTTTCCCCTCTACGGCACAAGAGTTTAAAAACGGCGTATACGTTGGCTCGCCTATGCGCGAAAGCCTTTTTAACAGGGATAAAAGCGCGGCACGGGCGCAATTCGGCTTGGATAAACGCCCCACAATATTGGTTTTCGGCGGCGGAAGCGGCTCTAAAATTATAAACGACAATCTGCGTAAAAACCTGTTCCGCCTCTGCAAAAATTATAACGTTTTACACATTTGCGGCAAGGGCAACAAAATTCAAAGCAAAATAACCGGCTACACACAGATAGAGTTTTGCAACGATATGGGCGCAGTGTACGCCTGCGCCGACTTCGCCGTTGCAAGGTGCGGCTCCAACTCTGCGTTCGAACTTATCGCTATGAAAATTCCAACGCTGTTTATTCCTCTCGACAACGGCAGTTCTCGCGGCGACCAAATTAAAAACGCCAAATTTTTTAAAGATAAGCAACTTTGCCACGTACTCGAAGAAAGAAATTTGAACGAGCCGACTTTATATGAGGCGATAGAAAATCTTATTGCCGACAGACAAATAAAAACCGCGCTCGAAACGTGCGGCATCGAGTGCGGAAACAAAAAGATTATTTGTGAAATTGAAAAATTTATCAGCCGATAATTCCCTCTACAAGAATTTTTATGCCTATACCTACCAGCACTATACCGCCTATTATTTCGGCAATGCTCACCTTGTTTTTAAACAGTTTGCCTATCCTGATACCGATTATTAAACCGACAAGGCTAATTAAAAACGTTACCGCGCCGATAACGCCAATAAAAGCAAAAATATTGTAGCTGTTTACCCCCGGCATTGCGTTTAACGTTATGCCTACGGCTAACGCGTCTATACTCGTTGCAACGCCTTGCAACAGCACTTCGGGATAGGAAAACTTTTTTACCTTTACCTCGCCGTCCTCCGCCCTTAAATCTTTAATGCCGTCAAACACCATTTTTCCGCCGATAATCAAAAGCAGGAAAAAAGCAATGTAATGGTCGAACGCGTCTATGTATTTAGAGAAAAGCGAGCCCAAAAAGTATCCCGCAAGCGGCATTACCGCCTGAAATATGCCAAAGGTCAATGGTATTGTAACCGCCTTGCCCTTGCGCATATTGTTATAGCACATACCGTCGGTAACTGATACCGCAAACGCGTCCATAGCAAGCGACACGCCGATAAGCACAATTTGAAAAAACAAAAACCACATACAGTAATATTATAATATAACTTATACTATTTGTAAATGCATTTACAACAACATAAAAGGCAAAAATATTTTTAAATTTTTTAAAAAATCACCTCTAAAACGTTTGGCTTTTAATTTTAAATTAAGTATAATGTATAGGCAATTGGTCATTGAGGTGTAGCGCAGTTTGGTAGCGCGTCTGGTTAGGGACCAGAAGGTCGTGGGTTCAAGTCCCGTCACCTCAACCACTTTAAGCCTAAATTGAACTGCTTTAAAGCGTTTCGATTTAGGCTATTTTCATATTATCTATTTAAAATTTGCCACTTATAAAAAACTTTACGGGGCGCAACTTTTAGTTACGTCCCGCACCTTACTTATTTATCGTTTTTGCCCTGAGGTTTCAAATTCCAGATATTTTCCGCATATTCTTTTATGCTTCTGTCCGCCGCAAAGAAGCCCGAAGCCGCAATATTGTTAAGCGACATTTTATTCCACTTTGCTTTGTCCTTTACGTACAATTCGCTAATTTTGTGTTGCGTTCTGTTATATGATATAAAGTCCGCCATACACATATACGGGTCTGCTACGGGACTGCCCGTCAACAGATAGTTTGCCATATCCGAGAAAGACTGTCCGTTAAAGCCGATTATCAACGCCTCCACTATTCTTCTCAACTTGGGAGAATCGTTATAATACTTAGAAGAGCTGTAACCCGCGCGCCATATGTCGTCTACCTCGTTTGACTTTAAGCCGAAAATAAATATATTTTCATTGCCTACCGCCTGAGCCATCTCCACGTTCGCTCCGTCGAGAGTACCGATAGTAAGCGCACCGTTTATCATAAACTTCATATTACCCGTACCGCTGGCTTCCTTACCCGCAAGCGAAATCTGTTCGGATATTTCCGAAGCGGGCATAAGCTTTTCGGACATAGTTACGTTATAATCTTCCATATAAACGACGTTGAGTTTTTCGTTTATTTTGGGGTTCTTTCTTATGTCGGCGGAAAGGAAGTTTATAAGCTTGATTATTTGCTTTGCCATAGAATATCCGGGCGCCGCCTTTGCTCCGAATATAAAGGTTTTAGGCTGCATCTTTTTTTCGGGATTATCCTGCAAATCGAGATAAATATCGATTATATTCAGCACGTTTAAAAGCTGACGCTTGTATTCGTGAAGCCTTTTAGCCTGCGTGTCGAATATAGAATCGGGGTTAATAACAAAGCCCTGCTTTTTTAAAGCATAGTCTACAAACTGCTTCTTCTTTATCGCCTTAATTTCTTCTAAACGGCTTAATACGGTTGCATCGTCCTCAAACTTTTTAAACTCCGCAAGCTGTGAAGCGTCGTGAACAAAGCCGTCGCCGATACAGTCGCAAAGCAACTGCGTGAGTTCGGGGTTGGACTGGCAGAGCCACCTTCTGTAAGCGATACCGTTTGTTACGTTGGTGAACTTTTCGGGCGAGAAATCGTAAAAGTCCTTAAAAACCGACTGTTTGATAATTTCGCTGTGCAGTGCGGCAACGCCGTTTACGCTGTGCCCGCCGTATACCGAAAGATTAGCCATCTTTATACGGCTGTGTTCGATAATCGCCATTCTGGAAATCTTAGCCCATTCGCCGGGGAACCTGCCCCAAAGCTCTTCGCAAAGGCGACGGTTAATTTCTTGAATAATGGAGTGAATTCTGGGAACGATTCTTTCAACCAAATCTTCCGACCAGGTTTCGAGCGCTTCCGCCAAAACCGTATGGTTTGTGTAGGCGCAGGTTGACGTGGTAATCGCCCACGCGTCCTCCCAATTATAGTAATACTCGTCAATAAGTATACGCATAAGTTCGGGCACCGCCATCGCGGGGTGAGTGTCGTTTAAATGAATTGCCGCAAGCTTGGGCAAATCTTTAAGCGTGCCGTATCTGTGGCGGTGGTCCTCGATTATATTCTGTATGGACGCGGAGCACAGGAAGTATTGCTGTTTGAGCCTTAACGACTTGCCGTTTAAATGGTTGTCGGCGGGATAAAGCACCTTGGTAAGCATTTCGGCGTCGTTATCCTCGGTCATAGCCTGATAGTAATCGCCCTGTGAGAACAACTTCATATTGAAGTCCTGCAAGGGCTTGGCTTTCCACAGCCTTAAAACGGATACGGCTTCGCTGTCCTTACCGGAAATCATCATATCGTACGCAACGGCTTCGATGTCCTTTGTGTCGGAATATATGAGTTGCATTCCGTTTTCCGTCCACTTCTCTTCAACCTTGCCGTTAAAGCGGACGATAAAAGATTTATCCGTTCTCTGCGTAAGCCAAACTTCGCCGCCGGGAAGCCACACGTCGGGCAATTCCATCTGCCAGCCGTCGACTATCTTCTGCTTAAAAAGTCCGTACTCATATCTCAACGAATATCCCATTGCGGGATAGTTGCCGGAAGCCAGCGCGTCTAAAAAGCACGCCGCAAGCCTTCCCAAACCGCCGTTACCCAAACCTGCGTCGGGTTCGAGTTCGTACAATTCTTCAAGCGAACGCCCGTAAGATGAAACCGCCTTAGAAAACGCTTCCGTCGCGCTTAAATTGTACAAACTGTTCTTTAAGGAACGCCCCAAAAGGAATTCCATACACAGGTAATAAACTCTCTTTGCCCTTTTAGCTTTGCATTTCTTTTGGAAAAGCTGTCTTTTTTCAAGCAATATATCCCTTACGCACATTACTACCGCGCGATAGAGCTGTTCTTTGGAAGCTTCGGTAGGCGCAACGCCGTAATATCTTGAAAGTTTTCCCTTTACAAGCTCCTTAACTTCCTTTTCGGTAATAGCAGTTAAACTCATTAAATTCTCCTAAACTAAGTAAATTATTTAAGCATTTCCAGATACAGCTGCTCGTACTGTTCCGCCGATTTATTCCAGCTGAAATCAGATTTTGCCGCTCTGTATCTGAGTTTTGCCCATTCTTCCTTATTTTTATAATCTGAAACGGCTTGCCTTATAACGTACAGCATATCGTGAGCGTTATAATTGCTAAACGTATAGCCGTTTTCCAAAGGTTTGATACTGTCGTACAGTCCGCCCGTTTCCCTTACTACGGGTACCGTGCCGTAGCGGCAGGCAATCATCTGCGAAAGCCCGCAAGGCTCCGACTTGGAAGGCATTAAGAATATATCCGAGCCGGAATAAATTTTGCGCGACAAATCGCCGTTGAATACTATGTTTGCGCTTACCTTATCGGGGTATCGCCTTGCAAGGTCGCGGAAGAAAGACTCGTAACAGTAATCGCCCGTACCGAGTATTACAAGTTGAACGTCGTCCTGCAACACTTCCTCTATGACGTTCGTAACCAAGTCGAGCCCCTTGTGGGATACGAGGCGGGAAATCATCGAAATGACGGGCACGTCGGCTTTAACGGGAAGATTTAGCATTTTTTGCAGCTCTTTCTTGCAGACGACCTTACCCGACATATCGTCAACCGTATAATTTGCAAACAGATGAGGGTCGGTTTCGCAGTTATACCCCTTATCGTCGATACCGTTCAATATGCCCCTGAGTTTGAAACGGTTGTTTCTTATAATGGGGTCAAGCCCGTGCGCATAATACGCGTTGCCTATTTCCTCGGCATACTTGGGACTAACGGTTGAAAACCTTTCGCTGACCTCTATTGCGCCCTTCATAAGGTTAATTGAATTGTTGAACTCTACAAGATACTGATACTTGCCGTAAATATCGAACAGCGAGGACAGAATATCCAGCGAGTACTGCCCCTGATACTCTATATTGTGTATAGTGAAAAGGGAACGTATAAACTGGTATTCCTGCCTGAAACAGTAGTTGGTTTTAAGATAAATAGCCGCCAGCGCAGACTGCCAATCGTGGCAGTGCATAACTTCGGGATAGAAGTTGATAAACGGCATAATTTCCAACACCGCGCGCGAGAAGAAGGCAAACCTTTCGCCATCGTCGAAATATCCGTAGCAACCGGGACGCTTGAAATAAAACTCGTTATCTATAAAGTAGAAAATAACGCCGTCCTTTTCGTACGAGAACACGCCGCAGTACTGGTTGCGCCATGCGAGATGCACGTACAGATTGCCGAGATAAGTAAACTTATCGCGCATTTCTTTTCTTATATCCGAATAGAGAGGAATTACCACCCTAACGTCGAATTTTCCCGACTTGGCAAGCGCCGTAGAAAGCGAGCCTATAACTTCGGCAAGTCCGCCCGTCTGTATAAACGGCGTGGCTTCGGAAGCGACAAAGAGTATCTTTTTTCTGTCCTCCGCCTTAACTTCCGTCTTTTTTGCGGGCGCAGTCTTTTTTACTGCGGATGCAGTACTCTTCTTTGCGGTTGCAGACGCGCTTTTCTTAGCGGCGGGTTTTTCCGCCGTTGCGGTTTTTGCCGTTGTCTTTTTGGTTGTTGCGGTTTTTTTAGTTTCAGTCATTCTGTTTCCCCTGTTTAATTTATATACGCGAACCCTTATTTATAAAGTAAGGCTTCTGTTTACAGCCCGCCAACGTAATGCCGTTGGCTATGGAACTGTCTTTGTCGCTTACCACGTAGGAAAGCGAACAATTTTCCCCTATTATGTTTTCGCTCATCAATATACAGTTTTTTAAATGCGCGCCCTTTCCGACTTTAACGTTGCGGAAAAGTATGCAGTTTTCAACCGTGCCTTCTATAAGGCAACCGTCGTGAATGAGCGAGTTGGAAACCTTTGCCGTTTCCGTAATCTTTGCGGGCGGCGCGTCGTTTACTTTGGTGTACACGTCCCTGTCGCCGAAAATCTCTTCCCTTACCGACTTGTCAAGCAAATCCATATTCGACTTGTAGTAAGACGAAAGACTATCTATATTGCTGTAATAGCCTTCCAGCTTATAGCCGTAAATTTTGCCCGACTTGACGGCGGGAAGTATTATGTCCTTTGAAAAGCTTGTAAGTCCCCTTGTGATTGCAGACTGCAACAGACTTAAAAGATAAGTCGTGCGCGCAACGGAAACGTTTATGTAATGCTTTTTAACGCCCTTTGCCTTTGCGTTTATGTCCGCCGACTTGATTTTTCCGTCCTTATCAGTTTCGAACATAAGATACGACACGCTGTCGTCGCACTCGTGTTCGTGATAGACCATAGTAATATCGGCGTTGTTTGCCGCGTGCGCTTCCACAACCTTGCTGTAATCGAGTTTATAAATTGCGTCGCTGTCGGCAAGCACAACATAATCTTCCTTGGCTTTCTTTAAAAAAGCCATAGCGCCCTTCAACGCTTCCAACCTGTCCTTGTATAGGATTTCGCTTTCGTCGCTGTACGGAGGAAGCAGAATGAGTCCGCCCTCCTTTCTTGCCAAATCCCATTCCTTGCCCGAACCGAGATGGTCCATAAGCGATTGATAATTGTTTTTTGTCAACATTCCCACGGTTGTAATACCGGAATTTACCATATTGGAAAGGACAAAGTCCACCACGCGGTACCTGCCGCCGTAAGGTATAGAGCCCTTCGACCTTACCTTAGTCAGCTCGGGAACGTGTTCGTCGTTGATACTCGTAAAAATAACGCCTACTGTTGAAGCCATTTTCATATTCCCCCTTAAACGTCCTTATCGACTATTTCGCCTGCGGCGATATTTCCGCCGTCGTGTACGGATATGCCCCTGCCAAGCACCGTTATACCGTTAGTCTTGCCTTCTACTTTGCAAGCCTGCGCCTTTTCCGCGCCTATAACCGCCTTTGCGCCTATCGTAACCTCTTCGTCGATTATAGCGTAATTGACCTTTGCACCCGCCTTTACAACCGTATTGCCCATAAGCACGCTGTCGCACACTACCGCGCCCTTTTCTATAACGCAGTTAGTGCCTATAACCGAGTTGATTACGCTTCCCTCGATTTCGCAACCGTTTGCAATCATAGAATTGGAAACGTCGCCCGTTACGTACGCGGGGGGAGCTATGGGGCTTCTCGAATGTATTATTCTGTCGCCGTCGCGCAGTTCGAAATTAGGCACCGTGCCCAACAGGTCCATATTTGCTTCTAAAAGCGAGGTTATAGTACCTACGTCCTTCCAGTACCCTTCGAAGCGGTAGGAATACATCTTTTCGCCCGCGTTGAGCATTGCGGGAAGCACGTTTTTGCCGAAATCCTTTTCAGAATCCGCATTCTGTTCGTCAAGTTCGAGATACTTGAAAAGTTTAGACGCCGTGAATATGTATATACCCATAGAAGCCAAATCGCTCTTGGGCTGTTTGGGTTTTTCCTCGAACTCGTAAATTGTGCCGTCGGGATTGGTGTTTAAAATACCGAACCGCGAGGCCTCTTTCATAGGCACCTGCATACAGGCGATTGTACAGTCGGCGCCCGCTTCTTTATGCGAGGCAAGCATTTTGTCGTAGTCCATTTTATAGATGTGGTCGCCCGAAAGTATGAGCACGTATTCGGGGTCATACATCTTCATAAAACGGATATTCTGATAAATCGCGTTTGCCGTGCCCTTATACCAGGAAGTATCCTTTTTTGCTTCGTACGGCGAAAGTATATGCACGCCGCCGAAAGTTCTGTCCAAGTCCCAGGGCTGACCGTTGCCGACGTATTCGTTTAATACCAAGGGCTGGTACTGTGTAAGCACACCCACCGTATCAATGCCCGAATTTATACAGTTGGACAGAGGAAAGTCGATTATTCTGTACTTTGCTCCGAACGATACCGCAGGCTTTGCGATGCTGCTGGTAAGCGCGTAAAGACGGCTTCCCTGACCGCCCGCAAGCAACATTGCCACACACTCTTTTTTTCTTAGCATCTATTAAATCCCCCAATTATAATTTTTCTTTGATAAAATATAAACAAGACAGCTTGGGAATATCCATTGTCAAGGAATACTCTTTGCCGTGGCTTGGTTGTTTTTTTGACGTAAAGCTCCGCTTTCTCAATTTGCCTTCGCCGCCAAACCGCTTTTCGTCGGAAGAGAACGCCAACGCGTACTTCCCCTCGTTCTGCCCGAACGTGTATGCAAGCTGGTCGATACCGGAAAAATTGAATACCGCGCAAACGCAGTTGCCCTGCTTGTCGTACCTGTTGAACGCAAGCACGTTGTTTATCAAATCGTCAACTACAAGCCACTCAAACCCCTTCCAATCGGTTTCAATCTCGTAAAACGGCTTGCAGTTAAGGTAAAAATTATTAAGCTCTTTAACGAAAACACTCATTTTGCGGTGTTTCTCAAACTTTTTCAAGAAAAATTCTATGCCCGCATTATAGTTCCACTCGCTAAATTGGGCTACTTCGTATCCCATAAAATTTAGCTTTTTTCCGGGGTGGGCGTACATAAAACCGAGCAATGCCCTCTCGCCCGAAAATTTGTCGGCATATTCGCCCGGCATCTTGTTTACAATAGAGCCTTTAACGTGCACCACTTCGTCGTGCGAAAGCGGCAAAATATACCTTTCATTTAGGGAATAGACCATAGAAAAGGTAATTTTTTGATGGTGATAGTGCCTGTAAAGCGGGTCTTGCCTGCAATAAAACAGCACGTCGTTCATCCATCCCATATTCCACTTATAGTCAAAACCGAGTCCGCCCTCTTCCAAAGGCTTTGTTATACCCTCGTACGCCGTAGATTCCTCGGCTACGGTTATTGCGCCTGCAAATTTGCCTTTAATCAAGCCGTTGAATTTTTTTATGAATTGCGTGGCTTTGAGATTGCGGTTGTCGCCGTATTCGTTCGGAGTCCACTGCCCCTCGGCTCTGTCGTAATCGAGATACAACATAGCCGCTACCGCGTCCACGCGCAAGCCGTCGACAGCAAACCTGTCGAAAAAGTACACCGCAGACGAAAGCAAAAAGCTGTCTACCCCGCCTCTGCCGAAATCGAAACGCCTCGTTCCCCAACCGCTATGTTCCATATTATCCCACAGCGGACACTCATACAGCGGCTGTCCGTCGAACTCGTAGAGGGCAAAATCGTCTTTGGGAAAATGCGCGGGCACCCAATCAAGTATTACGCGTATTCCGTTTTTATGAAATTCTTCCACCAAATCGGCAAAATCTTCGGGCGTGCCCAGCCGTGCGGTAACGCAGAAATATCCCGTTACCTGATAGCCCCAGGAGCCGTCGAACGGATACTCCGTAACGGGCATAAATTCGACGTGCGTGTAGCCCATATCTTTCACGTACGGCACAAGGCAACGCTTCAACTCGGAAAAAGTGTAGTATTTGCCGTTTTTATGCCGTTTCCAGGAAAGCAAATTTACTTCGTATATGTTTACGGGCTGTTCGCCTTCGCCTGCTACGGCAAACCGCTGTTTGGAAGTCAACCGCGTATATATGACCGAAGCCTGCGAACGGGGAAAATCGGAACAAAACGAATACGGGTCGAATTTTAAGAGTTTTCTTCCCTCGAATGTCGTAATACAGAATTTATACCTGTCGCCCTCTTTCGCGGTAAGCTCTGCGGCGTAGCTTTCGCCGTCGCACAAAAGTTGCATAACCGCGGCGTTTTCGTCCCAACCGTTAAAGTCGCCCACAACACTCACTTTTACCGCGTGCGGCGCCCAAACGCGAAAAACGTATTTGCCCTCGCCTAAATTATGACAGCCGAAAAAATCATACGCGCTTATATCCAATCCGTTATGAAATAATTTCAGCTTTTCGCAATCCGTCATAATATACCTAAACTATTCTAACACAGCCATAAAGATATTTCAAGACTCATTTTAAAAAAACAGTAAAAAATATATTATTACGGTTAAAATCACAAAAGAATATATATGCCGCGCAAGTCCTTGTTTATTCCCAGCGAAACGCACATATTTTTTAAAACGCGGAAAGTTACGGCGTTGCCGTCGGCATCACCGAAAAACACAATATTTCGCTTGGCGTCGTAAACGGCTTTCGGGCTTTTGAAAGCCGCGTAAAAGCACCCGCAAACCGCCTGACAACCTCCGCTGTCCGCAGCGACGCACCCGTCCGCGGAACAAGGCATTTCAATATCGCCTTGCGGCAACTTATCAAGCTCCACGGGGTATTCAAGCCCCGTAAGCCGCCCGTCCCTAACGTTAAACGACAATCGGAAACGCACATTTGGAGAAATTACGTAAAACAAATCTTCCGTTATCGCATTTTCTTCCCCCCGCGCGGTAAACAGCCGCTTGCCGACTTTATCGTAAACTATTTCATAGGGCAACGGCGCCTCGAAATTGCCCGTAAACTTAAAAAACATTTCCGCAATACTCAACGTAAGCCACGGCTTGCGCCGTGGCCTGCATTACTCTTGTATATTTATTATTCGTAGTCTACAACATCTATCCACTTGCGCAGGAATTCGTCCTCTTCCTGCTTAGCCTTGGTGAGGCGGGAAGCGGCAACGATAGGTATCCATTTCTGTACGTACTGCTTTGCGGTATCGCTTCTCAGGCAATACATTGAAAGGTACTTCTCTGCAAGCTGTTCTTTGCCTTCGAGATAGAACATAAGATACGTTGTCGCAACGTCCGCGGAAGCGTTGCCCTGCGTAGCGTGCGCCCAGTCTATAATATAAGGCGTGCCGTCTGCGGTGATTATTACGTTGCTGGGGTGGAAATCGCCGTGGCAGAGATTGAAGTGCTTGGGAAGGGAATCGAGGCGGGTATGCAAATCGTAGCGCGTTGTCGCGTCAAGCTTCGCCTCGCTTATTCTGCCCTGCATTTTGTCTTTAAGTTTGTTGAGCATAGGCACGCGCTTTGAAAGCACCGTACGCTGTAAATCGACAAAAAGACCAAGGTATTCGTCCTCTTTGTCGGGATTAGCTCTCATAAGCTCGGAAAGCGTGGTACCTTCGATATAGTCCATTACGATAGACCACTTTCCGTCCACAACTTCAATCGCCTTGATTTTGGGGATGTTTAAGTCGGTTTCTTCAACCCTCGCCTGATTGAGCGCCTCGTTTAATATGCCGGCTTTTGTATAAGTATCGCCGAACACTTTCACAAAGCCGTCTTCCGTCTTAAACAATTCCTTGCCGAGATGCGTTTTAATTAAATTCTTCAAAGTCATAACTTCCTCCTTTATCATTTACCGTAATATGCGTTAAGATACATCTGCTTGATTTCGCTCATAAGAGGATAACGGGGGTTCGCGCCCGTGCACTGGTCGTCAAACGCCTGCTCCACCATATCGTCAAGGCGTTCGAGGAATTCGTTTTCGTCAACGCCGTATTCCTTAATCGTCTTTTTAATGCCCACTTTTGCTTTGAGCTCGTCGATAGCCTTTATAAGATTTTCAAGCTTCTCTTTATCGTTCTTGCCCTCGATACCCAGAGTTTCGGCAACTTCGGCGTACTTTCTCAAAGTCTTGGGATGGTCGTATTGGCTGAAAGTACCCATCTTGGCGGGAACTTCCGAAGCGTTGAAGCGCAAAACCTCGTCAATCATAAGCGCGTTAGCAACGCCGTGGGGCAAATGATAGAACGCGCCGAGCTTATGCGCCATAGAGTGGCACACTCCGAGGAAAGCGTTTGCAAACGCCATACCAGCCATCGTAGCGGCGTTAGCCATCTTTTCCCTCGCTTCGTAATCGGTCAAACCGTTGTCGTATGCGCGGGGAAGATAATCGAAAATAACTTTAAGCGCCTGTTTTGCAAGTCCGTCGGTATAGTCGGTGGCAAGCATAGAAGCAATAGCTTCGAGAGCGTGCGTTACGGCGTCGATACCCGAAGCCGCCGTAAGCCCCTTGGGCGCTGACATATGCAAATCGGTATCGATTATAGCCATATCCGGCAAGAGCTCGTAATCGGCAAGGGGATATTTTATACCCGACTTTTCGTCGGTAATAACTGCAAACGGCGTAACTTCCGAGCCTGTGCCCGCGGAAGTGGGAATTGCAATAAAATAAGCCTTTTCGCCCATCTTGGGGAAGGTATAAACGCGCTTTCTGATATCGAGGAAACGCATTGCCATATCGAGGAAGTCGGCTTCTGGATGTTCGTACAGTACCCACATAATTTTAGCCGCGTCCATAGCCGAGCCGCCGCCGAGCGCGATTATTACGTCGGGCTCGAACGACTTCATAAGCGCCGCGCCTTCTTTTGCGCAGGCAAGCGTAGGGTCGGGCTCTACGTTTGAGAACGTGGTATGAGCAATACCCATTTCATCGAGTTTATCGGTAATGCACTTGGTGAAACCGTTTTTGTAAAGGAAGCTGTCGGTTACCAAAAACGCCTTCTTCTTGCCCATTACGTTTTTAAGTTCGTCCAAGGCTACGGGCAGACAGCCTCTCTTTAAATATACTTTTTCGGGCGCTCTGAACCACAACATATTTTCTCTCCTTTCCGCTACCGTTTTAATGTTGAGCAAATGCTTTACGCTTACGTTTTCTGATACAGAGTTTCCACCCCACGACCCGCAACCGAGAGTAAGCGAAGGTTCGAGTTTGAAATTGTAAAGGTCGCCTATACCTCCCTGCGAAGAAGGAGTATTAACGAGGATTCGGCAGGTTTTCATTGCCTTGCGGAATTTATCGAGTTTTTCCTGCGAGGTCGAAACGTTGAGATAAACCGAGGAGGTGTGTCCGTAACCGCCGTCAGCAATAAGCCTTTCCGCTTTGGCAACCGCGTCGTCGAACGAAGCCGCCTTATACATTGCAAGCACGGGTGAAAGTTTTTCGTGCGCAAATTCTTCCGAAAGCTCCACGCTCTCCACTTCGCCTATTAAAACCTTTGCAGTTTCGGGCACTTTCACACCTGCAATCGAAGCGATTTTGTACGCGCTTTGACCGACTATTTTGGCGTTGAGCGCGCCGTTTATAATTATCGTCTTTCTTACTTTGTCGAGTTCTTCGGGTTTAAGAATGTAGCAACCCCTGTCTGCAAATTCCTTTCTTACCTGTTTATAAATTTTTTCGGATATGATAACCGACTGTTCGGAAGCGCAAATCATACCGTTATCGAAAGTTTTGGAATGGATAATTGAACTTACCGCCAAAGTAATATCGGCGCTTTCGTCTATGATTGCGGGCGTGTTGCCTGCGCCTACGCCGAGAGCGGGCTTACCGCTGGAATATGCCGCCCTTACCATACCGGGACCGCCCGTTGCCAATATGGTATCCACGCTTGTCATAAGCAGGTTTGTAAGTTCGAGCGAAGGCACGTCTATCCAGCTTATAATACCTTCGGGCGCGCCTGCGGCAACCGCCGCTTCGTACACGGTTTTAGCCGCGGCTATCGTTGAATTTTTTGCTCTGGGATGGGGGCTTATGATACAGCCGTTACGCGTTTTAAGACACATAAGCGTCTTAAAAATGGCTGTCGAAGTGGGGTTTGTGGTAGGAATGACCGCGCCTATAATACCGATAGGTTCGGCAATTTTGGTTACGCCGTAAGCTTTGTCCTCTTCGATTACGCCGCAAGTCTTTGTATCTTTGTATTTGTTGTAGATATATTCCGCCGCGTAGTGGTTTTTTATTACCTTATCTTCCACTATGCCCATACCCGTCTCTTCAACGGCAAGCTTTGCAAGCGGAATGCGCGCCTTGTTTGCGGCGCTTGCGCAGGCAAGAAAAATCTTGTCAACCTGTTCCTGCGTAAACTTAGCGTAAGCTTCCTGAGCCTTCCTCACCCTTTTGATTTCGGCAGTAAGCTTTTCTACGCTGTCGCAGATGCCATAAGTCATTTCTTCCATTTAATAGCCTCCTGTAAAAATTTACTTAATCGTTTACTTGATTTTTTCATTTATTATTATAGCAAATTCCGCAATTTTAAGTCAAAGGGATAAAAGTAGTTGCGATTAAAACCGAAAAATGTTAAATAGAATTAAGGTTTGATAATTATGCACAAACCTTAAAATTTTTTTAACGAAAGCATAAAGCAAAGATAAAATTTCGCTTGACAGAAAAATTTTATTCCATTATAATTATTTACGCTTTTGCTTTGGCAAAGCTGAATGCGAACGTGGCGAAATTGGCAGACGCGCAGGTTTCAGGTTCCTGTGGGCAACCGTGGGGGTTCAAGTCCCTTCGTTCGCACCAAAGATGATAAAGGTTGAACCTTTAATTAGTCAATAGCCTTGTCGTTATCGGCAAGGCTTATTTCTTTTATGTTCTTACCTCTTCCGATTGTTCAATTCCTCATAGTCTTGCTTTAATATTTCTTTGTATGTTGTGCTGTCGTCCCTATTGCGGGCGAAACGGTCTAATTGATAAACTATGACATACTGAAAGCCGTTGCGCTTGCTGTCCTAAATCATTTGCAAGAATTGAGTGCGTTTGTCGTTAGCACCCGTTAAAGCGCGGTCTATGTATTCGTGTTTGATTTGCAAGCCGCTCCGCTCTGCAAAAGCGTGGCACTCGGCTAATTGCCCCTCAATAGACTGATCGTTTTGTGCGTGAGAACTAAATCTCGCGTAGATGACTGCATTTTTCATAACTTGCTCCTTTGCGCGGTCGTTGCGGACTGCGGCTTAAAAATTTTGTTGTTCGCTTTGGTGCTTACCGTCTTAACCGGCAAAAAATGCCGCCGCAGGCAAATTGTCAAGGGTTTGCCCCGTAGGGGACGGCGGTTTATGCCTAACGGGAGATAAATAGCCGCCCTTTACAATTTGTCAAGGCGGCGTATTCCCTCCACAGACGGTAAGCACAAGCGAATAACAAAATAATAAAGTGCTTACGAGAAAAACATATTTTTTGCGATTTCTAAAATTTCATTAAGTACAGTATTTATATAATTTTCGGAGTGGTTCTCAAAAATAGCAGTATGACAAAAATCTCTTATAATATGATATAAGATTTTAATTTTTGCGGTTATATTAGGCGCAGTTATTCCATTATCGGATAATGCTTTTATAATTGCGTTAATCACATTATTTTCCTTTTGATTTAATAACGCGCCCGCGTCTTGGTCTAACATACACATACCCATAATTTCCCGATGAGCAAATTTATTTTCAGTATTATGGGCTTGTAAACATATTAAAACAAACTTTCTGATACTGCCTTCAAAATCGCACCTAAAATCACATTGATTTAGAGCGTTAAGTATTGGCTTAAAAGTATTTTCAAAACAAACCTGTAAGGCTTGTAATAAAATATCTTTTTTATCTTTGAAATAGTTATACACTATTCCCGTTGATACACCCGCAATTTGCGCTATTTCGGCGGTAGTAGTGTTATAATAGCCCTTTTCACTAAACACTTGTAAACCCGCATTGATAATTTTTTGTTTTTTCTCAATAGATGTTCGTTTTATTGGTTGTCTAATCTCTGTCATAATGTAAAGATTATAACTGATATAAGGTTAAAAGTCAATTAAACTATGCTAATCTGACAAAAGTTTCATATTAGTTGACTTATGTCGATTTAAGTGATATAATCTAATCTGACATATTTTTCAGATTAAAATATTGAAAAGTTATGTCGGGGAATAAAAATGAACGCAGAAGTTTTTTGGCAAGTTATAGAAAACTATAATCAGCAAACGTATATAATTCAAATTGTGCTGTTAATCGCAATTATAACGGCAATTATACTTTCGTATTGTCGTGTTGCAAATTGGACAGTAAAATTTGCTTTGGGAATAACTAATTTATTTATTGGTATAACACATTTTGCAATTTTCGGAAAAATGCCCATACAATTCTTTTTTGCCGCACCTTTATATATAAGCGTTGGACTATTGTTTTGTTATGAGTGTATTAAAAACCCGAAAGACACTTTACATAAACCGAACATCATACAAATGCTTTTACTTACTTTGTATTTGTTTTACCCGCTTGTTTCGTTCTTACTTGGCAATAAGTTTCCGCATATGGTAACTTATATAATGCCTTGTCCGATAATTTCTTTGAGTATAGCAGTATATTCTTGCTACGGCAAAAGAAATTTACCTCTACTCATTTTAATGACAATTTGGGGATTAACAGGTGTAAAGGCGTTTATTGCTAATGCTTACGAAGATATTATTTTGTTGATATGCGGTGTTTACGGTGTCGTTATTGTAGTAAAAGAAATTTACGGCAGAATAAAAGCAAATAAGGAGCGGAAAAGTCTATGACCTCATACGTTGTATACCCCGACTGTGGGTATAAATTATTCAAGTTGGGCGACGGCTCAAACGCAGAAATATATTGCCCGAAATGCAAATTGAAACTTCAAATAGAAATCAAGGACGGCAAAATACACGTTTGCGTACGGCATTTGTTAGCGGTTTTAATTCCTGACAAATTTTTTACTGCTGTTTTAAAACTACTAACGACGAAAAAAGTTTTGAATAACTATATGGAAAGCACAAACGGTTCATATACTTTGACAAAATTGACTACGTTTTTATTGAAAAGCGGATACATTTAATATGTCCGTAGGGCTTATCCGAAAAATTGGCGCCACATAAGTAATCGACAGTCAGGCGCGCTTTTTACTTTAAGATAAAGGACAGCCACATTATCAAACAGTTGGC
>OFFL01000080.1_pt1 | contig 106115 bp, 88 predicted proteins | sample 1521391 | NCBI WGS metagenome assembly OFFL01 (sample SAMEA3504082, study PRJEB24116) | mouse gut metagenome | biome: mouse gut; feature: mouse-associated habitat; material: faeces | place: Denmark | collected 2011
CTGGTACCGCTTATGTGCATTTTAATATTATTCCAAAATCACTTACGGATCATGATATTACTGCCAATCATATTACGGTAGCATATAATGGAAAAGTTCAAAAGTCTGCACCTGCTGTATACCGCAACGGCAAAAAGCTTGTCAATAAGACAGATTATACATTGACTTATCCTTATGCGGATTCTGGCGCTTACAAGGGGGCTGGTGTGTATCCAATTATTATAAAAGGTATCAAAAATTATACTGGTACACTTACAGTATATGAAACAATCAGCAAGAAAACGCTTCTTAGTAAGGTTACGATTGCAAAAATACCAAACCAGACCTATAAAAACGAATTGGTAGACAAAGCACAAAATATAGGAATCATACCTAGTCAACTGAATGTAACCTACAAAAAGAAACCATTAATCGAAAGTACTGATGGCGGCAAAACAGGTGATTACACGGTTCGTTATAGCAACAATATGGCAGTTGGTACAGCAACTGCTACCATCACTGCTGTAGAAGGAAGTGATTTTACTGGTTCTAAGAGCATTACCTACAAAATAGTCGGACAAAGTATTAGCAAAGCAAAAGCGGATGGCATTACGGCCAAAACTTTTACCAGAACCGAAACCGATGTCTGGCAAAACCAAGCAGTACTAACATATAACAATACTGTATTAACAGAAAGCAAGGATCAAGGTGCCACTGGCGACTACCTTGTATCGTATGCAAATATTTCTAAGCCGGGCACAGCCACCGTCATTTTTAAAGGAATCAACGAGTACAGCGGTCAGCTAAAAAAGACTTATAAAATTACTGCTTATGATATCTCAGATGGCAATAATGCACCAAAACCTTCTATTACAATAGCATATGCTACGGAAGATAAACCTACTGTGTTCATACCAATAACGAGTCTTTCTCAGATTACGTCTCCTTATATGAAAGGAAGCACCAAACCACAGATAAAGCTATATTATTATGGCGCAGAACTGACACAAGGCAAAGACTACACCGTTAAATATGCAAACAACACTGCTATCACTACCAGCGAAACTGCAGAAAGAAAACTTCCGAAGATTACAATCACTGGAAAAGGGCACTTCAAAGGAAGTTTTTCGGGAACCTGGAATATAACAGATGGCGCGATGTCTGATAACAAATTAACAATGACTACAAAAGATGTCTCCTTCAAAAAGAAGGCAAACAGTTACAAAACTACAATCTCTATAGCAGACGCCAATGGAAAAAAACTTACTGCTGGCAAAGATTACGATAAAAATGTCTGCTATACTTATGAACACGATACACAAGTAACTACTGCCGATGGAACGCAGTTTCAAAGAAAAGCAAATGATCTTGTTGCCAAAGAAGATATTATTCCTGCAAACACTGTAATTCGCGCTACCGTCAAAGGAATTGGTTCTTATATCGGAGACGGCAATGCTTCTGTATCTGCCACCTATCGTATTATCTCTGCAGATATTGCAAAGGCAAAACTAAAAGTAACTGCTAAAGTCTATCAAAATGGGAATCCTGTTAAATTGGAGCCCGAAGATATCAAGCTTACTTTCAATAACACACAGCTTGTCTATGGCACTGATTATATCATTGAGGAAAGCAGTTATGCAAATCACACCAAAAAAGGCAAAGCAACTGTAATTTTGCGTGGTACAGGTGCCAACTACGGCGGCCAGCGCAAAATTACCTATACCATCAGTTCCAAAAAGCTTGTCTGGTGGAAAACAATGATATCTTAAAAATGAATTGTACTTTTAAATCAGGCGCGCCGATATATACGGCCGCCTGATTTTTAACAATATGTAAAACAAGTCCTGCCAAATCTTATTTTGTCACCAGGCTCTAATGCTACTGATTGATTTACCCCCAGCAGTACACCATTTCGCACAGTTCCGTTTGTTGAATTCAAATCACATACATATACTCTGCCCTCATGCTCCTCAAACCGCGCATGCATTTTGCTGACAGCTGGATCATTGATAACAAAATCCGATACATTTGCAAGTTTCCCAATTGTCATTGGGAGTCTGTTGAGTGATATATTTACCTCTCTTCCATTGATTCTGCCATACAGCATCCGTTCTTCTACGATCCCATCTCCCAAACATACTGTTTCATCATATGATCTTTGTGCTGTATTTTTCCTTGGAATATTTTCTTGGCATTTTTCATGCCATCCATCATAGAAATCCTTTTCATCTGTTCTTAATGTTGTTTCTTGTTGATATCGCCTGCTGCTACAATATGCTTCCTTCTCATAATAATTGCTGTTTTGTGTTTTGTTTGTCATCTGCGCAATGCTGTACAATTGACTTTGATACTCGTCTGGTTCCTCTTCCTCCCTTTCCTGAGCACATAAATCTGCCGCCTCTTTATCTTGTTTTCTTTTTTTCCAAAAACATGAGAAAAACAGCAGCGCCGCCATCATCGCCATTGCCATCGCTCCATATAAATACAGCTCATTATCGGCACTAAGTGAAAACATTTTGAGAACCCGTGCTGCTGCTATCACAACTCCCACACTCAATGAAACCAAAAAACAAAAGATACCGCCTATCAAATCCCCTATCTTAGAAGACTTATGTTTTTGATTCGGAATATCTTCGTCTGATATTTCACTGACATGCTCAAGACTTTCTTCGCGATATGTATTAACGAAATATTCTGACCGTCTGTCTTCCTCCTGTGACCTGAAATCCTCTTGTTGAAAATGCTGTTTTGATACAGGAAGGTTTTCTTGTAAACCTACATTCTCATTCGCCATCTTTACAATGACATGCTCCATCATATGTTTGATTTCGCTCATCACATAATTAGGATTTCTGGTATAGCGATATACCTGATAGCCCAGCATAACAGCACGCTCATCTGTATGGTCAATTTTTGTGAGCAGTTCATCAATAAATGTCATAAACGAAAGCCTGACATCCCCTTCATATTCTGGATAACAGACAAAATATGGTTCCATTTTTTCCACATTCATATAAATCAATTCTGGTTCCATAATTATCTGTGTACCATCAAGCAGGTATTCTTCAAGTCGTTCAAACAAATTTACACATCCTGATAACAGGCATTTCAATTCATTATAGCGAATTTCTGTTTTATCATATAGTCTGTCTAGTGACTGCAGGGAATTAATTTTATAATAATATCTGCTCTCCCCATTGATTAATCTGTGTGTGACTGGCAAAAGTCCAGGAATGTGATTTTCCAAAAGCATTCTTGTCCGGTAATCATTACTTTTATCGGTTTCTCTTCCAAAAAAATCACATTTGCTTAATATCATATAATTGTGATTCATGCTTCTTTCAAAGCTGATATCTGGCATTCCCTCTCTCATGTCAATCTTTCTCCTTTTATCTTTCTATCGTTGCTCTATAATGATTTGAGTATCCTCCAATCGCGAATTGTTCGTGCTGGTCTGTATCTCTTTGCACTGCGGCTGATTTCGAATGTCATATCAATTTCTGACACATACTCGCCAAGCCATGTGATAAATGGCATATTAACCGCACAATAATAGGTAACCGTCACGCTGTCTCCATCTGCCGACACACTGTAATAAAAATCCTTTATAGCAAATAGTTTTTCCTCTACAAGGTTTCCCGCTGCATTCTCTGCCAAAGCCTGCGCTTCTGATGCTGTTTTGATATGGCAGCCCGCGCCGCGCAATGCCGCCTCATATGCACTATGCCCCAGTATACAGCGGTCATAACTGTAAAATGCAAAAAAAATCATCATCGTGGTTAAAAGCATCACTATCGGAAGAAACAACGACGCTTCCACCGTGAAATATGCTGCTTCATGGCTATTTTTTCGCTTTTTTATAAAAGAATGCACATCATACATACCATATACCCCACAAATACTGCCGGCAGAAACGGAAGCTTTGTATGCCTGTTTCCCTTCTTTAAGGCCAAAATTATCATTGCTACCATACACATCATAAGCAGCGCTATACTCACAACCGCCAAACACCTGCGCAACCCCAAAACAATCCCAACAGCTGCTATCACATAACCATCCCCTTTGCCTATCTGGCCGCGGCTTATCATAGAGCCCCCAATTGCACACACCCCAACCGAAAGACCTCCTAATGTATCCCAAATACCAAAATCCTTTTTTAATGGTGCTGTCGCAAGGCACACCAGTAGCAATAACAATAAAAATCTTCTGTTTATCAGTCTTTTTTTGATGTCTATTATTCCAGCAGCAAAAAGCAAAATGCCAATTACCACTATTAAAATATCGTATATTAATCTTCCCATTTTAATCCCCATGTCAAATCCGTTTACTGTGTTCCATGCGTATTTACAGGTGCAAGTGAGATTCCAAGCGCACATATTTGTCTTAACCACACTTGCTGCATGCGCCTCTATGTCCCGCCTGCGAAATAGGAACAGACAATATGGTTCTTTTTAGTTTGCTGCATCCAAGCAAAGAATGATATCTGTTTCCGTAATTTGTGATATATAGCGTATTTTTGCACAAATCTCCGCATGTTTCGCAGGCATAATACTTCCCGCCATCACTGTTTCTTATACTCTCCAAAAAACTTCTGTCCACTGCCGTTATCGACAATTTCAAATAAGTACAGCTTTTTGATTTATGATATACTTCTCCATCAGGCGTAATATATACCAGTTCTTCTTGCATATCTGTACTATCGCCCACTCCATGTTTTGCATTGTCATAGCCAGTCCATGCTCGTGTACGCATTCTGTTATACATTGTACACTCCTGATATCCTACAACAGCTATCGGCGGTGCGATTTTATATTCCGCCACTAAATCAATGCAGTCGTCCTCTCTCATAACAGAAGACTGTATCCAGCTTATATTCTGACTGCCGCCTGCAATTGGCGAATGCTCCAGATACGCGCTTCCCAGTGTTCTTTGTACTTTATTTGCCGCATATAAATAAGTAAGCCCTATTGATTCCGCTGCTCCTGCCGGCGTTTCTCTCAACTCCCGATATTCATATCCATACACCGCCATTTGTTTTGCTGTGTCATGCATAGCAGCACTCATATTTCCCTGAAGTCTGTAGAGTTCCAAAATGGATATCACATTTAAAAACGCAAACAGAAAAAATGGTAAAACAAAGCACGCCTCCACGGTCATGCTGGCCTGATAACCTGTATCGCCTGCTCCAGAGGAACGGGAGGATATTCTTTTTTGTGTCAGAAATTTGTCCCACAGCTTAATGCCAAAGACATTCACAGAGAGCAAGGCTCCTCCCTTCTTTTTTAATTTATTTTCCCATGCACGCAAAAGAACATCCCCCTATTCCCCTGTTATGTACTCATAGATTCTTCCTACGCTTAATATTACAAGAGTACATCGTTTCTCAAACAATAAAATATCATTGATACCATCTATTAATGCCCATAGCACATACTCTTTCGAAATACAAAATCATGTCCCACAGCATCTTCAAATCCAAAATTCACCTTTAAATAATCAATACATCTGTCTATCCGAAAACTGTCATTTCCTGGCGTTTGTCTAATATCCATTTCCACAATATCAAGACTTCTTGCCGCCTTTTCATTTTTGTTCATCATTCCCAGAAAAACTCTCATATAGTCCTGATAGGACAGCCCGGATGTCTTTTTGCCGCCGCCTAATAAATCCCCCAGAAACAAGTGACTGAGACTAATGCTCCAATCACTACCATTTTTCATTAGCGGTATCTTTCCGCCCTCCAAAAGGGTTCGTACATCTATAACCGATTCTGCCAGTGCCCAGATGCCTAAGATTATCGTTGTCAGTGTCTCGTTAAGCTGCGGAACACCCAACAGCGTACATATAATCTTTGACACCACCCCTACTTCTGATTTTTTTGCAGAATCCGTACAAATACTTGTAAAGTTTGCTGCTGCCCTAAGCCCATATAAATGCTCTACACTACTTCTAAAATTCGCAGCATCACTATTTTGTCCATAAAGAATATACTCTATCTGGTATTGAAGCAATCCTGTTTCCTTGGGTTTGCGATAGCATCCGCACATTTTCATCAGATATTCTCCATAAATCAATTCATCAACAACTCCGTCCGGCCTGTCTGTCCCCTCATGAACCCCTGTTCCTTTGTTAATTTTTCCGTTTTTCATACGGCTGGAAAAATATGGCCCGCCTTCTGCCACTGCACCAGATACACGATTTCCATTTGGCAGTATCAACAGAAGCAGTCCTCCGCCAATCAATTCATCAACCAAACCTGACACCTTCTGATATGAGAAGCCTTCTTCGCTCTCAGCCCCATATTCGATAATATTGTTTTGCATCAGCGCTTCTTCAAACTCCTCTTTTTGCTGCAGTATTTCAGAAGGCACGTCCCTTTGTGTCAGTTCATTTCCCTGCACTGTATCTATGTATTCCTGTACCCGTGATATGATATCACCTCCATATGCCGCCTTCATATACGAAACCGCCTGTGCCTTCCATACCATCGCATTTTCATCACTGGCATAGGATACTGCCTCTGTCTCAAGATACGGATTTTTTAGCTTCAGCAGCGTTTTTCCTCTAATCATTGCCAAATCCTTCTGTGGGTCCATATTGCGGTTCATATAATCTGTTAAGTGCTGCTCTACCATACCAATACCGCCAGTACTTGTACCATATGAAGAATCAATAAAAAATAGTTCATACTGGTTTAGAATTTCCTGGTTGTATTCTGCAAAAACAGAATCCAAGCCTAAATCAGCCACCAATTCCGCCTGTGCCCTTACAGCACCTATCGCTGCCCCCTCTATGAGGGCAAAAAGCAGCGACAGGACAATGCCAAACACAAGTGAAAGATATACCGTTAGATATGCATTTTCTGTTTTTTTCATATGCTTGTACATTCTGGGAGCTGTTTCCTTATATTTTGTTTGCATTGGTTGTAATCTTTTTGAGAATACTTTCCACCAGCTTCTTGATACTGTCCTTAAAAATTGCTACCAGTGCAATCAGCACCACGATAATCAATACAATTTCTACAGTTCCCATTCCATCTTCTTCTTTGATAAAGTTTTTCAAATTTCTCATACACTTCTCCTTTTGTACGTTTATTTTTATAGATATATTTGAAATGCTGGCACCATAATAATTATCATGGTTATACCTAAAAGCATCATCATTGGAATCAGCAGCTTTGTTCCAGCTTTCTCTCCTTGTTTTCTTGCACCATGCTTTCTTTCCTCAAAAGCATTGGCTGCCTCTTCTTTCAACAATATCGGCAAATTGGCGGCTCCTTTTCTGATATTTTGCGACAGCATTGTGGAAAGTTTATTGTAATCCGAATTACGGCAGCGCCGCCCAAAACGTTCATACGCCATTGTCTGTATTACACCGCTATCCATCTCGTAAACAGTCAGCAGCATTTCTTCGTAGGCAAATCTTTTTTGGCCGCATTCTTCCCTTCTGTTTTTGTAATCTTTGGCAATTTTGTTCCAGGCGTTTGGCACAGTCATTCCCGCACCAATCAACAGCGCAAGTGAACTTACAATCTCAGGATAGTCCAAACGCATTTGTTCTTCTCTTTTTTCTACCTGCCCGTGCAGATCTCTGTCACTGCTAAAATACACAAATACAACCAAAATAGGTATTGCCACAAATACTATCAGACTCGCATAGCTTCTCTTATAGCTCCAATAGAGCCGTTTGTTCTCCAGTTCTTCTGGAAGCACCACCTTGTCTGCCATACGGCTATTTTGCTCCTCCTGTTTTAGTGCGCTTTCTATTCGAACGAATTCCCTTGGCTGTTCTGCTTTACTGTATATTCTCATTGGAATTGTATGTTCTATTTCAAATGATTCACACCACAGCACGGCTGTCACTTCAATCAATTGAGGCGTATCAAGCGTATCCTTTATCAACATTCCTTTATAATCCATATACTCCTCATCCACATGCCACTCTATTTGAAACGGATACCCTTCTATTTCATCTATGAGCGCAAGGTCATACACTATCTCCTCAAAACTTTGGTTCTCACCAAGGATTTTTTCCTCAAGAAGCGGTAAGATTGGTTCTGCCATTGCCATAAGTTCTTCCTGTGTATAACTTCTTTCTTCTATATTGAGTGGAATCTCATAAGTCTTTTCGCCGTTATCCGCTATCAAAGACACGCTTTTTGCCCCATCTCCATAGAGATTCCTAGGGATTTGATTATCTGCGATTTTGGTCGCTGTCCCTTCCTTGATACACAAAGCAACAGAGACTGTCACTCCAACAAGCACAATCATGATGCATATGGACAGCTTTCTGATGACATATTCCTTTTGTCTTTTGGGTGTATTTCCAGCAGGCTCTAATGTCTGTAAATCCTCCCGAACAGCACTGTTATACAAAATCTGATTGGGCTTTTTATTCATGTGTTCTAATTTCTCATACAGCCACTCCGCAAGCCTCATTGCAGCCCCTCCTATTATAAGTCAATATTTAATATCCTGTCAGAAATGCGGCATGCCGCCCCATACACCACCAGAGATACACTCATCACAATCCAGCCCAATATATTATGATATAGACTCTCGAAATACCCTTTTGTGGTGATTGAAATATAGAAGATAATAAAAAACGGAATAATTCTCATGATCTGCTGCTCTAATTTCTTTTCGCTCACCACCGTTTCTATTTCGCGTCGTACTTCCTGCTTTCCGCCGATAATGTCCGAAGTGTTTGCTATAATCGCACGCATATCACCACCTCCTCTTTTGGCAATCTGAAAAATATCGGCAAAATCTCTGATATCCTGCACACCGCTTCTTTTGGCAAGATTCAACAGCACATTTTCGAGCTGTTCATTATTTTCCAATTTTCGAATCATTAGACGTAATTCTTTTGCCATCACACACTCTTTGCCAAATAATAGCATAATATCCTTGTATGCCTCATGAAATGCATTTTCCACACTATAGCCAGCCTGAAGATTGGCAGATACACTTAAGATTACTTCTCTGAATTCCATCTCCAGCCTTCGCTTTCTTTTCTGACACAGAATCTTCCCTCGCTCTTTCAAAGAAATACACACAAGAGGCAACAAAATAATCCACGCGATAATACTGTCATAAAAAAGCCATGCTGTAACTGCTGCAAACCCTGCTCCCATCAAAAAGTGAATAATTATTTCACGTCTGCTGAATTGATACTCCGCATAGTCTGTTTCAGGGGGATGTCTGCTCCCGTATGCCCTAGATGCTCTCTTTGGCAATACGGAACCTTTATTTTTTATGATATTCATAATCCTGCTTCTCCAATCCTTTCTCTTCTTTTATTCCTGCTGCTGCAAGTTTCTCTGTATGGGTGAGTCCACTTACCTTCACCAGTTCCCCTATCACCTTTCCTTCTTCCACTCCTCGTTCCTCAAACTGATACAGCGGCATCGTTAGAATTTCCCCATTTTCAAAGCCTACAATTTCCACAATTTCAAGAACACGCCTTGACTTATCCCTAAGTCTTCCTAAATGTACTATAATATCTAATCCAGAAGCAATCTGGCGCCGTACTGCCGCAAGCGGAAGATCCATCCCCATCAGTACCATTGTTTCCAGACGCACAAGCATATCTCTTGAAGAATTCGCATGACCCGTGCTAAGTGATCCATCGTGCCCTGTATTTAAAGCCTGCAGCATGTCAATCGCTTCGCTTCCTCTTACTTCCCCCACGATATATCTGGTATTTAAAATATATCGGTTTTTGTATGCTTGACGTACCAAAATAAGGGGATGTACACACTATCTACTCCACGTATACTTGACGTAAATTTCCTATATCTAAGCCGTTTCAAGGGTATTTAGGAAGGATTTTATCTAATCACACATCTATCATTTAGCCAGTTCCCTTATCAGTCCAGCCCTATAAAAATCTCTTTATTTTGCACATTGGTCTATGAAATCTCTTTTATGAAGTATTGATTTGTTGTAGAATAGGGGTATAAATTGAACAGGAAGGATTATAGCCATGCCAAAAGACCATGAGAGAAATACTTCCCCTTTGCAAGAAGCCAGAAAGAAAATAGCTGAGGAAAAATATAACACCCTTAAAACAGTGTTAGAAGATATGATACATAATGAGGAAGAGATTACCATTTCACGAGTATGTAAACTTTCCAGATTAAGCAAGAGCTATCTACACCAAAACGAAAGAGCCAAAAAGCTATTTAATGAAGCTAAAGCCATTGCTGAGGAAAAGACAAAATATGAAGGAAGGATTCCAGCAAGCACAGGCTTAGACATCAATCCCCAAATGCGCCATGAAGATATGCTTCTACAATATGAAGAAGTAAAAAGGAAACTCCAAGAAAGCTATATGATTACTTTCCAATTACTCCAAGAAGAAAACAAACGCTTAAAGCAAGAAATCCAAGAACACAAAGAGCAATTAGAAAGTTTAAAAAAGTCTCCAGCCTTCAAATTACATTTAATACCTAACGAACGAAGTTTTACTGCTTATAGAATTGATTCTCCATTGATGATTAGTTTTGAAAGTCCTGTAGAAGAAGTTGTTCTTAATGGGTTTAAATGGGGAGAATACAGCTTATCCAATCCTTATTATACCTTTGAATTGGCTACACCTATAGATGGCATAACCTTAGAAAAAAAGGATAATGCCTACTTGCTCACCATAGCAGACAAGGTTAAGGAAGAACTCACGATTGATATTTTGATGAACGTCATAAATTAAAGGAGGCATATACATGGCAACAAACATAGTTTGCTCCGATACATATATAGACGCATTTTCAAGACTGGATAAGAAAGTGCAGAAAAAATCACTTGAAACCATTAGACTAATGCAAAGAAGCCTACGGAGTGACAGCTTAAAAGTTGAAAAACTCAATACAAAACTTGATTTCAAAAGTGCCAGAGTAACTCAGGATTTCAGAGCAATATTCACACAATCAGGAAATACTGTGCTTTTGGTATACATAGACCACCATGACGATGCCTACCTCTGGGCAAGTAACAGGCTACAAGGATTTGATACCGCAAGCGCAAAACCTGTTTACGAATATTTTGAACAAGCAAAAATAGAAGATTTTGACACTATAGAAGATGAAGCTATTGATTTAGCCAGTGGCAGAAAATCTAGTGAACCCGCTAAAGATTGGAGATTCGATCCAAGAACAGGAGTGCCACTTGATGCTTCTGGAAAACCAATAACTAATCCAGTTCTTGGAAACATAAGTGCCAATCCTGCTCCACCGACTCCTAAGCGTTCACTGTGGCAATCAATCAAAAAGGCATTGTTCGCCTTATTTTTCTTTGTGTTGGGCGCTATTGTAGGCATAATCATCACAGTCAGCTACTTTATATGATATACTCATAATAAAATATGGAGGATATAATTATGGATACTAATTATATAAGAATTTTCAAAGATCTATTTTTTAACATTGATGAGAATGAAAGCGTAAAATCAACTATTGAAAAGGTTAATTATCTATTATCATCTATAATAATTAAATATGGCGAAATAGAGAATGAGAATGCCTATGGCATTTCAAGGCAGGATGATTTTATTGATATAGTTATGTGTTTATTTATTAGAAAAATAATGGAACAACTTGATGCTATAAATGTGCTTTTTTCTATTTCTTCATTTAATCAAGCGCAAATTTTATTACGCTCATTAATTGAAAACACTGTAAGCCTAGAATTTATTTTGAAAGATGAGACAGAAAAAAGGGCTGCTGCATATTATTTAGAACATCACTATCAAGAAATAGAATTAGGGAAAACGTACTTTAATAAAAACTCTAAATTTGGAAAATTAATGCTACAACATAAAGGGGCTGAACAGTTTGATCATGATTACGGACTATTTAAGAAAAAAGAGGAAGCTTTCAAACGAATAATTAGCTCTAAAGAAATATTTCAAATAGTGGATAAAGCCAGAGAAGAAAAGATACAACAAAAGGAAAATCTAAACCGAAAGCAACATAAGCCATGGAAAAAAGTACATATTCAGTGGTATGAGGTTTGTAGTGATGTATCTAACTTCTATGAATTAATGAAAGAAACAGGGTATGAACTATATTACCAAGGTATATATGGAGGGCTTTCTTATGAAACACATGCACTAAATTCAACAATGGATTTAACAGTTAATGAAAATGGACTTAATTTAAAAAGGATAAGAAATCCTGTAGGTGGAAGTTCTAGTTTTGATCTTACATGTTCTTTTTCAATAAGCGCATTAACTAAACTATACAAATATCTGAAGGATGGAATAGAAGAAATAAAAGAATTTGAAAAATTCTATATAGATTTTCAAGAAAAAAGAAAAGTTGTTAATAACAACTTAAACATGATAATAAACTCCTAAATTAACCAACAAAAGCCATAGGACACTTACCTATGGCTTATATTTATATTAGTGAATATATGAAAATAATGCGAAAAAATAAATATCTTTCACTCTTAAACGTTTATTACGTATTCTGAAAAATAAGATTAAGGAGTTGCAGTCTTTGTTCCACCTGTTGTAAATGTATCAGTGTAAACTGTTTGCCAATCTCCACCATTTACATAATCGCCTGCATCTGTATTTCTGTATTGCATAGCTTGTACAGTAAGGTCAATAGTTAAATGGCTTCCTTGATATTTGTCATTCTTTACCATGCCATCAAGAGAAGGATTTGTAGTTTGTGCAGAATCCATTCCTAAGAAATATCTGTATTCAGCACTAGCCTTTTTATTATCGTCTGTACCTGCTGTAACTTTTACATAATCATTATCTACAACAACAGTGTCGGCATCTTCTCCGTCACCAAAAGTACCACCGAGAGTAGCTCCTTCAATAATGTATCTAAGAACAAGTTTGCCATCGGTAACAGTATCCTTCTCATCTACTGGAACATAAGCAACTTTTCCATCCTTCATTCCTTTTACAAGAATAATAGGATTAGAAGTCTTTAGTCCTTCAACTTCTTCAATTTTTGTATTTGTATAATTACCTTCTGTTCCTGTCTTTACATATAAATGGAAGATAGAAGGATCAAGGTTCACTCTGCCATCTTCTGCAACCTCAATATATTTCTTATTAACTACTCCATCTTCAATAACTTCTGTTGTGGAAAGAGAACCATCAGCTTCTAACTGATAATGTGAATCAACCATAATATCAATAATGTTACGGGTTACGATAGATTTTGTACCATCATTTGCAATACCAAAGTTAAGTTCGTGAGATGTAGTATCACCTCTGTTCTCATTACCAGGCTCTTCATCGCCAGGGTTGATATTCCCTGAATTGCTGAGTGTTAAATTTCCTTTAGAAGAAACGTCTACTGTACCTACTGTACCATCTGTATTTTGCTCTGAACTGTCACTAAAAAATGCGAAAGCTCCAAATCCAACTACTGCAAGACCAAGTGCAGATGCTCCTGCGATTGCTAATTTCTTATTGTTTTTCATATAATTTTTTCACCAAAAACAAACTGATTTGTTTCTGGCTCCTCCTTTCATTTTTTCAATTATTCTATATTTTAAATTTTTTATTCTTAGCAAGATTTATTTTCTTGCCTTCCAATAGTAGTAATTTTTGCAATAAAAAAGTATAGATCTATCTCCTTGAAAAAGATAAAACCTACACTTAAAATCGAACACTTATTTATTACTTACTGAAGTTTATAATGGAAATTAGTTTTTGTCAAGCTTTTGAAGCAATAAAATTTCAAGCAAAAAGCCATAGGATCAGGGATTTCCAAAGACCTGTCCTATGGCTAAAAAATAATTAAAAATACAATTCAAATATATAATAAAAGCATTCTAAAAGTCAAGATATATGGCAATGTATGCAAAATCCATAGAACTCAATTAATTTTTATTGATTTCTCCTATGGCTTCATCACATCTAAATATACATTATCAGATTTTTATTGATAAGAAATGATTTCCTACTCAAATGATCTCATCTCTCTATCCACATCCTCTTTATTCGCATAGAGCGCACTTACTTCAGAAGTCATTTCGTCATCAATAACTTCTCCAGATGCAGTAGTTTTAAGATTATAAATTGCAAAATACCCAGTTACATCGTTGAAGCTTTTTACAAGTGGTTCTTCATAATAATCAGTACCCCACCAATTAAATTTAGCATCTTTAATATCCACCGTAAAAGGAATGACTAATGCCTGCCTGTCTTTATAAAATTTAGATTCTTCATTCAGAAACTTTATATCTCCATAAGAACATCCAGAATCAGGCGAAAGGCTTATATCCTGATCTTCTACAAGAAAGCTAATCCAGTCGCTTGTTGTATCTTTGAATAAATCATTTAATTTTGTTTCGACATTGTTTCTATCTCCTTCATTTAATTCTGAAAGATTTAATACATAGCTTTCTAATCCTTCTACTGTAATTTGTGTCTGTTCTTCTTTAAGCACATACCCTTCTTTAATAGCTTGTTCAGTAAGGCTTGCTGTAATAGTGATAGTATCTCCATTGCTTATTTCATATGTTTTATCAGGCACATACTCCACAAAACGCTGCGCCTGTCCATCCCCACATCCATTTTCAATAACTATACTTGCCATAGGGGATATGCCTTCATAACTTATTTTGACACCAGTATCCGTATCAAAAATTTCTGGATCAAATGCATCTAAAGTAATAGGCTCTTTCAGTCCAGACACTTCAAATTCTTTTGTTGTGTCGCCTTTAATCTTTATCTTCTGTTCTTTTGCTGAATCCTCGTTATATGTAATAGTGAGTTTTACTTTATCACCATTTGAGAGGGCTTCTTGTTTATCCAGCTCCCATTTGATTGACATTTCAAAGGACGCAAAATTCACTAATTCCTGTGCCTCTTCCTGGGAAATGTTCCCATCGTCATCACCCACAAAATCTTTCTCAAGCTGTGTCAAATCATAGTTTACAGTTGCTGTGCCTTTCCCATCTACCCCGTCAAAATTTACAGTTGCATAATCTGTTAAATTGATTGATGATGAACCGCCACAACCCGTTAATAATCCTACGCTTGCAATTCCTACTGCAAGCATCAATAATATTTTTTTCATATATATCATTCTCCTTTGTTTTTTGATAAATTATAGTTTACTTGAAATATTTACAATAGCGTTTGCCGTATTAGCAATAGCGCTTACTTTACTGCTCTTTCTGATGCTGTTTAAGTTTGCTGTCTGAGCCTTTTGCTGTGCGACAATCTCAGCGTTTGCTTCTTCAATCTTCCAGCGGTGTAACTGCTCGTCAAACATTGTCAGGGCTTCTGCTAAGGTATTTGCCCTGTCTGCTTGAACTACTTTTACAAGATACTCTGTGGCAAGAGGATACCAATAATCAACAGGAAGAAAAGTAAGGTCATTTACATTGTTGTCAAAAATCTGCTGTGCGGCAGCTTTTTCTTTTTCTATAGCTTTTTGTCTTTTAGCTGATTCAGCCTTAAATTCACCTTGTCCTTTTTTGTATATGCTATATCCAAGGATAATTCCTAAAGCTAGTCCACCAAATTGGCTTAAACTATTTATCATCATGACAAAAAATGCAATATTTCCCAATAAAGAAACCAATACATTTCCAATCGAGCCAATAACAAACCAAGTAGCAACACCAGCGATAATTCCTTTTATTTTAGCTGATTTTTTTGTACTCGCCTGCTGTTCCATATCCTGTTGCTCCAGCTTAACAGCTTCCTGATAGTGTACATTTGCCTGTTTACAGATTCTGTCTGCATTTATAAGTTTTTGTAATAATTCTTTATTCATATGCATTTCTCCTTATCAAATTGTTTTACTTTTTAATTGTATAACATAAAATTTTTATACGCAAATTTTTGACTTTTTGCTGACTATTTGCCGTATAAATTTTCCAGCTGCTCTTAATATTATTTCTTTAAACGTTTTCTATCTAACAGTTTTGCTATGGCATTTGCATAAGGTTTAAATGCTCTTTAAGAAGAATCATCTCTTGCTGTTTTGTTTATTTGCTGCAATCGTCCAAAATGCCCATAAACCATTGTCAAGATTTTTCTCATTCCTTTTCTCCTCCGCTTTATGCTTTAGATTATTTAGGGGTATCCTCCTGGATATTCCTCTGTTTCGTCATATCCATCGTTTCGTTCATAGACTCCATTATAAAAATCTAAAGCTGAAAATGTTGCTGTAATAGAGCCATCGGCATCTAAGATAAAAGTATCTGTTCCGCTTTCATTTGTAGCTTTTAACTCATTCCCATTGATAGAATACTCTATATAACGATCACCCATCCATCCGCCATGATAGCTGTTTCCTGCATTCCAATATAACAGTCCATCTTCTCGAACTGTTAAAATCAATGCTTCTTTATAGCTTCCAAAATCTTTTGTATAAGTGCCAAGAAACCTATCAATTTCTGATGTCTCTTCCTGCTCTGATATTTCCCTTTCAAAAGCAAAAGTCATATTCAAATGTCTTAAATCTTCATCACCAAATTCAGTTGTTAAACTGCCATCCTCATTTAAGGTAAATGTATCTGTATATGTACCTGTTACATCCTGATAAGTTGCTGTTATGATATTGCCATCTATCTCATAGGAAGAATATGATTGATATATGCCATTTCCTTGTCTGAAATACAATGCGCCTTCATCATCTAACCCTAACTCTGCCTCACTTACATCTCCATATTCATTCTCTGTACTGGAATATACTCCAAGAAAATCATCTACTGTATGCGTTTCTTCTTCCAATGCAAAAGGCTCATCCACTATTTCTACCTGCACAAATTCTGGCACATCTTTGTATGTAAGTTCCTCCACTTCATAGGTAACATTATCCCCATCCTTTTTGACAATAAGGAGTTCTTTTACATTTACGGTGACAGTTTCTTCTTCTCCATCTACCGTAACAAAACACTCCACTTTTCCATCAAGCAAACCAACATAAGAAGTATCTCCTTGAGATTCTACCCATCCGCAAGTGCCACGAATACCACAGATTGTTGTAGAAGTGCGAATATCCATACTTTCATCATCTTCCAGCGGTTTTGTTACATTGAAAAACAACCCTCCAGAATTTACGACCAGTTCTAATTTCTTGCCATCTTTTTTGATGTCAACATCGCTTTTTTCATCCATCTTGGTTAGTTTTGTATCATCAAGGTCAATCCATGCAAAACTTTTTGACTGTGTGTCTATACCATAGCCACTGTATAACCCAAGGTTATCAATCAGATCAACAGACTTTCCTTTTTCATTTTCTACACCAACTTCCCCATCTGTTTTTATCAGTTTCATTGTAGTTGCCCTGTTCTTGCCACATGACGCACTAAGCAACATTACTAATATCAATAATAAAAACAGATTTATCCGAAACACTTTCTTCTTCATGTTATCCTCTCCAGTCCAGATTAAGTTTCCCAACAACGGCTCTTTATAAATGAATCCGTCAGTGCCTTATCTAATTTCCCTTCCTTTTCTGCCATATCTTTTAAAACAGACAATGCCCTTTCGATTGGCATCCCTGGCTTATATGGTCTGTCATCTGCTGTTAATGCGTCAAATATATCTAAAATAGTAAGTATGCGCACTTCCATAGAAATCTTCATACCTGACAAATGTTTCGGATACCCGTCACCGCTTAAATATTCATGGTGGGCAGAAGCCCATTCCCTGACATGGGATAATTCTTTGCTAAATTGAATCTGGGAAAGCAGCTTATCCGTCAGCACAACATGGGACTCCATAATTTTGCGTTCTTCGTCCGACAGCGTACCTTTGCGGATGGAGAGCATTTTATATTCATCTTCTGTAAGCCACTGTTTTACCTCTCCATTTTTATCTGTATAGGTACGCTTTGTAAGCTGTTTCAGAGCTTCCAGTTCTTCATCCGTAACATATTTTGTGGTATTTACTGATTCTACAAGTTCCTCTGCCTTTTTTATATCTTTTATTAAGTCATCCAGATCATCACATTTCCCAGACAAGGAATCAATCTCACCTAAGAGCCGCAAGACTTCCATTCTATGTAAAAATTCACTGTGCTGTTCTGGTAAAAACCTTGCTGGTTTATCCATGATCTCAAGTGGGATCACAAGCTTTCCGACATCATGAAGCCAAATGCTCATGATAAGTTCTTCCCGATGGATGGAATCAAAAAGGAGTTCCTTTCCTTCTTCCTGCGCCTTAGCATTCAGATAGTCTATGAACTTCTCCCCATAGACTGCCATATGCTTTGTATGGTTGCCATTGTAAGGACTGCGCTCATCTATAGCTGAGGCAAACACACGAACAAACGAATGGAATAATTCTTTGATTTCATCAATGTATCTAACATTCTGGATTGTAATTGCTGCCTGTGAAGCGACTGACTGCAGAACAAGAGCCATTTCATCAGGGAATGGACAGATATTCCCATCCGCATCCATGGCATTTAAAAGCTGTAAAACTCCCAACTTTTCACCTTTTCGATTTTGCATAGGTACTGTAAGCATTGATTTTGTATAATAGCCTGTCATAGAATCATATTTTACGGAACCTGACAGATTATATTCGCTGCAATTCCTTACATCAGCTATATTTATTGTCCTCCCATCCATCAGGGACAAAGCGCATACATTCTCTCTTGATAATGGGACTGGCGGAATGTCTGGACGCCTGCCGTCACCGCCTGAATAGGTTTTCATTGTATTGTTACGCATAATAACAAAATGCAATTCTTCCTCTTCCAAAAGATATAGCGTTCCTGCATCACAATGGGAAATTTCCATTACAGAAATAAGGATTTTTTCCAAAAGTTTATTTATACTTCTTTCGGATGAAAGCAACACTCCTACATTTAATATTTTTTTGACTTCATCTTCAGTCATATCCTTAACCTCATTCCTTCCTTTGAAAAGATACAGATTCTATCTTCACAGGCAATTTTTTCCTGTTCATACAAAAAAGAATCTGTATATTCACTGTTATAATGAGCCATCAATATATGCTCTATATCTGCTTCATGGGCAATTTCAATCCCCTGTTTCCATGTAGAGTGTCCCCATCCTTTTTTGAAATCTTCTTCTATGAAATAGGAATCCCAGACCATCAGATCGCTCCCATAAGCAAATTTTGTAAGCCGTAAAAAAGTTTTTTTGTCGCATTCACAATCTAAGGCATGGGTAAAACTCTTTCCATCACAATCCAATCGGTATAAAATGCTTCCGTTCGGATGATTACCTTTTATTGTAGATACCTGAAATTTATCAATATAGAAATTCTTCTCTGGTTCTATTTCATGGAAATAAATTTTTGCTGAAAAATCCTCTACTCCTAAAGGATACCAAGGTGGGGACAGCAATTTTCTTATATTTCCTTCCAAGCCAATCCTCCCATATAAGTGTATTTCTATTTCAGGGCAAAAAAGTGGCTGAAATGAAAACAATCCCAATAAGTGATCTATATGCAAATGGCTGAGAAGAATATCAAAACGCATAATTTTCTTTTTTATCAGCTCCCTGCCAAGTACCGTAAGCCCTGTTCCCATATCAAATATAATGACATGGTTTTCTTTTTTTACGGAAAAGCAGGAAGTATTTCCGCCATATTCCATAAATTCTTTTGAAGGGACAGGCGCAGAGCCACGCACGCCCCATACTGAAATCTCCCAATCCTGCACGATACGCTCACCTCACAAAATCTTATCCAGTGTCAATATCTCAAAGCCATCCCTTTTCCCTTTTAGCTTAGGTGGGTTAGCAAGCGGCGTTGCTATAATTCTCTCTTTTAAAGAATCCGCCACAGCTTTTGAAATATAAATTGTTTCCCCAGGCGCATTGGCTTCAAGCCTAGCTGCTGTATTTACTGTATCTCCAATCGCTGTATAATCCATTCTTCTGGAAGAGCCAATATTGCCGACAACAGCTTTTCCAAGATTTATCCCTATGCCAAATGCTAATTTTTGTCCATACTTCTTTTCCAGTTTTTCTGATAATTCTTTTGCCCCTAAAGCCATATCCATTGCAGCTTTCGCAGAATTTAAAACATAATCATCCTGTGGCAGTGGTGCGCCCCAAAACGCCATAACAGCGTCCCCGACATACTTATCCAATGTCCCATTATATTTTAAAATGCATTCTGATATAAGCGTCAGGTACTGGTTTAATATTTCCACAACTGTTTCTGGCGGGAGTTTTTCACTCATAGTAGTAAATCCCCTGATATCTACAAACAAAACAGCTATATCACATGATTTCCCGCCTAATTTTAGAGCATCATCTTCTTTGTCTATTAACTCTTTTACGATTTCTGGCGCAACGTACCGCTCAAATGTTCTTGTAATCTGCCTGCGTTTCCTATTCTCCCTGACCGCATGGACTGCTACACTTCCTATATAAAGGATGGTTACGCTTAACGGAACATATATAACGTGTAAGATAAACCCTCGCTCATACAAGAATTTACACATTGCCACCCATCCGAAAGCAAGCAGGAGCCACGGAATAAAGGAAAACTTTGCTTTTACTCTATAAAATACAATACTGGCAGCAAAAAGCAGGACAAACAATGCAATAAGCTGTATATGATCGCTTGCTTTCTTTTTGAAATTGCCCTCCAGTAATGCCGAAATAGCATTAGCTTGATATTCCACCCCATACATTTCTTTTGCATGGTCGATTGCTGTTATGTAACTGTCCTGCAATCCAGAAGCCATCGGACCAATCAAAACAATTTTTCCTTCAAAATAGTCTGCTGGCACCTTACCATCCAATACATCCAAAATAGAAATCGCTTCAAAATCACTTGGCTTTTTACTGTACGGAAGATACCAAAACCCATTACTGTTTACCTCTGGTAATTCCAGATTTTCATTATATTTAAGAGCCGCTTTTAATGCCATTGATGGCACTAATGTTCCATCTGGTAAATCAAAGGACAAGAGGTGGTGGCGGAGAACGCCATCCGTATCCCTCATTGCATTGATATGTCCTGCTTCTGAGAAAGATTTCAGCTCGTCAAAAGGCTCTTCATAAAAAATCAGCTGGAAACTGTTATGTATAAAGCCTGTGCCATTTTCCACAAATCCTGAGTCAAATGCTGCTGCGCAAGCCATCACGACGTTATCTCCCATAGCGCCTACTAAGGCTTCATCTGCTTTTGGGGCTGTTTTTGAACTATAGAGAATATCTACCGCTATTACAGCAGGCTTTTTGTCCTCTGATTGATTTAGTTTTTCGATTACTTCTGCAACCTTTTCCCTGTTCCAGTCTTGATAAGAACCAAAACGATCTAAGGCTTTTTCATCTATTGAAATAATAACGATGTTCCCATCAACTGCCACAGGCTGTTGGTATAACCTGTCCGATAAAGAGAGGTCAACCGCATTCAATATTTTCCATTTTGCAAGTAAAGTCAAAAAAGCCGAAACCAATACTATATAGACAATCAAATGAACGTGCTTTCTCATATGCCTAAAACCACCTCGAATTTTGCATACATATCTGGTTGTTATGTCTGCTTATTCTTACCTATCTTCTGATTCTGTTTTTTCGCCAAACAAGATTTCTAAAATCTTCTGCAACATCTGTTCGGCTATTTCCTCATCAAGTTTCCCTTCTTCCACAAAAGCACAAAACAGCTCCCGAATCGCTTCATCACTCATCCTTATCACCTCCTTTATGCCCCTAGACGTAAAGTCAGACGATAAGGTTTTAAAATTCCAAAAAATCTATTTTTTGCTCATATTCATTTTTAAGCATAAAATGCCTGATACTGCATTTCAATCTTAGCATATTATGCCGTAAAATGAAATATACAACATAAAAATTATTTCAGGAAGGGGGCATATTTTATGGATAAATTATTTAATGCTGCCAGATTTGGTGAAAAACTAAAAAAATATCGGCTTAAAAAGCATTTATCACAGATGGAATTAGCAGAAAAAATAGATTTACAGACATCTTCTGTCAGTCATCTTGAAAATGGCACTCACTCTCCCTCCCTCGAAACGCTGCTCCGTTTGTCCTTAGTCCTTGAAGTCGGTATAGACGAAATGCTTTATGACAGTCTGCCAGCAGTCAAAGAGCATCATTTAGATAAAGACTTACAAAATCTGTTTATTGGATGCTCTCCTGAAGAAAAGGAACTTCTTTTAAGAATCCTGCAAACTGTAAAACAGACACTCAAAGAACGCAGATAAGGACTGCCAGTTGTAAGCAGTCCTATTTTTCTATATCACATCCTCCCCATATCTTTCCTTTACCTTTGCACGAAACCTCTGCCAGCTTGCTTCTAGTTCCTCTGGTGTGGATTCAGGGATTTCAATATCACTGTCCGCCACTTCTTCCTCAATCTTCCTTACATATTCATTTGCGAAATACGAAAACTCGTTCAGAAGGCAAGTCAGCCGAAAATATGCCCCAATCTCCACGCAATGCCCCACACATTGTTCAAAAAGTTCTTGCGTCATAGGAATCTGATGCTCAATGGCAGCATTTTCTTCCTCAGTTAAATAGATTGCTTCTCTGACAAACTCTGCCAGTCTCTCTTTTTCCCTTCTTGTAAGATTTTCAAGCCTGTCCATTCGCACCTACATTCTGTTCCGATGAATCATAATCTTTCAGCAATCCCAAATACACAAACATTCTCACAGCATCTTTAATGCCAGCCATATAGGAAATGTCTGAATAACGATTATCGCAGGTCTTTACACAGGCTATATAATCATTTATCAGGATTCTTTTCTTGTCTGGCAAATCTAATCTCATATACCGCTGTTCCAGCTCCCCCTCATCTTCTATGTCCTTGAGGTATACCTCATCAGTCATAATAAGGTCTTGTCGGCTATGATCCATAAATTGCCCCATCCCCATCTCCAGTAACTTATCAATTAGTTGTTCCATGTCCGCTCCTCCTTTGGGTGTGCAAGAAGTCTAATCTAGTTTCTAAGAACTTATATTTATATATTAGATTTCTTACACTATAATTGTCAACTATTTTTAATTTACAATAACTGTCAATTTTCGACAATCCAGAAGAGGTATATATGGAAGAAAAAGACTACGGATATATAAAAATCAAACTGGATCAGCTTCTAAAGGCTAAAAAACTCAGCAAAAATAAATTGGCTCACAGAGCAGAAATGCAAAGAACTCAAATCAATAATTATTGCAATGGGGAAATTACAAGGCTTGATACTGCTGTTCTGGCAAGGCTTTGTACGGCTCTGGGATGTAAGATTGAAGATTTATTGGAATTTGTGCCGAAAGAAAGTACAAAAAATAGTTCTTCATAATCTTCTTCCCCTCATGATTGTGCAAGAAGTCTAATCAGATTTCTAATAACTTATATTCCTATATTACATTTCTTACACTATATCTATACAGGTATTAAAGCATGAAGGAGTGGAATATTATGGAAGAGTATGACTATGGGTATATTAAAATCAAACTGGATGAATTGCTCAAGGAAAGAGGAATAAGCAAGAATAAACTGGCTCACAGGGCTGAGATGCAAAGAACGCAGATTAATAATTACTGTAACAATGAGGCTACGAGGCTTGATACTGCTGTTCTGGCAAGGATCTGTACTGCTCTGGACTGCAGGATTGAAGATTTACTTGAATTTGTACCAGCTAAAGAAAAAAACTGACAAAAAGCTACTGGACGCCTATATCCAGTAGCTTTTTTCATTTTAGAGAGAATATTGCATTATGCTTACTGCATTGCCGCTTTATTAAGTATTTGCTTTAGCTGTAGATACTTCATGTACTTGTAAGGATTTCTAAAAATGCTACTGATACTAAGGGGGTATACTATCCGATACTGGATATGATGGTGGATACACCACTGGCAGAGACTTGTTGTGGTGAATCCTCCTGACTGGAAATTATGTTCCAGATAAGAAAGTTGCTGTTTCTCCCAATCGCTATAAGATGCTGCTACAATGGGAAAATTTAAGTGTTCCGTAAAGAAATGCAATCCTTTGAGTCCTTCTTCATTGAAATTTAAAATTTGCTTCATCAATCTCCTTTCCTATTCTCTCCGTTCTCTAATATACCATATATGGGAATAATTGGATAGTGAAAAATCAAGGGATCACCATATAAATATCACAGCTTATAGCCTGCCAGCAGTCTGTCGGGTAAGAACCCTTTAAACTCGCTACTTATGAATACCTGCTTTTTAGGTATTCATAAGTAGCGAGTACACTGGGGTTTGGGGGAGTAGCCACCATCAAAGAATCATATACGCCCTTTAAAGGAGTTCACCTCTACTATTTGACTTTTAACACCGAAAAGGGATTCCAGACATTACTCCAGAATCCCTCTCCAGACTAAAAAATACTAAGAGAAAAGGTTTTTGCTTACTATTTTTTATATATAACATACCCACTCTGTAAGCAAAAGAGTGTTAATTTATATGTATAGAATTATAAAAATTCTGTACAATCGTTTTTAAATGTTTCAAACAGCCAAATAGTCACTTAAAGGAAATAAAACTCATTCTGCCGAAATTCTATCCAAAGAGCAACATTCCCTCTGGAAGAAGCGGAAACACATTTACCGATAAAATGTTTCCAAAGTCTATTTCATCATAGACTGCTTCTGGATCATCCTCATACATATCAAATACGTCATATTCGTCAAAATACAATTCAATATAATCAAGCGGAAATTTATTATACTTTTTCATCATACGCCTTATTTCCTTTTGCGCTTCTTTGTCACACTCATCAAAATGTTCTATATCGTAAACAAGGTTTTTATGCATCAAGTTGCTATATGCTATTCCATCACAATCCCAGAAACCATCTTCAAAATCGCCTATTGTCAGTCTATCTGAAGTATCAGCTTTATTACTCACGCCAATGCTAATTAAAAATTGTTTCTTTATTTCCTCTGGATTCTTGTATCCTGCATCACTGTCATAGTTAAGGACACACGCCATCTGTTCACAATGATACTTGTCAAAGGCAGTATCTTCCATGAGTTTTTCCAGCGGTTTTCTAAATAATTCCTTATCGTCTGTATCATAAAGCAGAACCATTAGCTCCTTATCAACTTCCCTTAAAATATTCTTTATTCCTTTTATATTCATCCGTTATCTCCTTTCTTCCTAAAGCGTTACACCCTCAGTCACATATTCTTCTTCCGTTTCATCATTGTGAATCCAGATATAAAAATCTTCGCCATATTCAAGCAGTTCATACCAATTCTCAGATAAGCAATAGCCAGTTATTTCCTCTTCCACATCATCGTAATCATCGCTTTCTGTATCAAGGCAGTAGTTGAAATGTAACTCTACATAATAGTCATCTATGCCATCCATTTCCTCGTCATAACCACGATACTCAAGCAGTGCTGCTAGGTGGCTTTCTATTGGAAAATCTGCCTCAATCACTGAAAAATCTTTTTCAGTCAAAAACTGTAATAAATCATCCGCATCGTCAATAGCTATCGCTTCTTTAATAAATTCTTTAACTGTCATGTCAATCTCCTTTCTCAATTACGCTATATCATCTAATTCATCTGCTTCTACCAAGTCACCGTAATTCACTGGATCAGTTATCTTGTTAATAAGCGGATTCTTAAAATATCCATCCAAAAACTCCACATATGGCCTTGCATCTTTGTGCTTCTTAGCATACTTTTTGATTTTTCCATACATACTGCGGTCAATCGTTTTATACCAGTTTTTTTCTCCCATACGTATTAGCAACATACGAAAAGCAACAACTATCTGATTACACTCAGGACAAACCAAAGCTGAATTGTAGTCCAGAAGGGGAGCAGGATTACTCCCCCAGCCTTCATGTTCCTCTCCGCACAGCGCACACTTCCATGTATTTCTCCATTTTCCTATTATTTTACTCATATTCAATATCCTCCTTTTTTTATTCTATTTATATTAAAGTGCTATCTGCATCTCCTGAATCTCGTCAAGCGGAACCACCTCGCCAAGTTCTTGACTCTCTCCAATTATATTCCCATTTTCATCTCTCGCTCTAAAAGCCATATTCAAAAGGTGATTATACATAGGAAATTTTTCTTCAAACTCTGCTACTATATACGCATACATCACATCTTCTTCCGTTCCCTCTCTAAGTAAAATATTTCTATGATTCTTATATTTAATCTGAGGCTTTCTTAGATTATTAATAGTTGAATCTATGCTGATTACAAATGTTTCATCTTCCATATGTTCTTCTTCCCAGAAAACCAATTCAGTTCTGATTGCTTTATATTTTCTGCTCAGAAGCCTTTCCCTCGTCTTTACACAGGCAAATTTATGTTCGCCTAATATTATATTCTGTGTAGAAATGTAAGACACGAACTCCTTGAGAGCTTCCTGTGCATCCTCTACTTCTTTCATCTTATTGGCAAATAATCCTGCAAATTCTTTTAATGTCATAATCATAATCTCCTTTCTCTTTTCTTCTATATTAAATGGCTATTGCCAGTTCTCCGACTTCTTCCATTGGGCAGCTATCAATTAAACCCCTGCGATATTTAATCTTCTCTTGCTGAGTCATATTATCAAACCTGTAAGCAAAGCTCAATAAATTGCTAATATGGGGATGTTCCGCTTTAAATTGCATAACAGAATATATCATCGCCAAATCCTCTTTTGAGGATTCTCTAAGGGTATAGTTCATACAATTTGTGTACTCCATATGATCTGCATCTAATGAATCAACGGTTGACTGAACGCCTACAGTAAAAGCCGCTGGCATTTTTGTCTCTCTTTCGATAAATACAAATTCGCTCTTTACTGTCATGAGTTTTCTACTCATAAGCTGTTCTCTAATCTTCACGCATGCAAAATGGTGTTTCCCCAAAATCGCTTCTTCATCTGATATATTGTACAAAAACCAATCTAATACTTCACAGTGATTCTGGCTTTCATTTTCTACTGGATATGCTATTTCTTTCTCAAATAAATCCTTAAATTCTTCAACTGTCATATTCTTTGTCCTCCTTTTATTCTTAGTAAAATATATGAAATTTTCAAGGTTCATCTGAGCCTTTTTCACTGGCTCTGTTTTTCATAGGTCACTTGACGCTACCTATTTCTATTTCGTTCTCACTTTCTGTTGAAAGTAGAATTTTTTCTTTCGATGAACATACAATAGCACATATGTGTTATGATGTCAACACTTTTATTCGCATTTTTTCCTTGAGGTAGAATATTTTATGTGTTATACTAGCCACATGAAAGGAGAACGCCTATGTATTTCCTAGATACTTACCCTAGATATTACCTTGTGAGTGCCGATTTTCAGGCACATCCAGAGCTTTCCTTGCAGGAAAAGACAAGATTAGTCATAGAAGAATATCAAGAGGAACTAAGAGCTTACTATGAAAAAGAGGGGATAACTCCACCACTGGCATCTGCTATGAGCCGATACTTCATTATTTTATGGAGAAATCTTCCTAAGACAAACATTGACGATAATACTGAAGATACTCTATTTGAAATAATGTGCCAGAGCATGGCAAACTTTAAAGACACTATTTTTGAAGTGGTTATAAGAGATATTAATGTGCTTGCGGATCACTCTATAGAAAAATTCATCAGGCGACTATGTATGATAAAGAAGTATGCCAGCATAAAGCCTACCTTCTTAGATAACACCACCGACACACTTCTTACTCCTAAACTTGAATCTGTCTCTGATGATGGTATTAAGGCACTTACAATACAGACAGCTTTTTCTATAGCTGAATATGATAGGCTGATAGATTTTCTGGAAAATATCTATACCTTTGTAAAAGAAGAGCCGATAGAAAGTACCGACAAAGAATTTATTTATTATTACTATCAGATACAAAAAAGTAACATGGTAATAGCAGCGGTTGTAGATGAAAGTAGTTTAAACAGGCGCACCCTGTATAGATATTTTGATGAATTTGAGCAGCATCCCTTTTTTCCTGAATATTGCAAACTCCATCCAGAGCTAATTAACCTGCCAAAAAAACGCCCCCTTGCTTTTGATTTAGAGGCTTTTTACAAGGATGCCACTCCAATATTTACCACAGATAATATTAATGCATTGGTATCCGATAAGGGGTTAAACAAGGATTTCTGGAAACAAAATTCATTACTTTGTGACATAGCCGACATGAAAATTGATAATCTGCTGGAAAAATATTCTTTGACCTGTAGCATTGATGCTTATCGAACATGGCTGGCTGTTAAAAAAAAGCTAAAAATCAAATAAACTTAATTTTTCACTTGCATTCTATTTCAATATGCTTTATAATATGCCATATTAACAATTATATTTTCACTTCTGTCTATATGTCATATATTGGTTTGATTTCAAGAAAGGATGAAAATTTATGGGATTGATGCAGATTTTGGTAAACTATGTAAAAGGTGCATTCCACGCAGTTTCCTCGGATGAGCTTGTAAATGTCACTGTATATCATGGCTACGATCCAACACAAGCCAGAGGAGCTGTCGGTTCGGCAAGAAGACTTGGACTGCTTCAAGTTGTAGATACTGTTAGAATCAAAGGAAGAAAAATCAATTTCTTCCAGTAAGGGGGCATTATGGAAAATATTACTGCTAATGAGCTATTAACTGAAGCAATAAAGGAATTAGATAAGGTTGAATCTGGGGAGACTTTCATAGTAAAAGATTTGTTCCAAGGTATCCGATGGAATAGATTTCCAAGAAATGAGCGTCTGCTACTCGGCACATTATTTTTAAATTATGTAAAAACAGAAAGAGCTGATATTACACCCAATGGTAAAAATGGCTCAAATCAGCAAAAATATACCATGAAATAATATGTAATTAGAAATAGGTTCTTAGAGATCAATTCTCCAAGAGCCTGTGTCCACAAGCTCTGCTGGCATTGGATCAAAACTCCTATTCATATAGCACATTCTCAGAAAGGATACATATTATGGACAAACTGATTTTTTGTAATTTAGATTTACTTAAGAAAAATTTATCCAATAAAGACTATCCTGACTTCGATTTCAATGGTTTTGATTTTGAAGAATTGGAAAAATATAGAAATAGATTTTTAAAGCGTTTTAAACAGCTTTCAGAAGAGACTGATAATAGAATTATTTTTTATAGTAGAGATGTCAAAAACATTAATAGCGCAAAAGAACATTTTAATAAATCAGGATGTACAAAATTTGAATATAAATTAAGAGAAACCGTTGAATCTTTTATCAATAAATATAAAAACAGAAATCATCACTTTGTTGTTATCGGCGGAAAGAATAAAGATTTTGAATTAGCCGTAAATTCCCATTCTCTGTTTATTGTTCCAACTTGGCTCCCTTTGGAGGATAGAACAGAAATATATGGTATTCATGTAGATACTGTTAAGCAACTGTACAAATTTATTTTGACTTTAAATAATCAAAACACATGGTATTCAGAATTAGAAGTAGACAACATAACAACTTGTGTTTCTCTAATGGATGCACGCTTTGTAGCATATGCCAAGGATTACAAAGAGAAGGATATGATTAAGAATTTTCAATATCTGCTAAAGAGTGGAACGAGTCGTAATTATTATCAAATCTTATTGTATCATTTTTTAGCAGGGATGACCAATACTGATTTCTTTGACGATATTGAACTATTTGGCATGATTCCATCCTCTGATTGTACTTTAAATCCTGATATTTTTGAATTTATGACGCAGGTACGCCTGTTAAAAAAGAAGAAATTGCCCAGAAATTATATGTATTCGGAAGATTGTACACCAGAAGAAACTAATCTACTTATACGGCACGCACGAAAGAAAAAAGCGCATGTAAGTCATTCTCCTGATGAAAGAATTTCTCTTGGAGCTAAAGAAGAATTTGCGACTATTCATATTCATCCAGACTATAAGAAGCGAATTAATGACCTAAAAAAAGATGGACGTTTTAAAGTTTGTATTTTTGATGACTATATGACGCATGGAAATACTTTTAACGCTGTTAGAAATTTATTAGAAACATTGGGAGCAGATAAGATCGTTTTTGTTTCAATGGGATTATTTAAAAATCCCTTCCAGAAAAAAGATTATAAAATTACAGGTTCAGTTTATAACGATGATTACACTTATAAGCTAAAATCCACCACTGTATTAACTAATTTTGATATTGATAATGATGCTAAGCAAGAAGTTTCTGATTTATATGATATTTTCAACTCATAACTGATTAGGAAGTAACCAACATGGAAAGATATTTCATCGCCCTAAAAGAATTAGGTGCTAAAAATGAATTATTATTGAAAATAATAACTGAATATGAGCCTTACTTTATCAGTAATTTGTTTGAAGAAAACTCCGATATCTTCCTTTCAAATATAGAATGGCTACCCTACAAACCTCTCTTTGAAGATAGAGAAAAGGTCAATGCTGCTTTGGAAAAGGCTGACGAAATATTAAAGATTAATGCTGAACAGGAAATCCATACTGCATTGTATTTCACTATTAATTATCCTAAAAACTTAATGCATATAGATAATCCACCAGCCATTATCTACTATAAAGGAGCTAATCCTAATGAGGGATTTGATAAAGCCATTGCATCTATCGGAACACGAAAGCCAACACGCTTTGGATTTAATGCTATTAATTACTTAATCCCACAATGGGTAAATGAGGGATTTGCAATTATATCAGGCTTAGCCCTCGGCGTAGATCGCCTATCTCATATCGCCTGCTTAGCTGAAGATGGAAAGACTATAGCTGTCCTTGCTCATGGATTGGAGAAAGTATATCCTGCTTCAAATAAAAAATTAGCGGAACAAATTTTATTATGTGGAGGTACTCTGTTATCTGAATATCCTGTTGGAACAGAACCAACAAAATTTAGATTTGTACGCAGAAATCGCTTAATTGTTGGTCTTTCAAAAGTAACTGTAGCAATGGAATGTGAAGAATCAGGTGGTTCTATGAGATCTGTTAGATTTGCTCAAAAGCAGAACTGCCCTATTTTTTGCCCATCCCCAGGGAACAATCCTACTGAAGCGCAATCTGGATTGAAATACATCCTTGAAAATAAAATAGGTCAAGAAATTACAGGCGGCACTGATTATGAAAAAGTTATTCTTGCGGCTGGTTATGAAATCGAAAAACCTAGAATGGAAATTTCATATATCAAACAGCAATATCTAAGAGCATTGATAGCAGGTTCTCAAAACGAAAATATTATTAAAACTGTTTTTGAAAAAATAGGATTACAATATACTTCAGAATGTACCTGTATTATTGATTTGAATAATTATCTTTTAGATTACATTCAAAGTTCAAACTATTCCATTGATGCTGTTATTAAAACATTTATTGACACTATCATACCCACCGAAAAAGAGAGCTAACGCTCTCTTTTTCATAAATTCCATTTATATTCTCCATTTCTTGACACAACAATTTTCCCACGTTTAACAGCCTTGTTCAAATATATTCTAACATCTGGATGCAAATTAAATGCCCAATGATTCACACCATGCCCCACTCTAGTTGCTTGATATATTATCATTGCCTGCGTAAGTGGTGCCAGATAGCCACTTGTCATATCAACCTTTCCGCAAGAATCAAATTCGTTCGTATCACAATTAAAATAGTGTCTTATCAAAAATTCCTTTTCATCAGTAGATATTAATTTTTTGAGATAGGCTCGTGACACTCTCTTAGCCGCCCCATTTCCACTCCGAACGCTATTAAAAATCCATGTAACAATCCAAATCAAACAAAGTATACCGCAGAATAGCAATACTCCACCTATTTCAGTTCTATGCTTATTTCTCCAGTCAACAAGCCCTAATGATCCAAGAATCTTATCTGGAACGAATAATACCACGAGACATGCTATCAATAATGCAGTTATTACTTCTTTAACCTTCAGCTTATCAATAATATTCGCCAGTATCTCTAATGCCTTATCCATAATCAGTTACATTCCTTTTTATTTTATGCTCTACCGACACCCAGTCCTGATCTTATAATTTGCTCTTGCAATTTCCTTTTCAAATCCTCCGCATCAGTCCATACCACAAACTGAATCTGTTTTATGTCAAAGTGAACATTTACAAAATCATCCTGTCGGCAAGTATATATTACTGTTTTCCCTATACCTTTAGCATAGCCTGCTTCATAATATACGCCTGTATTCTGGTAAGTAAAATCGGCAACTAAGAATTTACAGTTACGAATTTCTTCCACAATTTTATCGCTTATATTTCCATTGTGAGCATCTAAAGCCACATAATAGGCTTCATTTCCCGTTGCTTCTATAGCTACCTTTGTTCCTTGTCGAATCTGATCCACACAATCATACTTATCTTTGTTCATAGGCATAGATACAAATACCATACCTGACGATGGTAATACTGGATTAATCTCTGGTATTTGCTCCTTGCCAGTAGCAACCTGATAAATCAACCCTAACTGTTCATCCGTTGCTTCTTTTATCATAAAATCATGAAGCGTTTTCAAATTATCCTCATGCACACAAGCATGTGAACCCCTAAACTCTTTTGAAGCCAACCCAAAGTAAGCCAATATTTCTTCAATAATTCCATATCTACCAAAAGTGAAATAGTTATCATCGCTTTCAACTTTTTTGCGAAACTCCACATATATTTGCTCTCTGTTCATAACTTCCCCTTAATTTATACAAACATCTGCTGTAATAAAGCCTTTTTAATATCATTCCAATCGTTAAGGATTTCTTTTTCAATTTCTATTTTTTTATTCAAAGCATTTATGCATTCAGCTATCTTTCTTTGTTCTTCTTCACATGGTATCTTGACCTCTATTCCAAGCAAATCCTCTGGGCTAACAGCCATTCTCTCATAAACTGTACCCTCTTGGTATCTCAAAGTATAATTAATAAAGTCTGCTCTTGTAACCATAATTTCCACAAATTCTGGAACATTCTTTTCTGTCACTTCAAAAGTAATATATATTGGTGAAAAAATGCCTTCGCCATATGTATTTCTACAAATAACACCAAACTTTAAATTTGCAGGATTATAGCAAATATCATTTATTTTTGTTATTTTATATTCCTTATCATCTGACATCACTAAGAAATCCCTGTTATATTGTGCCGTTTTAGGTACTACCCCTTCTTTGGTCAATGAAACGTGTTCATAAGAGCCGTCTTTAATAGCTTTTGTTTTTCGTTCACTCAATAATTCTGACAGTTTTACATCCTTCCATTGCGGATAGGTGTTTCCATTCTTTTGTTTAAACTTCACTTTCTGCTTAAACAATTTTTGTATTATTCCTTTTTTCTTCGCTTCCCAATCTTCTATAATTAAGCGTTGATTTTCAATTCTTTTGTCAATTCTTGACATCAAATCTGCTATTCTGTTTTGTTCCCCTACATCTGTTATATACAAAGGAGTATTCAAAACAGTTTTTTGATTAATTTTGGGCATGTTTCCAGACGTTCCACATGCATTTTTTTTATAATACTGCCTTATATTTGGCGTAATCAAATAGCAACTAAGAAATTTTGAATTTATACCGTTTTTAGCATGAATTTTCATCAATAAATCTGGATAAATATATTTATTATCTTCACCTTCATATATTGCAGATACTCCTACAAACTCAGCAGTATTAGACCTCTGTATTAATATATCTTCATTCTTTACCCAACACTGTGCATCTTTATTTATGTTACAATCTGTATACTTGCAATGTTCTCCTCTAAAAGTACCCGTTGTTACTGCAGAAATAGATAAAACAGGACAATCTGTTTTGTAATTTACAGGCTCAGGTGAAAATCCATTTTTAGGCTTATCTATAATAAGACTTGCTAGACTACATTTTTTCCATTCATTAATATATTGCGGAAACCTTAGTTTAGGTTGATTCATATTTGCCACCTCACTATAATCCAAGTTCATTAAAAAAACCTTCTATTTCTATATCTAACTTCTCTGCCGCTTTCATATGTTCTTTTAAATCACTTTTCACCTTTAATATATCAATAGGTTCTTCTTCCTCAAAAGTATCTACATAACGGGGAATATTGAGGTTATAGTCATTCTTTTCTATCTCATCCATATATGCTTTATGACAGTATTTATCTATTTCTTCCCTCTTGATATAAGCATTGACAATCTTATCAATATGCTTATCGGTGATATAGTTCATAGCTTTCCCAGGCACAAATTCTTTACTGGCATCAATAAAGAAAATATTATCAGAGTTTCCGTTACGTTCTTTTTTGAACACTAAACAGCACACTGGAATACCTGTTCCCTGAAAACAATTTGCAGGAAGTCCTATAACTGCATCTAAATAATTCAAATCCTTAATGATATATTTCCTTATTGTTTCTTCGGCTGCTCCACGAAATAGTACGCCATGCGGAAGAAGAACAGCTATTCTGCTATCTCCTTCGTCCATGTGGTGAATCATATGTTCCACAAAGGCAAAGTCTGCCTTAGAAGCTGGCGCAAGTTTTCCATATGGAGAATACCTTTCATCTTCCATAAACTTAGGATCGGCACTCCACTTCGTAGAATACGGCGGATTGGCTACCTGTACAGTAAATTTCTCATCTTCAAACTCTCTATCATTCTCTAGCGTATCAACATTTATAATATTAAAGTTCTGGTATGGAATATCATGCAAAATCATATTCATTCTGGCAAGATTGTATGTACTGCTGACCTTTTCCTGTCCGTAATACTTGCGAACCTTTGCAAATTGTCCTACTTGTAGCAAAAGCGATCCAGAACCACAGGCACAGTCAAAAGCTGATAGAACATCCGTAAGTCCTACTGTGGCAAGTCTGGCAACGAGTTTACTCATATTTGTAGGAGTATAGAACTCCCCACCCTTTTTACCTGCTGTTGAAGCAAAGTTACCGATAAGCGTAATATAAGCAGTTCCCAAAATATCAACATCAGTGCCGCCCATCTCAAAGCTAATGCTGTCTATCTGTTTTAATATCCTTCCGATTAGCTTTCCTCGCTGTTTTAATTCCCTGCCGAGCTTAGAAGATTTCAAGTCCATATCTTCAAACAATCCCTTAAAATCTTCCTCTGAATCTCTGCCAATGGTGGAATCTGTAATGGATGCAATAATTTCTTCCATATAGTCAATGGTGAATGTATCAGCGTTTACCATCTTAATTACGTTTGGAAATAGATACTTTGGCTCCATTACAAATCCAAGGCTCTCTAACATATCATCCGCTAGTTCTTCTCTAAGTTCTTCATCTTCCCACGCTTCTTCATAGGTTATATCATCATGTTCAAAGGCTTCTATAAGAAATGCTTCTGTCTTATCTGATAAGTGCTTGTAAAAGATAAGTCCAAGTATATAGTTCTTGAACTCATACGCTTCCATAGTTCCCCTTAATTCATTCGCCATCGCCCATAATTTTGCCGCCAGCTCACTGGCTAATTTCTTCTGTTCATTAATATCTGACATTTCAATCCTCCTGTCTAATTTCTTCGTCATATAAAATAAGTGCCGTATACTCTGGGAAATCCAGATTTTTTGTTACTAAAACATCTGTGTCATACTTCTCTCCGAGCTTGTCCAACTCAGTAATTGTATCTAAATCAATAAAATATCTGCTACACTTATTGCCATCACTATCTAATAATTCCTTTATGTATGCTTCTTCACAAGGTTTTTCTTTTTCTGTGAAAAGCAAATGAAGCTCTCCATCTTCGTTACATCTGTTTATGACGGATGACCTCGAAATAATACATTCCATTTTGTTTCTCCTGTTCTACTGGTATTTATCGCAATTCTGTGTGATAAAGTCTATAATCGCCTGCACCAATGCTCTGCGCTCCCTAAATGGTAATGCCATAGGAATTTGTTCTTTGATCATATCCTTTGTAAGAGTATGAGAAAACTCATATTCGGATATAATCTGCTTTATCTCATCGGCATCAATATCCTTTTCCTTAGCAAAGGCTTCTATTTCTTCATTTCTCTCCTTGTCCTCAAAATCGACATAGGCTTCTTCAACAGATGCATCATCAGGAAGTCCTACCAAAACATCACCGATAAAGCGTTTGATAAGCTCCACTTTCTTCTTAAGCTCTGGATTATCTGTTCTATCCAATTCATCATAAATATGCTGAATATCCTTTTCACGCTGCTTTTTGTCTTTCCTCTCCATATTTTTCAGAAGATTCATTATGTAAGTCACATTGATTTTGTCTGTCTGGATAATCTCAATACTAAAATCAATATCATCCAGAATAGATACCTTTTCGGCATCTCTATTATTCTTCAGATTATCATGTATTGTAAAATATCTGCTCTTGAAGTTCTCATACTCCTGCTGTGTCATAACCTGATCTAAGTCATCCCATGTAAAATCCACAAAGGTTTCAAGAACCAAAAGCATTTTAGAAAGCTCTCTAAAAGCAATAACAAACTTAGCCTGTTCTTCTTCCGATTGGATGTTATCAATATCTTCTGGACATGATACTACCTTGTAAAGCTCTGAAATTAATTGTTTAGACTTATCCAAGTAATAATCATAGTCTTTGAGTAATATCTCTGAAATATCACCGCCGCCAGAAAACAGGCGCAGGGCATCATCTGTCTTTCGCTTCAAATTCCTGTAGCAGACAATATTCCCAAACTGCTTCGTTTCTTTTTCCACTCTGTTAGTTCTGGAGAAGGCTTGCAAAAGCGTATGCCACTCTAAATTCTTATCTACATATAAAGTGTTCAGCGGTCTGGAGTCAAATCCTGTCAGGTACATGTTGACCACTATAAGAATATCAATTTCAGGAATTTTCTTTATCTGTAACCTTTTTGAAATATCCCTATTGTATGCGTCATATGTATCTGTCGAATAATTTGTATCAAACATTTTGTTATAATCATCCATGATGCTGTCCAGATAATCCTTGCTGTGCTTATCTGCCCCGTCAAGCTCATCATTTGCTCCATAGGAAAATACTGCAGCAATCTTGAAATTATGCTTTATCTTCTTAAATTCGTTGTAATATTTGATAAGCATAGGAATACCAGAAGTCGCAAAGATAGCAGTATACTTATTGCCCTTTATCCTTGTTTTCCCTGTGTGGTGACTTATAATGTGATTTGCCACTAAAGCCACTCTATCATCTGATTCTAAGACTTCTTTCCTGTCAATATCTTCTACCATTGTTTCATCAGTTTCGTCATATTGACCTTTATATGTGCTGATATACTCTACATTAAATCCCAATACATTTTTATCAAAAATAGCTTCTTTGATAAGATACTGGTGCAGGCAATCCCCAAAGACATCCGCTGTTGTTCTGCTGTCTTGAGACTTGTTCTCTTTGAATCGTGGTGTACCTGTAAAGCCGAAATACTGCCCTCTCGTAAAGAACTTCTTAATCTTTCCATGCATCTTCCCGAACTGGCTCCTGTGGCACTCGTCAAAGATAAAGATTACCTTTTCATCACTGTACTGCTCCATAATTTTCTGGTACTTAGGCTTTTTTATAGCATTGGTCATCTTCTGGATCGTGGTGATAATGAGCTTCTTATTTCTATCCTGTACCTGCTCCACCAGCTTGTCGGTACGTTCTGTCATATCCACGCAGTCAGCTTCATAGGAATTAAAATCATCAATGGTTTTTGTGTCCAAGTCGTTTCTATCTACAAGAAAGAATATCTTTTTTATTCTATCTTCCTGTGATAATAATTGGGCGCACTTCCATGAGGTCAAGGTTTTTCCTGAGCCTGTTGTATGGAAGATAAAGCCACCAGAATTAGTATCAAGTGCTTTCCTCACCAGTGCTTCTGTTGCATATATTTGATATGGGCGCATTACCATCAAGATCTGCTCCGTATCACTTATGACCATGTACTTATTAAGCATCCTTGATAGTCTGGACTGGTTGAAAAATACTGCTGAAAAATCATTAAGATTGTTTATTCTCTCATTGATTTCATTCGTCCAGTAAAATGTAAGTGACTTCAATATCTTTAATGAATCTGTATTTGCAAAATACCTCGTTTCCACAGCATTAGATATAACGAATATCTGTACAAAGTGGAATAACCCTTTATAGCTGTGAATCCTGTATCTGTCAATCTGGTTGATTGCTTCTTTTATATCAATACCAGCTCTTTTAAGCTCAATCTGTACAATCGGCAGTCCATTACAAAGAATCGTAACATCATATCTATTCTTGTATTTGCCGACAACGGTTACTTGGTTCGTAACCTGATAATGATTATTCTCTGGATATTTGCTCATAAATTCCAGATAGATTCTGCTCCCGTCATCCCTGTCCAGTACAATCTTATCTCTAAGAATTTTTGCACACTGGTAGACTGTCTTTCCTGTAAGTTCTACCATGACACGATTAAACTCAGTGTCCGACATATCCCTATTTTCAAGAGCCTCTTTATTAAAAATATTTAATTCCTTTCGGAAGTTTGCCACCAGTTCATCATAGTCTTTTATTTTTACAAACTCATAACCCAAAGTGCCGAGCTTCTTAATAAGCTGCTCTTCAAGCTGTGCTTCTGATTGATAACCCATTTATTCTATCTCTCCTATCTTATCTTCAAGTTTTTCCATATTTTTTATAATGATAACCGCCTTTTCCGTAAGCTCATACTTTCCTCTTTTCCCCTCAATCGGAAGCAACAAATTATCATCTCTTAATTGTTTAAACAGTTTATTTATTGTTATAGTGCTTACGCCGATCAAGGGTGCCATCTCTACCTGTGACAAAGGAACATACTTTGTTCCGTCAGGCAGCTCAATCTGACAGGAATACATATACTTTAAAACCTTATATGCATTACTTGTCATCTTATCAATTATTGAATCCATGTTCTATGCTCACCCTTTCATAATATTTTGAAATAACTAATATAAATAAATTTATATCTATTATATTTCATTCCTGTGTTTTAGACAATCCTTTTTTGAAAAATCTTCGATATTTCAGCCGTAACTCCCCTATTTGCCGATCCATTGACTTCAGGCATCCAAAAATTATACAATCTAATTGACACAAAAATAAATAATACCAATGCAGAGCATTGAGCGCAGCTTACGAGCTACCTCTCAATGCTCTTTTTTTGTGTCCAAATACAAACAAAGAAAGGAATTAATATATATGGTAAAGAACAAAAATTTGAATGATTCAAAAAAGAGGAAAAATGACGAGTTTTATACTTTGCTCCCAGATATAGAGGCGGAGCTTCAGCACTATAAGAAACGATTTAGGGGTAAAATTATTTATTGCAACTGTGACAATCCAGAGTTTTCTAATTTCTGGAAATACTTCAAGATACACTTTGAGGAATTTGGCATCAAGAAGCTCATAGCCACCTACTACGATTCTGGAAAGCCTACATATAAGTATGTACTAAGCTCTGGAAATGATAAACCAACGAAAACTCCCCTTACTGGTGACGGAGATTTCAGGAGTCCTGAATGTATAGAGATTTTGAAAGAAGCGGATGTTATTGTTACAAATCCACCATTCTCTCTTTTTAAAGAATACATCGCACAGCTTATCAAATACGACAAAAGGTTTATTATTATTGGAAGTCTTAATGCTGTCGGCTACAGGGATGTCTTTCCTCTCATAAAGAGCCGACAGATCTGGATCAGTTCCAATAACCAACACCAGCACTTTAGAATCCCTGATGATTATGATATAGGCGTAACTTGTGTTGATTCGGATGGTCATAAGTATGCTACTCTTGGGAATATTGCATGGTTTACTAATATTCCTACAGAAATAGAATTTTCCGACTTAGCTCTAACAGCTCTCTACTCCCCCGACAAATACCCTCATTACGATAATTACGATGCAATCAATGTCAATAAGCTCTCCGAGATTCCCTGTGATTATGATGGAGTCATGGGTGTGCCTATAACATTTATCGGCAAATATAACCCAGGGCAATTCAAAATCTTAGGGATAACCACTGGATCGGATGCATTTGAAGCTGTTCCAACTAAGAAATATATCAATCCTGTCCGTATGACAGGGACTTCTAAGGGCGGCAGTAGCACTAATACTTCTGCTGTGCTTTTGCTCTCCGAGCCGCCAGAGGACGGAGCCTATTATACCGCCGATAATGTGGAGGGATTCTTAAAAGTCTTATATAAACGAATTTTGATTCAAAAAAATAAACCATAGGTTTTTACGCCTATGGCTTATTTTTGTTAGTTTGTAAAGAAGTTTGCAATTCTTGATAACAGGCTTGCTTCTTCGCTATTTTCATCAGAAGTCCAATCGAAAAGATTTACCCTCTCTTCTTTATCTTCGTATGGTCTGTCTGGCTCTATTTTGTTGTTGACTTTGATTTGTAGCGTTTCATCATCTGAAGCGGCATCCGTAATGGTTAAAACATAATCGTTGCTGACCTTTTCAAAAGTAACCCCTTCTACAGAATTAAGGGCTTCCATAGATACAAAGTCAAAATACATATCATCTTTTTCTGTTATTATGTATGTGCCGATAGGAACTTCGCTTACAGTAGCTGTATTTTTATTATTTATTGGAACATAAATTATATCGTTTGTTTCTCTATTTTTCATAGATACTTGGAATTTATATAATGCATCCTTTTCAAGCTGCAGTTTTTCAAAGGCTTCATCTGTTCCCTCTATCACTTTTACAAAGCTAAGACCAACAGTATCTATTCCCTCATAAGTATTAATAATATCATATCCTTCGGCTGATGCTCCTGTATAATGCCATAATAATCTTTGACTATTTTTATAATTATGTTCTGTCTCTGGATAATTATTTCCTGATAATTCAGTCAATGTTCCACTTGGCAGACTTGTTACTTTTGTTCTTGTAATACTATTTTCGTCCACCATAGCATGGGTTATTGATTCTACTTTATATCCATAATAGACAACGCTACCATCACTATAGAAATAAATATAAAAATCCTTAGATGGTATATTTACAGTCTTTCCTGCAAGGGATGTGCTTCCATATTTTCCTATTTTATAAATATTGTTTTCTTTATCTTTATAATAAATTTCTATATAGTCAGTGCTTGATCCTTCAAATTTGAACTGGTTATCAAATTTAATAGCTAATCCGTTACTTGGAGTCGTATATTGGACACTGTATCTATCAACAGGCACTTCTTCTACAGAATAAATACACTCTGTTCCATCTATATTATAAATAGGCACTTTTTCAAATGAATATTTCCACTCTTTTTCTGCATTTGTTGTTGTGGTTCTATAAACTTCTCCATCTTTTAAAAGTTTTATAGTAATGCTTTCTGGACGATTAGATTCCTTATCATTTACCCATTTCTTAGTTCCTGATATATTTGTAAAAATATCATCTTTTAGGGTGTTCGTAACTTCATAGCAATCTTCTAATTCGTTATATTCTATAGATGCATTATAATTTGGAGATACTTCCTCTTCAATAGTATAAAATTTAGCATCATCTGAAAGTAAGTCTGTAAATGTTACAGAAAGATTATCGGGAGTTATTTGCTTCCTTTCTATTTCTACTCCTGATTTTTTCAGAATAATATCAATACTATCTGGGCGAAGTCCCCATTTATTATTTTCATCATCCCATATCTTGTTGACTGTTAAATCAAAATACTCACTAAGCGTTACCTTAACAATATTTGAATTGATACCCGTAATAAAATCAACTGGTCTATCGTAATCATCAAGTGCTTGCCATTGGGTACGACATCCATTATAAGCTAAGACTTTTCTATTTTCTTCTGGTGGAGCTTTCATTTTTACCAACACATAAGTTTGTGAATTTGCAGGCAATACTGCTTTTTGCGTCTCATCATCTTTATTTAGATATTCAAAAGCAAGTGATTTTACTTTGGTTTTATCTACAGAATCAGAATATTCTTTCCATGAATTATCTTCTGAAAGATTTCCTGCTTGCTTATCTTCGGAATAATATACTTTTACTTTGTAACCTTTCTTTTCAGCATAAGAAGTATCTACTCCCAAAAATTCACCGTTCCAGTGTTTTTTTCTTCCATAAGCAGGAACGATGTTTCCATCTTTATCCTGTGCATATTCTTCAATCGAATCATAAATTACGAGATTTGTAACATCATTTTTTCCAGTTCTTACTCTTAATTTATAAGTATATTCAGAATCAGGACTTGCTTTTACAGTTCCAGTCGAATAATTACTTTTATCTGTTTGCACATACTTTGTTACATCCTGATATGTAGAAATAACGGAAGTAATTACTACTTCTTGATTTACATATCTGATATATTCATCAACATCTCCGTTTTCATTAATGTCTAAGGTATCTTTCATGCTTGAAAGGCTATCAAATCCTAATATTTTCTTTTCTTTATCCAAATGATCAATATAAAGATTATTTCTATAAATATTTCCATATTCAAGAAAAGCGTCATAGCTAACAGAATAATCTATACGATAATACAGACATGGGCTTCCATATATTATTTTCAGTTCTGATAAATCTGCTTCGATTTTCACCATTGTTCTGCCTGTATTGTGCCAGTTTTTTATAATATCTATTTTTGTATTTTTTTCTCCACAAGCTTTCAGTTCTTCTTGCGTAATTTCAGTTCTATCTACTTTTGTTAATGTATATTTACTATAATCTGTAGGATTACTGTATCCATAATGAGTATAATCACTTTGATAATCATAGTGATCATAAACACTACATCCCATAGAATTTTTAATATCGTCTACTGTAGATTCTAATTCCATACCTTCTGGCAACAAATCATACATAACAAATCCATCATATGTGTCACTATCTTTGTATTGATAAAGCCAATCGGCGTGCAGATAACGGCAATCTATAGGTGCAGATAAATAGAAACTTCCTGTAAATTTCTCGTTTTCCGCATCTTGTGTTACACCTGTTTTTACCTTTTTTGCACCTTGTTTGATATAATGTGAGGGTACATCATAATATTTCCAATCATATTTCGCTGTTGCTCTTTGCATATATGTTCCATATGTTTCTTGGTCATAGTCGGCAATTTCTTGTGTTATTCCATCAGCATAAGAATCTCTTCCAGGCTCATTTTGTAAAGAAAGAGTACCATCCTCATTTTCAAAATAAACTTGTAAATAAGTAAAATTATGAAGTTCACCCGTTTCTGGAATTTCCCTTTTATTAAATTTTACAGATGGGCGAACTGATGATATATTAAAACTTTCATTAACATTCTTGAATATGAAATAAAATCCTACGACTTTATCTTTTAAATCACCCTTCATAAATGGAGCATCGCTACTACCCCACCCATACTTTCTTGCCAAATTATATGCCGTATCTTCTGCAAATAATTTATATTCAGTTTCTCCTTTGCATCTTATCCAAAGCTCCGCTTGAATATCATTTCCAATCCCAACATTATTTCCGTTCATAATAGGATCAGAATATAAAAAGAAAATATCTTGGAATGAATAATCTTCATCCGAAAGTTTTGTTGTATTTCCGTCTAAATCTGTTGCATATAACAAATCTTCTCCCCATTTAATAGTCATGGGATGCCCTGTATATCTTGCAACTGCTGAAATATTAAAATTTACTGTACTCCCACCATTTCTTATATACTGATAATACAGTGAATCGTACATCTTGCTTTTAGTAATCCCATAAAGTTCACCTGTGTAATAAAAATCAAAATTATTTAGATTAATATTTATAGATGCCTGATTTAAATATTCCACATTTTTCTCTGTGCTATATCGTCCATAATAATACGCAGTATTTGTGAAATTCATGTTATTATTTTCTATATTATAAATCTCTTTAGGATAACCTACATACACAGTCGATCCTACACTATATGGAAGTGCATAAAGCAAGTTTTCCTCATTTGAACTAAGTTCTTCTCCTGTTGGAAGAGTAACTGTTGTGTTAGATGGCTCCAATACTTTTCCTGATGGTAAAATAACCTTACATTCTTTTGGAAAAGCATCATATACAATGGTTGTTTCTACTCTCATAGAAATATTGGGATAGTTTGATCTATAAAACCCATTTCTACCGAATCCATATTTGACCCATGTATAATTTTCTGGAGTTTCACCCAATCTATCATAAGAAGTTATTTTGCTTGCACTTTTGGTAAAAGCAATGCGCGGTTTTACCCAAGGATGGATATATGTTCTTGTGTAATAAAAATGAATCTCATCACTAAGAAGATTTTTTGTTGTTTGCTTTTCCTCACTCTTATCTGGATAGCTTAATGTTACTTGTAAATCTCTATCTAAAGTATGTGTACATTCATCCTTATATAGTTCTAATGTGCCATCATCCCAACCATCAAAATACATATTATTATATGTTTCTGCTGTAGGAGTTATTGTATATACTATTTGAATACTGCCTTCAAAGTTAGCTTTTTCTTCTATAGTTCTTGCATTGGTGAATTTGTAAGATTGTTGTCTATCAGTTGGCGCAGAAGCTGTCGCAAAATTCCAATCATAATTTGAGTGAGTTGAATCATTTGCTCCCACGATAACGCTCGTACTCCATTGAGTTCCTGATCTTCCTGCTGTTCCATATATCAAATTAGGAATCTCCATTGTAAGTTCTTCTGGATTATAAGTTGTTACAGCATTGGTATTCTTATAATTTATTTGTACTGTAATAACTCTTGATTCTTTTGCTCCATATCCCCCATCCGATGCATCCCAATCAATAGAAGTAAGCGGCGTTTTTCCATTATCTACTGTTGAATCATAAAATACAAGTCCAAGCTCCCAGTTATCGGTGGATGTTTCTTCATCATCTTCTGTATTATCACTTTGTAGTGATATTTCATTATTTAGTTTTTCTTTAGAAGAATCTACATCATTAGAGGATATGTCTGATATAGATGTATCTTCTGTTGCATTTGAATCTGTTGCCACCTCTGTAGAAGTGGCATTAGATTCTTCCTTACTTGCTATGTTTTCTGTGTTTAATTCATCCAGCGTTTGCTGCTCTGTGTTCGATTCTCCTGCTGACAAAGCATTAACAGGCACAGATGTAAATAAGACACAGGCTGCTAAAATTGCTGAAAATGCTTGATTAAATTTCTTTATCAATTCAATTCTCCTTTCAATCTATTTCTTGATATTGACTTTTATATATGAGGATTTTATATAAGAGGATAATAGAGACAATACCAAATAATTTATAGACTGCAAGAGAGGTTTTATTTGTATATGTAATATACAAATAAAAGAGGATATCCTCTTTTGCTTTCGATTTTGGCAACAAAAAAAGCATAGATCTGTTCCTTTAATAGAATTAAAAAAAACAAAATCCATACCTTTTCTCTGCTTAAATTAAGTTTATAACACAATCTGTTTTTAGTCAATACATTTTTTTAATTTCGTTTATACGTTTCGTTCATAAAATATTTTATTGGATTCGCTTCACCTCTTCGATATAAGTTTGCAATAGATTTTTCTATATATTTATCTCTGATATTTTCTTCTGCAATTTCTCCAACAAATTCAAATCTATCTGCTGGCGTTTCAGCATCTGGAAGTGTTGGTCTTGGTATCGTACCTGCTGGGAGCCATTCTTTTATTTTGTATACTTCTTTTATAATGCCTTTATAGATACTAAAAGCATACTGAGCCTTTTCTGCTCTCTTAACATCTACTTTCCAACACCCTCTTGTTACTTCGTACAACTCAAGCTCTGTCATATTTTCTCTATATGCCTGATTGATTTTTATAGCAATAACATTTTCAATTATATCTTCACGAGCTAAAATATTATCTTCCATGATGAATCCCTCCTGACTAAGCATCTGAAATATTCACTATAATAACACAGTTCTACTGCTCTTACAATGTTTCCGCTGTAAGCAGGAAACAAAAATAAAAGAGAATATTTTTTGATTTTGCTTCCATTGGGAAGATATATATTTTTAGCTTGCTAAAAATATATGCTGACCTTTGGAAGCAATAAAGGGCGTAGACTTGTTGTTGGTTATTTTCTAAGGTTTGGGCTGGTAAGCTCAAACTTTAGCAAAATAAACAACAACTAACACATGTGGGAGCGTAAATTCATAGCCAACACGCTTTCGGCTGCACAAAAAGAGTCTTTTATACATGTGCCATATCTGGCACCCTATTATGGGCGTTACCGCCCTTTTGAAGATTTTTCTTGATATTTACTATATTCCGCTATATAATTGAGCTAATTTTTCAGAAAGGATGGTCTGCCATGCAATTTTTGAATCGTGACTTTTATGCTCCTAATAATGTACTCAATTATATCAATGTTTCAATGCAAGCTGTTATAAATCAAATGCCTGCAATCTTAGGGACAAAAGAATATTTGCTCTATTTCTATATTAAAGAAGATTTTAATGCAAACCTTTATGCTTTAATCAATACAGATATTGACTTAGAATGTCTGGGCTTCTCTGTTCTCCAGCGGAATACTCGTCATGCTATTGAGGCTTATCTTGATTTGGTAAATTTAAGTCATGATCAAGATTATCTATCTGTCTTGGAGCATTGTGATGATAGGACTAAACGCTATAACCCAAAGTATCATTCAATCCTTCAAGGAAAATGCACTATTTATAAAAAGTATACTATTGCCACAGAAATGCATGATGAAAATATACCGCATGAATTAGTGGATATTTCATCACAGACAAATAACCATACACACCCCAATGCTTTTATAGAACTTCTGACAATTAATGACTATAATAAAAAATGCGAAATTCTAAGGAACTTATTAAATGCCTGTTTCTACACATTAACCAGTGCATATGCAATACTTTTACAGAAATTCAATAATAATATGCTTCCAACATTAGGTTGCTGCAATATTCCATTTAAAAACTGTAAACAATGTCTTATGAACGAGCAAGCAAGATTTCAAAACCTCATCAATAATTCATTGACTACATACAATATTCCTTTCCAAAATCCATACTATCAATAATCCCCAGCCAGCAGAGCAATTTGCTGGCTATCTTTATTTCGTATATACATATACGTATTTTGGTTATTTTGCATAAATTATTATACTTATTATATAATCTATTTATACACTATTGACAAAAACAAAATATTTTTATAAAATTAAATCATAAGTTAATTGATGCTTTTTTATTACAAAAGCTCTAAGTAAGATAATATATCCCTAACCAGCATGTAATGGTCATGACGGATGCAAGAGGGATGACGAAGCGTGAGAGGCTCGTCAACAAAAAGTGATAGGTATTCTTTTTCAAGAATCTAAAGTTATTGTCTATATCCTTGACTAGCTCGTAATAGCCGAGACGGATGCAAGAAGGATTTTCAGTTTAGGCAGGATTACAGATCTAAGAGCTTAATCATTTTCCCTGATTTTCTCAACTAAATATCTGCAAATGGCAAACGCTATTTGAAAACATCCTCTACAATTTTTAATGAGGTCTTTTTGTCTTGTGCAAAAGATTCTCTTTATATAGATAAAGAAGTCATGTGCTTCTGAATGATATGTTCCATGTTTCTTTGGTGAAATGTGTGCATATAAAGTAACTCGTAAATTTTATTTTTTCACAAGCCTGTCTATTCCCATGGTAATAGGCAAAAAAGGCTCACCCTGACCATGCTTTAGATTTTAACGAATCTAGGGAAATAAAAACAGGAGGTAAAGAGGTTATGAGTAAACAGTATACTCAGCGGTCGCTTGAAGAGCGGCAACAACAAATGAAAGAGATTTTAGAAAATCTCGAAAACGGCGTGAAAGAGGTATTCACCAGTGAGAACTATATAAGGTATTTGGAGACTTTTAGTAAGTTTCATAACTACAGCTTCAATAATACCATCCTTATCCTGATGCAATGCCCCAAAGCCAGCTTTGTAGCATCCTATAAGGACTGGACGGAGAAGTTCAACAGAATCGTAAAGAAAGGTTCTAAGGGCATCCAGATACTTGTACCTACTCCCAAAAAGTATTGGGAAGAGGAAGAATGTACCAGACCTGACGGAAGCAAATACAAAAGGAAGATCGAAAAGCGTAAGCTCTACTTTAAAATTGGACACGTTTTCGATCTGAGCCAAACAACTGGTGATGAACTGCCGAGGCTTACACAGAATTTGGAATTTGATACACCAGAACTGAATAAGCTGCTTAATTCTTTACTCGCAACATCAGAGGTTCCGATCCGTTACGATTACGACCTCAAAACAGACACAGATCCAAATGGCTATTATAGTCTTGTTAAAAAAGAGATATGTTTAAAGCCTGTTCTTTCGGCTTTACATAAGCTAAAAACCATTATCCACGAATATAGCCATTACTATCAGGAAACACTTTTCAAAGAACACACAAAAGACTTTGATCGTGACACAAAAGAAGTAGTTGCTGAAAGCTGTGCTTACTGCGTTATTGAAATGCTGGCGAATGAAACAAGTATGGAAAAATTATCCTCAGAAGAATATTCCTTCGGGTATATAGCGAGCTGGGGAAGTAAGGATTTAAAAGAATTAAGATCAACTCTGGAAATGATTTCTAAACTCTCTAACCTGATATTCGATTGGGTTTCTAAGCAATTTGTTGTTTCATAAAAACTTTTACTCATAAGCGCTTATCTCCAAGATTGGAGGTGCCAAATGGGTAAAAAATCAAATATTACACACCAATGTTTAAAAGAACTGAATAAGCAGAAAAAGTTTGGCGAATCCAAATTTGAAGCAAAACAGGCTGCAAGAAAAGCTGGCAGAAATTCTGCAACTGTAAGAGGCATCTACAGCACTGTTACATTTAATTCTTATGTAAGAGTCTGTAAACAATTCATAGCTGAAACGATTGCAAGCCACAAGGAAGTCAAAACCTTTAAGGACTGCAAAAAGTATGTGCCTGAATTTCTTCAAGACAAAGAAGATAAAGGACTTTCAGCTTGGACTCTTGCTCAATATGGTTCTGCTCTTGCTTCTGCCTATAACTGCAGGAAGAATGACTTTGGCTATGATTATCCTGTCCGTCACAGAGCAAATATTAAGCGTTGTAGGGGCGTTAATTCTTCCGATTACCGTTCCCCAGAGGAACGCTGGGATACCGCTAAAATGGTTCTTAAAGCCACAGGATGCCGCAGAACGGAAGCTCTTAGGCTTCGCATGGAAGATTTCAGAGAAGCTCCTGACGGCAATTTAGAGGTCTTTAAGCGTGGCAAGGGCGGCATTGAGCGTTGGTGTTTAGTAAATCCAAAATACGTTGAGGAACTAAGAGAATATTTAAAAACTGCTGAAACACATCCTGTAAACGGAGAAAACAGGCTGTTTTTAAAAGCGCAGTTGCCGAGTGGCTCAATTCACGATATGAGAGCTGATTATGCTAGGGACTTGTATCAGTATTTTGAGGATCGTGGCGATGTTGCTACTGGCAAAATATATCACTGTAAAGGGGATATGCTTGGGAGATCTTTTGATAAAGGCATACTTTCCGCAGTGAGCTATAACTTACAGCACTCCAGGGATAACGTGGTAGTAAATCACTATCTTTGGAAGTAGGTAAAGAAAAGAATTAATAAAAAGTATAGATTAAGGAGAATAAAAAAATGATTCAAGTAGATAAAAAAACGCTCAGCCAGCTCCAAATCGCAATGAAGCTTGACGAGTACAAGTACGAAAAAAGTAACCAACAATATTTTGAGAGTATGCCCACCATTGGCTTATTCGATTCTCAGATTATATTCATCAATAATTACATTGAAATATTAGAGAAAAAGAATGACGAAAAAGCCAAAGAGTTTGCAGAAATGTATGCAGACATCAAAAGGGAAAATGACCGCTATCAGGAACTTCTTAAAGGCGGATCCAAAAGCTCTCTTATTAAAAAGTATGCCCGTATGACTGGATACCTTATCCGTCAGATGGATAAATACAATACCCAATATTAATTTATGGAGGACAAAGATATGTATGAAAAAATGAAGAAAGAATTATTAGAAGCATTAAAAGACATGCTTGCAGACAGCTTTAAAGTTAAGACTTATACAGTCTTTAAAAACGGCAAAGAGGCAGAAGCATTCCTTATCACAGAAGAAGATTCAGCAGTCAGCCCTACATTCTATTATAAGAACTATCTGGATGATTATATGAAAGGTGTTTCTGTAGAGGATTTGGCAAAAGAAATTGTCGCAGCTTACTTTTTTGCATCACAACAGTATAGCTTTAATGCCACTGATTTCAGAGACTTTAATGCTCAAAAAAACAGGATTGTTTACAAAGTTGTAAATGCAAAAGAATATGCCGATCAGCTTCCAAATATTCCCCATGTTGAGTTCTTTGATTTGGCGATTATCTTCTATTGCATCATTAACATAAGCAAAGAAGAAAGTATAAGCTATGTTATTACAAATAGCTTGCTGGAAATATGGGGAATTTCAAAGGAAGAACTTTATGAGATTGCCCATCAGAATTTCCCAAAGGTACTGCCTTTACAGATTTCCCCGATAACGGAAACAATTTATGAAGGCTTTAAGGACAGAGGGCTTATGGAAGAAACTATTGAAACCCTTCCAGATGACTTTATATATGTAGTGACAAATAAATATCAAAAATTTGGTTTTGCAAATATCTTCTATCCCAGGCTGCTTGAAACCTTTGCAAAAAGATTTGGTTCTTTCTACATCATCCCCTCATCTACAGAAGAAGCATTGCTTTTTCCAACTTCAACAAATATGGGAGTGGATGAAATCAAATATATGGTAAGGACGATTAATGGAGACAAAAATATTATCCAGCCAGATATATTCCTTAGTAACAGCATTTACCATTATGACGCTGAAACTGGAAAGATTGACGCATATCTTTAAGCCAAATGATTTAACAAAAAACTGAATATAGAAAAAATACCCTAACAGAGAAAAGGAGAAAAAACTATGATTAAAACAACATTGAATTGGACAATTAAGAACTTGAAATCAATGCACGACAGTAAGGAAACATTGAATTTTGATCACCCTATCCAGAGGCAGTCGGCACAGTGGACTAACCTTCAGCAGAGCTTACTTGTACATAGTATTTTGGCAAATTATCCTGTTCCTGCGGTTTATGTTGAAAAGACAGATTCTGCCGAAACAGACGATAAAGGAAAAGCAATCTATAAGTATTCTGTACTTGACGGTAAGCAGAGAATGACAACTGTTTTCTCATTCATCAACGGCGAGTATGCCTTAAATGAAGAAACGCCTGCCGCTGAAATCGAAGGCGAAACCTATACACTTGCTGGCAGAACCTTTGAGGAACTGGACGAGGATGTTAGGCAGGAATTATTACGCTTTAAGTTTTCCATCTTTGCGTTTGAGGATGCAACGGATGACGAGATCGAAGAAATTTTCTTCCGTCTGAATAATTCGACACCACTTAGCAAACCGCAGAAGGCAAGACCTCTTATGGGTACTGAAAATGCAAAGTTTATCAATTCCATTCTGACTGGCAGCTTTTTCACAGAAAAATGTAATTTCAGTAAGCTCCAGCTCAGGAAGTCCGATGACATGTGTACCCTTTTACAGAGTATGATGCTTTTGGATCATAAGTACAATAATTACGAATACGCTTCCATTTCCGCTGATGAGGTCATGAAGTATAGCGCTGCTATCAAAGGCAATTATTCCGAAGAACAGAAAGACCTGCTTCTTGAGATCATTGACTATCTGGATGAGGCTTTTGATGAAAAAGAAAAGCTCCTGAAAAAAATCAATGTTCCGATGGTAGTGATTATGGCAGATATTGCTATAAAGGAAGAGATTGAACCTGACGAATTTCATGATTGGTTCTTATACTTCTTTGTAAGCAATAAGGAATACAGCCAGTATTGCTCTAGCGGCTCTATCAAAAAGGAAAAGGTTTTGGGAAGGCTTACCACTATGGAGGCACACTTCACTAAGCACTTCAAACTGGATACTCCTGCCGAGGCAGAAGAAAATTCTGAAAGTGACGAAGAAATACCTGAGACAGATTCCACTGACACCTCCAATTTGGAAGAAAGTGAAATCTCTACAGAAGAAACCGCCAAATCTGAGGATAATAAAATCTCTACCGAAGAAATTTCTGAATCTGAGGAAAGCGAAACCTCTACCGAAGAAAACGAATCGGAAGAGGAGGTTTCACAGGAAGAAACGGATTCTTTTATGAATCCTCCTGCAGACGCTGAATCAGAAGAAGCTCCTACTAATGAGGACTGCTATCTGGTAGAACAGGGCGCATAAAGCTGTACTAAAAATCCAACAAGTTGTTTAGGGGTATTATCACTTTGATAATGCCCCTTTTATTCTAAAAAAGGAGATAACTACTATGAAGCATAAAGTTTTTAAGGCATCACAAAACGCATATATAGAGGTGCTTGAAACAGAAACTGAAGAAGAAGCCAGAGAGTTTTGCGAATCTCATAATTGGGAATTAAAAGACGAAAATGAATTTGTCTGGGATCTGTATTATGAAAAAGCATAACTCTTAGCTAATGATTTCAAGAAAGGTAAGAGATACGTAACTAATATGGATATAAGATTATCAGGAACACAAAAAGAAATAGATAAACTAATTGCAGATTTTGAAAATTACTATGACGTTGTAAGCGTAAGCGCTCCTTACGCCAACACACGAAAACAGGTAAAGTCAAAAGAAGTCAGAGTATATGTAAAAATGAATATGACCTACATTGACGAAAACGGAAGTCTGCAAAAGATTTAAGAAAGGAAGAGGAAAAATGATGGATTTAAAAAATACAGAAGTAAAAGAAATAGCAAAATACTTTTCATATGAGGTAAATAACTTTTTATTCAAACCTGAAAAGATTGCAACGGAGCAAATTGATTCTCCTGATATGAAGGACTTAGATATTTGCTGGATCAAGGTTCTGGCAGATAGAAACTATAGGACTGACCTTAGAAATGAGCAGGCGGCTACTGTCGGAAGATTACTCGCTACTATTCCATTTATCAGAAAGAAAATGGAATCCGTAGATAACGGCAAAATGGCAGAGGTTGCAAAGATAATGTCCTATGACCACAGGACGCTACAGCAGACCTTTTCCAAGCTCATCTTCTATCACTTGCAGCTTATCTGTAATGAAAAAGAATCTGCTGATTTGACAGAGGTACTTGGCGATAGGTTTTATATGCTGCCGCTTATCTGAAATTTATGGAAGGAGAACGTATGAGACTTAACCGCTATAATGTAAAAATCAACAGGAAAAGCAATCGCACTGAACTTATAAAAGAAAAGGCTGTAAACTATTCTGCCTGTAAGAAGCTGCGAAGTCCAGAGCATATTGTTGAAGCCATGAATAGCCTGTTAGACTTGCAGAATATGGCAGAAGAATATGTATATCTTCTTACCCTAAATACAAAAGGCGATATAACAGGGGTATTTGAAATAGCACATGGCACAGTATCAAATTGTTTAGTTTCTCCACGAGAAATCTTTAACAGAGCTTTGATGATTGGAGCCACTACAATAATCCTTGTACATAACCATCCGTCAGGCTACCCTGAACCCTCCCATGACGATATACTTCTTACCGAGAGGGTAAAGAAAGCAGGAGAACTAATAGGAATAGAATTATTAGATCATATCATTATCGGTGATAAATGCTTTATCAGTTTCCGTAGGGAAGAAATCTTAGCAAATTTATAGGGGGATAAAATATGTGTAGTTTATATGATTTAGTAGAGCTTTTAGAAGATAATGAAAAGTGTGTCATTTTAAAAGTGAAGGACAACTCCCAAATGCGGCTTATCTGCTTGGGGTGCTTTAGCGGAAACGAAACAATGTTCCGATTAACAAAGGGCAAAAACCATACCTGTACTGTTTTTCATGATAATGGGAAATCCTTTTCATGGGAATTTGGTGCTTCAGGACACACTTTAGTAACTGATTCTGTATGGAAATGCGCAGAACTAATATGTGAATGTATTGCTAATGATTTTGGTATCCAAATCGAATAACACAGCCATAATACAAATAAGGAGAAAACTATGCAGACTGAATTATTAGAAGTTTTGGAACAGGTAAAAAGATATTTCAAAAAACATCTTCCCAAATACACTGTTTTGAAAGTAAGAAGAAAATCCTACCATCCAGACGATTCCTATCTTTATATGGTATCGGCAAAAAAGGATGATGGTACATATGCAGTTTGGACTGGTTGGAACGAAACTACAAAGAGCCTTAACTACGGGCATTATGACTTGACCAGCGAAGAGGATTGCGAAAAAGTAATGAATGAATTTTACTATAGCAAAGATTCAAACTGATGTATACAAAATGGGATAGAGCTTAGTTCTCTATCTCTATCCCCTTTTTTAAAGCAAATATCTCATTCTTAATTCCAAGTAATTCTACATTCAATTTGTGATTTTCTTCTATCAGCCTTTCTACATTAGATTCCAGAGCTTGAATAGGCGGAATACTCAGCAGTACACGAAAATCATCTTTTTCCTTTTCCTGTACCTTTTCTGGCATATTTTTAGAAAAAGAAAAATGTCTCTCTTGGTAGTTCTTATAATATTCAACCAAAGCTCTAATCTCTGGATCGCTGTAGATGGTTTGTCTGGTCACTCCACTCCAATTTGCAACACGAAGCACGCTTATAGGTCTGCCTACTTTAAATAGCTCATAAATCGCTCGCCTAGCTTTATAAGCCAGACTGTTTCTATTCGCTTTGCTAATATTTACCAATTTAGCTGTCTGTAATCTTTTTAATTCCATGTAAAATACCCTCTTTGCAATTTGATGTAAAAATCCTAGATTTAGTATCTTAATGGAATCAATCATACCATAAAAGCATTTTGGCAACAACCAAAATCTTAAAAAAGAGGGCATAAAGATTTTTGATTCCGACAACTAAGCAAAAAACAAATTATCTGATACGCTTTTTATAAAGATTAGCGCTATTTTTATTTACCCTTATGAAAGGAGGACATCGCATGTATGTAAAAGAAATCAAAAACAAAAGTAACAAGCCAATGTATCTTCTTTATGATGAGTCTGGCAAGATTGTTACTCGTGTATATAAATTTATCTTGCATTTAGCAAGAATAGGGAATAGCAAACACACCTTGAGATCATACGCATTCAGGTTAAAACTCTTATATGAATGGCTGGAGGTAATGAATCTTGACTGTTTAGACATCGTACAGGGGCGTGACGCTACCCATAAAGCTCCTTTGGAATATTTATCAGATTTTATTATGTGGCTTAAATACCCCACATATAACCCCAAAGTTGTAAACTTCGATAGAATACCATTAGAAGCTGTTAGAACCAATAATACAATCAATGACATCATGTCATCTGTATATGCCTTTTACGATTACTTAGCTTATGTGGAAAGTATTCCGCAAATAGAAGCCTATAAGGAACTACGTATTAATGACCATAGCAATTCATTTTTATCTGAGATGGTTGTAAATAAAGAAAAGTCAAAAGCCGCTAGGCTGAAACAAAAGCCAGAAAAGCGAAATATCGACTACATAACACGAGATGAATTTTGGAAGATATACAATGCTTGTACCTGCCGCCGAGACAAAATCATTTGTGGGCTAATGTTTGATGCCGCTTTAAGAGTCTCAGAAGTTGTCGGCTTGCACATAGCCGATTTGAAACACCTTAACGAAGGGCGCATTGATGTTGTATTTAGAGAAGATCCAAACAATCCAGATGCGGCTGTAAAGTATCGCTCTGAAGGATACGTTTTTATTCCACCATACTTAGTTTCTGAAATAGTGGCGTACTTAAACGAGATTTCAAATATAGATACCAATTATTTTCTTTTCAATTTATGGGGTGACACAAAGTATCATCCTATGAGAACAGATACAATAAGAAAGAAGCTAAAAAAAATAGGAAAGAAAGTTGGCATCCCAGACTTACATCCACATCAGTTTAGACATGGTTGTGCTGTAGAACTTTGTAATATTGTTATAACTTCCGCAACAGATCCCAATAGTCCTTTCTATGGTATGCAGATGGTTGACATACAGGATAAATTACGACACAAAAATGCACAATCCACAGAAATTTATGCCAAAAGTGAGTTCCTTTATAAATGGGAAGCGGCTGAAAAGCATTATAAACAAATCGGCATTGATTATGGAGACGAAGAAAGTTTTCTAAATGCTGTTGCAGATAGTATTTTGATAAACAGGAGGAACAAGAAATGATAAATTTTGTAGAAGCACAAATAGATAATTTTTTTAAAAATGATGTTTTAGATTTTAGGCATTTTCCCGAAAAGGAAATTGCTGACTACTTTTCATCAAAATACAATCATATTATGGATGTTTCAAAAATCAGCTCTCTTAAGCTGAAAAATGAACTGAAGGACTTTATAAAATTAATCTTCACAGGCAAGGCAAGCATGACCTACACATCCAGATATATATGTGAACTTCTTTATTTTTTGGACTACGTGAAAGATTTGAATTTGACTTCAATTTTTGATTTTTCCTGTGATGAAATGAGAGAAAACTATCTAATTTACAGGCATATCAAAGATGAAAGTACCGCCAAGCGACTTGTAAATGCACTCTACTTTCACCTTACAGAATTGTATGATACACGTACAGGCTTTGATAGAGATATATGGGTTTTAAAAAACTTCAAAATTGAAGAAATCAGACTAAACCCTACTTCTAAAATTGATAATATCTCCTTTATTTTTATTGAGAGTTTAGAAAACAGGGAACTTTTGAAAAAATATATAAAATACCTTGTTTCCTGTACAGAATACAGCCTGTCAACAATAATAAATATTCTCAGTATTTGCGGAAGTTTTTCAAACCACGTTGAAACTTCCATACTGGAAGTAACTGAAGAAGATTGCAAGAAATACTTTGATAAAGTCAATAAGATAACAAAACGCTCTGATGTATATAACAAGCATGTAGCGGCAGTATCAAATTTTATGAATTATTTAATTATACAAAATATTTATCAGAAACGTAATCCTGTTACTAACGCACATAGCCATATAAAACAATATGAATATAAACAAACAGCTATTCCAGATTTTGTTATCATCCAGATTTTTAATAAATTGCATTTGCTCCCGCCTATGCTTAGAACAATGTATGTATTGAACTTCTGTACTGGTATGAGAATTTCTGACATATGCCAACTTAAAAGCAACTGTCTCATTACCGATAAAGGACATTTTTTCATTAAACATTATGTGCAAAAAATGAAGAAATATCAAATAAACATCATACCTGAATCAGTTTATAAAATGGTACAGGAACAGATTAAAGCCGTCAAAGAAACAGTTGCAGATAAGAAAGGGGCATTTTATATCTTTCCTGCCCCTAAAAAAATTGGCGCACCATGTTCTACAAACTATTATACAAAACAAATGAAAAAGCACATGGAAGAATGGGAAATAAAAAATGAAGATGGGTCGCCTTATGATTTTAAATCGCATGCATACAGGCACACAATAGCAACAGACCTACTAAATCACTATGATGTAGATTTATCAATCATACAACTTGGTGTATTAGGACATACAGAAATTAATATGAGTCTATGCTATGCCGAACGTCGTGATGAAAGAAAATCAAAATATCAGAAAGTTTACACAGGAATTGATGGTATTTCTCTAATTTTAGAAACAGAAGAAAGAGACGATGACCAGATACTTTCAAATGGTATATGCACAAGCCCTCTAAAAATAGGAGCCTGCCCACATTATGAAGCCTGTTTAAACTGTGAATTTTTTCTCACTAATATTGATTACTTGGAACTACACAAACAACAATTAGCTGATATAGAAAAGAAAATACCTCTTTATGAGAGCAATGGTTGGAATATTAATTTAGAAACCGCAAGAAAACAACGTGACAGTTTAAGAAAAATCATTCACTCCTTAGAGGAAATTCAGCAGGAAGGAGGTATTATTGCCAGCACTACAACTTAATATACAACAGTTACCACAAATTCCAGACTTCAAACTTCCAGAACCATATTGCCATGATATTTGGCAGGTTACAACATGGGATTATTATAAGTCTGCACCAGATACTCAACAGGATTACTGGAATAGATGTGGACATACTGAAAACCCTGTGATTGATTTTACAACTTGTCTTAATCCAAGCATAAAAGAAGAAATTAAATACTTCCTATACACTTGTGTTGAGATAAATAAAATTGCGTTAATAAATTTTTCTACATATGAATCAAGGCTAAGACACCTAATTGCTTTAGTAAATGAATCCTATTTGGATATATCTTCAGTAAATGAGATAGAGGAAACAGCTTTTATCAACTATCTCCTAGAAAACAACATTATTAGAAATGTGTATGAAAAATCTGGGACACGTATCAACAAAGATATGGAAAAAGTTGATACCTTAAAAAAGAATCGTACTATTTTGCTGTTGGGACATTTAAAAAAGGTTGTCACTGAATACTATGAGCAAGCTACTCCAGAATTTGAAAAGGATTTTTGGAATTACAGGAACATCCCTTTTCTGGACAAAGAGAAACTTAGCAATCAAAGAAACTTAGACTTTACTGACATCAAACAGAACTATATGAGAGGTCAGCTTAAAATATTTTGTTATAATCAGCTTCTCAACAAAACAGCTTCTGCTGTCAACAACACTTTAGGCTTTATTAAAAAGTTTACTTGTTGGCTAGAAAAAGAGCATCCTAAAGCCATCTATTTTGAAGAAATCAATCGTAACATCTTAGAAGATTTCTTTTGCTGGCTAAGGACTGAATCAGGATTTTCAACATCTTATATAAGCCACTGTATACTAAACCTTAAAAATTTCTTTGAGATTGGCGTATTATTAGAATTTGACCACTTCCCAAAGATTGGTCTTATTGTATCCAGTGATTACAGAACGAAAAAGCCTATTGATCCAGAATTTTATAGTGATGCAGAAATGAAAAACATATTTGATGCTTTACAAAAAATGCCAAACGTATATGCCAAATTAGTTCTCTGTTTTATAGTTTTGGCATTAAGAGCAGAGGATTTGTTGACCTTAACTCCTAACGACATCGAAATGAAGGGAAACATTCCTACATTAAGAATTTATCAAGGAAAAACAAGGAATCCTCTAAATTTATGTATTCCTCAAGGCATCTATGATTTATTGCAAGATCAGATAGCCATTAGTCAAGAGAACTATGGAAAAGATACTAAGTATATTTTCGCTCGTTCAAAAAACAAGCATATTACATATTCAGCAGTAGTAGTTGCTATCAACAAATGCTTTTATGAATTGGGAGTCACAGGCGATGATGGTAATATACTAAGATTTAAGTCTCATAAGTTCCGAAAGACAAAAGCAACAAAATTAATTTCACAAGGATTTGGAGCGCAGAAGGCTGCGGATGCACTTGGACATTCAGGATTGCGTTCTCTTTCATCCTATGCAAATGTCAATAATGAAACACTGATTAGCAGTATGGAGCCGTATCTTAAAAAGGTTGATATTTTAGTTAATAACATCGGCAAAATACAGGACATCTCAAAAGAAGAGATGAAAGATGCTCTGCCTTTATGTAATGGCTGGTGTTGTCGTCCATCTTCTATGGGAATATGTGACCATGCAAATTATTGTTTAAGCTGTAGTATGTTTAAACCTGATATTCGTCATCTGAACTATTATTCTCTGCAATTAGAAGAAATAAACGCTACTCTGAAAGTTGCAGAGATAAGCGACAATAAACGACTAATCAGGAAATTACAAAAAGATAAAGCTCAATTAGAAAAAATAATAGAAAGGGTAGAAGAATTATGGCAAAAAGAAACATAAAAGGATTACAAGAATATGGAAAACAAAGAACAATCGAATGTGAAAAGAAAGTACTTGATACTATTGAAGAAATGAGAAAATCCAAACATACAATCACTGTTGCGAGTGTAGCCAGAGCTGCAGGAATTTCACCGAACTTTATTTACACTCATAAGGATATATTAGAGACTATACGCAAATATTCTCCTGCATCTGGAAGAAAAACCATCCAGTCACAAGATAGCAAGGATGCCTTAATCAACTCTCTCCGTATGGAAAATAGAGCTTTAAAAAAGGAACTTGCTAAATTAGAAAGTCGTGAAAAATATGAAGAAAAATATCTGCAAGCTGAAAAGCAAATAGAACAGCTAAAAAAAGAACTGGAAAACATCACTCGTGATAGCTTAGATTTGGAATACTAAATTTAACTCAATTCCCACCACAGCAAGTACAGAAATGTATTTGTTGTGGTGCTTTTATATAAAAATGCCTGTAATTGGAGGCTTTCATACTTCTAGGATATACTTGATGTAAGAAACCTTAATTTATAAGGGAAATCGGGGAAGTGGCTCCAGATATTCCCGAAATTCGATTCGGCCGCATACGAAGGGCTGATTTGATCAAATCCCGAATTGTAATCATCTTTGCTCCATCTGTGTTTGCATTCCTTGTCTCTAAGCGCACCAGATTGGGGATTCCCTGAAGCTGCAGTTCTGCGGAATCTTCTATGGTAATGATGCGCTCTTCCTTGGGAATATAATGGGACAATGCATTTAAAAAAGTGGTTTTTCCAGAACCTGTTCCGCCGCTAATAAAAATGTTGTAGCCTGCGATAACCAGTTTTTCAAGCTCATCTGATGCCTGCTTTGTAATAGAACCAAATCGAAGCAAATCCTCCATTGAGATTGGATGATTGGGAAATCTTCGAATCGTAACAATCGGTCCATTCAGTGCTACTGGCGCAAGTACAATATTGACTCGTGAACCATTTTCAAGCCGGGCATCTACAATTGGCGATGCTTCATTCACCACCCGGTTGCACTTCGCTACAATTTGCTGTATCACGTTTTCGAGCTTCTCCCTTGTGTCAAAATGTTTGTCCCATTCGTAAATATGGCCTGATTTTTCTATAAAAATATTTTCAGTGCCATTTATCATAATTTCAGTCACCTCGTCGCAGTCTATCAGCTCCTGAAGCACATCCATTTTTCGGATTGCATAAAAAACACTTTTTCCAAGTTCCTGCCGCTCATTTAGCGACAATGCATATTTTCTGCCAAGACCTACTATCAGATCATCAATCATGTCCTGTATCTCTGCATCTGTTACCTCTCTTGACAAATCAATTCGCTGTCGTACTGTATCATGAATCTGCTTTTTGCATTCTTCATATCTACTCTGCTCACCTGCAACCATCAAGTACTCCCTTCATACAACTGCCAATAGGCGACGCCACAATGTTTTCAATCCTATCGCAATACTGCTCCCAATCCCGCGGCAGTGCAAACTCTTCTAAATGATCCAGTATCGTTTGATACCCTTTTGCCTGCAAAAGATTCTTGTAGTGTGACAGCATCGCCCTTCCATAAGACGTGTTTTTATCTGTCAATATATAAATTTGACTGCTGCTTTCAAGAATCTCATAAAATCCCTGACAGGTTTCTGATAAATCCAATATAATATGTGTGTAATCACTGCTGTATAACAGCATATCCAAAACCTGTTCCCAATCATGTGCGCTAATCGAAAGTAAATCTGTATAGTCGAGTGCTGGCGGAAGATAATCAACACCATGGATACACTGTTTGATTCCATCCAGTTTATAAAGAAGCTTATCTGAATGATTGAGTACAAAGTACATAAAATCTGTCACATCTGACTCATATCTAACACCAAGCAGCTCCTCAAACCCAGCAAACGGCATTAGGTTCATATATAAAACGCGGTGCCCTGCTTCTGCCAATACCTGTGCTGCACCCAATGCAGCAATGCTCTGCCCCTTATTTCGGTCCGGTGCATAAAAGCTTATTAGGTTCGTTTTATTTTTTCCGCATCTTCCCACACTGTCAAAGCTTTCATCCAGTGCAAATTCTTCAAGTACCTGAGAAATTAAGCGCTCCATAGACTGATATTTTGACAGGGTACTATATCCTGTAATCCCGCTTAATCCATCCTCTAGCAGAATAAAAACTTTTTTGGCATTGATTTTTGCTATCTGATTATCATAGATTTTTTCCCCTACTAAAAAGACTTCGAACGGCTCATTTCGACTGGCAGCGAGCGCTTTTTGCGCAGTTTCAAAAATCAAAATTTCAAAATCTGCTGGATTTTTCTTTTGCAGATATGCCTGCAGCATTTTCAAATAAACTACATCCTTATCACAGATTGCAAACTGTTTTGCTCTCATACACTTCAACCGCCTCTCCAAACGATTCCTCAAAATGCATTGTTAATAAAGCTTCATATTCAGCAATATCAGACTAATAAAAGCAGGTATTGATAAGCGTATCACAGCATTTTTTTGTGTTTTGTCAATCTCATACACATCAATTATTCCTGTAAACGCTGCCTTTTTGAGATATCTCCCCAGATAAAAAAGCCGCTCTCTGCATTCTTTGTACACTATCATTTTGAAGCCAGACCACACTGCTGCAAGCAGCATTGTAGCAAATAAGTACGCCAATAATTGATTCCCTCTAATAAAACAGCAAATCATCATAAACAGCTTCACGTCTCCGGCGCCAATCCCGTGTATCAGATAAAATGGATAAAATGCTGCAAATATGATAAGCATATCCATGAGCGCCCCCAATACTCCAATTATTGTATACAAGCGATAGGTTTGTGCCATCCCCACTAGAATTCCAATAATGATACATAGATTGGGAATCCTATAAAACCGCCAATCCCAAAAAACGGCAACACTAAACACACCTATGAGAATCCCCATATAAACCTCCTTATTTTAAGTCCCGCAGCAGTCCTTCCACTGCCATCTTCTCAGAGTCATTTCCACTCTCATTATTCATTCGTTTGGAAATGCTCTGGGCATTGTCCGGCCTTCTGCTGTTTTAAATTTAATTTAATTATCTATGAATTTTTACCGGAATCCGGTTGATGTCAGTGCAGCTGCATCTGACTTTTACGATTATAGCAACTCAAAAAAGATTGTCCACTCGAAATGTAAAAAATCAAACAACTATTTTATTGCTGTGATTTTTTACTAGATAATAGATGTAATATTACTATTTTATTAGTAATATTTACAAGAAATTTTTGTATAATTTTGACATTACGAAATTTTACGAAATATTTTAACCTGCTGCCTTGTATAAAAAGACCTGAGCAATGCGGGAAAAATCTTGTCTGTTTTTTTCAGCATTTATGCATAATTTTTCCTTTTTATCTGTATACTAGGATAACGAATCATTAATTTCTTCTCTATTAGGGATTCTTAATTTATTAATTTTTGGAAAGGACGCCCTTATGAAAACATATTTCAGTCTCAAAGGTATACTTAATCCGCCGACGAATCATACTGCTGCTCCTTTAACGCCGCGCGACATGCTCCTTGATGATATTCGAAAAACACAATGCGAACTTGAAATTGCATATTCTGGTTTTGACAATGTGACTGACCCCGACCTGATAGACTGCTATATCTATGAGGTTAATTCTGCTTTAAAACGCTATCGTTTTCTATTGCAGCAGGCAGAACGTATGCAATTATATGAAGCATGTGAGTCCAGCCCTCCTGAATTGTATGAAAACAATCCCTTAACGTGCGAACAGCCGCTTGTATAGCGGCTGTTCTTTGTATCAACTCTTAGATATAATATCCTCTTTTGTTTCCATAATCCCCAAAACTTTCGTTGATATCTGTTTTTCCGTAGGTTAGTCCTGCATACACGCCCTGTACATTTGCCATAAGCGGTTCCGAGGTATCTTCTTTGCTTACTTTGTGATAAGCATCTCGAAGCTTCTCAAACAACTTGGAAATCGCATCAAGATTCTCTGCGTCAAAGCTGTAGATATCACTTGCAAGCTTTCTATCTGCAAAAGAATAAATCGAAAAAAGGGTTTTTGACAGTTCAAACTCAAAGTTCAAGCTGCTTCGAAGCTCTGCGATACAGTTTCTGGCATACTCAATATCACTGACAAATTCATACATATTATCAACACTGTATGCTTTTTTTGCATCGTCAAGGTATGTCAAAAGCATATCATAGACAACCACTACAAGCTGCGTCCGGTTTGCCTGCGTGATACGCCTTGTAAATATTTGTTTCATTTCCTTAGTCATCTATATCCCTGGCCTTTCTTATTCAAATACCTAAAATCATATTACTGCAATAATTGAAGCACCTGCTGCGGCCGTTCATTCGCCTGCGCAAGCATGGAAGTAGACGCCTGTGCAAGTACCTGTACTGTCGAATATTCTGTCATCTCTGTTGCCATATCCACATCCATAATCCGCGAATACGAAGCGGTCATATTCTCTTCGGTGGTATCAAGATTCGTGATTGTGTGCTCTAAGCGGTTCGCATATGCGCCAATTTTTGAACGTACAGAAGACAGCATGTTGATGGCATCGCCAACCGTGTCAATTGCAGCTGTGGCGGAATCTTCTGTGGTAATGTCCAAATCCTTTACACCAAGATTAATCGTATTGAGCGCTGGTATCTCAATCTCCATATGCTGCCCTGCATTGGCGCCGACCTGTACAATCATCGGGCCCATACCTGTGAGATCCATTGTAATACAGTCGCTTGGATCACTGCCGCCTACTGTATATTCTGTTACCTTGGTTTCTGTTGTCGAGTACAGATAGTTTTCCATTGTCTTTTTGGTGTCCATCTCTTTTCCGTACTCATTTTTTTCCTGATAAAGTTCAAATTTAAGTGTTTCCTTCTTTGTGGTACCATCCTTTATATTCTTCCAAGTATAATCTACTTCAAACGTTCCAGTGTCGGCATCACAAGTCACACCGTTAATCTCAATATCGCAGTCAGGATGCAGTTCTTTAAACAATTCTGCAAAGTCCTCCCGCAGCCCTTTTCCCTTATCATCTTCAAACTTCGTATATGTTTGCTCAGACTTATATTCATATTTCTTAGTCGTATCATTCCATTTGGAAACAAGATTCAACTCAGAAATATTAAAGCGCTTATTATTGATAGTACTTGTTGTTACTACTGTTATATTCTTATAGCTGTCCGTTTTCACCCAGCTTGAAGTTGAAGTTGTCGTAGCCCCTGTTCCATCTAAGGCGTCTTTGTCATTGATTGTAAATTTCAGTTCAAAGTCATTCTCTGCCTTGACAATAATATTTTCCCCATCAAGGATTACTTTGGATCCATCTGGGAACGCTGTAACGCCATTGATGCCGGCATACTGATTCAAAGATGTTGACGTGACAAGCGCATTCTGCACATCATCCGCACTGCTTGCCTCATAATGATCATCATGTGTAATTTCCCCGTCTTCTCTTTTGTACTCGATATCTATGACTTTGCCATCAAGGTCTTTGATCTCTCTTTCTTCATGTGTGTATTTTGTCACCTTGTCTTCATAATGATTGTATTTAATCTGTCCAATCACATAGGTTCCTGTTGACACCCCTTCTGTATAGGACATTATCTTTACGTTTTCGGTATTGGTATATCCCTTGTATGCAAAGCTTCCATCCAACAGATTCTGTGCATTGAACTGTGTAGTATCTGCTATTCTGTCAAGCTCGTTTACCAGCTGATCGATCTCTTTTTGGATCTGCTCTCTGTCCGAATTTGCATTGGTGCCGTTTGCCGCCTGAATTGATAGCTCGTTCATTCTCTGCAAAATATCATGCATTTCTGCCATCGCGCCATCTGCAGTATTTACAACTGAAAGGCCGTCGTTTGAGTTTCTGTTCGCACGCTGAATACTCTTAATCTGCGCATTCATTTTTCGTGCAATTGCCATTCCTGCTGCATCGTCTGCCGCACTGTTAATCTTATATCCGCTTGAAAGCTTCTGTGTCGATACAGAAACGCGTCTTTCATTATTATTCAAAGCATTTCTTGCTATAATTGATGAAACGTTGTAGTTAATTCTCATGTATTACCCTCTTTTCCAATTTTACTTTCCATGCCGCTTTCCGGCGTCGCCAAGCATCAATGGGAAGAATACCCGTTTTCCGGCATTCTTCCAAACATTTAGAAACTCTTTGGCGGCGTTCTTAGACGCCTTAGTGTTTCTTAATGTTTTGTTCACAGACTCTTGAGCGCTGTTAAAAACGATTTTGCCGTCTGATAAAGCTCCGCTGTTGAAAGCTTTTCATCCTTTTGTGTTGTTCTCATATTCTGTCCGAATTTATTCAAATCTACGGATTTGGCGTGCACAAAACTAACAGCTACCTGTTTGGTGCCATCCGCAGACAATTCTTTGTTTATCATCTGTTCAAGCTGCTCTAATTCCGGTTTTTGTGCCTGATTTTCATATACAACCATTCCGGATACTCTGTCCTGCGCCACATCAAATTCTGCTGCTATTTTCCCAAGATTTTCTGTGTCAAGAGTCACTGCAACCTTTCCAGCCTGTGAGGCATTATGACAGATTTTTAAGTTTACAGAGGTTATCTCGCCCTTAATATTCATGGGCACCTCATAATTTTCTTCTCTTGCCAAATTTCCTGCCAATGACAACCCTTTATAAAGTGCTTTTGCCGCTTTCACATCGATTTGTGAATTGGGGGCTGCATAGAGCATATTTTCCACAGCTTTGTTTGCTTCGCGGATAATTTCCTGATAAGAAGTACTCGCCTGATTTGCATCTTTTAGATTTTCAACAAATTGGTCCGCCTGTTCTAATACAGCATTTTCACCGTCTGTATCTTCTTTTGCTTCTGTCTCATCCGCATTTTTTTTGTCAAATGCACCTGCCGCCTGCTTAAACAAAACACCACGCTCAAGAATCAGCATGGAAGCTGCCTGAATGTTGTCAATGCTTACTGGCTGTCCATAATCAATCAGCATTTCTATAATCTGTTCATCTGTCTGCTCTGCCTTTTGCATATCCTGCTGAAATGCTTTCAAGTTTTCGGCTTTTTCTTCCGCCTTTTGAACACTCTCTTGGGGCACCTGGTTTGCCTTGATTTTGTCTGCAAATTCTTCGATTGTGGTATCTTGTGTAGTTCCTGTCAAGATATCTTTATTGTCAAAATCAGTCCTGTCTGCAAGCTCTTCATTTATTTCTCCAGAAAGTCTGGCATAATATTGTTCTTCCTTCTGAATATCGCTTTCGCTGTTTTGATTTTGTTCCTGTGCATCATTTGATGGCTGATATCCTGCATTAATCTGATCATCAATCGCTTTTCCCTTTGTCAGCACATTTTCCAATACCCCAAATTCATCATCAACACGCACATCTGTCTTTTTGGCTGCCGCCGTTCTGACTGCGGAGAGCATGTTTTTGAAGTTCATTTCAGCGCCTGTTGCCACAATGTTTCCTATCACTGCGCCGTCTGATTTTTCTATCTGCCGAAACATTCTGTAGATGCCGATATATGCCTCGCGTTCTTCTTCGCTGATCGCATTGTTTCTCTCAAGTTTCTGCAAAAAACGGGAATATTTTTCTGCGTCTTCCAATGGATCTTTTCCTTTATTGTTCAAATATTCATCGAGTTCATCCATCGTCATTTCGAGGGGATTTTTTTGTTCTCTTATCATTTGAAGCGTTGTTGCTGGTGTCATACGGCTGATAACCCCTGTCACCTGACTGTCCGCTTCTTTGACTGCCTGAATATTTTCCTGTGTAATTTCCATACGGTTATAGCCAAGAATCCGAACTGCGCGCCTGTTTGGCTCACTTGCTTCCAAGCCTAAATCTGTCAGAATATCATCAATATTCCGAAATGCCTTGCTAATTTTATCTCCAAGGTCTTTTCTTGGCTCTGTCATCAGTGTTTCATAGGCTGATGAAGCACTTTCCTGACGGTTTTTGGAAGGATTCTGCTGATTCTCAAACTCATTTTGAAATTCTTTGCCCGCCTCATGAATACGATCAAGCGTACTGCTGTGAACTTTTGACAATATTTTTCCAAGCAGTGCCGCTGGCATATCTGCAAGCTCTTTTGTTTTTGTCAGTGTTTCTTCATATATTAATGCACGCTGTACATTTTCTTCTGTACTGCCACCCTGAAATAAAACTGCCTTAATTTTTTCCTCTGCCGCTTTCAAAGCCTCTACAAGTTCTGAAAGTTTTGCGGTATCTATAGAAAATCCTGCCTTTAAAAGATATCTGTTCGCCTCTTCACTCATCATCAGCCGGATTTCTTCAAGCTGCCGTCTAGCCTGAATCTCTCTCAATGATGCATCTTCTGTGGGCTGCGTATGCGCATTATTGTTTTCATTTATATTATCTGTATTCTGTGTGCTATTTTGTGTGCCTTCCTGGGCTTTGTCATTTATCTGTTTCTGTGCATCCGAAAGATTTTTGAGTGTTATTTCCTTGCCTGACTCTGCAGTATTATGAATCGCTTCGTCTGAAATATGCTCGACTTCTTCTTTGATTTCGTGCGCTGCAAGCGCAATAGATTTCTCCCCTGTCAAATCTGCCTTTACAGGTGCTTTTCCATTTTCCATGGCGGTGACACACAGATCGGCTATTTCATTCTGATCCATTGGCAGCGGCACATTTTTCAGCTCTGTTACCATAGCAAGATTCTTGGCATTTAGCTCAATTCCTGATGCCACAAGCCATTTTGCATTTTCAACCGCAGCTGCTTTTGTCTGTTCATTTGTGTCGAGTCCTGCCTGTTTTACTACAGATTCGATTTGATTTTTGAGGTTATCCCAATTGATCTCCTCTGCTTTTTTGGCATAATATTTTCCATAATTTCCAGCATTGTCACTATAATACCCTTGTGCCTGTCTGATGCTGTCCGCGCTGGAATACTGTGCTTTATAAATATTTTCTATCGTTGGTTCTTTCTGATTGATTACCAAATATTTGATGGTATCTTCAGAAAGTCCCTCTATGCCGGACGCCTCCATAACTGCTGATACAAGCTCTGCAATATTTTCATTTGTTACTGGTATATCTCTTTTTTGCAGTGCTTCTGACAGTGTATCTATCAGTTTATTGGCATCGACTTTGCTTCCTGTTATCTTTTCAATTGTCTCCACATCAAGGTCATCAGTGTACCCTGCGACCTCAACCCCTGCCTGTGCCAGTGTTACCTTTATTTTGTCTACGATACTTACATAGGTTTCCACATCTGTACTTCCTGGACGGAAGCCTTCCTCCTGCATTCTCTGAAGATCTTCTCCAGAAACGCAAGAAGACATCACTATCATAAAGTCCTTCTGGGTATCCGAGTCCGCGCCTGCGGCTTGCTGCATAATATCATCCACGGTCATTCCATGACCCCTGTATGCCTCGTTATCCATAACTTTATCAGCGATGTCTGTTGTATAGCTGCTCCTTGATACTTTTCCTGTATCTGATTTGTGAGCAGTTGTTTGATATGAAGTTGTCGTAGTTTCGGTATTTCCTGTGACAGTAGTGGAGAACTGCGTATCCAAATTAATATTCATACACAATCCCTACACTTTCTGTTGGTTCGCCATTAACGATTCTCTCTGAGCGGGGAATACCGCTCCCCTTCTCATGCTATGGTAATTTCCTATGATATAATATATGTCGGAATATTTGTATGAAAACTTAAGAGTGTCGTTAAATTTTTGAAGGCTGGTATTTTGTTTTAAGAATTGAAACAGAAACATTTTTCCACTGCACGAATTTGAGTGCAAAATGGGCACCCCCATAAGGAGACCCTTTTCACAACCAAACAAAAAGCGGGTTTGGTGCAAACAAAAAGCAGGGTTGGCATCAAAAAAGAACCATCTTGCGGTCCTTTTCGTGAAACTTGTATAGAAATAATCTTTATGGAATAGAATTATCAAACTCCCACTTTCCTTTATGATATCGAATCATACTCACAATTGCTGTAAGAGCCCATGTAAATCCAGTGGTGAAAAAAATCCCCCACACCCCAATAAATGGAATTTTCGTAAGCGGAATGGCAAAACCCACACGGCCTGCAACTTCCATCAGACCATTTACCATTGCAAAAACTGCATCACCTGCTCCATTTAGTACGCTTCTAGCTACATAAATCATGCCAAGGAAAAAATAAAACAAACTTGTGATAGAAAGTCCTTTTGCACCGATTGCGATAACCTCCGGCTCAGTCACAAACACGCTTACAATCTGTTTTCCCAAAAGCTGACACGGCACCAGCATTATAATGCTAAATACCACAACACACCAAAACGCCGCTTTATATCCTTGTTTCACGCGATCTGTTCTGCCAGCGCCTATGTTTTGTCCTGTGTATGCTGTAAGCGCCGCCCCAAGCGAATTATAAGGCTGTTGTACCAACTGTTCAATCCGCCCCAGCGCTGTATTGGCCGCAACTACACTCTCTCCAAATCCATTGACAACTCTTTGCAGGAAAATACAGGAAATTCCAATCAACGCATTCTGCAAAGCAATCGGAAGCCCCAATGTGAAGCATCTAACAATTATATCCTTCCGCACAGGGCGGTTTTCTTTTTTAATACGAAAGCAGGCAACCTGATTCAGTGCATACAAAAATGCGCCCAGCGCTGCCACAAGCTGCGCAATCACTGTAGCAAGCGCCACCCCAAACACAGACCATTCAAATGCAATTACAAACAAAAGGTCCAATACAATATTAACAAAGCACGCTGCAATCATAAAATACAATGGTGTCTTGGAATCTCCAAGCGCCCTCAGTATCGAAGCCACTCCATTGTATGCCGCAATTGCCAATATTCCTGCACATGAAACCCTCATATAAATCACTGCATCATCAAGAATCTTTTCTGGCGTATCCAATAGCACAAGAACCCATCTTGCCGAAGCAATTCCAATCACCCCCATTAATATAGAAACAACTGCAAGCAAATACATTCCATTTATAATTCCTTTTTCTACCATTTCCATTCTGTCTGCTCCAAAATACTGCGAAACAACCACTCCTACGCCAGCAGAAATACCAAAACTCATAGCAAAAAATAAAAAATTCAAAGAGCCGGTAGCCCCTACTGACGCAAGTGCATTCGAGCCCACAAAACGTCCCACTACAATCGAATCTACCATATTATAAAACTGCTGAAAAAGGTTTCCAATAAGCATCGGAAGTGTAAATTTGAGAAGAAGCCTTGCAGGGCTCCCCTCTGTCATACTATAAACTGCCTGTTTTTTCATAATGTTCTCCAATCCTGCCAAGACTTCATATTTTAGCGCAAACATTTCATTTTCCAAAATAAGTTTGTCTGCCTATGTTATTTTATTTTGTTTAACAATACATATCAATATCTGCATTCAATTTCCCTTTGCGCGTCTCTCCCATAATTCCCACAAATAAAAATCTTCCAAATCCCCTCACAGACACTACATCGTTTGCATTTAACTGTCCACTGTTATTCTCATTTAACCTGCCATTTACAAATACCTTTTTTGTCCGAAATAGTTCCACACTCTCGCTTCTTGATAAATGATATATCTTTGCAATAATACTGTCTATGCGCGCCGCACTTACCTGTATTGTTTTTCTTTCAAGCTTTGTTACAGTACTTTTAGGCACCTGCACAGCAAGACTACATCGAACATTAGTGTGCTTAACCTTATCAAGATTTTCGAGAATATAGGGTGCCATTTTTGCCGTGCAAAACAAAAAAGCATGTTTTCCAAGAATTACGATATCTCCAAGGGTAGCACGCTCTATTCCCAAATTCATCAATGCTCCCAAATAATCTCTGTGGCTCAGCGTTTCACCAAACTTTTCAATCACAGGTGCAATCTCTATGCATTGAATCGGAAATGCTTCTTCATATCCACAAAGCTCTATGCTACCAAATCTAAGCATTACCCGCTCGCAGTCTGCTGTTCCGCCAAAAAAAGCCGCCGGCACATGCGAAATCTCCCGTTCTATTTGATAATAACAATCCTGTTGTGCTGCTGACAAAAAACCTGTGAACAAATACTGCCCATTATTATATGATCTTTGCGCCAGCTCCATCAACCTTTTTTTCAATAATATTTCATCTGCATCCATCAAATACTTCCTTATTATAATAAATACCTTTCCATAAAAAATTTTCCATTTGATTCTTTAAGTCTCCATCGACTGCAAATAATCTCTGTCCCATAAAAGAATTTTGAGTTTACGTGCTGCCTGTACTGCCGGCTTCGTAAAATACTGGTTTGTGAGCACAGCACCAACCATTCTGTCATAATAGTCCCGTCCTGCATATGCCTCCTGAACAGCCTTCACACCCACAAGTCCAGAGTACCGTTTGCACTGTATGGCATATGTGACGCCATCTTTTTCAGCAAGAATATCAACGCCATAATCCCCACTGCTGCGTGTCACCTGCACATCAATAAACCCATCTGCAACAAGCAAATCGGCACAATAATATTCAAAATCAAATCCGTCCATATCATCTCGTTCTTTTGTCCTTGCATATTTTCGAAATCGCCTGCAGAGCAGCACGCCCGCAAATACTACCAAAACAATCCCTGCAAAAACTGCCGCCGCATATCCAATATTCAAAAATTCTTTCATTTGTATACCTCCCTCTGTTTGCATAACAGTTTATCACACAAACATTAGTTCTGCAATAGTTTTTCTATAATTCTATTTACAAATTTTCTAAAGTAGTGTATATTTTCATTGTTACTTAAGGAAAATTCATTATGAAATGCAGAGTAGAATCGCGTGCGTTAAGTGCCTTGTGAACAGGGAGTTGTCACAGGGACGAAAAAACGAACTGTTTTGCGGTACGAGGTTCGCATCCCGCTGCTACATATTTGATGGACGAAGTGTTTTTATGATGTCTCATTTGTGTAGTTTCAGGTTTCTGCATAAAAGGAGACTTTTTTTATGCAAACTATCAGGAAGCTTTATTCAGACTCTTTCAAAGAGCTCAAAGTCACACAAAACCTTGTTTTATGCGGATTGTTGGCGGCACTGGCGGTTGTTCTAAACTATACCACCTCTATTTTTATTACCCCAAATATCCGTATCGGTTTCTCTGGTCTTCCAAACCGGGTGGTCGAATATTTATTTGGCCCCGGCATCGGCGCTATCTTTGGTGCTGTGTTGGATGTTCTCAAATATCTGCTCAAGCCGGACGGCGGCGCATTTTTCTTTGGTTATACCTTTAATGTCATGGTGGCCGGTGTTATCTATGGATCTATTTTATACAAAAAGCCTATAAAACTTTGGCGGCTGTTTTTTGCAGAACTATTGGTAAAAACGATTGTAAACTGCGGTCTGAACACACTCTGGCTTTCTGTTCTAAATGGCAGAGCATTTATGGTGATTCTCCCCGCACGGATTCTCAAAAACATCATCATGCTGCCAATTGATACCGCTATTTTATTTTTTACACTTACGTTTGTTTCCAAGTTATTAAATACCTCTGAGTTTCAGAAATTTAAACGCCACTAAGATAATATGAAGAGCCGCCATGATTCAGTAGTAATTTTTTCCGAATCTAAATTAACTCTTTATCCTGTCCTGGAAATGTGCTAAAATAAGCATAGCCTATAGAACATACTTTTCCAGGGGGATACATAGATGGATTACAATTATAATCGGATATTTGACGAAATCAAACAACTTATCAATAAGTCTGCCTTATTATGGGTGGCTTTTATGGCTGGCGCATCACTTCTAATCGGTATCTTGTGCGTGACAGGAATCCTCCCAGCCAGCGCACTCTGGTCACTTTTATGGGTTGTACCTGTTGGACTTTCCCTTGGATTTGTCGTGCACTATTATCATAAAAAAGCAGAATTACTTGCGAAAAAACAGCAGATATCCATGATGGCATATCATGCAAAAAAAGTTATGGAAAACCTGCAGCAGCAATTTCCTGACACATTTATTAGTGACTGCAAAATCAAAATGCATTATCTATCCAAACATGGGATTGACATTGATGCTGCAATGGCAAGGCTTGGCAATAATGTTGAAACTTACAATGAACTTGTAATGACATTTTTGAGAGAAAGCGACAAGCGCGAAGATGCACTTTATGACCTCATGCAGGCTGAGACTTTGATACAGTACGCTCAAAGCGCCCATACTTTGAGAGTAAAGGCAAATGAACTGGGCATTATCAATCTGACCGATACAGCATTTTTCCATGAGATTGAAGCATATGCCGGCGGATTAGATGTTATACGGGACAACTGGAAAAAGCTTTCCTTCGAGCTTGATGAAGCATACAATATTCTAAGCGAATACATAAAATCCATTGGTCTAAAAGACGACGCGGTTGACAAAGAAGGCAATCATATTACCTTTAAGATGTGGGCGGAACAGCTTCAGGAAGCTTTTAACGCACTTGAAATTTATGACACAAAAAAAGCAAGAACAATACTGAGTGAACTTATCAAATTTCAGATTGATTCTGATATCACTACCACTTTGCAGGGAATCATTACGAATATTGATGAAATGATGGTAAATTGAGCGCGCTGGCGCTCAATTTTTTACTCTATAGGAAATTGCCAACTCTGAATCCATTGAAACAAAAAGCGCAGCTTTTTGCAGATTGAGCGCGCTGGCGCTCAATTTTTATTCCCCATCAAACAACACCTTTTCAAGCTGTGCCACATCATCGGTATTTGGCGTGTAAAGCTTGTCCACCAACTCAATTCGAATTGTCATAGTTTCAGCCTCATTATATTGTACCTCTGCCAATACTGTCTCCATACTCTTTTTGAACTGAAGAACCACTTCCTTCATCTTCTCTTCTTCTGAAGGCGGATTGTCCGTATTTGTCATCCACTCATTAGCAAGTGCCGCAACATTTTGTTGGTACAGTTCCAGTGTAGGCTTAAAAATATTCATCTTCTCATATGATACTGTAACAATATACGATCCATCACTCTGTTTTTGAGCGTCACCAACTTGATAGCGAACCATTTTCAGCATATCCATATAAAGCTGGCGAAATTCATCTTTATAATCCTCAGATACTCCCAGCCTGCTACAAAAAGAACTGACCCCAGTATCAATCCCCTGCTCATAAAGCGTCTTCGCCTCATCCGCAGTTCCAAGCTTTATCTTGACAAATGTTGTCGTATCATTTTTGTATGATGTATCCAACAGCGCCTGCAGATACGCTTTCATATCTGCATCTGACGTACACCCCCACAAGAGCCCCACGGTTAAAATACATACAACTACCCATGCTGTTTTCTTAAGATTTCTCATTTTACACCCCCTGTGCGCTTTAGTGCACATGCCAATCAATATTTGAAAGTTCACTTTCAAACTTTACACTCTCCACCTATACTAATCTCCAGCTCTTCAAAAGATACAACCAAAAAGTGATGAACACCGAACTCAAAAAGGTAGTCGATACCACACAACTTGACGAAAGCACACCTTCATGTCCCATATTTCTCGACATAATATAACAGCTTACCGTTGTTGGCGCTCCAAGCATTATCAAAATCGCCACCATTTTTTCATTCGTAAATCCCATCCATGCTGCCATAGGCAAAAAAATTGCAGGCATCAAAAAAAGTTTAATCACTGTACTAACCAATGTAGGTTTTATCTTGGCCAATGCCTTCTTTCCCTCAAACCCTGCTCCAAGTCCAATTAATGCAAGCGGTGTCGCAAGAACTGAAAAATTATGCAGTGTTCTATTTATCATAAATGGCAGTTTGATACGACTGACAGAAATCACCATGCCAATGAAAATACCCCAGATGATTGGATTTGCTGCTATTCCCTGCAGTGATTTTTTGAAACTTTTTCCATCAAATCCGCCTGCTCCTGGCGCAGTGAAACTCAAAATCATGACTGCGGCCACATTGTACAGCGGAACTGTTGCCAGAATCATTAGCGGTGCAATTGCGCTTGTCCCATATATATTCTGCATAAATGCCACGCCAAGGACTGCCGCGCTGCCTCTATATGATGCTTGAATAAATTCCCCTCGTATCAACTTCTCTTTTACAAAAAAAGTTCCCGCCAATGAAATCAATACTATACATAGCAGTGTTACCAAAAAACAAAATAATACAAATCTTGTATCCCAGACAGCATAAAAATCTGCCTCTGCGATATCTACCACCAACAGAACAGGCAGCGTAACTTTATAATTAAAGGAATTTAAGGTCTTTACAAAACCATCATCCACAATCCCCGCCTGGCGAAACAGATATCCTGCCACCATCACCAAGAAAATAGGAATTGTAGCATTTAGGCTGAATATCAAATTTTCCATGTCTTATTATAACCCTTCTTATACGAATCCAAAGACTGAACTGTTACAAGTTTACCACAAAAGTGCACAATTATCAATTCCCACATCATCAAATAGGAAAGATAAGTCCGTGTGCATAAAAATGGAATGGCATATGCCATTCCATTTCTAAAATTCTTATCTACCAAACTGGCAGTCATTATTTCCGCTTTCTGTTGTCCACATCTCAAGCATGTTGATAGGATCGTTGAAGTCTGCTAACCAGCCATTACGTGCAATATCGTAATTTCCTGCTTTTCTCTCATTCAAGAATACCTGCCAATCACATGTCTTGATCGTCATGTTGATACCTACAGCTGCTAAATCCTGCTGCATAGCCTCTGCAATTGCTACATGACCTGTACCATCATTTGTCAGGTACTCAAATGTAATCGGAGTAGAATCGGAAAGCATATTGTCATCTGTAAACTCAAAGCCTGCGCTCTTCAGCAGCTCTACTGCCTGCTCAACGTTCTCATCAAGTGCATATGGATCATAATATCCTACTGTATCTTCATTTGCAAATGTGTATGCATCATCATTTGCCTTGAATACACCGCCGTTACCATCAGCCATTCCTTCTGGAATAAATGAGTTTGCAGGTTTCTGGCCTGTCTGTCCGATATTTTCAGCAATATAGTCACGGTCAACTAAAAGTCCAAACGCACGTCTCATTGCATTTGCCTGCTCAGGTGTCTTGTCTGCAAAGAGTTTGCTCTTTACATTGAAGGATACATAATATGTACCAAGATTATCAACAATATAGAACTCAGGGTTCTCCAGCAATGTCTGGATTTCATCTGTTGGAACAGTATCAATAAAGTCAAGGTCGCCTGCATTGTATGCAGCAAAAATTGCTGTATCATCTGCACTCAACATCATTTCAAGCTTCTCAACTTTTACATCATTTGCTCTGTGATAGTTTGGATTCTTCACATAAGTCATTGATTCATCATGTGTCCAAGACTCAAGTGTATATGCACCATTTGTTACAAATCCTGCTTCCTGGCACCATCCGCCTGGATTTGTCTCCCAGTCAGATACTGCTTCTACAGCGCTCTGCTTTACTGGATAGTATGCAGGGAATGCACAAAGGTCAAGGAAATATGCACAAGGAGATCCAAGCTGAACTGTCAGTGACTGTCCATCCTCACTTGCCTCTATCTGAAGTGTACCGTCAGAATTTGTTGCAATCACGTCAAACATATATGCATAATCAGCGGCTGTTGATTCTGCTACTGCACGATTCCATGAATATACGAAATCGTTTGCATTCAACTCAGAGCCATCAGACCATTTCAGATCAGGAAGCAGATTGAAGGTATATGTCATACCATCTTCACTTACTGTATAGTCAGATGCCAAATCTGGCTGTACATTTCCTTCAGCATCATAGGTATAAAGACCTGCAAAGCTGGCAACTGCAAGACATGCACCGTCAACAGTTGTATTGAGTGCTGGGTCTAAATGATCTGGTTCAGAGCCCAAATTCAGTCTCAAAGTATCTGTATCCGCCTGTGCAAACTGGAAATACTTAAAACCATAAAGATTTGAGTAGATGTTTGAAACATTGCTCTTCTGCATATAAATATCATTGTAGTAATAGAGTGGCAGGATTGCACCTGTCTCCATCAGAATATCCTCTGCACGATGCATCATTGCTTCACGCTCTGTAAAATCTGTTGTAGATTTAATTTCTTTGATTAAATCATTATATTCAGACCAGTTTAATGGATCGACTGCACCTGTATTGGATGCGCTACTTGTATCTGTGTTTGTGTCTGCAGCTTCTGTATCCGTATCTGCTGCTGCTTCTGTATTGCTGTCTGCTGGTGTTTCTGTATCCGCTGCTACGGAATCATCGGCAGTTGGCGCACTGGTAGTTGTATCAGACGAGGAACTGCATCCTGTCAATACCCCCCCCCCTATAGCCATAACAAGCACTATAGACATTGCTAAAACCTGTTTCTTTTTCATAATTAAAATTTTCCTCCTTTAAATTTCCTGTTTAGAAACTTTGTATTAATAACGAACAACATCTGTTCGATAATACCTATTTAACTTGATGTTATGTAACCTTTTCGTGATTACAGACCTATCATACTACAAATTATCGATTATGGCAAGCCACCATATGGCCATTGCCTTTATCTACCAATGACGGACAAGTTTCTGCACACTTATCTGTCGCAAATCGACAACGAGTACGGAAAGCGCATCCGGTAGGCATTTTCATAGGACTTGGTACATCGCCCGAAAGTACAATTCGCTGACTCTTCTTTGCTATTATTGGATCTGGAATCGGCACTGCACTCAACAGCGATTCTGTATATGGATGAATGGGATGCTCATAAACCTCATCTGCGTCGCCAATCTCAACTACCTTGCCAAGATACATTACCGCGATTCGATTTGAAATATGACGAACTACCAGAAGATCATGGGCAATAAACAAATACGCCACACCCAATTTTTCTTGAAGGTCTTCAAACATATTGATAACCTGCGCCTGTATCGATACATCAAGCGCACTGACTGCTTCATCACATACGATAAACTTCGGTTTCACGGCAAGCGCCCTTGCAATTCCAATACGCTGCCGCTGCCCACCCGAAAATTCATGGGCATAGCGCGTTGCATGTTCTGCATTTAAACCTACCAATTCCATCAGGCCCAAAATCTTTTCGCGCCGTTCTTTTTTATCTCCATATAACTTGTGTACATCCAAAGGCTCCCCTATAATATCTTCCACAGTCATACGCGGATTCAGCGAAGAATATGGGTCCTGAAAGACCATCTGCATATTCTTTCTGTGTTCTGTCATATTTTTTTCTGTGATCACTTCACCATTAAATTTGACTGTACCGGATGTTGGTTCATAAAGTCTTAGAATCGAACGGCCTACGGTTGTTTTGCCGCACCCGGACTCTCCTACCAAACCTAATGTTTCACCGGGCTTTATGTGAAAGGATACACCGTCTACAGCCTTAAGCGGTGTTGTCTTGAAAAATCCTGTTTTGATGGGGAAGTGCTGTTTTAAATCTTCCACCTCGATTAAGTATTCACTGCTCATTTGCTGCTCCTCCTAATTCTGTGTCCCAAGTGTTCCGTCTTTTAGCTTTTTGTATGCAAGCCAACAGCAGGCAAAATGTCCATCGGGCATCTGTATCTGTGGCGGCACTTCTGTCAGACAGATTTTCATTGCCTCGTCACAGCGCGCACAAAATGCACAGCCTTTTGGCATATTCAGCAAATTGATCGGTGTTCCTGCAATCGGCACCAGACGTTCCTTGCTTCCATCTGCTTTGGGAATAGAACGAAGCAGTCCTTTTGTATATTCATGGCCTGGACGGTAGAAAATATCCTCTGCAGTTCCACGCTCGCATACACGTCCGCCATACATCACAATAATTTCATCACACATGTCCGCGATTACACCAAGGTCATGCGTTACCATAATAATCGCCATACCAAGCTTTTTCTGCAGCGCCTGCATCAACTCCAAAATTTGTGCCTGTATCGTCACATCCAGCGCCGTTGTTGGCTCGTCCGCAATCAAAATATCCGGCTCACACGCAAGCGCCATAGCAATCATAACACGCTGGCGCATACCACCCGAAAGCTCATGCGGATATTGTGTGATACGCTTTTGAGGCTCATTAACGCCTACCAATTCGAGCATTTCAACCGCCCGTTCTTTTGCCTGGTTTTTATCTTTATCTGTATGGAGCAAAATTGCCTCCATCAGTTGGTTTCCTATTGTAAATACGGGATTTAAGCTTGTCATTGGGTCCTGGAAAATAATACTGCAGCATTTTCCGCGAAAACCCTTCATTTGCTTTTTATCAAATTTGGTGATATCCTGCCCTTTATAAAGCACTTCACCACCTGTAATACGTCCTGTAGAAGCAAGAATCTGCATGATAGAATATGCTGTCACGCTCTTTCCTGAACCAGATTCCCCTACAATCCCAAGAATCTTGCCAGGTGCAAGATTAAATGTTACGCCATTTACCGCCTTGACTTCACCAGAATCTGTAAAAAATGATGTATGCAGATCCTTTACCTGTAATATATATTCTTCACTCATTGCTAATTTCCTTTCTAAAAGCACCCAAAGCCTTCGTTCTTTATTTCTTTAGCTTCGGATCGAATGCATCGCGCAAACCATCACCGAGAAGGTTCAAAGAAAGCACAATCAAACAAATAACAATTGCCGGGAAGATAAGCTTGTATGGATAACTTTGAAGCCCTTCTCTTGCTGTATTTGCAAGGCTTCCCAGTGAAGGCATCGGCGCCTGAACACCAAGTCCGATAAAGCTTAAATAACTCTCCGTAAAAATGGCAGAAGGAATTTGCAATGCTGTAGAGATAATAATAACGCTGATACAGTTCGGAATAATGTGCTTCAAGATAATTCTGCCGCTTTTTGCGCCCGTCGCTTTTGCTGCAAGCACATACTCATTGTTTTTGATCGTCAAAATCTGACCACGTACAAGTCTTGACATACCTACCCAATAGAGCAGTCCATACACGATAAACAACGATATCATATTCACACCAAGACTTTGAAGAATCGTTCCTTCAAGCAATGGCTTCAATGTCTCATTCAAAACAACCGATAACAAAATAATGACAAGCATATCGGGAAGTGAATAGATAATATCCACAATACGCATCATAATCAAATCGACTCGCCCGCCCAAATATCCAGAAATACTACCATAGAGCAAACCGATAATAAGTACCAGCACACTGGCAAAAAGTCCGACAGAAAGGGATACTCTCGTACCATACACAACACGGATAAAATAATCTCTGCACTGTGCATCTGTTCCCATAATATGCGGGAATACCTCACCGCCTTCTTCTATATATTTCAGCTCATTTTTGGAATATTCAAATGGCTTCAAATTCTTTGCTGTCTTGTCACGTTTTCCATTTACACTGATAATCTGTGAATAGCTGTATGGAACGACATGCGGTGCGACAATAATAACGCTTAATACCAGCACCAATATAATAATACTTCCAACTGCAAGCGGATTCTTCATAAGCTTTTTCATACCATCTTTAAAAAATGTGGTGGATTCGCTCATGACATCCTGTTGTCTTTTTTCCTCCTCAGATGCTTTCTCAAAAGAAGAAGCATCAAAATGAAACTTTGATAAATCAATCTGTGCACTCAGTACGTTTTTCTTGAGTGTATCTTTTGCCTGCTGCGCCATGCTGCCTTTTTCCTCCTTCATCCGAATTTCAATCAAGCCATTAATCCAGCTTTATTCTAGGATCAATGATACTGTACACGATATCTGTGATCAGGTTCATCGTAACCATAAGAATCGCCAGGAACATCGTCGTACCCATTATCATTGTATAGTCACGGTTGGTAATGCTTGAAACAAACTTAGAACCCAGTCCCCCGATTGTAAAAATATTCTCTACAACAAGGCTTCCTGTAAGGATATAGGCCAGCATAGGTCCTACATAAGTAATTACTGGAATCACTGCATTTCTGAGAGCATGTTTGAAAATAACCTTCCAGCCTGCAACACCCTTTGCGTTTGCGGTGCGCACATAGTCCTGTCCAAGTGCGTCAAGCATACTGGTTTTGGTCAGACGTGTTATGTATGCCATTGGGTAAAGTGCAAGAGCAATCACCGGCAATGTATAATGTGTTTCATTTGCGCTGAACACTGGCACCCACTGAAGCGCGATGCAAAAAACATACAACAGCATTGTCGCAAGCACAAAGCTTGGAACTGCGGTAAACAGTGTTGTCACAAATACGATCATTCGGTCTATAATTGTGTTGCGTTTGAGCGCCGCAATACTTCCAAGTACAAGTCCTGCGATAGTAGCCAAAAGCGCTGCCATGCCGCCAAGTCTTGCAGATATCGGGAAGGACTCTCCTATCACGGTACCAATACTTCTGCCTGTCTTTAAGGATACCCCTAAATCACCGCTCAGGAAATTCTTCAGATAAAGAATAAACTGTTCTGGAACCGGCTTGTCTAAGTTATACCGTTCTTCAAGCACACGCTGAACTTCTGGACTTGGTGCCTTCTCAGAAGCAAACGGTCCTCCTGGAATTGCATTCATTGTAAAGAACGTAATTGCTGCAATAATAAAAACTGTTACAATAGCGAGGAGCACCCGCTTAATGATGTACCTGAACATCGTCTCACTCCTTATTTTTAATCTTTTATTCGTACAATCATGCACAAATCCATCTCTGAATCACTCCCAAAAACAGTATTGTGCATTCCTATCAAAACCACAGGATTACATGGACTTTAATGCTTTACGACAATAAAGCGTTTCCTATGATGTAAAAGGACGATGATGACCTTTGCCGTTCACCATCGTCCGACTTTATTATATTATAATAATTAAAACACTTTGTCAAGACCGCAAAAAGCAAGTTTAATGGCATTTTTGTGCAAAAAACGCCTATAACTCTACTTTATCAAGATGCCAAATCTCGTCTACATACTCCTGAATGGTTCTGTCCGAAGTGAATTTTCCCACTTTTGCCACATTGAGCATTGCACTCTTTGCCCAACTGCTTGTGTCCTTATACGCTTTTTCGACTCTTTTGTGTGCCTCCGCATAAGAACGGAAATCCTTCAATATAAAGTAGCGGTCAGCCCTGTCTGTATCCAATGTATTGAGCAGGGAGTTGTACAAGCTTCTGAACAGTTCCTTGTCGCTTGCATAAGTACCATCTACAAGCTGATCCACTACCTTCTTAATATCTGCATCTGTGTTGTAGATATCCATTGGATTGTAGCCGCCGTGATTTTCAAAGCGAATTACTTCGTCTGATTTTAAGCCAAAGATAAATGCATTTTCCAGCCCAACTTCTTCCACGATTTCCACATTAGCGCCGTCCATTGTACCAAGCGTGAGTGCACCATTTAACATAAATTTCATATTTCCAGTGCCGCTTGCCTCCTTAGAAGCTGTAGAAATCTGCTCTGAGATATCTGCTGCTGCAAAAATAAGCTCTGCATTGGACACTCTGTAGTTTTCGATAAATACCACTTTAATGCGGTTTTTCACGATAGGATCGTTGTTTACCTTATCTGCTACTGCATTGATTAACTTAATGGTCAGTTTCGCATTTTTGTATCCTGCTGCTGCCTTGGCTCCAAAAATAAAAGTTCTTGGGTAAAACTCCATGTTTGGATTTGCTTTCATTTCATTATATAAATACATCACGTGCAGAATATTCAAAAGCTGTCTCTTGTACTCATGCAAACGCTTAACCTGTACATCAAAAATAGAATCTGGATTGACAATAATTCCATTCTGTTCGTTAATGTATTTTGCCAGACGCACTTTGTTTTTGCGCTTAATCTCCATAAACTCCTTCTGAGCGTCCGGATCATTCACATATTTTGCAATTCCAGCAATCACTGGAAGATCTACAATCCAGTCTTCGCCAACCTTGTCTGTTACCCAGTCTGCAAGCAGCGGATTGCCGTGAAGCAAAAAGCGTCTCTGTGTGATGCCGTTTGTCTTGTTGTTGAACTTGTGCGGGAACATCTCATAAAAATCTTTCAACTCCTGATTTTTGAGAATCTCTGTGTGAAGCTTTGCAACACCGTTCACGCTATAGCCAGCCACGATTGCAAGATGTGCCATCTTTACTTGGCCTTCTGCAATAATCGCCATTTTTTTGATCTTGTCGGCTGGTTCTGGATATCTGTTAACAATATCCAACAAGAAGCGGCGGTTAATCTCCTCGATAATCTGATAGATTCTAGGAAGCAGTCTCTGGAATAAATCAACCGGCCATTTTTCTAGTGCTTCCGCCATAATAGTATGGTTGGTATAGGCACATGTCTTTGTGGTAATCTCCCATGCCTCATCCCACTCAAGCCTGTATTCATCCAGCAAAATGCGCATCAGCTCGGCAATCGCTACAGTAGGGTGTGTATCATTTAACTGGAATGTCACCTTCTCATAAAAACGATGAATATCATTATGTTTTGACATATATTTCTCGATAGCAGTCTGCACAGAAGCAGAGATAAAGAAATACTGCTGTTTTAAACGAAGCTCTTTTCCGGAAATATGGTTGTCATTTGGATAGAGAACCTCTACAATGTTCTTTGCTAGGTTGTTCTGTTCCACAGCCTTCTGATAATCGCCCTTGTCAAAAGAGTCAAGGCTGAAGCAGTCCATTGGCTCTGCATCCCAGATTCTCAGCGTATTTACAATGCCATTGCCATAGCCAACAATCGGAAGGTCGTAGGGTATTGCCTTTACGGACTGATAATTTTCCTGATAGAAAATCAGTCTGCCATCTTCTTCGCGGCAGGCAACATTTCCGCCAAATTTAATCACTTTGGTATATTCTGGACGCCTCAGCTCAAACGGGTTGCCGTCTCTGAGCCAGTCATCAGGAACTTCTCTTTGAAATCCGTCGCGAATCTCCTGCTTGAACATTCCATAACGGTAACGAATTCCGCAGCCATATGCAGAATATCCCAACGTTGCAAGAGAATCCAAAAAGCAGGCTGCCAGACGTCCAAGACCGCCGTTTCCAAGCGCTGCATCCGGCTCCTGGTCCTCGATTGTATTAATGTCAAGTCCCAGTTCTGCAAGCGCCTCTGAAAACTCTTTGTACGCCATCAGATTAATCATATTGTTACCCAGTGCACGTCCCATCAAAAACTCCATGGACATATAGTACACGGTCTTGGGATCTTTCTCATCATAAGCTTCCTGTGTTGTGATCCAGTGATCTACCACTGCATCTTTGACTGCGTAGGAAACAGCCTGAAAAATCTGCTGATCCGTAGCTTCTTCAAGTGTCTTTCTGTACAACGTTTTTACATTGTACAAAACACTTCTTTTAAACATTTCCTTGTCAATAATTGGTTTTTTTGGCATTTTTTTACCTCCGCTTTTCGTTTGTGCTCCTCTTCCAAAAACATTTTTATTGTATGCATCAGGAATTATGAACACGTGTTTTTATTTGTAATTGTTGAAAATTTTATCCTCATTTTAATATTATACTATACATAAATAAAATTTTAAACAATTTAATTCAACAAAAAGGAACTTATATGAAAATTTTTTCTCATATAAGTTCCCAAAAATCTGTGGTTCGCACATTCCTTTATTGGTATATATGCATATAATTCTATCTGATTCTTATACAAATTGACAGTTCTTAATTTTATTCCACAACGATTCCAGGTTCTGATTTATTCTCTGCTGCGATTTCCTGTTCGCTTTTTTCTTTTTCAAGTTTCTCGTTTTCAAGTCTTTCCTCTTCAAGCTTTTCTTGTTTAAGCTCCTCTGCCGCCTTTTCTTCTTCGTCCTCTTTGGGATCTGTTGTGGTATCATTGCGGTTGTCAATCGCATCTTGAATCTTCTCTTCAAGCTCCTGAGAATCCTCCGAAAGAACACCTCCTGCTTCCTCCAGGATGGTCGCACTCTTTGAAAGGTCCATCATGGCACGCTGCACACCGGAAATATCATCAAGCGGGCTACTGTCAATATGCTTCATCGCAAGCTCTCTGGCATCCTGGCGCTGCTGCAGACCCTTTGCGCGCATCCGCATCATATCCCCCATATTCGCCAAAGCATTGCTTCTTGCCCTTCCTGTGCACTCTGAAACGTATTGCCGTTTCTCTTCCTCGCTAAGGGTGTCATCCTCCATAGCTCGTCTGGCCTCATCAAGCATTTCATACGTACTGTTCATCAGCCTGTCTGCCTCGGCAATCAGAGCAAGTCCATCATTGTCCAGCTCCTGAATGACATCTGTTGTCTGCATTTCACGCCTTGCAGCCGATACCCCAAGAAGCGATGCAGATTCTTCAATTTCTTTTCCAAGACCGCCGGATTCCTCTGACTCGCCACTGTCGCCGTCTTTTTTATGAGATCGGGATGAAGTACCCTCCTCATCCTCTTCAAAGCTTTTTATCATGATATACAGCGAACGATTTTTCTGATCGATTTCCTGCTGCTCCTTTAAGGCTCCTGCTGCTTTGCCTTCTGCCTCTTCCAGCTTTTTTTTGTTCTCCTCGTCCTGGCGTACCTTCAGCTCCTCCATCCTGCGGAGTGCTTCCTGTTTTTTCTCAATTGTATCCTGATCCTCTGCAGCTGAAGTGGAATTTAGCGCCTGTCTGAGTGCATTAATTTCCTCTACGGTCTTTGCATATTCATCCTGGTAATCCTGTGTCTGTTTCTGCTGTCTTATCAGCATACGTTCCACGCTTGTCTTTTGTATTCCCTGTCCTTGTGACTGGTCACTCAATACCCGACCTTCCTTTGAAATTGTGACTTTGCACTGTGCCCCAAACGCTGACTGATTCCCCTGTTTTGCGGTATTGCTGCCGCCTCGGTTCTTTAATATAGCATTTGTTGTATATATTCCTGCATTCAAACCTGACATATTTATCTGCATTTATGATCCCCCTTATTACAAGTTCCGCTAACCGAATTTATCTATATAAAATATATCGGCACCCTACCAGGATTTGTTAACAGTCGATATCGGATTAGTTTATTTCTATATTGATTGTTGTTTTGATTGGTTTCACAACTCCTTTAACTTTGATTTTAAGTGGAATACGATATTTTTTTGATTCCAATGTCTTTCCATCTATGATTCCAACTGCATATTTTCGAGTGGCTTTTGAAACACATCTGATTTTGAATTTTTCTGCATCTTCTGCATTTCCAAGCTCTACACTGTCAACTGTAGCATTGGTATTTCCACTAAGAACGAATTTCACCAAAGCTTCATCTGTCTTGTCAGCTTGGTAAATTTCATAGCATGTTCTGTCAGGACGCAAATTCACTTTTGAAGTAACTACAGGAACCGTGATATTGCCAGTTGCCACTTTGTTTCCACAAATGTCCTCATAGGTAATCACCGCTTTTTTTGCGTTTGTTATGCCAAGATCTGCTGTGCCTGCCAACCTAATGCGAACCGTTCCATCTTCAGGCCGAAAACTGTACAAACTAAAATTTGCATTATTAATACTTATTTTTCCACTGTCAGACAAAACTAGGTTTGAATTTACCATTTGAAGCTTCACCTCTGCATACGAAGAAAAATTAACAGAATCAATTTTCCCCGTAAATGTTGCTTTCATTGACGGAACCTTTTTAATAACCTTTATTTTGATATTTACATCTTTAGCATTTGTATAGTTTTGTGACCTTGCCACAAGCTGAATTGTCCCACTTTTTAGTTGAGAAGAATCCTTTAAAGATACATAATATCCATCTTCTTCCTTTATAATATTCACATTCTGGCATTTTGTAGGCGTTTTGTTTATCTTTTCAAAGAATACAAATTCTCCAATGTCCTCAATCTTTGATGCCGTTACAAAATTGATTTTGCTCTTCTCGGCCTGATTGATTAGATTACTGTTCAACACCGTACTACCTTTTTGTGTAAATATAATTGGTTTATCTTCTACTACTATCTTGAAGTTCACTGATTTCGCCTTATTATAATTTTGAGATACAGCCCTTATTTGATATGTTCCTTTTGCAACATTATCTGAGCCTCGACGAATGTACAAACTTCCATCTGCCCCTTTTTCAATAGAAAAATCTGTAAGTGGTGAAAGCCTCTTTCCTGTTACCTGATAAAACATAAAGCTTTCTGAAAGACAGCCCACCGGACTTGCCTTCATTTTTATCACTGCCTGTTCCGCTTCATGTGATAATGCCTTGTTCAGCTTGACAGTACTATTTGATACGCTAAATTTCGGAGCTTTATCCGTTATTTTTAGGGAAACTGTACGACTCTTTGCACCGTCTGTTGGCGTGATAATTAACTTATAATTCCCACTTGCAGCATTGGAATAAGGCGTTAAAGAAATATAACCTTCTCCATATCTAACCTCTGCAACACTTACTGGACGGTTCTTTGCATTTTTTATTGAATATCCAAAATAATTTGGAACATCTTTATTATTCGTAACATAAATTGTCTGTGTCTCTTTTGTCTGTGTATTGAGCGTAATACTGGTTTTGCTTGTTTTATATGTTGGATATTTTGCATATACCTTTACAGACAAGTTTAGCGGCTTAGATTCTCCCCCTGGATAAATTCTCAGTTTAAATGTACCATTTTTTACTCCCGAATGAATCGTCAGCATCCCTGTTGCACTATCATACGAAGTGTTGATATTGGTAGGGCTTGTCTCTTTGTTTTTAATAACTTCAAAGCATTCTCTTATATTCACCAGATCATTGTCTGCTGCACCGCTGATATGAACCTGTGCATAGGCAGTATCAGCTTGGGCCCTGTTGATGCTTATAGACGCAGACGATAATCTGCATCCTGTCTCGTCTGTAATGGCTTTTATCTTAACTGGTACTGCTACATCTCTTGTTGTTCCCTCTAATCTAACACCAATTTTATATTTTTGTGTTCCTGCTATCACACTATTATTTTTTATCGAAATCATATTTCCACTGCAGCCAAGTGAAAAAAGATTTGAACCTTCTCCAATAATACAGGCATTTTTTAACTCCCTGTCCTCAAAACCGTTTGGCATCTTCAGACCCAAATATGCAAACCGTTCTGTTGGACTTGACCTCAGCCCGATATCAGAAGCCGTAAATTTAATTGCAGGTACGGTTTCTGTGACTGTTATTTTCATGGGAACCACTGCTAACATGTAATACCCTTCTATTCCCACCAAAAGCCTTATTGGATACTGTCCTTTCTTAATTGTACTCTTATATTGATCCGCTATTACCAAAGTCTTGCTGCTATTATCATATCTGAAAAATTCAGGATTGGTATTTGTGTTGTCAACCATAGTATCTATTGCAATTGAGGTAATCTGGTCTAATATCTTACCATTCTTTTTCAATGTAACCCCAGTACTTGCCGACTCATAATAGCAGTCTATCTTTCCTGTAGCAGCTGTAAGTTTTGGAAGGGTAGAAATTGTTTTGATTGTAAGTTCTCCAATTTCTTCCTTCTGGGCACTTCCTTTGAATCGAATAGATATTTCAGATACATATGTCTTTTTGATATATTCTGTAGTGGTTGACGCCTTCTTAGTTGGTATCAACAATGCAGTACTGTCATCTATTAACTTTAAAGTAAACAGATTTCTGACAGTTTCATCCTCTATTATCAGTTCGTCTACTACCATTGACTGAAAATCTGTTTGACGCTCCAATGATTGTATTCCAGAAGCATTTTGTTTATAAATTGGAAGAAATGAGACTATGCTACCATCACTTTTTGCCAGATCGACAGTAACATTCTTTGTTCTCAGTATTGTATCTACATAATCATCCAACGGCGTTTCATCTGTAACGACAATTTTGCACTCTGCATTTATATTCAGTATACTGCTTCCTATTATAATATTAGCCACGCCTTCATTAACTGCCCTTATATTTCCATCTGCATCTACTGTCACTACATTCTCGTCTGTTGATTTCCAGGTCAGATCTGCAAGTCCAAAATCCGATATATTAAGGCTTACACTTAAATTCTGTGTATCTCCTCTTTTCAGAATCAAATATTCTTTATCCAACTTGATATCAAATTCACCAACCATAGCAGACTGACTATTATGATATATTTTGTTCGACAGTATCATTCCCTCTTCGGTCATTATGTATGCACAAATTCGGTCATGTGGATAAATCAGCAATGATGCCAAATCAAATTGGCTTATCTGGGTTGCATACGCATCCATTTCCAGCCCCTGTCCAACACGCAGCACACTGTTATCATTGTCTAAAAGTTCAATATATAAATTACCTTTTACCTGATTATTTGTGTTATTATAAAGATTCAAAATTAGTTTTTTGTTGTCATATGCACCTGTTCCTATGGAAATGGTATCCTCTTGTTCTGGATTTAGAATCACGGATGTCATCATCACTTCCTCACCCAGTTCCCCATTCTCATCTGCTAACTGTGCATAAATTATAATTCCTGAATCCTTTCCAAAATCAATATCACCTAATCTTACTGTGAACGACACACTCTCTTTAGTTCTTCCACCAATTTCATTGATTAATGTAGTTCCCAGCACCGTTCCATCTGCTGTTTTTCCAGTAAGCTTCACCGTAATCTGATTTGCGGTCTGGTATCCCTGATTGGTTACTTCCACATAAACTCTCCGCTCTGCCCCGTATCCTGACACTTTGATATCCGATACAGACACATCTGCCTCTCCAATATATGCGAAAGCTTCATTGTCCTGCATATCGTGGTCCTGCATATTGCCTGGTTCCACCTTAATGTTTATCTTATGATACTCCATGCTTGCCGGTAATGCATACCGTGTACTAAGCGTCTTTGTTTCTCCAGGCAAAATAGATGTATTGACGGTTTCAGAGCTTATCTGATTGCCATCCTCATCCAAAATCGTTATCAATACAGAATGCAGCGCCAAAATTCCAGTATTTTTGACATCCGTATGAATATCAATCACATTGCCTGATATTACCTCTAAATGGTTGAAATATGGTTCTTCCTCAATTTGCAAATCAACAAACGGATCGATGTCATGATATACAAGCGCTACTGCGGCATCATTATTGTCTTCTGCCAGCGCAACCACATTTGTCATCATCTGTATCCTTCCATCCGAATCAGGCAATATTGAAGGGTCTCTGAGCACACCCGCAAATTCATAAATATCTGACGGCAAATACCAGCCTTTGTCTGCCTGTTCCCTGATTGCTGCTTTTAGTACAGAAGTATTGCCATCTGTCTCAACCCAATATACAATGGATTTTTCTCCACACGATGCCGCTTTGAAATTTACTGCGGTCTGCGTTTTATAACACACTTCTATTTTTGTGGGATCGAAGTCTCTCATTGTTTTGATCTGTGCCCCATCCCACCAGAATAAATCTGCATTTGCACCATTTTGAGCCATTACGAGCTGTCTGCCATCAATATAAGATTCAATATCGGAATTTTCTGTACCATCCAGATACACTTTATTTATATTTTCAGAATTTTCCGCATCATCTGGATTTTTGCTGGCACTAAAAACGACCACAGCCCTTCCATCTTGATATGCAGCATCATAAGAAGTAATTGTTTTATTATCGGAATATAGAATTTCAATGATCCCTTCTGACAGTTCTTCACTGTCCAATGCCTTCTCTTCCTCTGTCTCTTGTACCAATGCTGCTTCTAATTCGGATTCTTTTATTTCCGTTTCTTCTATTTTTGTTTCTTCTGTCTCAGACGCTTCCTCTATATTTTCTGTTTCCTCTGTTTCGGATTTTTTTATTTCTGTTTCTTCTGTCTCAGGTTTTTCAGTCTCAGATTCTGCTGTCTGTGTTTCTTTTGATTCTGTTTCCTCTGTATTAGAAGTTTCCTCTGTATTAGAAGTTTTCTCTGTGTCAGAAGTTTCCTCTGTCTTGTCTTCCTGTGTTTGGGATTCCTCTGTTGTGTTGTTTTCCGCCTCTTTTTCGTTTGTCTCTGTTTCAGCTTCGTGTATCGAACCCTCCTGTACTTTAATCTGGCTGGTAGCTGCTGAACCAGATAGCGTCAGGTCTTTGATGACTGTTTCATCTGTGTTGTGCTCTTCTGTGTGATATTCCTTTATTTCTGATGACTCCTGTATCTCTTCTATTTCAGAAGATTCTATCTCGGATTCCTCTGTTTTAGATTCTTCGCTTTTAGTTTCTTCTGTTTTAGATTCTTCTGTTTTGGATTCTTCCATTTCAGATTCTTCTGTTTTGGATTCCTCCGTTTCAGATTCTTCTGTTTCGGACTTCTCTGTCTCAGATTCTTCTGTCTTGGACTCCTCTGTCTCAGATTCTTCTGTTTCGGATTCCTCTGTCTCAGATTCTTCTGTCTTAGACTCTTCTGTTTCGGATTCCTCTGTCTCAGATTCCTCAAACGCCATTATTTCTATATCGTTTTGAGAAACACTGTACTGTTTTATTGTATTATTTCCGCTATACAAAGACCAGTCATTCTCTGAATTGTTGCACCAAATAACAGTCACTTTTCCGTCTGCTGCTGCGATACGGGGAATGCTGTCATAGTTGTCATTGTCCTTTGTAATTCTTACCGCCGCTTTCACCTGCATTCCATCAAAACAAGCCAGTTTAATCCCTGTATGAGGAAGCATATCATTCAAAGAGACAACAGCATCATCAAATGCTTTGTCCATATCCTGCCATGCGATATAAACATTTTGTCCGTCTGTAGCCGCTACAGGACTAAAATCGGCCGTTCCATCGTCATCCACCAATTCTGGTTCTGACCAAGCTCCTCCATCAAAAACTGCATAATATATCCCTGTTCTATTATATTCATTTCTTCCATTTACATTATCTGCCCATACTGCAAAAATTCTTCCATCAGAAAGCCTTATCATAACCGGCTCATTATATGCATAACCATTATTGGCAAGCATGTATTCTCCCTGTGACGAATGTTCGGCAATATGCAGGCTGTCAACATAGGGGTTCATTGGAACAAAATTTTCATCATCGAGTGATACCGCCCGAAGCGCTTCTGCATTTTTTGATACCTTGGGATAAAGCTGCGCACTTGCAAATTCCCAGCTATTGTTAAACTCAATAAAAAACAGCATTTTTGCTTTTGCATAAAGTGAACCTGATAATTTGATGAGCATATCCTGCTGCGCATTGAACCCTAAAATATGTTCCAGATCAATACTAAGCGTTCCTTTCAGCCCGCCTTCAAGACCTGCCACCAAAATATCTGCGCCAACTCCTCCTGAAAGAGACAGACTCCCGCCAACTGTTCCGTCAAGCTTGAAAGTCTGATTGCTTCCCCAGCCCAGTTCCTGCGCTTCAAGCTTTAATCCGCCTTTCAGTTCCCCAGAAATATTAAATTTAAAGTAAATCACTGGACATGCTGGTAAATTATACTTAATTTCAAAAATCTTTGGCCAGCTAATCACTACATAGACTTCGCCCTCTGCAAATTGATAGCTTCCATTGACCTGCTGAAATTTCACACCGCCAAAAGTACTAATCTCTCCTTTTTGAAAAAACGCTGGCGCCGTTTTCTTATTTTTTAGGACACTGCCATAATTTTTGATAAACTTTTTTGGTCCCTGCTTTTTTAACAGTTCTCCAGCTTTTTTAATCTTCTTGTAGTCATTTTGATACTCACCGGAATCAAAAAGAGTTCCATCTCCCAACAATCCAAATGTTCCTGTCAGTGATTTATCCTCTGGATCATATTCCAGGGCAATCGCCTCATTAAATTTTATCTCTGTAGAGATTGGTACTTTAAACAAATTAAAGGTTTTATTCAAAATACTAATTTCAGGCCCATACAATGTTTCATTCACGTTTAAGGTTTGGTTGAGCTTCACGTTTTGCGGATCTGTTCCAACCTGAACATCACAGACAGCATATTTGCTGCTGTCTGCATTGTAAGCAGCCCTGATTTGTGCATTCCCGTTAGCAACCGCCTCTAGTCTTCCGTTCTCATTTACCTTAACTACCGCAGAATTGCTGCTTGTCCACTTTACGCCTTTTTGTGATACATTTACAGGTGTATATCTAGCCACAAGCTGCCTTACCTGACCTATTTGCATCTGTACCGTGTTTTCACTGAGTTCCAATTTTTGCAAAGGATTGGATGTACCATTTACAGTTACCTCGCACACTGCATTTTTTGAGCCAACGGCGGCAACAATACTTGCTTTTCCTCCGCTGATTGCTTTCACATATCCTTTGCTGTCCACACTGGCTATTGCTGGATTGGTACTAAGCCAAGTGACATTTCTTTCTTTTCTGTCACTGCAAGTAACCTTTAGCTGTGTATAATATGTTCCGTCAACATCCAATGAAACTTCATTTTTGTTCAGTTTAATCGTAAAATTATCATTGAGCGCTTTTGTTTTTGGCAGCGTTGTCGACATGTGTACTGTCTTTGCTGATTCGTTATCAGCTGACACAATAATAGAATATTCTGCTTTCTTTTTGGTTGTCTGTTCCTTTGCATAAACCAGCCATGTTATACCTATCTCTTCACCAGGCGGAATATTTCCTATAGTTTGTATCGGATTGGCAGGCGAAATAAGCTGCAGACAACCATCTGCCGGAAGCTTTAACTGTGCTTTCACATTCACTGCACTTGCAACCCCTGTATTCTGAATATATGCTGTCACAGAAAAGGGATTGTGTGAATATCCTCCCTCTTCATTGTCTTCCACAAGCTTCACTGGCGCAATTACCCTGGTAGACAATGGCGGTTTAGACTCCGTCACTGCAAAGTCTCCAATTCCATAGTACGTTGTAACGGTTCGGCTTTCACCGGGCGCAAGAACCTGTGGATTGTAATATGCTGCTACTGCACTGTCACCCGTAACAGAGGTGGATGCGTTTACTGAATAAGACCACAGTGTTCTTTCGATACCACGCCATGACGCAAACTGTACTTTATCCGGCTTTTCATCCAATGTCTGATAGAAACATCCGTTCGCTATTACTCTTGGGTTATCCAGACGGTCAAATGAAAGCCAATTCTGTGGAATATCACTGCCTGAAAATTCCAGCTCCTTGGTGACATTACCATATCCTGGCACGCGAAACGGTGCGCCATCATTGTCCCCAAGCATCGTATCCATCATGATTCGAAGCCCAACATTATGATCAACCGTGTCATAGTTTGTCATGGTATAGGTAATTGCAATTGTATCTTCTTTGCCTGTATACTCATTTGCAACAATTTCCAATGACTGCGTTGTCACAACATTGTTAATCATCTGACTTACCATCACAGCATCTGCAGTTGCCACTCTGTTAGTAGTCCCACAGAACTCATGATCTGCTCCATCAACTCTGACAGTTGTAAATGACGACCACGGTACAGGATGTCCAAACAAAAGTATCTTGTGATTATCTGTAGAAAGATCGCTTCCATTGACCGTTCCAATCGTATATTTTCCTGAATAATCAACAACTGCTTCAATTATATCATTGCGAATATAATCGCCGCCAGAAGTGCCTGATGCACGTCCCTGCGGCATATCTTGCATATGGCTTGACTGCATATACGCCTGCTTCCACTCGGCATATTGCACGCTGTCCAAGGCATCCAACTGTGCATCTGATAAATTTTCCTGTTCTGTTGTTTCCTCTGCTATGTACTCTATTTCATCTGTTGACTGTTTTGATTCTGAAAATGGCAGTTCCTCTGATGCAGCTTCAACTGGAACTGAATTTTCTACTGCAAATGTATCCCACTGTACGGATGCCGCTGAAATTATCGCTGTCAATATGAGCGAAAGTACTCTTTTTTTCATTTTCTTCATGGTATCAACCTTGTCCCCTCACTATTTTTCTTTTGTACGCTGTTTTACGCTCAGTGGAATGTTGCTTTTATTTTGTAATTGCACTTTAGACAGATAAATTCAGGCTGCGCTTCTCGTTCATATACTGTATCTGCCTCGATATTAGACAATCCCAATGAACGCGTTACCCACTTCTTTTTCATCCTGGTTCCACATTTTGGACACCGCTCTCTTTGCATCAATGCTTTCAGGCTTGTCCTTGTCTGTATCTTTTTGTTTTCCGGGTTTGTCCGACGCACGTATACAAACGCACACAAAAACAAAAGCACTGCCATTGCTGGTATCAAACCACCTACCCATTCTTCTGGCATATTAATCTCCTTTCTAATTATTTGTACTATAAGTATATAGTGCATTTAGTTTCCCTGTCAAGCCACGGAATAGACTTTATATGGCGCGGAAGCCTTTCATATTCTCACACCATGAAAAAACTTTTATCTCAGCGACAGCCCCAATGCGGTCAGCAGAAAGAATATAGGTGTTGTTGTAACCGAGGAATCATTGGTAAGCCCCATCAGTAAATATCCCAAAATGCTGGCAAACAAAGCTGCAGCAAGTAAATCGTCCCGTTTCTGATATAGTCTGACAAGCAGCGCAGCAAAAAATATGAGATATGCCACAAGCGCTATCCCGCCTGATTGAATTCCAATCTGCAAATACAGACTGTGCGCTCTTGATATCAGTACGTTTTCAAAATCATAAGCTGCCTTGCCAAGATAATCCTGATTGGGAAATATCAAAGTAAAGCTGTCCTGCCCGCTGCCAAGCACCAGATAATCTGCCAAAAGCGGTATCGATCGCGACCAAATATATCCCCTGCCGCTAATGCTGCTCTCTCTTCCCTGCATTGGTGAAAAAATACGCACCTCTGAGGAATCAATGCGTTCTGTTTTTCCAAAAACTGTCACATACTGATAAGTTCCATCTTGTGTCTGATTGGTAAAATACCAGTGTCTGATATTGCCGTCTTGTTTTTCCTCGCGCAAATCAATCGAAATATAATTTTCATACTGTACCGCTGTAACTGTTAATTCCGGAAACAAATTGTCTGCAAAATGAAGAACATCATCCTTATCACATTCCATTTGATAAGGAATCCCTTCTGAATCACAGACCGTCACAATTTCGGGCATGGAACTGCCATAGATATCAATTGCCATAACAATTTCTTTGTCATGGCATTTTAGTTCTACATTGTTTTCATTGGTACAAATTGACTGGATAACTGTATTTCTTTTTTGCTCAAACTTTCCAGATATACCTGCCAAAAATACAGCGACTGCCGCTAAACCTATGAGCCCTGCTCCCAAGCACACTGCCTTGAACCATATTTTTTGGGTATAAATCAGTAAAAATACAAACAAACAGACACCCAGCATTACTCTGCCTGTTTTGGAGCCAGAACCCCAAAAAGCAACCGTCATGAGAACACAGGAAACCGCATACACAGCTTTTCGCAGCTGTGTTTTTGCTGACAACGCCTTTGCCAGCAAAAGCGGTATTGTCATAACGCCCATTACACCCAGATAATTGGGATTATAAAGGGTTGCATATGCCTTGTCTGCAATCGAAGTAATCTGCCGCCCCGCAAGCCGCCCATGCAGCACCAGCGCACTGACAGCCTTCGTACACAATGGATCAAAACCAAGCGTCTGCATGGTTCCTATCAGTCCTACAGCCATCAAAACCATTGTCAGCACTGTCAAAATGTGCTCCCTTGCCCATTCAGGGTTTTTCGCACCGTCTATTGCTGTCCAGCCATAAACAGCCGTTATTCCATATCCAGCCACTGCCCAGATGCTCTCATAATTATCCATACCTCCCTCAAAACCGAATGTCCTATAATCCGAACAGCATGTAGAAACGATTGACATCGCGATATATATTCCAAGCGGTATGAACATCCACAGTTTTTTTGTATTCTGCTTCCATACACCCAATATTGTTTTCTTGACAGCCATATTCCCCATCAAAATTATCATGAGCAGCACCGCTGAACAAAGCACTGCTTATTTCGATGCCAGAAAAAAGTCCATTCCTTCCTCACGATTTGGAAACCATGCATACTGTGACAAATTCAGTTTTAAAATCCTGCCCCACATCACCAGCGGAACAAAACAGACAATATATAATGGAACTAAATAAATGTTCTTGTTGTCTCTCTTCATGAAATCCAATCCTCATAACCATTTTGCAAAATATCAGTTCTATTTGCAGTCCCATAATAGCTCATAAGAAAACGGACACCCCAAAGATGCTGTCCCTGGGGTGTCCTGAATCTTTTACTTATTTTTTAATTATGGCTGCGGTGTTTCTGGCGGTGTTGTAGAATCCTCTATTTTTGCTGTCTTAATCTCATAAGTAGTATTTTCATAGTCTTCATTTGTTAGATTATCTCTATCAACCAGCCAAAAACGGATGGAAATCGTTCCAAAATTCTCTTTGGTAGCTTCTTGACGATTTGTTACTTCTACTCCGACAATATATTTATCATTCGAAATCGCCTGCTGGCAGGACGAACGAATCTCATAGACTGTCAATGCATCTGTTGCCAGTGTTTTTCCATCTGTCACATTTGCTTTCTCACTTACATAGGTGCCAAGCTTCTCAAGCACTTTTGCTTTTGCTGCTGTATAATCAACCACCGCTGTCGGCATCAGAAGTTCTGCTTCTGTTGTCAGCGTGCTTTCTGCATTTGCCTGATCTTCCAATGTCACTGATACCTTTGAAGTATAATTTTGTTTTGCCGCTGCTGGTGGCATTGCTGTAACCGTAACCGCTTTTACTTTTGCGCCGGACAATGCAACTTCTTTTCCTGCATTGCCAAGTATTTGTGTGAATAGTGCTTCGGAATATTTTGTTTTATCCCCTGCTTCACTACCTGTTGTTGCAGCCTTCTTTAAGTAATTATCAACTGCTGTTTTTGCAACTTCAAGTCCAGGAAGTGTCTTTGGTGTCTTTACAGTAAATGTAATCGTTTCTTTTACCGTTCCATTTGCAAATGTGAGTTCAACAGGCACTTTGATTGTTTTGTTGAGCTTATCCAGAACATCTTTCTTGTTTACTGAAAGTGTGATGCTATTTTCACTTGCCAAAGCAGTAATTCCTTTCAGTTCTGTGTCTGTTACCGCTGCACTTGCGAGTGTATCATTTGCTATCAGTGCAAAATCACCGTTTCTAGTAGCTCTTGCGATTATCCACTGTACACTCTTGACCTCTGCTGTATCATTCCAAGCCACACTGATACTTGGGTCTTCCTTGTACTTATTCAGATCAATTGTCAATGCTTTCTTATTGAATGTAAGCTTCTTGTCATATGCTGCTTTGTCTTTCACATCAATTGTGACATCAACCTTAGTTCCATAAGTCTTTGCTTTTTCAAGGTTTGTAACCTCCTTTAAGTATTGTGAATTTGGCTCCACAATATAGAGTGATACCACATGCTTCTCTGCACTTGGATTTGATGCGTTAAGTGTGATGGAAGTTCCATCTACTATACCTGCATTTGCAACGCTCCATGTGGTAGAATCTGCATACGCTTTTGCCACACTTACAGGCTGCTTGCCATTCATAATGCGTGTTTTTGCTTCTGTCTGCGCAACTCCAAGCACAACTGCAGTATCTGCTTTATATTTCTTTGCTTTGGTGTCAAGCTTCACTGTAATCTTTGCTGTCTTTTCAACTACTCCGTTTCCGATGTTGTATTGATACTTCACATATCCTGTCAAATCTTCCTTCGGAATGCCGCCCTCTTTTCCAACATTTGCAATCTGGGTAGGTGTAACAGTTGATTTTAATTTCAAATCAGAACCATTAAGCTCAAACCAATTGCGGAATCCGTTTGCACGTCCCTTTACATTGGCATTCTGAATCTCTGTAAATGCATGAATAACATTTGCAGGTTTTCCAGTTAATGCTACAGAACTACTTACTGCCGGAGTGATAGTATAGCTTGTTTGCGGCTTAAAGTCTGTCAGCTTATTGATCTTAATATTTAATGCTGCCGGCTTTGTCTCTGCAATAAACTGTTTCACGCCATTATCATATTCTAAGTGGCCATATACAATCTTATACTTTGCAGTTCCTGCTGCATCAGAACTATATGCTCTGAAGGTAAATTCGTATTTTCCAGAACCAAGTGCAGTAACCGGAAGAATTATATCTTTCCACACGGTTGAGCCATTACCATTTTCGCCGATCATGTCAATCTTACAGCCAGAATCATAACTTAACAGCACCGCTTCATATTCAGCCTTGCTGTTGAAGGTATAATTCATTAGTGAAGTGCGGATCTTATACGGCTCCAAAGGAGTCATTCTTCCATAAAGCTTATCCTTTGTAGATGCCTTTGGCGCTGCTGCTGTGATTGGTGTTTTATTAATAAACTTAATCTCTGTCTTGTTATTGTTTCTCTTTGTCTTGTCTGTAATTGTTACAGTAATGGTATCCTTGTCAGGATTTGGATAGAGCGCATAGGTGTAACTGCTGCCGTTTCCATAATAATCTTTGACCAGTTTTCCATTCTTTACAGCCACTGTGTAGTTGTAGTATGCAGGATATGCGTTACCAAAACTATCGTCTACCTTATCCTTTGCCTGAATATTAAATACAATCCTTGACGCTGCATTTCCTTTGAAGGTAAACTCATTAGCACCTGTATCAACGAGTGCTACATTTGTATCTTCTTTTATCGTTGTTGTAAACGCTGCAGGAGTAATATAGCCAAACGTATATTTCTTATCGCTCTTTATGGTCTTTTTGCCGCCGTCAACCGTTGTTGCCTTGATCTGTACATTCTTTGCCGCACCATTTACATTTACTAGCCATTCATTATCTTCTCTTTGTGGATTTAAGTTCTTGTTTCCTGTCACAGTATACAGGCTGCCGTCAACAACTTTTCCATTTTTATCCAGAACAACTACATGGCTCCAATCTGCCTCCTTAGCTGTTGCTGCTGTCAGTTCTTTGTTTGATTTTGGCCCATTGGCAAGATAAATCTTTCCAAGCTCCAAATACTCATTGGTAATCTCTACAAGGAAATCCTCATAGCAATCATTTCCTGTATAGTCATTTGCTCTTACGCGGATAATAAAGGTGTTGTCCTCTGCATCATATCCTGCCTTAAAGCCTTTTGCGATTGTTACTTTGTTGTTCTTGATAGATACATGGCTCTTGAGTTGTTCATTTCCATATATTGTAAGCGATTTATCATCTACAGTCAAAAGTTCATATGTAAACTTCTGTGATGCTGCCTTCTTCCAGCTCCTAGCACTTGTATCATATCCATACCCAGTCGGTTTTACAGTGATTGATGCTGCTTTGTTTCCAAGAACTGTAACCTGTGCTGGTACAGATGCAGAAATACTCTCCATACCATACACAACAGTGATTGGTATAGTCGCTGTTGCCTGGTACATTGTCTGATTTGTATCATCACGCTCTGCCTCTGCATAAAGAACAACATTGTATTTTCCAGGAATTGTTCCTGCATCTACAGATACATAAACTTCATTTGTTTTATTATTTACCTGTGTAGTAATATTATCTACTGCTACATTATTGCTGTTGAGTACAACGATATCATCCTCATCGATCGTCAAATGGCTCGCATTTTTGCTGTACTTAACCACTGCAGCGAGTACGTCTTGCTGTCCTGAGAAAATTTTGGTGGTCTTCTTGGTCACGCCAAGCTTATCCTCATAGTAGGCATTTCTTGTCTCAAAGGTCTTTACCTTATCCTTGCCAAACGCTACAATGCTGTCATCGGAAAGCTTTGCACCTGCTGTATCTGTAGTAACAGTCACGCCATCCTTTACAATTACCATTCTTGCAGTGAAGTCATACTTCCATTTTGTCTCTGCCTTAAATGGATCGGACACGGTATTTACAATAATGCTCTTTGTAATAGAAGCTTCCCCGTTGTTTTTCTTAAAGTAGTAAAAGGTCTTGTTTGTCGGGGAACCTGTTGGCGCCGTTCCTGACTGTGCATTTACAGTTACTTCATAGTACAGGTTATTATAGTTTAGCTTGTTTACATTGGCATTTGGTGTCAATGTAAGAACGATATTGCTGAATCCCTGTACAGGGCTTTCAATTTTTGCAAGCTCCGGTTTTGCCAGTGTTGTCTGTACCTTAAATGTCAATAGGATCTTCTCTGGATCCGCCTTAGAGTACACCTTAACCTCTGCCAATTCCTCTTTCTTTGGTGTGGTGATCTGCATCTTTCCGTTTGCAAACCCTACCTGAACCTCTGCATCTGTTGTTGTTGCCGCGCCATCTGTTATCACCTTTGCACTGGCTGCCAGCAATGTATCCAGATTTGCCGGATTGGTTGTAATATCATACCCTGTTGTGATATCTGCCTGAAGCTTCAAGGTCTGATTGTTTTTCACACCCTTGATTGTAATGTTTGATGCTGTTTCTTTGATGGTTACATTGACTACACCTGCAAGCACTTTTTTTGTCTTTTGCTGCCCAGCCTCTGTTGTAATAGTTTTGATTGTATAAAGTTCTACTGCAAAGGATTTTCCAGCATCTTTCCCGCTTGCTGTGACGATTAGTTTTGTCTTGTCCTCTGTGTCAGGGACTGCTGTTGTGCCTTCTACTGCCGGCGCACCATCTTCATATACAATCTTTGCCTCTTTAATATCAAGTAACGTGTTAATATCATTCTTTGCCACAATACCAAGCTCAACTGTCTTGTTGTCTGCATAGTCAAGCACTGTTGATGAAATTTCATTCTTTGATGTATACTCAACTACCTTGTAGTCAGCCGCTGCTTGTGTGATCGCAAATTCATTTTCTTCTTCCGTAACTTCAAAGCGATATTTTTTGTAGTCGTCAAGTTCGCCATTCAGTGAGCTTTCTTCCTTCTCGCCGTCAACACTCTTATAAAGTTCCCGACCTGGCTTTAACCCGATAATTACGGTGTCGCCATATTTAACAGCTAAGCTATCGCCAGCATTCAAGCTGCCCTTTAATATTCCGTTTACCTTTATCATATTGGCAGCGGCAGAATCGTTTGTCAATGATACTGTGATATCTCTTGGAACTGCACGAATCTCCAACGTATAAGGAGTTTCTTCTGTCTTATAAGCTTCTGTGCCAAATGCGCCGACTGCGATCTTATAGCTGTAAGTCCATACTGCATTGATACCGCTTCCGCTCTTCTTTGCCTCGCCAATCTGTCTAAATGCCTTCACTGCATCTGTTTCACTAACTACAGCCTTATAATCCTGTGAAACTACTACTTCAAACTCTACTTCTGTAGCAGCGCTTTCTGGTACTTTATAGATACCACCTTTTCCTTCAACCGGAGTAATTCCAGAAGTTTTCACTGTAATGTCACAGTCTTCTTCTGCAACAAAGCTGATATACTTGTCGTTGTCTGCCTTCTTTGGTTCTGTCACAATTGTGATTGTGACATCTGCTCTTGCTGTCTCTGCCGCAATTGTTGCAGTATATCCATCTCCTGCTTTTGCAAGCGTAGCATTATCTGCTGTAATACCAGCTCCAATTACCTCTCCCTCTTCATCAGTCTTTAACTGATATCCATCAAGGACATCTACTTTAAAGCTGAATGTTTTGCTCATTGTATATACTTTTTTTGTATATGCGCCGCTCTCAGGAGCTGTTATTGTAACTTCTGCTGTATCGTCTGTGGTTACTGCAAAGCTGTTCACCTTTTCAGGATTCAGTTTCGTTGTAACGCTGACTGCACAATTTTCTGCTGTAATATTTGATAAAGTATAAGCGCCTGTTGTTTCATCAGCTGTTAATGTCTTTCCGCCGGCTGTCACCTTATCTAAAATATAATTTGTATTTTCTTCCAGATTAATCTTGAAAGATACGCTGCCGCCCTCTGTGACGTCTGCTTTTAATGTTATATTTTCTGCAGTTGTGAATGAAATTGGTGTATCATCTGTGCCATCTGCTTTAAGCGGTGTTATTGATTTCAGCCCATCAGCTTTTGAAACAGTCACGTCATATGCTGGTATTGGGGTTGCGACAGGCTTAATGAATTGTGTATTATGTACACTGCTGATGGTGTATTCATCATAAGTTCCGTTTATGCCTTCTATTTCCTCGCAAGGAACACCAAATCCATATTCTCCATCTTCACTAGCTGCATTTTTAAGAACTGCATTTCTTTTGCCTTCTGCGGGATTCAGTTTTACCTTGTATTCAGTCCCCTTAAACTGTGTAACTGTAACACTCTCACCACTTGCCGAAGTAATGGCTGATGTTGCTGATACAATTATCGAATCATCTGTTGATGATACAATTGCTGCGTCTCCGCTCCATACAAGTGTAAACTGATAGGTCTGTCTTCTTGCATAAATGCAGACTGTATAATTGGTAACAGGTTTTTTTTCACTACCATTAGTAATCGTTTTATCACCTGTAATAATATAGTTCCCCTTTGATCCAGCATCTGCATTATAAGATGTTATTTCTGCTGGATCATCGCCTGCTGCTGCCTTGGATACATACTCAATTGCTACTGGATTGTCTTCAATTAATTTTGAGTTCTCTTTTACTTTAACTTTCAGATAAATCTGCTCACCTTTTGCAATATCAAGTCCTTCTGCGGGTACTGCCACATAATCTGCATCATTTGCAGAATCTGTAAAGGAATATTTCAGTACGTCGATATTTGCATCTGTTGGGAAGTCAAAATGAACAGTAGTTGCCACTTCTACAGCGATTTCATTCGTACCTTCTTCTTCCACTGTCACTTCATAAACTTTTCCAGCTGCAGTATTCACAGCAGTAAGTGTTGTTTTGGTTGTTTCTTTTGCTGTTGGTGTTTTTGTTGTTGCAAGTGTTACTTCCTTTACAGAAGTCTTTTCTGCTGTTGGTGTAATTAATAAATAGTATTTTTCACCTGCATCAAATTTAAGCGGTTTTGCTGTCTCGCTTAAGTCAACTGGTGTATACGTGCTTGCTTCCGCATTCACATTCCCATCTGCTTTGATGTATTTAATTGTCACGGCGTCTCTTGTGCCCGCTGCAAATGTGATTTCCTTTTCTGTGTATCTCTTAGCGGAAATATTAATATCACGCTCTGATACCGCTGTATCTGCCTCATATTTGTAGATGCCGTTAGCATCTGGCTCGATTATCTTTTTTTCAGGTTCGCTGTCCTCTCCCTCACCTGGAACAGAATAACTTACCTCGATATCAATTCTTTCATTAGACGCTTTATCTGCTGCTTCAGGTACCACAAAGTAAATTGTCTGGCCTTTTTTCAGTGTATTAATTGCTGCGCCAATTGTTGCAGATTCTTTCAATACCTCTGTTGTTGCAGGCGCTGCTGCTGTTGAGTCCTGTACCAGATATTTGATTGCACCAATATTGGCTTGATCACTTGTTTTCAGTATAACAGAATATGTCTTATCTTTTGTTGTTACGAAAATTGTCACTACTGGAAGTGTGTTATCCTCTGCTGGTTCAAGCTCTGCTGTAACCGATGCAGGGATTGTGTACTTTTCATCCACTGGATTGAGTACTGTTTTCTTTTCATCAGAGTTTATCTGATATTCAACCTTATCAATCAGCTTTTCATCCGCTGGGTTTACTGTAAATACAATATCTTTCCCTGCTTCTACTTTCTTGTTTGCCTCATCTGGCTGATTGTCGCCTTCATATACGATTGTTGCGCTTCCATCTTCTGTGATGTCCTCTGCAACCGTCACATATGATTTATCCTTTAAAGTAATTGTTATGGTGATATCATTTGTAATCTCATTGCCGCTGTTTGTAATGGTATAAGTGCCATCTTCTTCTGTAACTGTTACCTTTGTATTTTCACTATCTGCACATGTTACAGATGCAATGCTTTTCTCTGCGTCAACAGGAACAGCCGTAAAGTTGATATCTGTTTTGTCTATTGTAATGTTATTCCCGTCTGCATCTTGTGCAACCGAACTGTCAAAATCAACCGTTACAGTACCAAGCTCTGCTTCTGTAGTTCCATCCATTACTTTTACAGTCACTTGCTTCGGCTCATACTCTGGTGCTTCCTCTGCAGCGACTGTGACAGAAATCACTGTATCTGCTGTAATTTTGCCAATCTTGTATGTTACGCCATCAGTTGCTGGAGTTTTTGGCGTGTTATCTACTGTGACCGTTGCTGTGTAACCTGTATCTACTGTCAGTTTCAGGACGAAAAACTTATTAGATGTATCCGATACAGTTATATCGGCATATGTCCCCTCTGTATTTGTCCATTCTGTATCTGCTGTTGTAGAGTTTTCATCCGCAGCCAAACCATAGTGAACGGCTGTCAGTTTGTTGTCTGTATCTGTGACATTCAAGCTTACCTTGGAAGCTGATGTTGTTTCGTCTGCTTCCGCTACTAATGTAAGGGTGTAGGTTTTGCTGTTCGCTTCTCCTGACAAATCCCCGTCTGCTACAGTGACTTTATAATATCCCTCATGACCATCAAGTGCATCTATTTTGCCTGTTTCGGTTTTTAGATGATATCCCGTTTCTGTCACAACATAAATGTATAAGTCATGTCCTGCTGTGATTTCTCCCGTGTTATCACCGCCATCCTCAATGCTGGCAGCATCTTTCCATGAAGTCCCTTCACTATCTGCATTAAAATCAGTAGGTTCATTTTCTGATGAAAGATACTTAATGGTTGTAATGTTCGCAGGCATTGGATCGATTTTCTGCAGTTTATATGCAGTCGCAGCAAGCAGGTTCAGTTCCTCGTCTTCCGTTACCTCTTCCTCTGTTGCTTCCTGTTCGGTAGATGTTTCTTCTGAAACTGCTGTTTCCTCCTCTCCTGCCGTATTGTCTTCGGACACATTAACAGACTCTGTTTCAA
>OFFL01000084.1_pt1 | contig 105654 bp, 100 predicted proteins | sample 1521391 | NCBI WGS metagenome assembly OFFL01 (sample SAMEA3504082, study PRJEB24116) | mouse gut metagenome | biome: mouse gut; feature: mouse-associated habitat; material: faeces | place: Denmark | collected 2011
GCAGATTGTCGGGCGGGACCAGCAGGACCAGGAACTCACCCTTGCGTTCCATCAGGAGCGATGTGTCTGGGAACTGACGAGGGCGGAGAAGCCCATCATCAGGAAAACCGTGGAGCCGTTCATCCTGAAAATCGCCGGGTTCATGTCCGGGCGCGGCGAGTGGACGGGGACCGCCAGCGAACTCATTGGCCTTGTGCCGGACATCGGCATGAAGGCCAACACGCTGACCCGCAAGCTGAATGTCAATGTGTCGAGCCTGTTCAACGATTTCGGCATCGTCTATATCGGCAACCAGCGGACAAGCGACCGCAAGACTTTCACCCTGCTCCGAAAACAGGAGCCGGAGACTGGTGACGGTATGACGATGAATGACGATTAAATCAGGTATGCCCCGCCCTATAAAATACCGTCATTTATCGTCACTATCGTCATTGAGGATTACACACAGGAAGGCATCCGGCGGGGTGTCTCCCATTTTTATGGAGGTATGCAGATGAGCAACGACACGACCAAGACCACCCAGACCAACAACAAGCAGGACGGCAGCTTCTCCATGCAGATGGACAACACCACCTATGTCATCGGTCTCCATTTCAGTAAGACCAGCAGGGAAACGCTGGAGGACAAGATAAAGCGGCTTATCCAGCGTGATGTGAAGGACGGCAATTTCTAATCCCGAAAAATTTTTGCGGGTGTTCCCTTTTTCTATCTTGACAAAACTCATCCGAAGGGTACAGTACTGGTCGAATGCGGAAAGATGCTTGAGAAAAACGGCTATATCATCAAGTCGCTGAATACGATCAACTTCCGTAAATCCATGCACTACAACCCGTTCGCTTACATCAGGTCAGAGAAGGACATCCTCAAACTGGTCAATACGATCATCGTCAACACGAAGGGAGATGGCGATAAGTCCGGGGAGGATTTCTGGGTCAAGGCGGAAAAGCTCTACTATACCGCCCTCATCGGCTATATCTGGTACGAAGCGCCGGAACACGAGAAAAACTTCACTACCTTGCTCGAATTGATCAACGCTTCGGAGGCCAGAGAGGATGACGAGACTTTCAAAAATCCCGTTGACCTCATGTTCGATGAGCTGGAAGAGCGCGACCCTGACCACTTCGCGGTCAAGCAATACCGTAAATATAAGTTAGCCGCTGGCAAAACCGCCAAGTCGATCCTGATTAGCTGCGGCGCACGGCTTGCCCCGTTTGACATCGCGGAGCTGCGGGAGCTGATGAGTTACGACGAGATGGAGCTGGATTGCATCGGCGACCGCAAGACGGCGCTGTTCGTCATTATCTCTGATACCGACGATACCTTCAACTTTGTCGTGGCGATTATGTACTCCCAGCTTTTTAACTTGCTCTGCGACAAAGCGGATGATGTCTACAACGGGCGGCTTCCCGTTCATGTCCGCTGCCTGCTCGATGAGTTTGCGAACATCGGTCAAATCCCAAAGTTCGACAAACTGATTGCTACGATCCGAAGCCGGGAAATCTCAGCGTCCATCATCTTGCAGTCCCAGAGCCAGCTCAAAACCATCTACAAGGACGCTGCGGACACGATTGTCGGCAACTGCGACTGTACCCTCTTCCTTGGCGGCAAGGAAAAATCCACTTTGAAGGAACTCAGTGAAATCCTCGGCAAGGAGACAATCGACCTATATAACACATCAGAAACCCGTTCAACCAACAACTCATACGGCCTGAACTATCAGAAGACCGGCAAGCAGCTCATGTCGGAGGACGAAATCGCTGTCATGGACGGCGGCAAATGTATTTTGTAGCTTAGAGGCGTGAGACCTTTTCTCAGTGACAAGTACGACATTACGAAGCATCCAAAATACAAAATGCTGTCCGACTACGATAAGCGCAACGCCTTTGACATCGAGAAATACCGTTCTCACAAGCTGGTAGTCAAGCCAACCCAAACCTTCGACCTCTATGACATGGGAGAGGTTGAAGCCGATTGAAGCCCCGTCATGCACTGCGCATGGGCAATGCCCAAAGCAGAACAATGACGGGGCTTCTATTTTTTTGCCCATTTTCAATAATTCACACTCAAAAATCAAGGAGGTCACTCTATGGAATTTATCAATCAGGCGGTTACGGTCCTTCAGACGCTCGTTGTTGCCCTCGGTGCCGGTCTGGCTGTGTGGGGTGTGGTCAACCTCATGGAGGGGTACGGCAATGACAATCCCGGTGCCAAGAGCCAAGGAATCAAGCAGTTGATGGCCGGTGGTGGTGTGGTACTCATCGGCACGACCCTTATCCCGCTCCTGTCTGGCCTGTTCTGATCCGGCAACCCCAGCATAACCGAAAGGTGGTGAAATATTGGGATTTATCCTTGAAAAAATCGAAGAAGCCATAAAAGAGCTTCTGATCGGCTGGATTGAAAGCAACATGACCAATATGTTCACCGATGTCAACGACAAGGTAGGGACGATAGCTGCTGAGGTAGGCAAAACGCCCTCTTCATGGGATAGCAGCATATACCAGATGATCCGGGGACTATCCGAAAATGTGATAGTCCCCATCGCTGGTATCATCATCACCTTTGTCCTGTGTTACGAGCTGATCTCCATGATCACCGAGAAAAACAACTTGCATGACATGGACACATGGATGTTCTTCAAGTGGTTCTTCAAGGCGGCTGTGGCGATCTACCTCGTTACCAATACCTTTGACATTGTGATGGCGGTCTTCGACATCGGTCAGAATGTCGTAGCCGGTGCAGCCGGTGTCATAAGCGGCGACACGAACATCGACATCGAATCCACTCTTGAACAAATGCGCGCCAGCATGGAAACGATGGGCATTGGCGAACTGCTCGGCTTGTCCATAGAGACGCTGCTGATCAGCCTGTGCCTCAAGATCATGTCCATTCTCATCACGGTCATTCTCTATGGCCGTATGATTGAGATTTATTGCACCGTGAGCATCGCGCCCATTCCCATTGCGACGATGAGCAACCGCGAATGGGGCAGCATCGGCACGAACTACCTCAAAGGGCTGTTCGCGCTGGCATTCCAAGGCTTCCTCATCATGGTGTGCGTTGCGATCTATGCCGTGCTCATCAACAACATGATCATCGCAGCCAATATCCACTCGGCGCTATTCTCGGTGGCAGCTTATACGGTCATTCTTTGCTTCTCCCTGTTCAAGACAGGTTCGCTTGCAAAGTCACTATTCAATGCCCACTGAGAAAGGAGGGTCAGCTTGAAGAAATACTCCGTGATCTACGCCGACCCTCCGTGGCGGTACAAGGTCTACTCAAAGAAGGGGCTTGGCCGCTCAGCGGAAAGCCATTACCCGACCATGAGCCTTGAAGACATCAAGGCTCTGCCTATTGGAGAGCTTGCAGCAAAAGACTGTGCGCTCTTCATGTGGATTACCTTCCCCTGTATGCAGGAGGCGTTCCAAGTCCTTGAAGCATGGGGATTTGAATACAAAACGACGGCTTTTGTCTGGATCAAGCAGAACCGGGTGTCCGACAGTCTCTTTTGGGGCATGGGGTACTGGACACGGGCGAATGCTGAACTCTGCATCCTTGCAACGAAAGGCCATCCCAAACGGGCAAGCCCCGGTGTGCATCAGGTCATCATAAGCCACATCGAAGAGCACTCCAAGAAACCGGAGGAAGCCCGCAACCGCATCGTCCAGCTCATGGGCGATGTCCCGCGCATCGAACTTTTCGCCCGCCAGTCCCCCGAAGGCTGGGATGTATGGGGCAATGAGGTCGAGTGCAGCATCACGCTTGGAAAGGAGGTTCCCAATGGCGTTTGTACCGGTCCCGAAGGACCTGAATCGTGTCAAGACGAAGGTCATGTTCAACCTGACAAAGCGGCAGCTCATCTGCTTTGCGCTGGCTGCGGCAGCGGGTGTTCCGATCTTCTTCCTGACTAAGCCCAGCCTCGGCATCTCCACTTCGGCAATGCTGATGGTGGTCATCATGCTCCCGTTCATCTTCTTCGCTCTCTATGAGAAGGACGGGCAACCAGCTGAAAAAATCCTCGGTCATGTGATCAAGTCCATGTTTTTGAGGGATAAGGTGCGGCCATACCGCACGAGCAACCTATACGCTGCGTTCCAGCAGGAAATCAAAGAGAAGGAGGAATTGCAGATTGCACAGCAGCACGAAAAAGGCCGCAGAACCTAAGCGGCTTACCAAAAACGGCAAGGTGTACGGCGATCTTCTCTCCGCCGAGGAAAAGAAGAAGCTGGTCTTGCAGAAGAAAAAGGACAAGAAGGCAAAGAAAGTCCGTCAGTCGGCGCAGCAGACCATCCCCTATGTGGAGATGTGCCGCGACGGCATCTGCAAGGTCAACAGCCGTCTTTATACAAAGACTATCCGTTTCAACGACATCAACTATCAGCTCGCCCAGAACGAGGACAAGACGGCCATCTTCGAGAACTGGTGCGACTTCCTGAACTACTTTGACAGCTCGATTTTTGTCCAGTTCTCTTTCATCAACCAGAGGACGAGCATCAACGAGTTCAAGAAGCAGATCAACATCCCGGAGCAGGATGACGAGTTCAACGACATCCGCAGCGAGTATTCCGAGATGCTGCAAAACCAGCTCACGAAGGGCAACAACGGCCTCATCAAGCGCAAGTACATTACCTTCGGCATTGAGGCCGACTCCCTGCGCATGGCGAAGGCCAAGCTGGATCGGATTGAGACGGACATCCTCAATAATTTCAAAACCCTCGGTGTGAAGACCGAGCCGCTGTCCGGCTACGAACGGCTGAAAGTGCTCCATGATGTGTTCAACATGGACTCGAACGAGCCGTTCCGCTTCTCCTTTGACATGGTAGCCCGGACGGGACTCAGCAGCAAAGATTTCATCGCGCCCACTTCCTTCGACTTCCGTGAAGGCAAGTGCTTCAAGATGGGCAAGGCCATCGGCGCAGTGAGCTTCCTGCAAATCCTCGCGCCGGAACTCAATGACCGGATGCTGGCTGACTTCCTCGACATGGACAGCAACATCACGGTCAATCTTCATATCCGCACGATTGATCAGGCGAAAGCCATCAAGAGCATCAAGATGAAGATTACTGACCTCGACAAGATGAAAATTGAAGAGCAGAAGAAGGCCGTGAGAAGCGGATATGACATGGAAATCATCCCGTCCGACCTTGCCACCTACGGCGGTGAGGCCAAGCGCCTGTTGCAGGACCTTCAGACGCGCAACGAGAGAATGTTCCTTGTGACCATCCTCATCATGAATACCGCTGCCTCCCGCCAGAAGCTCGAAAATGCCATCTTCCAGACGGCTTCCATTGCCCAGAAATACAACTGTGCGCTCAAGCGGCTGGACTTCCAGCAGGAAGAAGGGCTGATGTCCTCTCTCCCGATTGGCCTGAATCAGATCGAGATTGAGCGCGGGCTGACCACCTCTTCGACGGCGGTGTTCGTCCCGTTCACGACGCAGGAGCTTTTTCAGAGCGGCGAGGCGCTGTATTACGGGCTGAACGCGCTCTCCAACAACATGATCATGGTTGACCGCAAGCAGCTCAAAAACCCGAACGGTCTGATCCTCGGCACCCCCGGCTCCGGCAAGAGCTTTTCGGCGAAGCGGGAAATGACCAACGCCTTCCTTATCACAGAGGATGACATCATCGTCTGCGATCCCGAGGCGGAGTATTATCCCCTTGTGCAGAAGCTCGGCGGTCAGGTCATCCGCATCTCGCCGGTGAGCACCGACTACATCAACCCGCTGGACATCAATGTGAACTACTCGGAAGAGGAAAACCCGCTGACTTTGAAGTCTGATTTCATCCTCTCCATGTGTGAGCTGATTGTGGGCGGCAAGGATGGGCTGCAACCGGTGGAAAAGACCATCATCGACCGCAGCGTCCGCAAGGTGTATCAGGACTACCTTGCCGATCCGGTCCCTGAGAAGATGCCTATTCTCGAAGACCTCTACAACATCCTGCGCAGTCAGAGTGAGCCGGAGGCACAGCGGATTGCCACTGCCCTTGAAATCTATGTGCATGGCTCGCTGAATGTCTTCAATCACCGGACGAATGTGGATGTGAATAATCGCTTCGTCTGCTATGACATCAAGCAGCTCGGAAAGCAGCTCAAAAAGCTGGGGATGCTCATTGTGCAGGATCAGGTCTGGAACCGCGTGACCATCAACCGTGCCCAGCACAAGGCGACGCGCTATTACATGGACGAGTTCCACCTTCTGCTCAAGGAAGAGCAGACAGCGGCATACAGTGTCGAGATTTGGAAGCGGTTCCGTAAATGGGGCGGCATCCCCACCGGGATCACGCAGAATGTCAAGGATTTGCTGGCTTCCCGTGAGATCGAGAACATCTTCGAGAACTCCGACTTCGTTTACCTTCTGAACCAGGCATCCGGCGACCGGCAGATTCTCTCGAAGGCGCTGAACATCTCGCCCAGCCAGCAGAACTACATCACCAATTCCAACGCCGGTGAAGGCTTGATCTTCTACGGCTCGACCATCGTCCCCTTCAAGGATGACTTCCCGAAGGACACGATGCTCTATCGTTACATGACCACCAAACCCGAAGAAACCTTGCAGAATTAAGGAGGACTACCTTTATGAAAAAGAATATGAATGAGAACTTTGAGATCACCGTTGACGAGATGACCGAGATTTTCGGCGATACGCCGGTTGAGATGAGCTTCCGCGAGGTCAAGGAAGGCATGGACAGCTTCTTCGGCCTGATGGGGCTGACCGTGGAGTTGGTCAACCTGATCCGCAAGGAGGACGAGCTGAAAAAGCACCACCGCGCTTACCTCCATGTCCGCGAGGAAATCGCCGAGTGCGCCAATGAGGCGACGGAGGTCATCGGCGGTATTCTCGACTCCATTCAGGAGAAAGAACACATCTACCGTGTGTCCGGCTCTCCTTCCGCTTTTGATATGGATGAGGAAGACGAGTATGAGGATGATTTCGTCACCATCCCCAAGGAGAAGTACGACAGCATGATTGAGGATCTGCTGACGATGGCCGAGCTGATCGACATGGTATCGGATATGCGCACCAAGGATGTCCGCGCCATTCAGGAGTTTGGCAAGTTCATCCCGGCCTATGCCGCCTATGAGCGCAATCGTCTTTCCCTGTACCGCGAAGCGGCGAAGGAGGCCGAGTCCATCATCGACCGCTGGGAGGATGAGCTGGACGATGACGAGGACTACGAGCCGGACGAGTATTTCTCCGACTGATTGCGCATCAAGTCTCGCAGAAAGGAGGGAGTCCCCATACAGCTTGATCACATTTACACCGGCGATTGTCTCGAAGTCCTCAAAACGCTGCCCGATGAAAGCGTCCATTGCTGCATCACCTCCCCGCCGTATTACGCGCTGCGTGATTACGGTGTGGACGGGCAGATCGGCAGAGAGGCAACGCCAAAGGAATACATCTCGCGCCTGACGGAAGTGTTCACCGAAGTCAGGCGCGTACTGCGCTCAGACGGGACGCTCTGGCTTAACATCTCCGACACCTATGCCGGGAAAGGCAATCAGGGCGGCTATGTGGACGCAAAGAATCCCAAGGGCAGAAACGGTCAGGCTGTGGCTCTCAACTACAAGGTTGAGGGCTGCAAGCCCAAGGATATGATCGGCATCCCGTGGATGCTGGCCTTTTCGCTCCGCGACTCCGGCTGGTATTTGCGCAATGACATTATCTGGATGAAAGAAAACCCGATGCCGGAAAGCGTCAAAGACCGCTGCGCCCGCTGCTATGAGCATATCTTTCTGTTCTCGAAGTCACGGAAGTATTTCTTTGACTACAAGGCCATTTCCGAGCCGATTGCTCCCGGAACGGTAAGCAGGCTCAAGCGCGGGGTCAAGGGAAGCAACAAATACGGGGAGCCGATCCCCGGACAGGCAAAGCAGCAGACCATCAACCTGTGCCGTGAACACGGTGCTATCTCCGATGAGATGATCAATCCGCTGCGTAACAAGCGGGATGTCTGGATTATCAACACCGTCCCCTTCAAAGGCGGTCACTATGCCGCATACCCGCCGAAGCTGGTTGAAACCTGTCTGCTTGCCGGATGCCCGAAAGACGGCGTTGTCCTTGATCCCTTCATAGGCAGCGGCACAACCGGTATGGTCGCAAAGCAGCTTGACCGTCACTATGTCGGAATTGAGTTAAACCCTGAATACAAGGAACTTGCCGAGGCGCGGATTGGAGGTGAAATCTGATGCCGCATGATGAATTGAAGCCCAAAGACCGGGTTGTCCTGCGGATGACCAGAGACGGCGCAGTGGAAGAAAACCTCACCGAAGGCACCTCAGAAAAAGTGTCAAAACGGCTTGAGGACGCCCAACTTGTTGCGCCCCACGACACGGAAACCGGCGATATTGCCGAAGAGGTCAAGAAGCGGCGGCAGCTTCGTCCTGATGAGCTGGAAGACGCAGTGAGTCAGGCTCAAGCCGAAACACAGTCCGCAGATGCGGCGCAAGAGTACAATCCGGGCGATCTACCCGTCAGCGATGATCCCACATCTCACACTCTGCACTCTGAGACATACCGCACCCATTCCGTTGACTACGGAAAAGCATTTGCCGATACCGCTGTTACCGGTAAGGTCAGCAGACCTCGCGCTGAAAGGCAGATTGATGGAGAGTCCGTTCTGGAAAGAGCGGCGGAAACCTCCGCAGAGATGCCGGACCTTGACGATGATGCCCCAGCTTCCAGACGGATTGAACGGTTGGAGCGAAAATCTCAGAAGGCGCATGAGCGTCTGGATGCCGCCCGTGAGAAGCTGCCCACCAAGAAGGTGTTGAAAAAAGAGCGCGTCTTTGACGAGGAAACCGGTAAAGGCAAAACCCGCCTCTACTTTGAAGACGAGCTGAAAGTCCCCAAGGGACAGAGCAAATTGCAGTTTGAGGCAGACAAGACCGTCCGCAAGGTCGGCGATACGCTTGCCTCTGGCATCCACGGCAAAATCCATGAGGTGGAGCAGGAAAACTCCGGTGTAGAAGCTGCCCATAAGACAGAGATTGCCGCCGAGTCCGTTGTCCGCCACTACCAGCATCATACAGAGCGCAGTGCAAACAAGCCGTTCGAGAAGGTGTCCAAGCTGGAGCAGAAGGCCGAGGCCGCTGACCGGAAGCTCCATTTTGAGAAGACGGTTGCCGAAAACCCTGAGATGAAGGCTTCCCGAGCCAATATGAACAAGCACTACCAGAAGCAGCACATCAAGAAGGAATACGCTGCGGCTCGCAAGGCCGGGGCGCAAACGGCCTCCACCGCCACCAAGTCCACCGCTAAAACCGTCCGAGAGAAAGCGTCGGATAAGGTCAAGGACTTTATCGCCAAGAACAAAAAGGTCTTTGCTTGGCTGGGAGCTGGCTTGATGATTCTGATCCTGTTGTCTGCTGGGATTAGCTCCTGCACGGCAATGTTCACCTCTACCACTTCGTCTGTCATCGCCACTTCCTACCTCAGTGAGGACGATGCCATGACCGGCGCGGAGGCGCAGTATTGTCAGATGGAGGCGGAGCTGCAATCGTATCTGAATAACTACGAGAGCACGCACGACTACGATGAGTACCACTTTGACCTTGATACGATTGAGCACGATCCCTATGTGCTGATCTCCATTCTATCCTCCTTCAATGAGGGAGAGTTCACACTGGACGAAGTTCAGGGGCTTCTTCAAACGCTCTTTGACCGGCAATACATCCTCACCGAAGATGTGGAGGTTGAGGTACGCTACCGGACAGAGACCCGTACCGGGACAACGACTGTCACCGATCCCGAAACCGGCGAGACCAGCACGGAAACTTACACCTATGAGGTCGAAGTGCCGTATAACTACTACATCTGTACTGTCACGCTGGAAAACTTTGACCTCTCCCATTTGCCGGTCTACATCATGAATGAAGACCAGCTCTCCATGTACTCAGCCTATATGTCAACGCTGGGCAACCGCGAGGATTTGTTCCCCGGCTCCGGCTATGTGGACAAGTACATTGAAAACCCACCCGATGACTACACGGTCAATGCGGAGTATCTGACGGACGAGAAGTTCGCAACTCTCATCGCAGAGGCAGAAAAATATCTCGGCTACCCGTATGTTTGGGGCGGCTCAAATCCGTCCACTTCCTTTGACTGTTCGGGATTCGTCAGTTATGTTCTCACAAACAGCGGACTTGTCAACACCGGGCGGCTGGGTGCGCAGGGGCTTTACAATGTCTGTTCGCCTGTTTCCAGCGCCGATGTGAAGCCGGGGGATCTCGTCTTCTTTGTCGGCACTTATGACACGCCGGGCGTGTCCCATGTGGGCATCTATGTGGGCGACAATGTGATGTTGCACTGCGGCGATCCCATCCAGTACACATCCATCAACACTTCCTATTGGCAATCCCACTTTTATGCCTTTGGAAGACCCAACTACTAACCGAAAGGAGCGTTTTTATGAACCCGAAATATCAGAAGGTCTGCGCGGAAATCGCCAAAACCGAGAAGAAGGTCGAGGACCTGCAGGGGCAGCTCAAGGAGCTGTACGACAAGAAAACCGAGCTGGAAAACCTTGAAATCGTCAACACCGTCCGTGCGATGGTCATGGACAAGGATCAGATTATGGCGTTCCTTGCCGCGATGAAGGACGGCAAGGCGGAAAAGCCTACCACTACCCAGCAGGAGGTGACGGACAATGACTAAGAGAAAAGGAATCCGCACTCTGGCGGCACTTGCACTGTGCTTCGCGCTTTGTATCTCGTTCACTGTACCCGCATTCGCCTATGCGGATGATACCGAGCAGGAGCTTCCGGTCACGGAGGCGACCCAGCCCGAGGCAACACCGGAAACCGCAGCACCCGAAGAGCCTGAACCGTATGAGGGCGAGCCGATTGAAGGTGAAGGCAACGCTTATACCCGCGATCTGCTCTATGACAAGGCGACGAATAAGCAGTTCATCACGGTGCAGACCAAGACCGGCAACACCTTCTATGTCGTGATCGATTACGATGCGCCCATCAACGAGGAAGAGGAACAGTACCAAACCTATTTCCTCAACATGGTGGACGAGGCCGATCTGCTTGCCCTGTTGGATGAGGAAACGGCATCTTCGCTTACTACCTGTAACTGCGATACCCGCTGCGAGGCTGGAGCTGTCAATACGGAATGTCCTGTTTGCAAAACAAACATGAGCGAGTGCACCGGCGCTGTAACTGAGCCGGAAGAGCCGGTCGAGGACGCGGAAGCCGAAGCGCCCGAAGAGCCGGAAAACGCTTCCCCGAACATTGTCCTGATCATCGGCATCGTTGCTCTGGTCGGCATCGGCGGTGGTGCATATTACTACATCAAGTTCGTTCGCGGCAAGAAGCAGAAGGACGAGGATCTGGATTTCTTCGATGACGAGGGTTATGAGGAAGAGCCGTATATCAATGAGGACGAAGAGCCTGTCATTGCTGACGATGAGGATAACGGGGACGAAACCAAAGAAACGGAGGAAACGATTTGATCTTAGTGATTGCGGAAAAACCGAGTGTTGGAGCCGCTATCGGGAAGGTGCTGGGTGCTTCCTCCCGTAAGGACGGCTATCTCGAAGGAAACAACTACATCGTCTCATGGTGCGTCGGTCATCTTGTGGGGCTTGCGGACGCAAGCTCCTACGATGAGCGCTTTGCCAAATGGCGGTACAGCGATCTCCCCATCGTCCCGGAGGAATGGCTGTTTGAAGTCCCGAAGGACAAGCAGAAGCAGTTCAAGGTGCTGTGCGACCTCATGCGCGATAAGCGTGTGACCGAGCTTGTCTGCGCCACCGATGCAGGACGCGAGGGCGAGCTGATTTTCCGGTTGGTCTACAAGAAAGCCGGTTGCACGAAGCCTTTCAAGCGCCTGTGGATCAGCTCGTTGGAAGACAGCGCAATCCGAGAGGGCTTTGCCCATCTGCGAGACAGCGGCGAGTATGACCGGCTCTATGAAGCTGCGCTTGCCCGTTCCAAGGCAGATTGGATTGTCGGCATCAACGGCACAAGGCTGTTCTCGACACTCTATCATAAGAAGCTGGTGGTCGGGCGCGTCCAAACGCCTACGCTGGCAATGCTGGTGGAGCGTGAAGGCAAAATCACAACCTTCCACAAGGAGAAATACTTCAATGTCCATATCAGCAAAGACAGCCTGACGGCGGACATGGAAAAGGTCAAAACCGAAGACGAGGCGAAGGCGATTGCGGCGGCTTGCGATAAAAAGCAAGCCGTCGTTTCCTATCTCAAGAAGGAGACGAAGACGGTCAACCCGCCGAAGCTCTATGATCTGACTACCTTGCAGCGGGAAGCCAACCGCTACTATGGTTTTACCGCCCAGCAGACGCTCGATCTTGTGCAGTCCCTCTATGAGAAAAAGCTGCTTACCTATCCCCGAACGGACAGTCAGTTCATCACCGAGGATATGGAGAGCACCGCCCGTCAGGTGATCGGCATTGTCTCCCGAAAGGTGCCGCTCTTTGAAGGCATCATCCACGAGCCGGACATCGGGCGAATTACCAACAACGCCAAGGTCACTGACCATCATGCCATTATCCCCACCGTCCAGCTTGAAAATCAGGATCTCACTGAGCTGCCGGAGTCGGAGCAGAAAATCATCCGGCTTGTCGCCATGCGCCTTCTGAGCGCTACCGGTGAGAAGCACATCTATGATGAGACTTCGGTCACGCTCACCTGTGAGGGTTACGAGTTCAAGGCAAAAGGCAAAACGGTCGTACAGGATGGATGGAAGTCGGTTGAGCGCTGCTTCAAGGAAACGCTCAAGAGCAAGGAAAAGGACGAGCCGGAACGCTCGCTGCCTTCTCTAAATGAGAAGGATATTCTCTCTTCTGTCGATTCCAGCGTCACCGAACATTACACATCCCCACCGAAGCCCTACACCGAAGACTCCCTTCTGTCGGCTATGGAGACTGCGGGGAATGCTGAGTTCGACGATGATACCGAAAAGAAAGGGCTTGGCACTCCCGCCACCCGCGCCGGTATCATCGAAAAGCTGGTCAAAGGCGGCTTCGTTGAGCGCAAGGGCAAATCTCTCGTGCCTACAAAGGACGGCAACAACCTTGTATGCGTCCTGCCTGAGCAGATCACTTCGCCTACCATGACGGCGGAATGGGAAAATACGCTGATGCAGATTGAGCGCGGCAATGCGGATTCGAACAAGTTCCTTTCCGGCATTGTAGGGATGACCTCCGAGCTGGTCAAAGCCTATCCTTTCCTCTCGGACTCCGAGGCAAACCGCTTCGATACCGGCAGAGAGTCCATCGGCAAATGCCCGCGCTGCGGCTTGCCGGTCTATGTGGGCAAGGGAAACTATTACTGCTCGAACAAGGAATGCTCCTTCTGTATGTGGGAGGACAATAAGTTTTTCTCTTCTAAGAAAAAGAAGCTAACCAAGAAAATCGCCGCCGAACTGCTGGACAAGGGTTGGTGCAGAGTGACCGGGCTTTATACGCCAAAGCGCCCGCAGCTCTATGATGCGGTGATCCGTCTGGATGACACCGGCGGCAAGTATGTCAGCTTCAAGATGGAGTTTGATAAATAAGGAGGTCATAAATGGCTGAAAACAGAAACGCCCAGCAAGTCCGGGAAATCACCGACAAGTTGGAACAGGGACTCAAGGAGCTGTTTGAATCCGAACGCTTCAAAGAGTACCTGAAAACAATGTCAAAGTTCTACAACTACTCGTTTAACAATACGCTTCTCATCGCCATGCAGAAGCCGGATGCGACGCTGATCGCCGGTTACACGGCATGGCAGCGCAACTTCGACCGCCATGTGATGAAGGGCGAAAAGGGCATCAAAATCCTTGCTCCTGCGCCCTACAAGGTGCAGGAAGAGCGGGAAAAACTCGACCCGGCAACGCAGAAGCCCGTTCTCGACAAGGACGGCAAGCCGGTCACTGAGACGGTTGAAGTGACCCGCCCCGCCTTCAAGGTTGTGAGCGTCTTCGATGTGTCCCAGACGGACGGCAAAGCGCTTCCCGATATTGCCGTAGATGAGCTGACAGGCAGCGTGGAAAACTACGCCGCCTTTTTTGATGCTCTTAAAGAGCTGTCTCCGGTCCCCATTGCCTTTGAAAACATCACCGATGGCGCAAAAGGCTACTTCTCTCATGTAGAAAACCGCATTGCCATTCAGGAGGGCATGAGCGAAATCCAGACCATCAAGACGGCGATCCATGAGATTGCCCATGCCAAGCTCCATGCCGTCACACCCGGCGAAAAGGTTGCTCCCGAAGACAAGAAAGACCGGCGCACTAAGGAGGTCGAGGCAGAAAGTGTCGCCTATACCGTCTGTCAGCGGTACGGCATTGAAACCTCTGACTATTCCTTTGGCTATATCGCCGGTTGGTCATCCGACAAGGAGACCAAGGAGCTGAAAGGCTCGCTGGAAACCATCCGCAAAACGGCGGCTGAGATGATCACCGGTATTGATGAAAAGCTCAAAGAGCGACTTGCCGTGAAAGAACAGGAAGCCCCTACGCCGCTGCGGGATGCGGCGATTCCGGTTTATCGGGAAGCTGCGATGTATGCCTTTGAAGCTGGTGAGCTGGGTGCTTACCGCACCTCGATGCAAGCAAACATGGACTGTAAAGAGGCGATTGAGCAGACCATCAACGACTACTACGGCAACAACCGCCTTGCGGCGGAGTCCGCCGTCAAAAGCATCCTTGAGAAATTCTCGCCTGAGCGCGTCGCCTATGTCCTCGCGCAAACCATCCAGCAGAAAGGCCATGACGGACGCATTTCCCCGGACTGCAAGGAATGGGCAAAGGGCATGGATGGCAGCCCGGATAATGCTACTCATCTCATTATTGACGGTGTAAATCCGGGGCTGGTCAGCCTTTTCACCGAAGAGTTCGTCCGGCAGACCGCTATCGGTAAGGTACAGGAGCAGGCACCGGCTGAACAGAGCGAATCGGCTGTGCCGGAGAAGGCTCCCGAAGCTCCGGCTCCCAAAGAGCCGGAACAGGCGGCACCGGTGAAGCATCGCCTCACACCGGAGGAAAAGAAAATCAAGGAAGCCGTCATGGACACGCTCAAAGCGCAGATCTCCGGTCGCAACGACGGGATGCTGGCTACTTACCGTTCGTCCAATCAGTCCTTTAAGGTGATGATGGAGTACAAGGTCAGGATTGAGGGCAACACCGTTACCCGGGATGGCGAGCCGATGTTCGCCATTCACCGCCGCCATTCTGCGAAGAAGGTACAGGGCTGCTACCGCGAGCTGACACCGACGCTTGAATATATCGGCAAAGAGAAGACTCAGGAAGCAGCGCGGGAAAAGCCTTCTATCCGAGAACAGCTCCGCGCTGCGGCAAAGAGCCAGCCTGAGCGGAAAACGCCGGTCAAGCAGAAGTCCCGCGATGTCGGTTTGGAGTGATGCCTATGAAGTTTGAAAACATCAATCTTGTGGATGCCCTTCGCCGGATTATGGACATCCATACCCAGAACTACAAAGAGGATTTTGAGCTGGACGCCGGGTTGCTTCACAGCCTTGCCGGTTCCCAATCCCCCGAGGACAAGCACCTTCTCTGGATGTCCCGTCCGAACGGCACTTACCTCCTGCCTGAGCGTGAAGTCTATGTGAAGGATTCCTACGAAAACAAAGTGTGGGAGTTTTACCATGAGCAAACCCGCGATCCCATCCTTGCCTATGCAGTCGAGATCAAGGGCGTAGAGGGCGATACCATCAGAGGCAACCTCATTGAGCTGGACTATGCCGCTCATGTGGAGAGGATGCAAAAGCTCACCGTTCCGGTTGAGACAGTGGCAGTCACCTTTAAGGACGATGCCACCTTTTATCTGCCTTTCCGCAGCTACCGGCGCGAAGCGATCCCGCTGAAAGAAAAGCACGGCGAGGTCGTGTCGGTGAGTTATCTGCCTGAGAACGCGGCTGAGCTTGACATGATTCTCCGCCGTGAGCGCTTCAAAACGAGCTTCCATGCGAAAACTGGCAGTATTGAGGATCACATTCACAAGCTTGCCGTTCAGCATGGCGTGACAGAAAAGCTTGGCATATTGCCCCTTGAAGCGCAGACCGCCTACAATGCCGTCAAGGAAGCCCATCCCGAAGCGATTGTCTGCTTTGCCCAGAACGGCTACTTCGAGATTTACGGTGAAGATGCGAAGAAGGCAGCGCCCGCGCTCGGCACAAAGCTCCTGATGAAAGAGCTGGAAGGCGGCGGGCAGGTCGCCGTGACCGGTTTTCGGGAAGATCAGTGGGTCGCCAAGGCAAAAGCTCTGTGGGGACAAGGCAACGATGTCCTTGTCACGCAATCCGGTGAAGACGGTAGACAGGAAACCGTCAAGCACCTTCTCGCTGAGGACTATATCCCTGTTGGCATGGTGATGGATATGGACGGCAAAACTGTCCGCGTTGACAAAGTTGATTTTCCAAATGAAGAAGTCAGCCTGACGGACATCACGGACAGGAAAAATCCCGTTCCATTCCATGAGCGGCTGTCTATTGTCCGCTCCTATGTGGAGGAAGCTCCGGCTGAAAGCCTCTGGAAAGCAATGGATCGCAGAGAGCATCCCTCTCAGAAGAAGACTTCTGTCCTCGCAAAGCTCAAAGAACACGCCCAGACTGCGCCGGACAAAGGTGCTAAAAAGCCTGAGCAAACAAAGAAACCGAAATCAAAAGAAATGGAGATGTGATTATGTTTTTTACCGTGGAAGAGACAAATCTGATGTGTTGCTTCGACACTTCCAGCCGCAAGAGGCTGATTGCAGAGATGAAGTCGCTGCCCATCAATGAGCTGGACGATGAGATGGCGGAGCTGCTTTTTCATACCGTTCGGAAGCTTGAGGGTATCACCGACGAGGCGTTTGCCCAGCTCTACATCGCGCCGGACAGTATGATGGACGATTGAAAGGAGGATGCCTATGCCCGTGTTGGATGGCAGTTTTGAAGCCTTCGTGACCAATCTCGGCAAGTACAACGAAGGCGAGCTTGTCGGTGAATGGGTTCATTTTCCGACCACCGAAGAGGAAATGAAGGAGGTCTTCGAGCGGATCTGCATCGGCTCAAAGGGCGAGTTTGGTCAGGTTTATGAGGAATGGTTTATCACGGATTATGACTGCTCCATTCATGGAGTCAGCAATCTCCTTGGCGAATACGAAAACCTCGATAAGCTCAACTACCTCGCCGCGCGGCTGGATGAGATGTCCCGCTCTGAGCTTGAGCATTTCGTGGCAATCATGGATAGCGGCTGCGATGAAGTGAATGACCTCGACGATCTGATCAACCTGACCTACAATCTCGACAACTATGATTTTATCCCCGACATCAAGGACTATGACGATCTCGGTCGTTACTACTTCTTTGAGGGTGGCTACAACATCGACAACAAGTTCGGCAGCTTTGTGGACTACATCGACTTTGAGCGGTACGGTGAAGACTGTGCAATCAATGAAGGCGGCACGCTGACCGACGCCGGGTACATCCGACCTACCGGCGATAGCTGGAACCGCTACTTTGACGGTACGCTTGAGGATATTCCCGATGAGTACCGTGTCACCGGAAGCGGCGAGGAATTGGAGCAGCCAAGCACGATCACTGTGCTGGTGGTTGAGCCGGACAAGAAGCCCTATGTGAAAGAAATCCCTTCCAGCCTTGAGTCCTTACAGCATGAGGTTGGCGGGGACATTGAGGCGGTCTATCCCTTTGAAGAGCCGGTTGCTATTGTCTGCAACGAAGAAGGCAAGATGAACGGTTTGCCTCTCAACCGCGCTCTGCGGAATGACAACGGTGAAATCTATGATATTGTTGCCGGTACCTTCCTTGTCACAGGGCTGACGGATGACAGCTTCGGCTCGCTTTCGCCGGATCTGTTGCGGCAGTTTGTGACGGAGTTCAAAATGCCGGAGCAGTTTGCCAAAATCGGAGACAGGATTGTTGCTATCCCGATGATTTCCGAAGAACAGCAGAAACAGACGGTTCTTGAAGAGAAAAGCTCCATTGTCAATGAAAACACCTCCGGCATGGCGGTGGATGGTCATATCGGCACATGGCACACGATTGACCATAAAGAGATCGACGGTCACACCTTCTGGCTGATGGAGCACGACACCTTTGGGGACGATGCCTCCTGTATCATTGTCGATGAGCGCGGCGAGCTGGTGCTGTCCCATATCTATGACGGCTTCGATGAAACCGCAGTCAATCTGCTCCGTCAGGAGGTCATGCCGGTCGAGAAGATGCCGGATGACAGCATCAGCATCGAGGATATGAAGCAGTACGGCTACAAATGGGGCGGTATGCTGCCCATGCGGGAGGATGCTGCGGCTGAGGTCATGAAGTCGTGCCAGATTTACCGGCTGTACGGCGACGATACCGAGGGGCTGGTTCTGGACGCTAACGAGATCAAGGAACACGCCGCCAAAGGCGGTATCTTCGGTGTGGAGAAAGCGGATTGGGTGGCCGAGCTGGAAAAGCAAAATCCACTCAAAGCCGCTGAAATGTCGCTTGAGGATGACTACGGCATGATTGACGGAATCATCAACAACGGCCCGAAGGAAGACAAAACGAGCGAGAAGGGCGGTAAAGTCTCTATCATGGATCGGCTGAAATCCGCCAAAACCGCCCAGCAGACGGATAAGCCTTCTCCCCACAAGGAGAAGAAAAGCGAGCGTGAGTTATGAGCCGGAGTAAGAAATGGAAGCTCGAATGGAGCTTCTTCCTTGACAGCAACGGGCGGAGGAAATATGCTGAGCAATGCCGCCGTTGTCTCCATCCCTGCAAGCAGAGTTTTCGTGCTGAAATCATCGCGTGTCCCTTCTACGCATCCAAGCGGACAGATAGGAAGGAAAATATGTCGTGATTAGGGTTGAAAATCGCGTTTTTTCTGTCCTGTAAGCGGCACTGATAGGGTGCCTCGTATGTTTTCTTGTCTGCGCCCTCAACAACCAAATTGCCGGGATAAAGGTCGAATTTTAACCAAAAGCGAAGAGCCTCAGTCGGTGCCCATTTGCGGGTGTCGGCTGAGGCTCTTTTTTCATTTTACTTTGCCGGTTCGTCTCCTTGAACAGGACGCTCATTTTTTGAGTTTCAAACCGTCCTTAAATGCTTCGCCGACGCGCTCCGTCACTTTGTAATACCCGTGAGTGTATGGATCAAATGCAATAGCATTCACCAAGGACATATCAAGCTTTCCGTCCACCATTACGCTTTCATCGGCAGTAACATTCACAACTCTACCGATAACGCCACAACCGTATTTTCCGTCTTGATACTCGATGAACTCACATTCCAGACAAAGCGGGAACTCGTTGATCACAGGTGCATCCACTTTTTCGGCCTTGCTGGCAGTCAGGCCACTTGCAGCAAGTTTATCCGATACTCGATTGCCGGATTCCACACCAAAGTAATCCGCCTCCGTCACATGAGCAGCATCCGCGATGCTGACGGTAAAAGCGCCCCGAGCCTTAATGTTTTTTACAGTCTTATGACTCTCGGTAAGGTTGAGAGCGACAGTATCTCTTTCCTGCATAGTTCCCCATGCAGCGTTCATAACATTGACGCTGCCATCCTCATTATAGGTTGCAACCATCAGCACCGGCATCGGGAAAATACCTTCGGTGATATTCAACTTGGTTCTCATAACTATCTCTCCTTCTGATTTGCATTATTGACATGACCGTATGTCTTACTTATAATTATATCCAGAAGAGAAACAAATTCAAGTACTGGCAATTAAGACAGGTACTTTCTATGAGGTAAGTGATGCTATGATACAGGACTACATTGAGAACGCCAATTTTGAAGATACCGGTTTTCATTACGCACTCTCCCTCATTTCCGGCAAGCATAAGATGGTAATTTTATATTGCCTGATGGAGTATAGGGTGGTACGGTTTAATGAGCTGAAAAGGTATCTAAAAAAAATATCAGACAAAACCCTCAGTACAAACCTCAAAGAACTGGAAGCCGACAATTTGATCATAAGAACAGAATATCCCCAAATCCCTCCAAAGGTAGAATATAGCTTGAGTGAGCGGGGAAAATCATTGATGAAAGTGCTGGATCAGTTATGCTTATGGGGAGAAGAAAACAAACCAAAAGAATGAAAAAGCTGTCACTTACAACTGGACAGATAGGGCGGAAAATATGTCGTGATAAGGGTTGAAAATCGCGGCTTTTCTGCCCTGTAAGCGGCGCTTGAAAGGTGCCCCGTATGTTTTTCCCGTCTATGCCCTTAAAGCACAAAATGTCAGGATAAAGGTTGATTTTCCTGCCTTTCTTCGTCTCCCAATTTAACCGTATGAGCCTCAGTCGATGACCTGCTGGTTATCGGTTGAGGCTCTTTTTTGTGTTTCTTTCACGAATTTTGACAGTACTATGTCGTAAATACATAGACAGTGGATTAGCGTTTCTGTATAACTACATCGTTTATCCATATAATTACTATGAACGATACAGCAAAGGACATGGTAGTTGGCATGATAGATAAGCGAATTGGCAAGCGGATTAAGCAGTGCCGCGAACGCCTCGGTCTTACGCAGGAAGAGTTTGCCGAAAAGACCGGATTCACTGCAAACTATATTTCAACCTTAGAACGGGGCGCATCTTTTCCCCGTTGTGAAAATTTGATATTGTTGCTTAACGCTCTTGAGGTATCTGCGGATGCCATCTTCTGTGATGTACTCGACCACACGACAGAGTATAAGGCAACACAGCTCTCGAATGAATTGGGCACCCTTTCGGTTGATGCTCAAAATCGCATTCTCCAAATAGTTGAACTCCTGATCCGTCAAGAAAAAGAGAATGAAAAATAACATTCGTCATTGAACTGCGCTTATTCGGCGCAGTTTTTTCTTTTACCGCGTATTTCGACTGACTTCTGCATCTCTTCATGCTATACTATGGATAAGCGAATGAAAATAGCGCTAAAATACACAGTTGGAGAGATGAGATATGAAGACAAAGAAATGTGCATTTACCGGCCACAGACCCCAGAGCCTCCCGTTTGGATTCAATGAGGCAGACGAAAGATGTATTGCACTCAAGCAGAAGCTCAGAGATGAAATAATCAGGCAGATTGAAGAGAATGGCGTTACGCACTTTATCACCGGTATGGCAATCGGCGTTGATATGTTTGCGGCTGAGATCGTCCTTGGCTTGAAATCGGCTTATAATGGCATTACGCTTGAGTGTGCCTTCCCTTGCGAAACACAAGCTGAGAAATGGAGCGAGGCTTTCAGGGATCGGTACTTTGATATAGCCTCCAAATGCGACAAAGAAACGCTTTTGCAGCAGCGTTATACGCCGGATTGTATGCACAAGCGCAATCGTTATATGGTGGACCAGGCTGATTACATTATTGCAGTATGGAACGGCAAACCGAGTGGCACAGGGAAAACCGTACAGTATGCGCAACAGCAGGGTAAGCCGGTGCGTGTCATCAATCCCATAACGCTTGTGGTAGAAAACATATAATCTGGTAATTAGCCAGCAATGAATTGAATAAGCCGCAGTTCCCATTGTGGGGACTGCGGCTTATTCTTTATTCTGAGATCAATTTTTCCCTATAAGGGATGTCGAAAAGAATCCGGTGGTAGTCGAGAAGGCGATGTTTATTAAACAGCTTTTCGGCAAGCCGAACCACTGGATGATTAAGAATCTCATCTGCAATTCCATTTTCATTGATGAACCTAGCCCATTCAAAAGTGTCTTGAACAGCTTCGGACTCAATTACTACGGGGACGATGGCTTCTGTTAGCCGCATGGCAGGATCATTTTTGTATCGTTTACCTATCTCGCTCGGCTCACAGTTTTCATATTCATCAACATCACTGGACAGTATGGAATCAATCTTCATAAAATCATCAGGGACATCTCGTGTTAAGGTAAGCGCAATATCGCCCTTCCCGTCAGGTACGGTAATGTATTCGGCTATTTCAAGCTCGTAAGGCATCCCACCGATTTCCGATGTCAGAGTAAACATCTGGCACAAATAAGCAGAGGTTTCATCCACCTTGTCCTCATTCATGAAACACAGCGGATTGTATTCTACGCATTCCCATTTGACTTTTCCCAATTCGGTCAGCTTGGCAATCCTCTCTAATGTTTTCTTTTCCTCTTCGCGCCATAATTCATCCATCATAATTTTACACCTCCGCTTATTTTCGTTTGAACTCCAAGACCACATCGCCACTGTCGGTGATCCTCATCTGCATCGTTTTCACATTTTGAGAAATGAATTGCTGTTTTTCTGCTGAACTCATTTCAATCCGTGTAGTGCGTATTGCTTCATCAAACATCTCAAATATGTTGAGTCTGACGGCATTGTCGATGTACCGATACATCTCCTTAAAGAGTGCGCCTTGCTTGATGTCTTCGGTATTCCCTGAATAGAAGTCATCTATGTAGCAGTAGAATATTCCGGCATCTGAAAGTGCATTTTTCAAGTCTGGCCCGCAGCTCTCCCGTTCGATCATGACAAGAAAACGGGCATCTTGCAGAGACGAAATCAGCCCCCAGTAGTCCGAGTCGCTTGACACAAGGATGAAGGAATCCACATTGTTTTTATAGTGTTCCTGACAGGTTCTTGAAATGAGCATCACATCAACAAGGGATTTATTTTGCTTCACTCGTTCGATCATCATGTGTTCAACAGGGATTGCGGTGAAACTCTCCAAAATGCGCCACGCAGATGCAGCATGAACATCATCAAACAAGATGATTGAAGAAATCTTCTTTGTATATTGACGGTCAAGATTCCTCAGCGTTGCACAAAGTTTGTATGGGTCTGAATTTTCGCAATCTACCACGATGACAACTTTCTCGCTGTTTTCTATAAACTCATAGATGCTTCCCTTAACATAGCTCCCTGCGTCTGATACCTTGCTATATTCTGTGAAATAGTCATTATTCCATTGGTAGAGCAAGGTGACAAATTTCTTGTCGTTATAGAGAATGTTCCCTTCTTCTTTAGGAGTCCAGTTGATGTAAACCTGATACGGATAGAAAAGCAAATGCGAGTAGTAAATATCCGCAGCGGCCTTTGTCCCATCCTCTGTTAGACCATTGGGCATCACAAAAAGATTTTTTACATATTGCCAATTTAGCCAAAGAGGAAATAGCTTTTTGCAGTTGTTAATTCTATCAGCTATCAACTTGTTGATCTCAATAACATGATGGCAAAGTTTTTTGCTGCTCTTTCGGACAAAATTGACTCCATCAGCACTGAGCTGTGTCATGCTGTCTGGCGGAATATACTCAGGTAGATTGTAAATTGAAGTATAGTCAAACCGCATCTTTTCATTGATGTGTTTGAAATTCCGCTCTATGGCCGTTCGGATAATGCAAAGGTGGCGGATTATCCGAGCCGCCTTGTCCTGTTCAAGCCGTTCATAAACTTCCATTTTAGGCGGCTCGTGCTCATTCTCAAAAATCCGCTTTGGCACACCAATCAAATAGGCAATCTTAGAAACAATCTCATAGGTGCTGTCTTTATACCTGATTATATCTGCTTCGGGGACTTGATTATTGACGATTCCAGTATCGCTGCCATCTGCAATCGTGATAAAGCGCTCATCTTCATCCAGCTCTGCTGTTTCGCGGACATCCATATTATGTTCCTTTCGAGGCATAGCGTTGATAACGAACAGTAGACGATGAATGGTCACACAGTCATTACATTATCCGTCCACATTTCACATTGGCTCATCACGGTCTGAACTGCGTCATCCATGCCCTCTGGCGGGTATTTGTGTTTTTTGAGAAGGCGCTTGACCAACCGGCGCATACCGGCTCTGGCGCTTTCTTTCTTCTGCCAGTCTATTGTCTGGTTCTTACGGAGCAGATCGGTCAGCTCTTTTGTAATTGCAATCAGTTCGTCATGTTCGTAGAAGTCTTTGATGGCTTGGGGCTTGGTCAGAGCATCGTAGAATGCAAGCTCGTCGGAGGTCAATCCCAGCTTTTCGCCCTCTGCGTTTGCATCGGCAATTTCTTTGGCAAGCTTCAAAAGCTCCTGAATGACTTCCTCATTGGTCAGCATCCCGTTCAGGTATCGGTTCATTGCACCCTGAATAAGTTCAGAAAACTTCTCCGATTTGACAATATTGGTTCGCCGGTAAACCGACACCTGTTCGGCAATCAGCTTTTTCAAGAGTTCAACAGCAAGGTTTTTTTCCTTCATGTTGGCAATCTCTTCAAGGAACTTCGGATCGAACAGCGAAAACTCCGCCTTCACATCCGAGAAGAGGTTGATTACGCCCTCACTCTTGATACTGTGTTTCAGCAGCTCATTGATCCGCTCGTTTACTTCCGGCAGCGTAAACTTCTTACCCGTACCGCCGGACAGAAGCCGGACAATCATCGTTCGGACAGATTCAAAGAATGCTGCTTCAAAGCGTGTCTTTTCATCTACCAAGCTACCGCACAGCGAAAGTGCCTGTTTGAGAAGCAACGCCTCCTTGATGTAGATGTTTTGCGTCTTCTCCTTGTCGGGAAGGTCTTGCTCTGCTACGCTCTTGCCAAGGATGTAGTTTACACCTCCGGTAATCGCCTTCGCCTTATCAAGGTCAGTTCCAGTCATGAACTTATCGTAGTTATAACCGTAGAATAGGTCGCGGCACACGGACAGTTTCTCAAGGAATTTCGGATATGCAGCCTTGCTGACATCCGTGTCACCGTAGTTCTTCTTGTCCCGCGCCGTATAGTCATTCATAGCCTGTTTCAGCGCAGCAGCGATGCCCACATAGTCAACAACCAAGCCGCCTTCCTTATCCTTGAAAACGCGGTTGACGCGAGCGATAGCCTGCATGAGGTTGTGACCGGCCATCGGCTTATAGACATACATTGTGGCAAGGGAAGGAACATCAAAGCCGGTCAACCACATATCCACAACGATAGCGATTTTAAGCGGCGAGTCGTTGTCTTTGAACTTTCTCGCCATATCTTCTTTGTGAGCCTTATTGCCGATCACTTCACGCCACTCTTCGGGGTCGTTGTTGCCCTGCGTCATGACAACTGCGACCTTTTCCGTCCAAGCAGGACGCAGTTCCAAAATCCGCTTGTATATCTTCATGGCGATGGGGCGGGAGTAGGCAACAATCATCGCCTTTCCGGTCAGAATATTGGCGCGATAGTTTTCATAATGGTCGAGAATATCGTCTACCAGAGAACGGATCGTCTGGTCGGCCCCCAAAATTACCTCCATCTGGCCAAGTTCTTTTTTGCTCTTTTCGATAACATAAGGATCGGCATTCTCTGCCATCAGGTCATACTCATCGTCAATAAGATGCAGCGTCTTTTCATCAAGCTTGAGATGGATGACGCGGCTTTCATAGTAAACCGGTCTGGTCGCTCCATCCTCAACTGCCTGAGTCATATCGTAAATGTCGATATAATCACCGAACACCTCACGGGTGCTGCGGTCTTTAGAAGAGATAGGTGTGCCAGTAAAGCCAATATATGTAGCGTTCGGGAGCGTATCACGGATGATGCGGGCAGTACCGATGATGGTCTTAGCCTCAACCTCGCCGTCTTCCTTCTGGCGCACTACAACTTTCTCTGTTAATCCGTATTGACTGCGGTGCGCCTCATCCGCCATGACGATGATATTCCGACGCTCAGAAAGAGGCTCACCGCTTTCCTCAAACTTCTGCATGGTAGTGAAGATGATGCCGTTAGCCTGACGGTTTGCAAGCAGCTCTTTCAAGTGGGTTCGGCTTTGAGCGTGTTGCGGCGTTTGGCGTAAGAAATCCTTGCAGCGGGCAAACTGGCCGTAGAGCTGGTCATCCAAGTCGTTTCGGTCTGTGATCACAACGATTGTTGGGCTTTCCAATGCCTCTTGCAGATAGTGGGCATAGAACACCATAGACAGCGATTTCCCGCTGCCCTGCGTGTGCCAGAACACACCGCCTTTGCCATCTGTGACGGTTGCCTTTTGAGTGGAAGCAATCGCCTTCTTGACGGCAAAATACTGATGGTAGGCGGCAAGCACTTTGAATGTTTTCTCGCCGTCCACATTGAAGCAGATAAAGTTCTTCAGGATGTCGAGGAATCGGTTCTTCTCAAACAGTCCCTCAAAGAAGGTGTCAAAGGCTGCGTACTGTGTGTTCTCGTAGCTGCCGTCCGTTGTTTTCCACTCCATGAAGCGGTCTTCACCGGAGGTGATGGTTCCGGCCTTTGAGGTAGTCATATCGCTCATGACGCAGACCTCATTGTAAATAAACATGGAGGGGATCTCGTACATATAATTGCGGAGCTGGCGATATGCGTCGGAAGCATCTGTCTCTTCGCGGGAGGGAGATTTCAGCTCCACTACGACAAGGGGCAGACCATTGATGAAGAGAATGACATCCGGGCGTTTTTCGGAATTTTCGATGAAAGTCCACTGGTTGGCAACGGTAAAGTCGTTATTGGCGGGATTTTTGAAATCAACAAGGTAGACGAGGGTGGAGCGTTCCTCGCCATTTACAAAGTATTTTACAGAGATGCCGTTTTGCAGATAGTCAGTAAAGGTCATGTTCTTTTGCAACAGCGAGCCGGACTCAAAGTTCTTGAGTTTGTAGATGGCCTCGTTGATAGCATCCTGAGGCAAGCCCTTATTGATGCGCTGTAAAGCGGGCAACAGGACATCCTCGTAGAGCGGAGAGTGATAATCACGCTCTACATCCGGTCCGTAGACATAGGTGTAGCCAAGCCCTTCGTTGAGTAATTGGAGAACTGCATTCTCGTAATTTGATTCGGTATAATATCCTGCCATTTCTGTTGCTCCTTTGTTCGATCTGCTGTGTTATCATCTAACCCTTTCTGCAATCGTGTCAAGCTGTCCTGCGATCACAGCGAACTCGCAGTTCATATCAAGCGTCTTTACGCTGATCTGATTGCCGCTCATCTGGTAATCTCCATCCGGCTGAACGGCATCATCTGTCTTGGCGTATAGAAGCATTCCCGCTACCGTTTCTCCGGGCGCTGCATCCCAGTTCTTGACATAGGTGAAAATCTGATACAAATTCCCTGAGTGGAGCGTTTGCGTCATATAGGGTGCTTTCATCTGCATATTATGCGTGTAGAACTTTGCGTCGATTATAAGCGTTTTTCCAGCTTTCTTGTTTGAAAGCACGATGTCGGACTGCATGGTAGGCAGAAGCGTTCTGTACCCATCTGTCACTTGCCAAGCGATTTGCGGGGAATACGCACGGATGTCCGGGTGCTCCCGCTGATAATAGCCCAGTATGAATTTCTCATACAGCTTTGCCATTGTCATGTCATCCGCATAATCCATAATACGGGTAGATCCGTCTGCGGTCGTTTGCAGCAGTCCTTTCAGAACAAACCGGCATATTTCAATTATCATCCGATAGGTCTGATTATTGCGGTCATATTGGATGTTCCAGTTGATGTTATGAGCGTCCAAAGTATCTACGCCATCGAAGAAGACAAGCAGCTTGCGGATTTCTTTCTTCCTCGCTTTGGCAATATCTGCACGGAGCAGGACGGCCATTGTTGTTTTGATAATGCGATTTGTATAGGCATTAACTGAAAACTCATCATAGGCGCAGACGAGCTGTTTTTTACGAAGTACTTGGGTTTTGATGGATTCTCCAATTTCAAGCTTGCCTCTTGGGGAAGCCAGCGGCTCTTCCTTTGTTATGTACTGTCTACATAAGCCCCGCTTAATCTGAACAGACACGCCTTTGCATAGGATAGCAGCCAGCAGTTCTGCGGTGTTTCGGAAATCCTCAGCGGCAACATCCTTATAGCCTTGCTCGTGCAACACTTGGAACGCATAGACCAGCATATAGTAGATGTTGCGAATGGGAATCATTTGACCACCTCACGAAGAGTACGGCTCCAATCCTTGACTTTCGCGGCTTCATCAAACCAATATTCTTTGAGCAGCGGGATCAACTCAAACTCTACTACGGACTTCATCCAATCGTCTGTGACTGTGGCGTTCGTACAGAAATAACTATGGCCGATGCAGAAACCTTCGCCCAGCGAATCATCATTCGCTATCGCATCGTTAAGCTGTTCTACTGTGGCAATCAGGCGGTCGAACTTCGGATTGTTGATCTTCGCCCTATATGCCCTGAAACCGGAAGAGTTAAATGCCGGTGTCATCTCAAAGAAGGCAAAACGGCGGCGCAGTGCATAGTCCAGCATGGCAAGACTACGGTCTGCCGTATTCATCATGCCTATGATGTAAACATTGCTTGGAATAGAGAACTGCTCGTCCGCGTAGAGAAGCTGCAACTCAACTCCGCGCTTATCGCTTTCAATGAGCATGAACAACTCGCCAAAAATCTTGCTCAAGTTGCCTCGGTTGATCTCGTCAATGATGAAGAAATAGGGACGGTCATCTTCTGCGGCCTTGCGGCAGAACTCATAGAAAACGCCTTTCTTCAACTCGAAGCCTGTTTCCGTGGGGCGGAAGCCCATGATAAAGTCTTCGTAGCTGTAACTCTGATGGAATTGCACCATCTTGACGCGGTTCGTGTCTTTCTCGCCCATGATAGAATAGGCAAGCCTCTTGGCCGCAAAGGTTTTTCCGACGCCCGGTGCGCCTTGGAGAATCACATTCTTTTTCGTCAGCAAGAGAGCCTTGAGGATGTTGTAGCGGTCTTCATCCATAAACACATCATGCAGGAAATCGTCGGCGGTATATGGATCGTATGTCCGTTCTTCCTCGTCCTCATCACGGACAGCCGAATCAATGCTGTCTCCATCAAAAAGGGCCTGCGTCTTCTTCACAAAATCGGTATAAGGCGTTACATCGGTCAGGGTTTTCATCGCCAACTGCTCAGGATGCTCCCACAACCCTTTGTCAGTCCATCGGACGGTGCGTGTGTTACGGTAGTGCTCACGGGTGGGATCATATACATACTCGCCTTCAACAACACCTCTGCCAATGATTTCTTTTCTTCCTTTTTTGACAAAGATAATGTCGCCGGGTTTGATGTCATTTGCAAATTGCCATGTGGCGTGAACTTGGTTCTTATATGAGCTTGTCCCTCCGTAGACTTCCCGCATCTTAGCTCGCATTTCTTCCTTTGAGCTATACTGCATGAGATCGCCCATGTCATCCCAGCCGATAGCCATAATACCCTCAGCATAATCGTTCTCCCAGTTGACGGAGCCATCGCCAGCAGCATACAGCCAATACCGGACGGCTGTGTCATCGACCGTGAGGGCAGTATCAGAGGATTCCTTCGGGATGATGCCCTCAAACATCTTCTCGCTGAAATCCATATCAATATTGTTGTCCTTGACTACTTTTGTGCAGCCTCGGCGGATGCTGTTCGACTTGTTTCCGGTCTGCTCATAGTAATAGGTTATGTTGTCATGGGTGGCCTTTAAGGCATTGACCATGCGATCCTTGTCATAGTCCTGTCCGATATGGACGATGAAGTAAATCGTTGTTTCTGTATTGCCCCGGCGGGTGTACCTTATTCCCTCCATCATGGATGCAAACAGCATGACCATGAGCTTATGGGATGTTTCCCCGAAGAACGGAACTTCTTTGCACATGGCCGCAACAGCGTCATCGGAAGAAAGCGCTCCATCGTAAGCCATTTTTGCGTACTTGTAGACGGTCACTTCGCAATCATACTCAGGCCCCACATAGTTCCTTACTCCGCCCTTTGCATCCAGGAACTCTTTGAGCATCTTGAGATCATTGAAATATCCGGCTGCGCGTTCCTCGGAGCGTTCCGACATCACATCATTTTTCAGATAGTCGAGTATATCCTGCTTTGCCGCTGCCATCGACTCATCGCTCTCAAAACACTTCCAGAAGGAGAGGGCAATGGTATTCTGATACAGGTAGAAGGCATCAGAAACATGGGTGCTCAGGGTGCTTTCTGCCCAGTCCGGGTGTTTCTCGCGCAGATAGTCCTTATAGTCTCTTCTGGCGCGACTGATTGTTTCTTGTATATCCATTGCACATACCTCCCATTTTCAAATCATATTATACCGCGTTTTGGCGGCGCGTGGTCGCTCGCAATGCGACAAGGGCGATAAACGATAATTTAGCGGCTTAGAGCTGGATGCCGGAGACATCGATCTCGCCAGACATGAGTTTCGGTAACAGAGTGTCGCGAAGGCTTCCTAATAATTTGATTTCTTCACAGTTCCGCTGTATTTGGCGTAACATAGGTAGAACGATGTTATTAAACTCTTCGGCAACATCAATGGGTGGAATGACAATTTCAATCTCTCCCATTCCACCATCCCATACAGCATAGGGCATAGTAGAACCTTTAGATGTATTCTGTGCGTGATCAATGCTACTGTCTAAATCGCAAGTCAACAGTGCATAACTAAGGTATTTACTGTTATATGGCGAAAGAGTGAAACAAGTAGTTCTTGTGATACCATCACATGGCGCAAGAACAACTCTATGGAAATATACACGCATAGCGCCAACGATAATATCATCTTTTTGAAAAGTAATGAGGCTGCTTTTTGCTTCATCATTCGGGCGGAACTCAGTGACTCCAAAGGACTGCATTGGGATTGTGTCAATGGGAAGGTATGGAAGCGTTGTATTTGCCCCAGCTTTAATAGCTCGTTTATGCAGTTGTAGGACATCTTTTAGCTTACCATGTTTCCATGTGGCGGGAGTAGTACCGCTGGTTTGCCCGAAATCAATGAACCATTCCTTATAAATTGCTCGTGCTTGCTGCTGTAAATTATCGTTTATCTTTTGGTTGATTTCAATTTTATCATCCAGTGTTTTTAGTACAGAAGCTATTTTGTCTTGTGTTTCAATGTCAGGCAGACTGATTACTTCTTTGTGAACTGTATTGCGGTTGATGCCGGGTACAGCACTCGCAGAGGTAAATTTCTCCCACTCTAAAGTCTTCAAAAAATAATAGATAAACCGAGGATTGTTTCCATGAAAGTCCTCAACATAAAGAGTCGTATTCAAAGGCCAGAAATCTTCATTTGCCATAAACACCTGACCAATAGTTCCGTATCGTCCTGTTATTACGCCGGGAGCTTTGACCATTGCTGCATCATGCGTTCCACTGATTCCTGATGAAGAAAAAATAGGAACACAACCATTTTTCCGATTCTGCTGAGGCAAGTCGTACCCTCTTTTTAGAGTGATAAATTCTCCCAGTTCTCCGGTTTTATAATAAGTCATTCTTCACCATCCTATCCGATGTATTTTCTATGAGCCAGCTTCACATTTTGCTGCTTCACCATTGCGTAGTGCATGGTTGTATCGATCTTTTGATGCCCTAAGAGCTGCTGGACTTGCTCTATGGGCATTCCCTTGTCTATGGCTGAGGTCGCCAGCGTTCGCCGGAATTTGTGTGGGTGTACTTTGGGCAAACTCAAGCTTTTTCCCAGCTCTCGAAGCCGCGTCTCCACGCCCCCGATCATCAGCCGGTCGTGCGGGGCTTTCAACGAGACGAACAGTGCCGGGTTCGCATCCGTGCGTTCGTTGAGGTAGTTCTGCAAATGGATTTTTGTCCTTGCATCGAAGTAGACAAGGCGCTCCTTGCTGCCCTTACCGATTACAACACATTCCCGCTCGTTGAAGTCGATGTCCTCTCGGTTCAGCATTACCATCTCTCCAACACGCATCCCAGAGGAAGCGAGCAGGTCAATGATTGCCAAATCCCTTGTGTTTGTGCAGCTATCCCGCATCAGCTCTAACGCCTCGTCGGTGTAGGTGTCTTTGACCACCTTGGCCGTCTTTACCTTGTGAATCCGGCGGACCGGACTTTTCAAGATGAAGTCTTCGTCTTCAAGCCATGAAAAGAAGCTGGAAAGTATGCGCCGAATGTTATCAATCGTCACCTTGCTGGATCTGCGTTGCGTCTGGTAGGTAGTCAGGTATTTGCGAAGGTCATCCGTTGTTATCTGACTGGCCTTCTTAGCGATGGCAGATAGCATGGATTCAATCGTCTTCCGATAATATTTCAAGGTCTTCTCGGAGCAGCCCTCAATGCGCTTGGCAGTAATGAACGCTTCGACGGCATCCCGTTCTTCCTGCTTTGGGGTGGTATCTTCATAACTTACGCTCACGCCTCGTAGCGCCTCGCTCAAAGCGTCACCTAACTGCAATAATTGTTCATTGTTGAGATACGGCAGCATTTTGCGCTGTACCTCGTGGATAAGTTGTTCTTTCATCGTCGTTCTCCTTTGTATTTAAGAGAACGATGAACAGTGGCAGTTCCTTTGAAGTGACTCTCGCCACTGATGAGAGTTAATAGGGCGACAAACGATAATTTACAGCAGCAAGCCGAGCTGCTTTACCACGAGCGGTTTGAAACAGTAGATCGCGACAAATTACCCGTTGGCTGGCGCATTGTACGGCTCGGCGATGTGGCAACTATCTCCAAAAAGAGCTTCAATCCAGCCAAAGAGCCGGAAATGCTACTTGAGCATTACAGTATCCCTGCTTTTGATGAGGCGCATTTTCCTGTGTTTGAGCCATCGACCGCGATTAAGAGCAACAAGTTTATCGTCGATGACTCCTGCTTTATGATTTCCAAGCTGAATCCGACAACAAAGCGCGTCTGGAAACCTTATTGCCTAACTGAAAATGCTGTCTGCTCAACTGAGTTCATTGTTTATAAGGCCAAAAGTCAAGAAATCACTGATTTCTTATATTCGGTTATTGACAGCGATTCGTTTTCAGATTTTATGTGTAGTCATGTTACTGGATCAACAGGCAGTAGGCAAAGGACTACGCCATCTGACACCCTTGCTTTTGAACTGGTTTTACCTAATGCCGAAGAGATAGCCGAGTACCAAGGTATTATTTCACCTATGCTTGAGCAGATAAAATGCAACGCCATTGAAAATGACAGGCTCAAGCGGCTGCGAGATAGTCTTTTGCCGAAGCTGATGAGCGGTGAGATCGATGTCTCCGGCATCCAGCTCTAAGCCGCTAAATTATCGTTTATCACTCGATTCTGTTCAATTTTTCCTTCCAAACACCGCAAAACGGAAGACACTTGCCGCTGCTTTGACAAGGGAAGGTAGGGGATCTTCAACTGCTCAAGATGTGGAATGCGAAGATTGCTTACAGTTGTTCCTGTCCCTTCACTCCAAGAAATCTGATGTTGAACATATCTTGATTGGAGACTATAAAGCAAATAATAGTTATCGCATATCTCAGGATTTGCTCTGAGCAATACCATTCTTTGACCCAGACAGCAAACGATACCTTCTGGGATCATGCCGACCTCACCCATAGGAGCTTCCCTTGTAATGATTATATCTCCACCTTGAGGTGTTGCACGCTTTATTCGCTGCTGAAAATGTTCATCATCTGTATAGGACGGAGAGGAAAAATCAATTCTGCCGTTTTTTATATTGTTGCTTCGTACCACAATTTTACCTTCCGCAGTCCAAGTAGGTGTTGAGTGCGGACAATCGACAACGACTGAACATAACTCCTTTATTGTTCTGCATTCAATCATGTTCCGCCTCCTTGAGTTTTTTATACTGCTTCATCCATGAACGGGAAGGGTGTCTACATAGTTGATCATCACACACAAATGCACATATTCCATCAAGCATATAGAAGCGACATATTTCTGGATTGTTTGCCCTGCACCCGTATGTAATGTTTTCGGTATCTCGCGTGTTGAGAGGCGAATTAAATCCGATATGAAGTTCAGATTTCATATCCAATCGCCCCCAATCTCTCTTTGATTTCGGCCTCAAGCTCATGGGATTTCGTAAACAGTTCGGAAAGCTCGGTGGTCAAGCGACTCATCTTTTCTTCAAATGGTTCGCCATCATCTTCCTGTTCTTCGATGCCAACATAGCGCCCCGGCGTGAGGATATAATCCTGCTTGGCAATATCTTGCGTGGTCACAACAGCACAGAAGCCTTTTTCATCTTCAAGAGTGCCGTCAGCAAATGCGTTGTAGGTATCCGCAATCCTCTGGATGTCCGCATCTGTCAGCTCGCGCAGCTTTCGCGTGACCATCGTGCCGAGCTTTCTTGCGTCGATGAACAGCGTCTTGCCCTTTTGCTTTTTATTCTTGGCAAGGAACCAGAGCGACACCGGAATCTGTGTTGTGTAGAAGAGCTGGGACGGCATAGCGACAATGCAGTCCACAAGGTCAGCGTTGATGATGTTCTTGCGGATCTCGCCTTCACCGCCAGACTGAGAGGACAGCGAGCCATTCGCAAGCACCATGCCAATCCGCCCGTTCGGTGCGAGATGCCAAATCATGTGCTGCAACCAAGCAAAGTTGGCGTTGTTGGCCGGAGGCGTTCCGTATTGCCAGCGCACATCATCCAGCAGCTTATCTTGTCCCCAGCCGGAAAGGTTGAAGGGAGGATTCGCCATAATGAAATCTGCCTTGAGCTGCGGGTGACAGTCGTTGAAGAATGTGTCCGCGCTGAACTTTCCAAGGTCAGCTTCGATACCGCGTATGGCGAGATTCATCTGTGCCAGCTTCCAAGTAGTAGGGTTGGAGTCCTGACCATACACAGAGATGTTCTTGATGTTCCCGCCGTGATTTTCGATGAACTTAGAGGACTGAACAAACATACCGCCAGACCCGCAGCAGGGGTCGTAGACACGGCCATTGTATGGCTGTAATACCTCGACAAGGGTGCGAACAACGCAAGACGGGGTATAGAACTCACCGGCAAGTTTGCCTTCCTGTTCTGCGAACTTGGCCAGGCAATACTCATAGGTGCGACCGAGAATATCCTTGCTGTTCCCGTGGTCGATCATCTGGATATTGGTAAAGAGGTCAACGACCTCACCGAGCCGCCGCTTATCCAGCTCAGGACGGGCAAAGTTTTTGGGGAGGATGTCTTTGAGCCGCTTGTTTTCCTTCTCAATGCTCCGCATGGCCTCGTCGATGACTGTGCCGATCTCAGGCGTGTGCGCAGCGGCAGATATGACGCTCCATCTTGCGTTTTCCGGTACAAAGAAGATATTCTCCGCCGTGTATTCGTCCTTATCCTCTTCAAAGCCGTCACCCTCAGCAACAAGCTCCTGATACTTCGCCTCGAAGCGGTCTGAGATGTATTTCAAAAAAATCAACCCGAGAACAACCGACTTGTATTCCGAAGCGTCGATGTTGCCGCGAAGGACGCAAGCTGCATCCCAAATCTGTTTTTCAAATCCAATATTGCTTGTATTCGTTTCAGCCATTGAAGCTACCTCCGTAGTCTTTTTTAACGATATATAGAATGCACAGTGCGTGGCTCACTTGTCCGTATGGATCGCTTCGCAAATGTCCCCGATGTCACAATTCAGATACTCACAGATGCGCAGCAAGACAGAAAGGGCAACCTCTTCATTCTTATTAAGCTTGCTCATGGTACCCGGCGAAAGCTCGGTTTCTTTCCGAAAAACCGCCTTCGGGATCTCTCGTTCAATCAGCATTACCCATAATTTCTTGTAGCTTATCTTCATCACTGCACCTCACTCAACCGTTTATAGTGACCCTCATTTTATTATACATCGAAAGCTCCACAAACGCAATTCATCCGTCCGAAAATTCAAAATAAATTTCAAGTTCTTGGATTGCTGCACAATAATAAAAAGCCTGCGCAATGCACAGGCCAAAATAGTCAGGGACGCATCTTCCTTCCGTGCCGGTATAATGCGTAAGTGTAAAAATCGAGAGCAAGGACGATCTCATATCCATTTGTGCTTGAGAAAAAAGAAATGTCATCGGCATACTGGATCACGCTTTTCAAGAAGCCCATTGCACCGCCGCAATCGAATGAGAAAATTACCGTGACTGTCCCGGCACCTTGTCTGATTTCAGTGTCAATTTGGTAGTTCTCAGATATTTCGATGGCTTGACTGATAAATACCTTGGCGATAGGTTTCCGCTCAGGAAGCGGCACATAAACTGCGCCCTCATTGAGCTGTTTGAATATGTCCTTTGATGAACATTTATCTTTTGACGGAGCGGGTTCTTTTACTTCGGCTGGTATAGGTTCATCGGCTATCTCAGCTTCTATTTCCTCTATTGGAGGTTTATTGTATTGCCTTTTATAAATCACTTTCTGAAACATTGTTTCTCCTTCCGTGTAATTGAAAGAATGGCTGACAGTCTATCAGATTATGGGCATCGTTAAGTTCACGCAAGGATCTGAGAAGTCGTTCTTTACAATTCAGTCTATGTATTATCAATTTACCACCGGAGAATAGAATAATCAATGTGATTTACTGTATTCTCTCGTTGTTTTGCGTTGTAAAATGTGAAAGGCTCACTCCCCAAAGTGAGCAGTGAGCCTTGTTGCTTATTCGAGTTCTCCGCTGCGGGATTTCTCCTGTTCCTTTGCCATCGAGGGACTGAGGAAATCATCCACATTCGCCTTCATCGTGTCAATCAGGCGAGCTTCTTTTTTCAACTTGGCGCGTTCGTCATAAAGGCGCTGCTGCTCGTCCACGAGCCGTTGCTGTTCGGCTTGCAGAGATTTCAAGCTCGGCAATTTTCCGTCGCCTTGTATGGCGAGAAGAGTGCTCTTTGCCGCCTCATAGATGACAAGCTCTGCTTCGTGTTTGGCACGGTATGCCGGTTTGTCCGCCGCCTTCATATAGGCTTCATAAACCGGTTTGAGCCGCTGGTAGTTAGAGATGTTTTTGATAAGCGGCTGCACCTCACGCAGTCTGGCTTCAACATTTTTCAGCTCGCTGCCGGTGCGGGCATAGGAGCTGTGAATGTCCTCGATTTTCTTTTCAAGGTCAGCATATTGCAGAAGGTTGTTCTCAGTCAGGTAGTTGAGAGTACGCGCGGCCTCTTTGAGAATGGTGAGCTTCGCTTTGTGTTCGTAACCTTTGCTGCCGATGAGCTGGATGCGCTCCTGAATGTCGCTGATGAGGGAGATACCCCGGCGAGAGGTCTGCATCTGGCGCTTGCGGTTCCCGCGCCCCTGAATGCGCTCTTTGATCCGGTCCTCGGTGTAGTTGTCACCGATGGTCTTCGCACGGGTAAAACGCTCCTGTCCCTCAGCACGGAAGGAGATGTGTTTTCCGGTCTTGATTTCATATCCGGCTTCCTGCATGAGCTTCAAAAACGCATCGTAATCCTTCGCTGTGATGATGCAGCGGTCGATGGTCTGCTTTAACTTTTGCTTCCAGCTCGTACCGCGTTTAGCCTCTGTGTATTCCTTGTAGTCCATGCCCTTGCTCTGTGAGGGTGGGATCACGGAAAGCCCATGTTCCTTACAGATTTCGTCGCTGAGTTGGCGCATTTCCCGATATGTCCGCTTGTTGCTCCGATAGGCATGGTAGTCTACAAAATTGACAGCATTGAAGATGATGTGATTATGGCAATGCCCCTTGTCGATGTGGGTGGCGATCACATATTCATACTTGCCTTTCAGCCATTCGTCGGCAAACTGCTTGCCAATTTCATGAGCCATCTCCGGCGTGACTTCTCCGATGTCGAATGATTGAATCAGGTGTCGGGCAATCACCTTCGGCATCTGCATTCCTTGCTGGGCCGCGAGGTTGCGTGTCCACTCAAATTCTTTTGCTGCCGCGTCGCTGGCTGCACAGCCGAAAGAAGAAACATAGAGCTGATCGTCAGTCTTTTCCGGGTCGAGGATGTAGGCAAGCGCCTTGTTTACAGTTCCTCGGATTGGCTTGATTTTAGTAACTGCCATATTTCCTTTTGCCTCTCTTTCAGCTCGGTGACATCATCCTCATAAAGGTTTCCCTTTGAATTGATACGGCGGCAAATCTGATTGATATTTGACGCTGCACGGCTGACAGCGGCGGCAAGCTTCTTCTGCTGGGTGTAGTCCACCTTGATGATGTAGCCGTCAATCGCCATCTTTCTGAGATACGCGCCCATATTCTTTGTTCCGAGCTGCGCCATCTTTGATTTGATGATCCGATGCTCATTTTCCGACACGCAGAACTCAATGCGGATTGGCCTTGTTCTATTTGCCATAGGCAATCTGTCCTTTCGTAAAGATAGAGGGTTTGGGAGACATCCCAACAAGCATTTTGAAGAGTAAGGGCAGGGTTCCCTTACTCGAAAATCGCCGTGTGTACGGACACCGGCTGTGCTTGCTATTCTCTCAAAATCGTATTCCCGGTGCTTCTCCCCGTAAAAATCCCCTTCACTTTACAACGGACATTTTATAAGGAAATTAGCGGTATGGAAGAGAAAAAAGGCGCTCGAAAGCGCCTTCCCTCATGCTTGTGCAGCTTGTTTCTTTTTCCCTTTACCGCGTTTCTCGTAGTCCTCGTCAATCCGGCGCTTCCAATCTGCGCCGAGCGGGGCGCTGCAACGGACGGCGGAAATTGCCTCACTCAGCACCTCATAGTTGAGCTGCGTCCCGGCGCTGTCAGAGTGGTAATTGACGGCTCGGTCAGCTCCGATCCCAAAGTGCCGCGCCGTTTCCACCGCGTCAATGTTTGCGCCGAGGAACAGGAACTCCCAGCCATACTTTGCCTTCTGCCGCTCGATCATCTGCTTCACCCGGTCGCTGCTGTAAAACCGGCTCGCATTCTCCATTCCGTCCGTGGTGATAATAAACAGCGTATGCTCCGGGACATCCTCCGGTCGGGCGTACTTATGGACATTGCCGATGTGATGGATCGCACCGCCGATGGCATCCAGAAGAGCCGTGCAGCCCCGGACGGTATAGTCCCTGTCTGTCATCGGCTTGATGTCGTGGATGTTCACGCGGTCATGGATCACCTCGCTCATATTGTCGAAGAGGACTGTGGAGACAAGCGCTTCGCCGTCTGCCTTTCTCTGCTTCTCGATCATGGAGTTGAAGCCGCCGATGGTGTCGGCTTCCAGCCCGCTCATAGAGCCGCTGCGGTCAAGGATAAAGACGATCTCGGTTAAGTTCTTTTTCATGATGAATCCTCCCATATAGAAAAACTGTGACTGCTTTTGCTTACAGTCACAGTATAGGAGAAATCGTCTTCGGTTTGGTCGCATGGAAAGCGACATTCAAAACATATCGCGGAACAATTCGCTCTCGATGTCAGCGACATTATCCAGCGGGATTTTCGTCCCGTCCATGAGCATCATCAGGCGTTCAAACTCGTCTATCTTTTTGAGGTTTCCGCTCTTTGTCACATACGCCCCGCCGGACTTCTTTGCGTCCGGGACGAAGTAGGTGACGGTCAGCGCAGGATGGTCGCCAAGCCTTTCCATGAGGATCTGCTGCTTTCTGTCCAGCGCCTCTTTTTCCTCTTCACTGAGGTCGATCTTTTCATCTGTCAGCCGTCCTGTTTCATGAATTGCGTCATCGTACCCGGTGAGAGCGGCGAAAGGAGAGAACTGCGCGGCTCTGTCCAGCATCGGCATCTGCGGTCTTTTTGATGAGACATGGTGAGGGAGATTGATGATGTCCTTGTAATCATCGCTCATGCCTTGTGACCTCCAATCTGTTCATTCCGGTCCTTTGCCGTCGCTCCCTCCGAAAGATTCATCCCCTTGAGAATGGCGTTTTTCCCGAATTTCTTTTTGATGGTGAGCATGGCTTGCTGTACTTTCTTTTCCCGTGCCAGCTCTTCGTCTTCCTGCTTGCGCTTCGCGTCAAGCGCAGCATAATCGGTGAAGAGGTCAAGCTGCTCATAATTGTCCTTAGAAGAAGGAGCAGAGGCTTCGTCAATCACATGGGTCGCTGTGATGTTCAGCCGCCGGATGAGCAAGCTCTTGTCTGTAATCCGGTCGAATAATTCCCCGGCGGCATCCATGATCTGCTTCGTGGAAGAGGTGTAGCGTTCCAGATTGATTGTGCCGTGGGCGTGTTTCGGTATCTGCCGCCCGTAGTGATCCTTCACGACTTCGCCGCGATACTTCCTCCTGCGTTCCGGGTCGGTCAGGTTCTCAATGTCATAGCCTATCGTGACAACGAGCTGGTTAGTGACAAAGCCTTTGTCAACCAAGTCCATCGAGAGAAGGTCTGCCATTTCCCGGAGAACGAGCCGCGCTTTGTCTGCCTCATAAGGTTGGTGCAACACCTGTCCCGATCCCAAGCTGTTGCTTTCCGGTTTGTACGCCTTGACAGCTTCAACCGTGCAAGGCTCCCAGCCCCATGCGTGGTCAATCAGCAGCTCCGCATTCTTGCCGAAGAGCTTGTAAAGCAAGTCTTCATCTGTGATGGAACGACGGGCAACATCGCCCATCGTGAACATCCCGTTCTCTTCAAGCTTCTTGGCATATCCTTTGCCTACCCGCCAGAAATCGGTGAGGGGCTGGTGTGACCAAAGCGTCTTGCGATAACTCATCTCATCCAGCTCGGCAATGCGGACTCCGTTCTTATCTGCTGGAATGTGCTTGGCGACAATATCCATCGCCACTTTGCAGAGGTAGAGGTTTGATCCGATCCCCGCTGTTGCCGTGATACCGGTTGTCGAGAGGACATCCAGAATGATCTTCATGGCGAGGTCATGGGGAGACAGCTTGTAGGTGGCGAGGTAGTCGGTGACATCCATGAACACCTCGTCGATGGAGTAGACGATGATGTCCTCCGGCGCAACATACTTCATGTAAACCTGATAGATGCGGGTGCTGTGCTCCATGTAGTAAGCCATGCGCGGCGGCGCGATGATGAAGTCAATGGCAAGGGACGGATTCTCTTGCAGCTCGGAGAAGAGATACGACGAGCCTTCCAGCTTTCGCCCCGGCGCGTCATGCTGCCGTCCGGCGTTTGCTTCCTTGACGCGCTGCTTGACTTCAAACAGCCTCCCACGCCCGGAGATACCGTAGCTCTTGAGAGAGGGTGTGACCGCAAGGCAGATGGTCTTGTCCGTCCGGCTCTCGTCCGCAACGACGAGGTTTGTGTCCAGCGGGTCTAAGTTTCTCTCGCGGCATTCAACCGAAGCATAAAAGCTTTTTAGGTCGATTGCGATATAGATGCGCTGCTTCATGCTTCGGATGCCTCCTTTCACTTGATACGGTTTTGTCCGCTTTTCAGGTGTGCCTTGATGCTTTCGATTGTTTCAGGAACAGTCTGATTAGTTGTATCAATTACATTTGCTTCGTATTTCCCTAAATCGCAGAACTGTTCCCACATGACTTCTACTAACTCGGTGTTAGTTTTCAAATCCAGCTTCGACCGTTCCACTGCCCGTCTCAGTGTTATTTCTCTGGAAGCTCGCAGCACAATGTAATGCACATCATATCCTTCGCGTGCTGCCCCCAGCCACGGCTCTAAAAACCACGGACCGACAATTCCATCTACATACACATCGTAGCCGCCTCTGACAAATCGTTTTGCAGTCTCCAAAAACGCTTCAATCACCACTCCGTTTTGTGCGTTTGACTCCGGTAAATATGGGGGGATTGCACCTTTTTTGAGATAGTGAAAGAAATCATCTGTTCTGATACAAACGGACTTATCCATATCCGATTCCATAGCGGCTTTATCAGCCACAGTGCTTTTACCTGTCCCGGGTGAACCGGTTATAATCGTGATTCTTCCATGTGTCATCTAATCAACTTCCTCTTGTTCCTGCTTGTCCAATATCGCTTTCATTATAAATAAAGGCTTATTTCTTGTTCGGGTTGATTTTCCCTTTGGTAAGTACGGTAACAGCAGTGCCGCCCACCATTACAACGACGCCAAGCGCCGCTTTTCCAGCTCTTTTTATTTGCTGCGCCCGCTCGCTACGGCAGTGCTCGCAATATTTATACTTGTACCCTTCCGGTAGCGGACGCTGACACTTTTTATTTTTACAAAGTTTCTGGCTCATCTTTCTGTTCCTCCAAACGCAGTGCAGGGTTGTCGCTTGGCAACGCCAAGATTCGATTCTCTATCTCAGGCAGCTTTTGCGTCCAATAGTTTTCCGGTGACGGATCGATCATGTCCAGCCTCTCGACAAAACCCTTTGTTTCAAGATAGGTTCTCTGGATGAACTTTGCGTAATACTCCAAACTCACTTTTGCCGCTTCGGTTTCGCCCATTTCCTGATAAGCGATGGCTTCGGCAAGGGACACCATGTTTACGGCGCATAAGCTTTCTCGCAGTTCATTCATCCGTGCATTTATCTTTTCAGGCGTTGCGCCGGATAAAATCTTGCCCCATGTAGATTCCGGCTGATTTTTAATAAACGCAGCATTTGCGCTCTGGCTCTGCATCAATAGATTTCGGCTGTTTTCGGCATCTGACACGAGCTGCATGAGAGCCATTTCCTTCAACCTCGGATTCTGAATGGCGGCAGCTTGGATTAGCTTTTGCTGGCAGCTATACGCCGTCGCAAGCCGATCATACTCCTGACCTTGCCGGACTTCTTCAACTGCGACTTGAACAAATTGAATTTGCTCCGCAATTTGAGCCATTTGCATTTGTGTGGCGTAATTCGTCATTGCTTGTGAAAGCTCAGGAGACAGCTTGACCTTGCCGAGCGAAACGGTCGAAACAATTTTCTTCGTTTCGGGGTTGATGAGGTTTGCCATAAGCGAGCCATCTTTTTTCGTCATGAGCTTTAGTGCACTGCTTGCTATTTTTGTTTTTTGCTCATCCGTGAGGATCACCTGATAAGCTTCTTCGGGAATAGCAGCTTTGACAGCGCTGACAAACGCTGGAGCAGAGTAAAGCGTTTTCTCAATGCGATTGAACAACCGTCCTGCGCTTCCAATCAATGGTTTAGCGACCTCAGGAACGCTGTCGAAGCATTTTACTACGCTTTCCGTATAATCGGTTAAGCTGCTTGTTTGATTTGACTCTGACGATACATGAATGATTTCTTCCATTTGGAGTCCCCCTTATTTTTGTATTCATTTAGAGGGTTTGCAAAAGCTGCGAACCGGTTACGCTCCGAGCAAGCTCTGGTCAAAGGCGAACAGCGCCTCATTGATCTCAAAGATGTTATAGTTTCCGTGCTCAATGAAATACTCAATGATGATGTCAAACTTGTTCGAGTGCGAGAGGGCAAAGCCCGCTTTCATGAGCATTTCTTTTGTCTCGTCCAGCGGCAGCTCTAAGGCAATCGCAAAGGCGAGTGCTGTGGGTTTCGACGGTTTGTAAAGCCGGTCGCTGCGGATCTTCGAGAAGAGCTTGCGGTCGATGTTCGCTTTCTTGTAACACTGCGCGTCGGTCATGCCTTTCTCGTCAATTTTCCGAAGCAGCATTTCGGAGAAGCTTTCGTCGATCTGCGAAAGTGCATCATCCAGTGTTTTTGCACTTGCCGCCATTGGAGCAGCCAGTGGGGCACCGAATGTCTCTTCTTCCGGCTCGTCCGAAAGCATCCGCATCCGGCGCAACCGCTCCGAACGGCTGTCGGTATGCTCGTCCACATAGTTATCGTCTATGTATGCAGCAATGTCAGAGAACAGCTTCTCGCCGATCTGATATGTCTTGCGGTCGAAGATGACAATGTAGACGGTCATGTCATTTTCCAGAAGGAAGTCGCTGATCGTGTCAATAGCGACCTTGAGCGCCTGGTCTTTCGGATAGCCGTAGATACCCGATGAGATCAGCGGAAAGGCAACCGTCTCGCAGCCGTGCTCCTTCGCAAGCAGAAGGGAAGTGCGGTAGCAGGAAACGAGCTTTTCCCGTTCTCCGTGTTTACCGTCCCGCCAGCGCGGTCCGACGGCATGGATCACATACTTGCAGGGCAGTCTATATCCCTTCGTGATTTTTGCACTGCCGGTTTCGCAGCCGCCCAGCGTCTTACACTCGGCAAGCAGCTCCGGTCCTGCAGCCCGATGGATGCAGCCGTCAACACCGCCGCCTCCCAGAAGAGAGCTGTTCGCCGCGTTGACAATAGCATCCACTTCCATCTTTGTGATGTCGTTTCGTACAATTTGAAGGGGCACAATACCACCCGCCTTTCAACTTTTCAAAATCACCCATCTTCATTGTCAACTTTACAATGGGAAGTCATCAAAATAACGCCATATCTATTTTGTATTCACCATCAATCAGTATATAGTCCAGATCATTTTCTTTCGCAAGAGACAAGGTGCGCGCATTATCTTTCAAAACATTATCTAAAGTACAATCCTCATCATCTAAACGGTTTTCAATAACATTTGCAAATTGTTTTATGTCATCGAAATGCATTCTTATATAGTTTTCACTCATCGCAAGGCAATAGCCTCGTATATCTTTGCGGTATTCGTCAGTAAAATCTTTTTTCCAGTCAAATGGAATGTAGCATCCCTCAATAATCAAATTTTGCCGATTTTCAATCACGGTTTTAATTATTTCCCGGACAATCGGCCATAAAAACATCGTCAATTCGGTATCAGCGCTCACAGGTGTAAGCTGTGTGTTTCCACTGCGAATCATCCCCATTTTCAAATGGTCAATCGACAGATACGGATAGTTGTATTTTTCGAGGAGTTTTTGAGCCAACAGAGTTTTTCCTGTGTGAGACGCACCGGTAATCAAAATAATCACTTTTGTTTCACTGCTCCTATTTAGGGCTTGCTGCTCTTTATATCAGATATTTAGAAGAGCAAGCACGCTTATTTATTCTTGTGTTTCTACAATGCCAAAGTCGATCAGAATGTTCTTATCAGCATTCGGCGGATAGACGATACCCGTCATCTCATACTGATAGCGCCGGACCTTCCGAAAATCTTTGATTGGCTCCGGTGCATAGGCCGCTGTCTCACAGCGCTCGTATTCCGGCATACCGGCAAGGTCATCCGCTGCCGCTTTAATCAGCGCATCGGCCACATCGTCAATGTCTTTTCCATACTCAACGGCAACCAGCTCGTGCTTCTTGACATCTTTCTCAAGATTTCCAAAAGAGCGGTAGAGAAGATATTTCATTGTTTCAGTCCTCCTCGTGCTTTTCATCGTCCAATACTTTTTCCAATAAGGCGGTGAGTGTGGCGGCAATCAGCTCATAACTGATCGCATCCGGGTCGTTCTGCATTAAGTAGCTGGCTACTGCCTTAAATGCGGTGGTCTTGTCCACATGAGTTTCATTGTCAAACCGGTCGAGGATTTCCCCAATCAGACGGACAACGGCTTCATCTTCTTCGCTGATGCCCATATTGAGCATAGCCGCCAGTTCATCGTCCTCAGCAAGCGTTTCAAATTTCAGATAGTCGCCGTATTCCTCTGACATAATTTCCTCGAAATAATTGATCATGACATGAAAATGGAATTTGCCGTCTTCCTGTGTGGTAATGCAGCAATAATGCGCCTTTTCCCCGATGTCTTTTAGAAGCGACATATCCTCTGGATCGTCAAACTCAAGCATGGGCAGCGTCAGGTCGATGTGGGCGTCCCAATGCTCAAAGTCAACGACACCATGAATTTTGCCGTGATGACGCTTTGCAAACTCGTCGCATCTTCCCAACAGATACTCGTAGTTTTCCTTATCCTTCGGAACAATCACCTTCGGGATGGCATCCATCTTCTTTGAAAATTCTTCTAAGAAGCCGCCGGGGGCGTTTACCCGGTCAAAAATAGCTTGAGCCAGTGGGTCAGGCTCGTCTTCTTCATAATTACGGTCGAACACAATGTTCTCCATTTTCTCCATCATTTTACTCACTCCCAACTTTAACAAATCAGTGTTGGCGCAAATTGCGGATGACGGCCATAGAAAGTACATTTAAGTATAGATAGCCCAGCTCATGGATGAAGCCCACATCGACCTCAAGGAAGGTGGTTCTTAGCTGGGCGTAGACAAGGCGGAATAAGTCCATCTCCGGCGGGGTATCAAACAGGTTCAGGCTTTGGATGGCCGTTTCTGCTTCTTCCCATGTTTGGGATGCTTCAATCTCTGAGCTGGTCATGATAGCCGTCAAAATTTCACTGACCGCCAGCTTTCCGTCTACCGGTTCGATTTCGCTTTTGAGCTGACGGAGTACATCTGCCTTCTTCTTGAGAGGGACGATTTTGCAGTTATCGTCAAGCTCAATGGCGATGATCTCTGCAATGCACTCCCGCCAAACCGCATATCCGGCGTTGATGATGCCGTCCTCTTGTTTGGTTGGCGCGTAGTCCATGCAGTATTCGTCATAGAAGCTCTTCCCGTCCAGTTCATGGTGGGCGCAGTAGATGTGCGCCAGCTCATGCAGGAAGATGTGGAGCAGTTCAACCGGATGATAGGGTATGTCCGTGCGGAGCAGGATGCCGTCCTTGCCGCCGTTATCCATCCCGATAAAAGAGGATGCCCGAAAGTCAAAATAACCTTCCTCCTGATACCGGTCGTTCAGCCGGTAAGGGAAATACTTGGAGCAAAACTGCTCGAAAATTTCCTTCTGATCCTCAGTCATGAAACAGGTAAGGATGATGTCATCCCCGGAGAAGCCAGCGTCCATCCTGTCGTTAAAAATCTCTATGGCATGGGCAAGATAGGAGTCATAGTTCAAATCGTTCGTCGCCTCCATCGTAAAGTCTTTATTTCAGGAAGTCGCTCTTATGTTCAATGCGCCGGAGGTCATATCCGGTTTCCGCCAAGTGGGCGATTTTCAATGCGACAAGGTTAATGTCCGTTTCCATCGCCCGGGCGATCTGTTCGGATGTATAGCCATAGTCATAGATGTACTCAAGAATCTCATCGGTGTCGAGCAGGATTTCTGCGGCAACGATGTTCGCCTCATACTCCGGCTTCGTGGTCATGTCATACAACATGAACTCCTGTATCGCGCTTCCTTTTGCCAGATTGCGGTGCAACTGATCATGCCCAAGCTCATGAGCGCAGACAATCCGCTGCATCTGAGCGCTCAGGTTTTTGTTTATGAAAATAAAACGGCTGCGCTTGATGACCCGATACATTCCCTTGAGCGGGCCGAAGTCCTCACAGAACAGGACTTCAATGCCAAGCTGCCGTGCTATGCGAAATGGATCTCGTGTCCCGCAGCGCTTTACAAGCCTGCTGCCGACCTTCGAGAGATTCTCAGCATTCATCGTCTCACCTCCCGCTGATGGGGACATTGCAAACAGCGAATGGCCTTACTGTTCGCTTGCCCTCTTACGGTATTTCTTCGGAGAATATTTCTTGTTCTTCTCTTTGGCGATCCAATAAGCTTCGTTCAGCGCCTTCATTGCGCCATTGAGCGCTTCGTCACTGAGCCGTCCACCGGCAAACATACCGGTCACTTCACTGACAAGCTCATCAATATCTCTGGCTGCTTTTGAGCCGCCCTTCTCATGCGCCGCGACAACAAGCATTCCACTTTGCCCAAGAAGATACTCGGGAGTAGTACCCAAAACCGCCGCTATCTTCTCTACAACATCGTACTTTGTAGGCTTGCGGGTACCCGACTCATAATTCTGAATGGTCCTTGCGCTTACCGATACCTTTTCCGCAAGCTGCACCTGTGTGAGATTCGCTTCCAACCTTTTTTCTCTTAGTCTGTCCTTGAAGCTCATAAGGCACCTCTTTCTAAAAGTTTTTGCGAACACGAACAGAAGTTGCGTTAAACCTGTTGACGTGAAAATGCTGTTCGTGCTATACTTTATGCAAACACGAAAGTTCCGTTCGCGTTAATGATACCACACGAACAATACGAGTGTCAACAGGAATAGTTCGATTTTGCATGGTTATGTGTAACTTTCAAGACAGTAGGAGGTAGGCTATGACGAACACACATTGCCGGAAGGCGTATGTTTCGGTCAACTTGGATGTTGACGAAGAAGGAGTCTGTCATCCCCGGTTCATCCGTTGGGAAAACGGCCTGATCTTTCAGATTGACCAAATCTTGTATAAATGCCGTGCCGCTTCCAAAAAGGTAGGCGGCGGGGGCATCCGATATACTGTGATGATCCGTGGAAGGGAATCTTATCTTTTCCAAGAAGGCAACAAATGGTTTGTAGAAGCAAAGGAGGGAGCAAGATGATTTTATCACACAGGCAAATTGAAGAGATCGCGGTGGCGGTCACCAAGGACTTCAACGAGTTCTTTTTCGGTCCTGATACCGAAGAGGCGCGGTTGCCTCGCGGTACGCCGATTGACCAGTTTGCCCGTGACTATCTCGGTTTGGATGTGTCTTTCGCACCGCTGTCACCCGATGGAAGCATCTGCGGGCTGACATCCTATGCAGATACCGAATACATTGTTGAGATGGATGGCATTCAACGGAAAATTCCGCTTCACCGCAATCAGGTCTTGATGGACGCGAGCTTTATTCAACCTTTCCAGATACGAAAGCTCTGCGGAAAGCGCCGGTTCACGCTTGCCCATGAGTGCGCCCATCAAATCCTGTTTCAGATGGAGACGGATAAAATCCAGGAAGCCTGTCGGCGGAAATACTCCGCCCGGACAGCCTATTCGCTGCGGGAGCTAAAGACCCGCGAGGACTGGAATGAATGGCAGGCCAATGTCTTAGGGGCGGCGATCCTGATGCCCCAGCGGGAAATCGACCTTGCCGTTGCGTACTATGCCAGAGGGCGGAAGCTGATCAGCTACGATGGAACCTTTGCCTATTGGGATAAGGTTGCCCTTGATAGGATCTGCCAGCAGTTCGGCGTTTCCAAGACAGCCGCCGTCATCCGGCTGAAACAGCTCGGCCACTTGGAAACCCGGCCATACAGTGAGTATAGCGATCCGTTGGAGGTGTGGGCATGAAGAAAAACATTCGTGTCTCAGAGCCTTCACCTGAGATGCAGGAGAAAATCCGCAGGGCGCGAAGCGCCATTGTCAACCAGAAGATGCGCATGGTGAAGTGTCCCTATTGTGGGCATAACGCCATCGCCGTATTCGAGGATTCCCGTGGTCACATACAGGCCAAGTGCAAAGCCTGTGGCCGGGAAACCGTATTTGATGTGATCAACATGAGACGGTTATACCTCCGCCTTCACAGAAGGTAAGGAGATAACAAATACAATTCAATATTTTATAGCTGTGCTGTGGAGCCGCTGATTGGTGAGTCTTCCTAATGCCGCATGAACAGAGTTTTCTAAGCTCTGTTTTATCGGTATGGGAAGATCAGCTCACCGTCATGCGGCTCTTTTTTAGTCTTGTCCATCCGCTGCTCCGAGCCAGCGGAAAGGACAAGACAATGAAAAGAATCCCCAAAACACCCATCGAGTTCGATTACGACCTCTGGATTTCCGAGGATGGCAAGTGCATGGTGCGCGTGAAGGACACCGGCGAGACTACGGAGGTTGACCGCGAGGTCATGAAAGCACTCCGCAATGAGGAGAAGAAGCTCCGTCGCTCCTACGATACCGGGGGAGCATCTGACAGCGAAGACAGCGAGGAAACGCAGCCTTCCACTGTGCTGTCGCTGGACGCTGTGCCGGAAGATGATGTAAAGGCATCCGCATGGCTGGAGTCCCCGGAAAAGATGGAGGAAGACATCATCACCGGCTTTCTCGAACAGGAATTTATCCGCAGCCTGACTAAGCCGCAGCTTGATGTGTACATGAATTGTATGCGCGGCAACATGAGTATGCTGTCGTATGCCAAGCAGAACGGCCTTTCGTTTTCCACTGTCAAAGACACGCGGGATGCGATCAGAAAAAAATTCAAAAAAATTTTTTGAGAGACCCGCTAATTCGCTCAAAAAATGTCCGTTGTAAAGTGAAGGGGTCAATCAAGACCGGCTTCGCAGTACCTTGAAAACAGAATATCCAGTGCTGCGGATCTTTCCTCTTTTCTCGAAGCGACTTGCCTTCTGCCGCCAAGACCTTCCTCACGGAAGCGAGCGATCAGCAGAGAGGCTAAACTGCCGTGTGGTGCGGCTGTTCGCCATGATGGAGAAGTTGGGTATAATGATACTTCCGTTCCCGGATTGCCGGGGGCGGCTCGGAGCGTTCCTCGGAGGGGTGAGAGTCCCATGATACCGATTAACCGTTGGTAGTCCGTAGCATTCCCGGAGCCGCGAGGCTCTTCTGGCAGGGGTGCGAGCTGCAAATATGCCGGAACACGAAACAAACCAATTAGCTACATTCAGCATATAAGTTTTCAGGATGAAAACTATGTGGCGGAGTGTCCCTAACCGGCGCTCCGCCATATCCTTTTGTCCTGAATACAATTCACATCATCAGGGAGGTGTTTGTAATATGATGAGCGTAGAAACCATGAGAAGCGTCAACCCGAAGACGGTTGACCGCAGTACCCTTGTCCAGCGGGACAGCATCCGGCTTGAGCCTGCGGCTGCGCAGGATAACCGGCTGCGGGATTTTATCCGACAGATCAGAAACCCGTATTGCTATCTGGACGGGAAGACCGTCGTGAAGATCAGCTTCTCGAAGACAGACACCACCTTGGAGGACTGTCTGGAACATTATCTGAGAGGACTTTGATTATGAACAAACTGAATCTTTTCGCCCGGTTCTATGGACAAGCGATTGAGCCTGTGATACAATGAAGTCAGGTCAAAAAAGAATACATGGACTAAGCCGCTGCCCTTGAGGGTCATGTGGCTTTATCGTGTTTTCCTCATACAAGAAGCAGAAGCCTTCGTCTTTCTGATTTGATGTATCACACCAAACAGAAAACGGAGGTTATTTTTATGCCCGGAAAAGTTTACCGGACGGCGATTTACTGCCGCCTGTCCCGTGAAGACGGGGACAAAGTTGAAAGCAACTCCATCGCAAGCCAAAGAGCCATTTGCGAGGACTACATTGCACGGCATGACGATCTGGAAATCGTCTGCGAGCCGTTCGTTGACGATGGTTATAGCGGCGTTTCCTTCAATCGTCCGAACTTCAAAAAGCTCGAAGACGCAATCCGCAAAGGCGCGATTGACTGCATCGTGGTCAAAGACCTCAGCCGCTTTTCGAGAAACTACATCGACGGCGGGCGGTATCTGGAAAAGATATTCCCGCAGCTCGGCATCCGCTTTATCGCGGTCAACGACGCTTACGATAGTCTGACCGGCGATCCGCAGTCGGATTCCTTTGTTATCCCGTTCAAAAACCTCATCAACGACTCCTACTGCAAGGATATTTCCATGAAAATTCGATCCAGCTTGGAGGTCAAGCAAAAGAACGGTGAGTTCGTCGGGGCGTTCGCTCCCTATGGCTACAAGAAATCGCCGGATAACAAAAACCAGCTCATCGTCGATGGGGCTGTCAGCGAGTATGTGCAGATGATCTTTGCCATGTACAAGGACGGCTTCTCCATCGGCCGCATTGCCGCAAGGCTGAATCAGATGGGTGTGCTTTCCCCTATGGAGTATAAGCACTCGGCGGGGGTGAAGTTCGATACCGTCTTCAAGACCGGCGACACTGCAAAGTGGACTTACAAAGCTGTCCAGCGCATCCTCACCAATGAGGTATATATCGGTGTTCTTGCCCAAGGCAAGCGCGGTACGCCAAACTACAAGGTGCGCGTTGTGCAGCCGAAAGACGAAACCGAGTGGGTCAAAGTCGAGGGGGCGCATGAAGCGCTTGTTTCTTATGAAGATTTCATGGCCGTCAAGACCATGATGAAGCGGGATATGCGCTGCTCGCCTGATCAGGACGAGGCACACCTGTTTTCCGGCTTCCTGTTCTGTGCAGACTGCCAGCAGTCCATGACACGCAAGACCGTCCCGTCGAAGACAAAGAAATACATCTACTATGTCTGCTCGACGAACAAACATAGCCGGACCTGCAGCCCGCACAGCATCAGCGCAAAAGAGGTTGAGGAAAAGGTGTTTCGCGCCATCCATGACCAGATCGAGCTTGTGGTCAATCTGGAAAAAGCGCTTGAGATGATTGAGAGGCTTCCTTCCCAGAATCGCAAAGCGTTTAACTATGAGGCGCAGATTGCGAAGCTCGAAGAAGAGATTGAGCGGTATCAGAAGCTCAAGCTCCGGCTCTACGAAGACCTCTCGGACGGGATCATCGACAAGTCGGAATACTTTGAGTTCCGCAACAGCTACACCAAGATCATCGAGGAAAAACAGGAAGCCCTTCTCCGCGTGAAAAAGGAAATGAAGCAGTCGGTTACAACCGGGGCTACTGAACGAAATTGGGTCACGCTCTTTAAGCAGTATGAAAACATTGAAGAACTGAACCGCCGCGTCCTCATGGCACTGGTTGACCGCATCCTGATTTATGAGGATCACGCGATAGAGATTGTCTTCAAGTACAAAGACGAGTATCAGCAGACACTTGAATATGTTCTCGGCTATGCCGACGAACTTGCCGTTGCCGGATAAAGGAGGGATGAGCGTATGGCACGAAAAAGCAGAAAAATCGCAGCCGCAGAGCCGGTCTGCGAAGCAGCACCGCTGCAAATCTTCCCGACGGCCATTTATGCCCGTCTCTCTGTGGAGAACAGCGGCAAGTCTGAAAAGGTGGATGTCATCACCAACCAGATCGAGATATGCAAGTCCTATATTGCAGGGTGTCCTTACCTAGATCTCGTCGATGTTTATGTGGATAACGGACGGACGGGTACGGTTTTCGACAGGCCGGAGTTTAACCGCCTGATGACTGACATCAAGAGCGGCAGGATTAAATGCCTTGTAGTCCGCGATCTCAGCCGCTTTGGCCGTGACTACATCGAAACCGGCACCTACCTTGAGCGCATTTTCCCGCAGATCGGTTTGCGGTTTATTGCTATCAAGGAGCACTATGACAACTTCGATACGGACAGCTCGAACGAGAGCCTGATGATTCCGCTGCAAAACATGATAAACGCCCTCTACTCAAAGGATATTTCCCGCAAAGTCTCCACTGCCCTGAAAGCGCAGATGGAGCAAGGGACATTCCAGAAGCGAAACCTCCCGTATGGCTATCGGTGGAATGAAGAACACACAAACATGGTCATTGACGAAGAGACGGCGCAGTATGTGCGGCTCATGTTCCAGTGGAAAATCGAGGGATGGTCAATCCCCATGATCCTCGATGAGCTTGACCGGATGGGAGCGCCAAATACGGAGCTGCGGAAGCGGCAGACCGGAACCCGCAAAGGCGATGGATGCTCCTGCAAAGGCTGGTACAGTTCAACGCTGTACGGCATCCTGACCAATCCGCATTATGTGGGCGATACCGTCCTTGGCCGCTCCATGCAAGCAATCTACAAGGGCATCAAGTCCCATAATGTCAAGGATAAGGACGAGTGGATTGTGTTCCCGAACACCCATGAGGCAATTATCTCCCGTGAGGACTTCCAGAAGGTGCAGGACATCCTCCAAGCGGCTTCTGAGGCTCGGCAGACGAGTATGCAGAAGACCGAAGAAATCCGAGCAACGCTCGTCAACCTGTTCGAGGGTAAAATCGTCTGTGCTGACTGTGGGAAGAAGATGTACTTTCACCGCAAGAGGATCGACAAGGACAAGCGGGGACGCTGGTATGCCTACTATGAGTGCAGCACTTCGGTCACCAGGCGATATGAGCACTGTACCTCTCATTACACGAGGCAGGACACGCTTGAAGCGAATGTGCTTGCAGCGATCCAGCTTCAAGTTGAGGCTGCGCTTGACTATGACAAGCTGCTGGATAAGCTCAGGGGCAGCGAGGGCGAGAAGAACATTCGCGATCAACAGAATGCACTCATTACAAGCCTGAATCTGAGGCTCAACGGCGTTTCTAAGAAGCGGACACGCCTCTACGAGGATTATGCTGAGGGGCTTCTGGATGAAGCGGAATACTCCTTTGCCAAAAAGAGCTATGATGAACAATACGCTGACCTGTCCCGCCGTCTGGATGAGGCAGTACAGCGCCGGAGCAAGTTCGACGAAGCTATGTCGGTCGATAACAAGTGGATTACCTTGATGAAATCCGTCAGCACAGCAACGCAGCTCTCTCAGGATTTAGTAGACGAGTCTGTTGAATTGGTCAAAGTCCATGAGGGCGGCGCTGTGGAGCTGATCATGAAGTACGGTGACATCTACGAGCTGACCATTCAGAGTATCAAAGAAGTTCAGGAGGCGATGTAAATGAACAAAGACTACACAATCGGCATCTACATCCGCCTCTCTATGGCTGATGAAGATACCGGCAGCGGAAGCAAGGCCGAGAGTGACAGCATCGGCAACCAGCGTATGCTCATCAACCACTACCTTGACAATCATCCTACGCTTTCCAAATATCCGAGGCTTGAGTTCGCGGATGATGGCTATACCGGGACAAATTTTCATCGTCCTCAGTTCTCGGCGATGATGGAGAAAGTCCGGCACGGGGAGATCAACCTGATCTGCGTCAAAGATTTTTCCCGCTTCTCTCGTGATTACATTGAGACGGGCAATTATCTCGAATGCACCTTCCCGTTCATGGGCGTTCGCTTTATCTCCATCAACGACGGCTATGACAGCGACGATTACAAGGGAACAACCGGCGGTCTTGAGGTTGTCATGCGCAGCATTATCTATGCCGCATACAGCAAGGATCTTTCTGTCAAAACGACAACCGCGAAAATCCAGATGATGAAGCAAGGCAAGTATGTGGGCGGCTACGCTCCTTACGGCTATGTGCTTCATCCCGAAATCCGCAACAAGCTCAAGCTTGACCCGGAGGCCGCAGAGGTCGTGCGCAGGGTCTTTAACGAAGCCCTTAAAGGACGGAATACCTCACAGATTGCCCTTAGCCTGAACGATGATAACATCCCGACGCCCGGGCAATATTTCAAAGGCAAACATCCTGACAAGAAGAAGTATAGCCGCATGAGCGAAAAGATAAGCTGGACGGCTTCTATGGTCTACAAGATTCTGACGAGCTATGTTTACACAGGAGCAACGGTCGGCCACAAGCGAAAGTCCGGCGGTGTGGGTTCTCGGAAAACTATTTCTCAAAAGAAAGAGGACTGGATCATCGTCGAAGGGATGCACGAAGCGATTGTCAGCAAGGAAGAGTTTGAGCTGGCTCAGGCAGTTATCCGGGGCGGTGAGAAGAATCCCAAACGGAATCTGCGCTATTATCCCCTCAAAGGTCTTGTGTGCTGCGGCAACTGTAAACGCACCCTTACCCGGCGAAAGCTCCGAAATGAGGGCGGATATTTCTATCAGTGTACTCACTCAACACATGACCGCGATACGGAGTGCCCAGTTGGTGAAAAATACAGCGAGTCATGGCTTGAGAACGCGGCTTACAAAGCGATTGGGCAAATGCTCACACTGGTCGAAAAGAAAGCCGTCAAAGAACATGAGATCAGCAAGCGGAGAAAATCTGCTATCTCAGAATGTGCCGATACAATCCGCGATCTGCAAAAGCAGTCTGAACAGCTCAAGGGAGTAAAGCTCCGGCTGTATGAGAAGTACACTTTGACCAGCATCACAAAGGCGGAATATCTCAAGCGAAAAGCGGAGGTGGACGCCAAGATAGCCGAAAATGAAGAAGCAATCCGGCAAGGCCATGAGCGGATGCAGGAGCTTGATTCTGAGCATCCCTGTTCCGATGAGAGGCTTGACAAGGTGGTCGGCGATTTCCAGAAATGCGAAGGGCTTACTTACGAGCTTGCCCATGCGCTGATCTCTGTTATCTATGTTCATGGACAGAACAACATCGAAATCGTCTGGAAGTTCAAAGACATCTTTGAGAAAGCAGAAATCAAATAGGCTGAATGTTACAAGCCGTTCACGGGTGGTCATCCGCCTATGAACGGCTTGTAAAATCTCAAAAATTTTTTAGTTCCTACTTGACACAAGAAGATATGTCGCGTTTCGGGCGAAATAATGCCATGTTCATGTACTATGTGGAAGAAATCTTCCCCAACAATGACATTTTGTTTATTGCCCTGAATGACGACGTTGACACAAGATTCGATGAAAACGAAATGATGCCGTTCAAATCCATTATGAATGAGTATTATGCCCGTGACACATCAAAGAAAATCCGCAGCGTCAAGAAAACAATGGCTTTGAATGGCGGGTTTTGCGGTTCCTTTGCCCCATATGGTTATATGGTCGATCCAAAGAACAAACGTCAGTTACTGGTTGACCCGGAAACAGCGCCCACCGTCAAGCATATTTTTGAATTATCGAAGCAAGGAAACAGTGTACATCAGATTGCGAGGGCACTATGTGAGGATGGAATCTTAATCCCGCGAGCGTACAGGGCAATGAAGAACGGAACACTGGACACAAGCACCGGATTCAAGTTCCCGACAGACTGGGTAGGAAAAAATGTAAAAATGATTTTGGAGAACCAAGTGTACCTGGGTCACATGGTGTCCCATAAAACACAGACAAAATCATTTAAGAACAAAAAACTGGTATCGGTTCCTAAAGAGGAATGGATCATAGTCCGAAATACCCATGAAGCTATCGTAGACGAGGAAACCTTTGAACCGGTACAGAAATTTATCAGCGTGAAGAAACGGCCCAACAAGACAGGACGCCCTAATATGTTTGTAGGACTTGTGAAATGCCCAGATTGCGGCCGCAATATGGCGTTTTCCAATCCCAATGGAAGGGAGCCCCGGTTCCGCTGCAGGACCTATGCGAGAAACAGCAATCTTTGTACGACACATGCAATTTCGTATGACGCATTACAGCAGATTGTTATGGGGGATATTCAGAAACACATTAAGAGCATGGAAGCCCTGGGCGATCAGTTCATCGAAGAAATGCACGAATTGAGCGAAAAAGGCGGCGGCCAGAAAATCAAGCAATTCAGGCAGGACTTGGAAATAGCTGAAAAACGGATTGCGGAAATTGACAGTGTAATTATGAAGCTCTTTGAGCAGAATGCTTTGGGGAAGATTTCAGATGAACGTTTCGAGAAAATGTCGTCGGCTTATGAGAACGAGCAGAAAGAGCTCACCCAAAAGAGGAATGACTTGAAAGCGAGGATCATAGCCGAGGAAAAGAAAACCCAGAGCACCAATCAATTTTTGGAAACCATACGCAAGTATGAAACTGTAACAGAGCTGAACCGTTCTATGCTGGTAGAATTGATTGATAGCATTTATGTGTATCAGGCAGAGGGAACCGGCAAAGATCGTAAGCAAAAAGTAGAAATTAACTATCGTTTTCTTGCGGGGTCTCAATGTGGTATTGCCTGAGGGAAATGGAAGAAGTGCGAGAATATGGCTGGATCTCATGCTGAAAAAAGAAATTGGATATGTGATTGACTGGAGCAAGGTGGACAAAGAGGATTATTTGCTTGCGATGGAGCGAAGTCCCATCAAAGATATTGAAGTGAAATTCCTTTTGAAACATGCGCTGACCGACCATATTGATGACCGTGAAATCTACATGAAAGGAATTGACTATAGCTATTATTATGAAGGATATAATGTATATAAGACGGAAGAATTGTAAAACAGATTGGAAGGTGTTTTAGCGTATTCTGGTGAATCCATTCGATTTAGAAGGACAATGAGTGTGTGATAGATGGAAGATGTTCGGCTGATGCATGAAGAACATTTACAGGAGAGTGAAAATGATTATTCGGAGGTATCAAGCTTCGGATTGCGAAGAGACGGCAGAATTGTTTTATGATACGGTGCATTGTGTAAATGCCGGAGATTATACGAAAGAACAGTTGGATGCGTGGGCAACGGGAGAGATGGATTTGGTGCAATGGGACTTATCGCTTCAGGCGCATTACAGTATGGTTGCAGTTGAGGATGAAATGATTATTGGGTTTGGCGACATTGCGCAGACGGGCTATCTGGATCGGCTGTATGTTCACAAAGATTACCAGAGGCAAGGCGTTGCTTCTATGCTTTGTGACCAATTGGAGAAGGCCTGCACGGTAGAGAAAATTGTAACCCATGCTTCTATTACGGCAAGGCCATTTTTTGAAAACAGAGGATATGAAGTAGTTCGAGCGCAGCAGGTTATCAGAGGAAACTGTATTTTGACAAATTATCTGATGGAGAAAAGGGTTTGATAAAGTGCTGTCTAGATTGTTTTGGCTCGGTGGTTTTTTAGAAGGGATGGGAGTTGAATTAAAAAAGAAGTTCGTTTCACCAAAATGTTTCACGTGATTTATGTATGCTTTTTGAAAATGGATTACTCTATTCTGCAATGTTGTTTTAGTCGGTGATGGCAAGGAAAACTGTGAAAGAATGATAGAGCAAAAGCTTTTGCGGAAATTATTTATTATAGCAGGATAATAAAGATTGCGGTAGCGAAAAAACCGCTTGAGAATCATACAAAATTCTCAAGCGGTTTTTCTATGCGGTTAGTGGCTGATAATTGTTTCGATTTCATCAGATTTTAAGAAACGTAAAAATTCTTCACTAGCCTGTGTTTTGAATTTTTTCTTGTGATAAATGATACGGAATACACGGGTAAACTCGTCTTCCTTCAGGTTGATTGTGTGCAACAATCCTGCTTTTGCTTTATCCTGCACTGCCCATTTGGACAAGATGGAGATTCCCAAGCCGCTTTCTACGGCAGCTTTAATGGCAGAGGAACTGCCTAGCTCCATGATGATATTCAGGTTGTTTGCAGAAAAACCGGCTTTTTTCAAATGCTGCTCGGTTTCAATACGGGTGCCGGAGCCTTTTTCACGTGAGATGAAGGGAAATTTGTCCAGTTCAAATACAGAAATGGTGTCCAGATTAGCCCAAGGATGATTGGTGCTGGTGATTAGCTGCAAATGATCGGTGAGGAATGGAATGGATTCCAAATCTTTGCCGATCAATGGTCCTTCAATCAAACCGATATCCAATGTGGTATCATGGATGGATGCTTCGATGTCTTCTGAATTGGCAACCTCCAGGCTTAACTCTACATCTGGATACATATTTTTGAAAGCACCTAAAATATAAGGCGCAATATATTCACCAATGGTGGTGCTGGCACCGATTCTCAATTTACCTTTGATATTGCTGGTGAGATCCTGCATCTCCCGTTCCAGTTCGGATTGTAAACGATTCATTTCGTTTGCATATTTCAGCAACAGATGCCCTGCCTCTGTAAGAATGATGTTGCGGCTTACACGGTCAAACAATCTGGTACCGTAATATTCCTCCAGCATTTGAATCTGAAAACTGACTGCTGGTTGGGTTAAAAAGAGGGCTTTGGCAGCTTTGGAAAAGCTTTTCTTTTCCACAACGGTCAAAAACACTCGAATACTGTCATTTAACATTAATCTCAACTCCTATACATAAGGGACACCTGTTAGTGTTCCAGAATTTTATTGATGTTGTCCACATCAAGGAAGTCGAGGAATTTCCCCGTTGCTTCTGAATGGAATTTTTCCTGATTTAAGATGATATGGAAACTGCGTTTTAAGGTCAGTCCCTGTACATTTAATGCAGCTACCTTACCGGCTTTCACCAGATCTTGCACAGCCCATTTGGAGATTGTGGAAACACCCAGGCCGCCCATGATGGCAGATTTGATAGAAGTGGTGCTGCCCAATTCCATCACGATATTGAGATCTTCGATATCAAAATCAGCATCAATCAATGCCTGTTCAAAAATGAGGCGACTGCCAGATCCTGGTTCACGGGTGATGTATGGCAGTTCTTTCAATTCTTCTAAGGTGATGGATTCTTTTTTCGCAAATGGATGGTCGCTAGGAATAGCTAAAACCAATTCATCTTCTAAGAAATTATGTGCTTCAATTACATCTGACTGCTCCAATGGTCCTTCGATAATGCCTAAATCAAAGGTTTTACTTTCCACGGCGCTACTGATTTCTTTTGTATTCATGATTTGAATCGTCACGTTTACATCAGGGTAATCCTGTTTAAAGCTACCGACTACATAGGGCAGAATGTATTCTCCAATCGTAGTGCTGGCACCGATAAGCAGTTCTCCTTTCACATGTCCTGTCAGTTGTTGCATATTGCGTTCCAATTCGGCCTGCAGATTGTTCATATGGATTGCATAATCCAAAAGCAATTCCCCGGCAGCAGTTAGTTTGACATGACGATTTACACGGTCAAATAACATGGTCTGATAGTATTGCTCCAATGTTTGAATCTGAAAGCTGACAGCTGGCTGTGTCAAAGAAAGCGCTTTGGCAGCTTTGGAAAAATTTTTTTTATCAGCAACAGTGATAAATACACGCATGCTGTCACTTAACATTGAATATCCCTCCTGTGATATCTAAATAAAATTTCTTAATTTAGATGCGTTTCTATACATATACAAATAATATAACAAAAAAAAACTCATTTGTAAACGGAATAAATGAAAAATATTGTTTTTTTCTGGTGATATTTTGCGCATAAGGTGGAAGAAAGCTTTGGAAGAAATACGGCATAGAATAATCTTAGAACATTGTGAAAAAAGTGATAACGACATGATGAAAGAAAATAAAAAGGACGGCACAATCGCCGTCTAGAAACATAAATATACAAAAAAATTGATAAAAATGATTACAAAATATCTTTATTACTGTTTGGAATTTTCAGCTCGGATGAGTACGACCTCATCAATTTTGTCCGTTTCCGTAAGGCAGACATGAATTCCTTCTAAGTGAGAGGTGGGAATGCTTTTGCCTACAAAGTCAGCTTTGATAGGTAGTTCGCGGTGGCCACGATCAACTAGTACTGCCAATTGAATATTTTTAGGCCGACCATGGTCGATGATGGCATCTAATGCAGCGCGAATGGTACGACCAGTAAAAAGCACATCATCTACGAGGATAATTTTTTTCCCGGTTACATCAAAAGGAAGTTTATTAGCTGGAAATTCGGCGTGGGCGGCATATTCTCCTAAATCGTCGCGGTAAGAAGTGATATCCAGTTCACCTACGGGAATCTCTTGTCCTTCAATTTGAAATATTTTTTTCGCCAAACGGTATGCCAGGGGAATACCGCGGCTGCGTATACCAATAAAGGCTAAGTGATCTGTTCCTTTGTTGCGTTCCAAAATTTCATGGGCAATACGGCTCAGCGAACGATTGATTGCCGATTGATCCATGAGAATGGTGTTGCTGGTCATGGTATTCACACTCCTTGTGCCAATTCTTTTAATACAGTTTGAAAGTGTTGGGGTAATGGGGCTTCAAAATACAACGGTTCTTCAGTTCGCGGATGGATGAAGCCCAAGGCATATGCGTGCAGAGCCTGTCCGGGAAAATCCAAGTTATTTTTGCGGGTGCCATATAAAGGATCCCCCACAAGAGGATGTCCCAGATACGCCATGTGTACGCGAATTTGATGGGTACGGCCGGTTTCGAGACGACATTCAATAAAGGTGTTGCGAGCGAATCGTTCTTTTACATAATAATGCGTGCGGGCTTCCTTTCCGTTTTTTAGATTCACTGCCATTTTTTTGCGCTCTGTTTCATGACGACCGATAGGTGCGTCGATTAGACCGGCAGGTTCACTGAGGACACCTTGCACTAGAGCGTAGTAAGCCCGCTTTGTGCTGTGCTCTTTTAATTGCGCAGCCAAATGTTGATGGGCCATATCGTTTTTTGCAATCATTAAAAGCCCGGAGGTGTCTTTATCAATGCGATGGACAATACCAGGACGCATTTTACCGTTGATGCCGGATAAATCTGTGCAGTGTGCGAGAAGCCCATTGACCAATGTACCGTGGTAGTGACCATGGGCAGGATGCACTACCATACCCATTGGTTTATTCACAATAAGCAGATCTCCGTCTTCGTAGACAATATCCAAATCCATGGGCTCCGGCAAAATATCAATGGGAGCGGCATCAGGAATTTCTACGAATACTTGATCAGCAGTCTTAATTTTATAATTGGCCTTTACGGGACGACTGTTTATGAGAATGTATTGCTCGCTGATTAATTTTTGTATATAAGAACGGGATATCCCATCTAATATTGCTACCAGATAGGTGTCCAGCCGTGTACCGCTTTCTGCAGCGGTAATTTGTGCTTCAAAGATGTCCATTATAGTTCTTCTCCTTTAAAAAATAACAAATAACAAAGTAAAGCTAAACCGACACAGATACAGATGTCGGCGATATTAAAGATCGGCCATATACGCAGATCAAATAAATCGGTGACAGTTCCGCGAAAAAAACGGTCAATAAAATTTCCAAGGGCGCCGCTGATTACAAGTCCGAGACTGAAGGCCGTGAGTGATTTTTTCTGACGTAATTGAAAATAGAGATAGAACATAATGCCTACAATGATAATTGTCAGCAGGAGAAATAGAAGACGTCGATTGGCCAAAATTCCAAAGGCTGCACCGGGATTCTCGATATAAGTGAGATGAAAAATACCTGAGATGATGGGAATCGATTGCCCCAATTCCATATTTGTGCGCACCAGATATTTTACGAATTGGTCCAGCAAGAGAAAACATACAATAGGAAGATAAAAATACATGATAAAGAGAGGACTCCTTTTCTATAAGATAAAGTGGTTATTTGATCATGTTGTAATTATTCTGAATCATAACGATGAAGCGCGTAATGAAATCACTGATACCAGGCAGATTTAACATAACAAGTTTTTGCACAAAATAAGCAAATACCCCTATTACGATAGCTAAACCAATGGTACTGCCCAAACCTCTGGCGATACCAATCAGAAAATTGGTCAACAGAAGTCTTCCCGGATGCTCCAGGTATTCCACATACTCTGCAATCCGTGTTTTTTCCATGGTGCGTGTAAGTTCCTCCGTTATTTTTGCAAGCTGCGTCAGTTGCTCAGGTGTTGTAACGCTGAAGGGTTCTGGCGTTTGCACGGAAGAAGGCACATGTTTTTGTAATTTCTTCATGGTGAAGCCACCTTTCTGAAGTAATAAAAAATGGGATAAGATGTCTTTTATTATAGCATGATTTTTTTTATTGAGAAAGGGTAAGTAAGATTTTATTTTTGGCAATTTCTAAGTCTTGTAAAATGCAATAAAACACATGTTTCTTGTAAAAGTTACAAATTAGTTACAATTGGGTTAGAGGAAGTATTTGTATTGGATTTTACACAAAAAGTGGTGTATAGTGGTATAAAGTAGTAGTGAATGGTGTATTATGGTTTAAAATCATGACTTGAAATCTGATTTTAATATTTATAAAAAGAATTGCTGCAAAAATCCAGAAGGAAGGGAGGCCCATTTAGATGTTTTTTGGTGAGTATGAACATACGCTTGATGCAAAAGGTCGTGTGATCATTCCAGCTAAGTTACGAGAAGAACTGGGAGATACGTTCATCATCGCTAAGGGTCTGGATGGTTGTCTCTCTGTATATCCACTAGATCAATGGACTGCTTTTGAAGAGAAGCTTCAGTCATTGCCTTTAGGACAAGCCGATGTGCGTGCTTTTGTCCGTTTCTTCTTTTCCGGTGCAACGGAGGGAGAAGCAGACAAGCAGGGGCGTGTCATGCTGCCTCCTAATTTACGGGAATTTGCCAAACTTTCAAAAGATGTTGTGATTGCAGGTGCGGGAAATCGGCTGGAAATTTGGGATAAACAGGTACGTGAAACCTATCTGTCCAGCACGGCTACGCCGGAGGAAATGGCAACGAAGATGGCTGAATTAGGCTATATCATTTGAGTGTGGAGGGTGAATAATGGAATTCAAGCATATTCCGGTGTTATTCCAGGAAATTATGGAGATTATGGAGCCAAAACAGGGTGAACTATTTGTGGATTGCACCTTAGGCGGAGGAGGACACAGCCAAGGCTTTTTAGAGCGCAACGGTCCTGATGGACGGTTAATTGGAATCGACCAGGATACAGAGGCTTTAGAAGCGGCAAGACAGAATTTGTCAGCTTATTCGGAACGTGTAACTTACGTGCACAGCAATTATAGTCAATTAGATGAAATATTGAATTTGTATGCTCCAGAAGGTGTAGACGGTATATTGTTTGATATTGGCGTATCCTCTCACCAACTGGACGAAAAAGAGCGCGGATTCAGTTATATGCAGGATGCTCCTTTGGATATGCGTATGGATCAGGAACAGATATTAGATGCCTGGCATGTGGTAAACACCTATAAGGAAGAGGAATTGGTCCGTATTTTGAAAGAATACGGAGAAGAACGCTGGGCCAAACGGATTGCAAAGTTTATTGTAGAATTTCGTAGAAACAAATCTATTGATACCACAGGGGAATTAGTTGATATCATCAAACGAGCCATTCCTAAAGGGGCCCGTGAGGAAGGGTCCCATCCGGCGAAACGGACTTTTCAGGCTATTCGCATTGAGGTCAATGACGAATTAGGGGTATTAGAACGCACAATTGCAGTAGCTGTCAAACATCTGAAAAAAGGTGGACGATTAGGTATTATTTCATTTCATTCATTGGAAGATCGTATTGTGAAAGAACAGTTCCGTTATTTTGCCAGCGATTGTGTTTGTCCACCGGAATTGCCGTTTTGTCAGTGTGACAAGGTATCAGAGGTAGAAATTTTGACGAGAAAACCAGTTACTGCGTCATTGGAGGAACTGGAGTTGAATTCTCGAGCAAAGAGTGCAAAATTTCGGGCTGTGAAAAAAATTGTTTAAAACCCAGGATTCTATTGTTGGAGAGGAATGAATAGATATGAAAAGGGAGATTAAGCGGTCGAATGCGTCTGTGAATTATGCGCAGCGCAATTCTGCGCAAAGTACACGGCATAAGGAAACGTATAATAGCCAACGAAAACAATATCAGAATGTTTCTCAGGATTACTATATGTATACAGCAAATGCGGTAGCACGGGATTATCGATATGAAGATGAAATGACGCATTCTCCGCAAAAAAAGAAAAAAAAGGCGAAACGTCCGGTATTGGCGCAGCATATTTCTACGCTATTTGTAGTTTTCCTTTTAGGTATGGCGTTGGTAGTGCAGTATACTTATATACAAAATTTGGGCTATCAAATCAGTCAAAGTAAGAATGAGTTGAAAACTGTACAAGATGAAAATGAAAAAATAAAAAAACAAATTGCCGCCATGGGTGAATTGCAAAACGTAGAGAATATAGCGGTTAACAATATGGGCATGCATAAACCTAATGAATGGGAAATAATCTATCTGCCGCAGATTGAGCAGCCAGAAAAGCAGATTGGGGATGAAGGTAGCTTAGACCAGGCCGTCAACCAGGTAAAGGACATTATAGGAACAATCATGCCCTGATAAAATTGGAGTTGGGATGATGAGAAGATGAGCGAAGGTATGAAAAAACGAATGATCGTTGTGTTGGTGATCTTTTTTGCTGTTGCATTAGGAATAACTGGGAAATTAGGTTATGAACAATTATTTAATGCATCCAAATTAGAAAGTGGTGCATTGAATGCACGTTTACGGGAAATTGACATCAAGGCAAACCGCGGCACCATCTATGACCGTAATGGAGATCCTTTGGCCATTAGTATTGCTAGTCAATCGGTATACATCAACCCTAAGCTGATTCGTAAAGAGGACCAGAGAGAAAATACAGAGAAACGTCAAGACAAAGATGAAGTTATTCAAAGTCTTGCATCAATTCTGGAAATTGACGCAAGTGAAATAGAAGAAAAGGTTGAAAAAGATGTAAGTTTTGCTTACATTAAAAGGCGCATTACAGATGAGCAGGCTGAAGCATTGAAAGAATTAAAGTACACTGGTGTATATTTTTTGGAGGAATCTCGGCGTTCGTATCCAAAAGGGAGTCTTGCCAGTCATATTATTGGATTTGCTGGGATTGATAATCAGGGATTGAATGGCATTGAATTGCAGTATGATAATACACTGTTAGGCACTTCTGGAAAATTTTTAATGGAATATGATGGTGTAGGAAATGAACTCCCAAATGCCACAGAAAAATATGTGCCTTCTGAGCCGGGGTGTGATCTGTATCTGACAATAGATGAAACAATTCAATATGTTGTAGAACGGGAACTGAAAAAAGTAGTGCAGGAGCAAAATGCTGCCAGTGCCACTGCTTTGGTGATGGACGTAAAAACAGGCGCTTTGTTGGCTATGGGTAATTATCCTGATTATGACCCCAATGATTATGGTGCCGTTGACAGTAGTGTATGGAGCAATTTCGCAGTAAATGGGTTGTATGAACCGGGCTCGACATTTAAAATTTTGACGACTGCCATGGTATTGGAAGAGCGGGTAACGAGTGCAGATGAAAATTTTTATTGCCCTGGATACCAATATATTGGGAAAATGAAAATGAACTGCCATAAGAAAATCGGGCATGGGGCAGAAACGTTTACACAAGGCGTTGCCAATTCCTGCAATCCTGTGTTTGTAGAAGTGAGCCGCCGCTTGGGAATGAACAAATTTTATGATTACTTAGAGGGCTTTGGCATGACGAAACCAACAGGACTTGATTTACCTGGAGAGGCAGATAGCCTAATAGTACCGGAAAAAACAGCGGTTCCTTATGATTTGGCGGCAATGTCTATTGGGCAGTCTAATGCCTTTACGCCAATACAGATGATCACGGCAATTTCTTCAGTGGCTAATGGCGGAAAACTGATGAAACCATATATTGTTGAGAAAATTATGGACCCGGATGGAAACCTTGTGAAAGAAACAAAGCCTGAGGTTGTCCGTCAAGTGATATCAGAAGAAACAGCCCGTGAGGTTTGGACGATTTTGGAAACTGTTGTATCAAGCGGTACTGGAAAACAGGGTCAAGTAGAAGGTTATAAAATTGCAGGGAAAACGGGTACAGCAGAAAAAGTTGCAAACGGTGGATATTCAGCCAGAGCGCGTGTTGTATCTTTTGCAGGTTTTGCTCCGGCAGATGCACCACAGATAGCTTGCCTGGTAATCGTGGATGAACCAATTGACGCTCATGGTGGCTCTACAGCAGGTCCTGTTTTCAAAAATATTATGGAGGATACATTGCGTTATCTAGAAGTGCCAAAAGAGGTAACTCTGCAAGAAACTCAGAAGGTGGAGGAAGTAGCTGTTCCAGATATATCAGGAAGTAATCCAATGGATGCTATTGAAGCAATAAAAGCTGTAGGGCTAACGCCAATTGTGGAAACGCAGGGTGAAATGTTGTATACTTTTGTTCCAGCAGAAGGTACAAAGGTACAAAAAACGGGAAATGTATATCTCTATTGTGGCTCTGCTGAAGGTACGCAAGTAGTAATGCCCAGTTTGTATGGGAGAACGATTAAAGAGGTTGACAGAATTTTGGCCGGTATGGGACTTAGCGGCACGATGAATGGCAGTGGTTTGTGCACAGGTCAAAGTATAGAAGCGGGGCAACTGGTAGACAAGGGAACCGCACTGTTTGTGGACTTTGGAACAATTTCCACTGCACCAACAGAAATAGAGGAAAATCTTGATGGGGCAATAGATGCATCTGAATCTAGTGGCGCAGATTCGGAAGAAAATTTGGGTGAAGAAGTTGTGTTGGACACAGATACAGAACAAACGTCGCCAATGGGCTCTGAACCTATTTGGGATTAAAAACAAGGTGGAAGAATGGACGAAAGCCAGTCCATTTTTCTGTTTTTAAGCAAAAGTTTGTACAATGTAAAATATAAAATCTATTTGGGAGTATAAGCGGAGATGCTTATTATTTTTGATATGCAAAAAATTGTTATAGATGGGAGAGAACTATGATCATGAAAGTGCTGAAAGATTTATTACAAGAAGTAAATTACAGGGAACACTGTGTAATGGAAAGTGTAGAAATAACAGGAATTCAATATGATTCCAGGAAGGTGCAACCAGGTAATTTATTTGTAGCGGTGAAGGGCTTTCAAAATGATGGTCATCAGTATATCCGTCAGGCTTTGGAGCTCGGTGCAGCGGTGATCATAATTTCCGATGAGGCTTATTGCTCTTCTGATTATTCATGGATTTTGGTGGAGGATTGTCGTTTAGCATTAGCACAAATCAGCAACGCTTTTTATGAGCATCCCAGTGAAAAACTGACTTTGATTGGTGTGACTGGTACAAATGGAAAAACTACAACGACAAATTTAATTTGCCATATTCTTGAAGCACAAGGAGAAAAAACGGGGTTAATCGGTACAATTCATAACCGAATTGGAGCTGAAATTTTAGAAGGTTCCCGCACAACGCCAGAAGCGCTAGAATTGCAGCAAATGTTCGCTCGCATGGTGAAGGAGGGGATTCATTATGCTGTGATGGAGGTTAGTTCTCATGCATTAGAATTGCATCGTGTAACTTGCTGTGATTTTGATATTGCTGTATTTACTAATTTAACTCAGGATCATCTGGATTATCATGTTACGATGGAGAATTATTGCAAAGCGAAGACAAAATTGTTTCGTATGCTTGGTGAAAAAGGTGAAAGAACCGGTTTGCAAAAAACGGCGATAATTAATATTGATGATGAATGGGCAAATCATTTTATGGTTGCATCCAATGTACCAGTAATCACATATAGTATGAAAAAGGATGCAAGTTGGAAAGCAGAGAATGTGCATATAGGCGCGGCGGGTGTAAGTTATAAGGTAGATGGATATCCAGTGCAATTGCACTTAACGGGGAATTTCAATGTGTATAATTCTTTAGCGGCATTGGCTGTAGGGGAAGCGTTAGGTTTTCCACTGAAAAATGTGATTGGGGCGCTGGAACAGGTAAGTGGGATTGCTGGTCGCTTTCAGACTGTACCGGATACGAAGGAGTTTAGTGTAATCGTAGATTATGCGCACACGCCGGATGGGCTGGAAAATGTGATCTCTACAGCGCAGGCTTTTGCAAAGGGGCGTGTGATTACTGTGTTTGGCTGCGGCGGTGACCGTGATCGGACAAAACGGCCCTTAATGGGAGAAGTTGCGGCAAATCTCAGTGATTATTGTGTGGTGACTTCTGACAATCCGCGCACGGAGGATCCAGAACGAATTTTGCAGGATATTCTGCCCGGGGTAGCGAAACATATGGAGCCGGAGTTTTATCATGTGGAGGTAGACAGACGCAAAGCAATTTTTTATGCAATCGAGATTGCTCAGACTGGCGATGTGGTATTATTGGCGGGAAAGGGTCATGAAAATTATCAGGATGTACAGGGTGTGAAACATCATTTCGACGATTATGAGATTGCCCAGGAGGCTATAGCAAAAAAACAAGGAGTCTGATGAAAAAAAGAAATCTAGGATATGGGGAGGGAAATTTATGCGGGAAACTATCAAAAATATTGCAGAGACATTGGGCTATGCTTACCGGGAAGATGATGAAAAATGGATAACTGGTATTGCAATTGATAGTAGGACGGTACAGCCAGGAGATTTGTTTGTCGCTCTGGTTGGCGAAAAAACAGATGGGCATCGTTATTTGCGCCAGGCAATAGAACGGGGTGCTGCAGCTGTAGTGATTAGCAGAGAAGAAATATTGTCGGCAAATGACTATCAGAATTATATTTTTGTATCTGACGGCGTTTTGTTTATTCAGCAACTGGCCCATTGGCAGCGCAGTAAAGTGCAAATTCCTGTGATTGCCGTAACAGGAAGTACAGGAAAAACCTCTACAAAAGATTTCTTAGCGGCATTATTGGAATCATTGGGGCATGTTGTTGTTACAAAAGGAAACCATAATAATGAGTTGGGTTTGCCGTTGACCATTTGTGGTCTGGAGAAAGACACAAAAGCAGTAGTGGTAGAGATGGGTATGCGTGGTCTGGGACAAATTGATTTTTTATGTCGAATTGCAGAACCCAATTATGGAATTATAACGAATATCGGGAAAAGCCATTGTGAACTTTTAGGCTCACAAGAAAATATAGCCCGAGCAAAATGTGAGTTATTGCCATATATAAAAGAAGACAGTATAATTGTACTGAACAAAAAAGACGAAGCGTTTTTGCAGCCATGGTTATCTTCTTGCAAAGGGAAGATTTTATGGTTTGATGCCACTGGGCAGCCTGCGGATTTGTGGGCTGATGAGATCTTCCAAGGGGAAGACACAATCAGCTATCAACTGCATTGGGGAGATGAGCAGCAAGAAATTGTTCTATCCGTGCAAGGGGTGCATAATGTATCTAACAGTTTAGCCGCAATAGGGATAGCACATAGCTTAGGTATAAGCTGGGAAGATATTCGGCAAACTTTACAGAAAGTGAAATTGACAGGTATGCGGCTTGCGATGACGGTGTCGGCACAAGGCGTTAAGATTATCAATGATGCGTATAATGCGAATCCTGATTCTATGAAAAGTGCCTTAGGTGTTTTAGCACAACAAAAAGGCGACCGCAAAATTGCGGTGCTGGGAGACATGTATGAGCTCGGATGTTATGAGGGAGAAAGTCATAAAGAAGTGGGGACTGCTGTTGCGATGCAAAAAATCGACTATTTAATTGCAGTAGGTGCGTTAGGCAAGTTGATTGGAGAAGCTGCACAGGTAGCAGGTTGCCATGTGGACTGGGCTGAAAACAATGAGCAGGCAATTACGCTTTTACGTCAATATGTGCATGCTGATGATGTTGTCTTAGTAAAGGGCAGCCGCGGGATGCAGATGGAGCAAATTGTACAGAACATGATGGGGTGAAATTATGTGGCAAATCGTCTTAGCTTTTGTGCTCAGCCTTGGAACGTGTCTTGTGATAGGTCCGGTCATGATTCCGGCGCTGCGACGCTTAAAATTTGGGCAGAGCGTACGAAATGACGGCCCACAGCGGCATTTACAGAAGCAAGGCACGCCTACTATGGGTGGTGTGATGTTTTTCTTCAGTTTAATTTTGGGCACAATTTTTCTGGCACGGGATAACTATATTGGTTATTATTTATTGTTGTTTACATTAGGATTTGGACTGATTGGTTTTGTGGATGATTACATCAAAATTGTAAAAAAACGTTCGCTGGGATTAACAGCAGGTCAAAAAATTGTGGCACAGTTAGGTTTTTCCTGCTTATTAATTTTTTTAGCGTTGCGTTTCTTAAGAATCAGTACAGAAGTAATGATTCCAATTATTGGAGTTACAATAGATTTAGGTTGGCTTTATGCGCCATTTTTGGTTTTCTTGATGGTGGGCACAACTAATGCGGTAAATTTGACAGATGGCTTGGATGGTTTGGCTTCTGGTGTGACAATGATTGTAGCACTCGGCTATACGTTGATTGGGATTTTGTGTCAGCAGTATGCAGTGGTGATCTTTGGTGCAGCATTGGTAGGCAGTTGCTTAGGCTTTCTGGTATTTAATCATTATCCGGCAAAGGTTTTTATGGGAGATACCGGTTCTCTTGCACTGGGCGGCGCTGTAGCAGCATTAGCTATAGTGACAAAGACAGAGTTGTTTTTACCGTTGATTGGGATTATTTATGTAGCTGAGGCGTTTTCCGATATCATTCAGGTTGGTGTATATAAGTGGAAGCATGTGCGGGTTTTAAAAATGGCACCTTTACATCACCATTTTGAGCTGTGCGGTTGGTCAGAATGGAAAGTTGTGCGTGTATTCTGGGCGATTACGGCAGCGGCAGTGCTCTTGACATTGCTATGCTACAATATTACATTGATGAATTTATAAATTTTGCGTCTACGCATTTAATATGAAAAACGTGTTTTATATGATGTACGGATACAAAATAATATGCAGAGAATTTTTCGAAGAGGTGCAAACGGATGGGAAAAGTATTGGTGATAGGTGCCGCGCGTAGTGGTTTGGCGGCTGCAGAATTTCTGGTCAAGCAGGGCGAAGAGGTTGTGCTAACTGACATGAAACGAGTAGAAAATACTGATGCACTGGAGAACTTGGGAATTCAGACACTTTGGGGAGAGCAGCCGGATGTGGCGGCGATTCAGCCGGATTATATTCTGATGAGCCCTGGTGTGCCGCTGAGTATTCCGCCGGTTGTATACGCCAAAGCACATGATATCCCTGTAATTGGCGAATTGGAATTGGCTTACCGAAATTGTAAAGCGCCTTTTGTGGCCATTACTGGAACCAATGGGAAAACGACGACGACGACGTTAACGGGAGAATTGCTGAAGAAAACGGAAAAAAAAGTATTTGTGGGCGGTAACATCGGTGTACCAATCATCAGCTATGCGGCAGATTTACAAAAGGACGATGTGGTGGTAGCCGAAGTGAGCAGTTTTCAATTGGAAACTACAGATTCCTTTTGCCCTCATTTGGCACTAATGCTCAATTTGACACCGGATCATTTAGACCGACATGGTGATATGGCAGGATATTTAGCTGCAAAGGCAAAAATATTTACTAATCAAAAGGATTCCGATTATCTGGTATTAAATTATGATGATGAAACTTTGCGGGGATTGGAAAGCCAAAGCAAAGGAAAAGTGATATTTTTTAGCCAGCAGCATAAACTAGAAGAGGGCGTTTATCTGGATGGAGAAGAGGTAATACTGGCATTGGAAGGAAAAACGATTTCTATTTGCACTACAAATGAAATTGCGATAAAGGGACGGCACAATCTGGAAAATGCTATGGGTGCGATTACGTTGGCTTATTTAAGCGGTGTGACACCAGAGAAGATTCGAGAAGTATTAACAACGTTTCCCGGTGTAGAGCATCGGTTGGAGCCGGTACGTACTTTGCATGGTGTACTTTACATTAACGACTCAAAAGGAACCAATCCAGATTCCACAATAAAGGCCCTAGAAGCCTATGATCGGCCTATCGTGATTATTCTGGGGGGAAAAAACAAAGGCGTTCCATTTACCGAGCTAGCCGGTGTGGTAAAGCAACGGGCAAAGAAGGCTGTGGTTTTGGGCCAGGCCAAACCGGAACTGATAGAGGCCTTAGAAAGTGTAGATTTCCATAATTATGTGATAGCTGATACCTTTGCGGAAGGTGTGACAACAGCTGCTCAGTTGGCAGAATCGGGCGATATCGTACTCTTATCGCCGGCCTGCACAAGTTGGGATATGTTCCGCAGTTATGAGGAACGAGGAAAGTTATTTAAAGAAATTGTGACAGCATTGGAGTAGATAGAGTTTTGATTGTGAAATAAATGGAGGTGGCAGCTGTGGAGCGAAGAGGTCCAGCAGATCTTTTGCTGTTTTTTATCACATTAGTTTTACTGGCAATTGGATTAATCATGGTTCTCAGCGCCAGTTCTTATGAAGCCATGATTGACTATAATGATGCATTGCATTATTTTAAACGGCAGTTGATTTTTATGGCGCTTGGTTTTGTTTTTATGTTCATCATGATGAACATAAAACCGGAATTTATCAAAGGGTTAGCAGTACCTGCTATGATTTGTTGTGTAATTATGCTGTTGTTGCTGCCAATAATCGGTGTAGAAGTAGGCGGCTCCAAACGATGGCTAGGTACGACAACTGTGCGTTTTGCACCCGCTGAGATCGCCAAGCCGGTAGTGATCGTGTTTTTTGCGATGTGGCTTAGCTCCATAGGCAAAAAAAACCTGCAAACGTTTAAGGGCTTTTTCTATACGCTGCTTATTTTGGCTGTGATTCCGGGGTTGGTTGTGATTGAGGACCTGGGTACGGCTATCGTCATTGCGGGGGCTTTGGTGTGTATGATGATTGCCGCGGAAGTACCTTGGAAATATTTGGGGGGGACAATGGGTATAGGCCTATTGGGAGTAATCGGCATGATTGTGGTTAAACCTTATCGTATGAAACGGATTACTGCATTTTTAGACCCTTTTGCCGATCCTAGTAATACAGGATATCAGGTTGTACAATCCCTCTATGCTATAGGTTCAGGCTGGCTTTTTGGTGTTGGTTTAGGTGCAAGCCGACAAAAGCTCTTTTATCTACCGGAAAGACATACGGACTTTATTTTTTCTATTATTTGCGAGGAACTAGGATTTGTAGGTGGTTCATTTGTAATTCTTTTATTTGCGATGTTTATTTGGCGCGGTTTTTATATAGCATTACATTTGGATGATAAATTTAAGTCGCTGACAGCATTTGGTTTAACAGCGGTAATTGGAATCCAAGCTATGGTGAATATTGGCGTTGCTGTAGGTGCAATGCCGGTAACAGGGATTACTTTGCCTTTTATAAGCTATGGCGGAACGTCATTATCCTTTATGCTGGCGACAGTAGGTTTCTTGTTAAATATGTCTCGATATATGAGACACTGATAGTATTTCTATAAAAAAGGAAAAAAGGTGGTGTAATAGATGCGTATTCTACTGGCAGGCGGCGGTACAGGCGGACATATTTATCCGGCTTTAGCGATTGCCGAAAGAATCAAGTATTTACATCCCGCATGGGAGATATTATATGTAGGCACAGAAAAAGGTTTGGAGAATAGAATCGTCCCCCAAAGGGGTGTTCCTTTTCAGACCATTGCAGTGGAGGGTCTTCCGCGAAAAATCAGTCCGGCTTTGCTGAAAGCAATGGGTAAAGCTGGAGGCGGGTGTTTGGAGGCAAGGAAAATAGTAAAGCAATTTGCACCGGATTTGGTGATTGGCACGGGCGGTTATGTGTGCGGACCGGTAGTATTGGCCGCCAGGATGGCAGGTATTCCAGCTATGATACATGAACAAAACGCCTTCCCTGGTGTAACGAATAAAATTTTAGCACATTTCGCCAATCAAATTATGGTGAATTTCCAGGCCTCTGAAAAATATTTTGTACATAAAGAGCGGATCAAGGTTACGGGGTTGCCAGTACGGCAAGAAGTCTTAAATGCAAGAAAAGAAGAGGGGCTCTCCTACTTTGGGTTCTCTGGTGGAAAAACAACGTTGTTGGTTAGTGGTGGAAGTCGTGGGGCACGGAGCTTAAACAGAGCGATGGCTGCTGCATATCCGCGATTGGTACAGCATAGTGATTTGCAGATTTTACATTTAACTGGTAACAACGATTATGAGGACACTTTGCAGGCTATTACAACAAGAGGAATAGATTTGAAGCAATATCCGCAAATTATTATAAAACCTTATCTGGATGAGATGCAATATGGTTTAGCAGCTGCAGATTTCTGCGTAGGCAGAGCTGGCGCAACTTTTCTAGCTGAGATTACAGCTTGCGGATTGCCGGGGATTTTGGTACCTTATCCTTACGCAGCGGAAAATCATCAGGAATATAATGCGAGGGCGCTGGAAGCCCAGCAAGCAGCGATTGTAATTCTTGATGGCGATTTGTCGAGTTCTCTGCTCAGTCAGAATATTTTGGATTTATATCAAAATAAAGACAAGCGGGAAAAGATGGCAGAGAATGCGCGCAGTATAGGGAAAAGAGATGCGTTGAATCAAATTATTCAGTTGATAGAGCAATATAGCTAGGGGGGATTATGGGTGCATAGTATAAAAGATAAACACGTATATTTTATGGGAATCGGCGGGATCGGTATGAGCGGGATTGCTGAGATCTTACTGGATTGGGGATGCCATATTTCTGGTTCAGATATAAAAACGTCAAATGTAACAGAAAGACTACAAAGAAAAGGTGCAATCGTTCATATTGGGCAAAAGGCGGAAAATATTACAGAAAAAATTGATATTGTGGTACGGTCCAGTGCAATCCGTGAAAATAATGAAGAACTGATACAGGCGCGAAAGTTAGGTATTGAAATTCTACATCGTTCACAGATGTTGGCGATGCTTATGGAGCATAAGCGTGCAATTTGTGTAGCAGGTGCTCACGGAAAAACGACAACTTCCTCTATGATTGCCCTGATGCTGGAATTGGCGGGGAAGGATCCTACAATTGTGGTGGGCGGAGAAATTGCACAAATCAGCAGCAATGCAAAAAGCGGGCAAGGCGATTTGCTTGTAGCGGAAGCAGATGAGAGCGACGGCTCTTTTCTTAATCTGTTGCCTTGGATGGCCGTGCTTACCAATGTAGAAGAAGACCATCTCGATCATTACAAAGATTTAGACGAAATTCGTCAAGCGTTTATTGCTTTTATTAGGAAAACTGGCGATCATGGTGTTGTGGTGTTGAATTATGACTGTGAAGAGACAAGAAAAATGGCAAATTTAGTTCCTGGCAAGATGATTTCTTATGGATTTTCTGAGGATGCGCAACTGCAAGGGCGAAACTGGCGTTATGAGCAAGGTTTAAATTTGGCAGATGTCTTTTTTAATGGAGAGTTGTTAGGTACATTACGGTTGGCAGTTCCAGGACAACATAATATCAGCAATGGTTTGGCGGCTGTGGCAGCTGGTTTAGTGTGTGGTATGGGTTTTGCAGAAATGGCAAATGGACTGGCGCAGTTTGGTGGTGCAAGACGTCGTTTTCAGCTATTAGGACATGTGCATAATATTCAGATTATTGATGATTATGCCCATCATCCTACAGAAATTGCGGCTACCATTCAAGCGGCGCGTGGTGTACATAATGGTCGTTTGGTGGCAGTATTTCAGCCCCACAGGTACAGTCGTACAAAATTTTTAGCTGATAGATTTGCAGAGAGCTTCAAACTGGCTGATGAAGTAATTTTAACGGATGTGTATTCTGCTGGGGAAAATTTGTCTGAAGGAGCAGAAAGCCAAGTAATTATTGATTGCATGAATCAGCCGGTACAATTGGTGCATAGAGAGAACTTAAATAAATTTTTATTGAAATTTCTTCAACCAGGTGACATGGTGTTAATGATGGGAGCCGGGAACATTTGGCAAAATTCTATGCAGCTGGTGGAAGATTTAAAGCACAAAGAAATTTGAACAAAGTGTTTAGGTGATTTTATGAAGGTCAAAAAAAATGAACCAATGTATAATCATACAACCTGGCGTATTGGTGGTCCTGTTGAAGTACTGTTGCAGCCAGAAACTGTTGAAGAGCTTCAGCAGGCGCTGTTGGAAATACAGCGGAGAGGAGAGCTGTGTCATGTGTTGGGTGGCGGTTCTAATGTGCTGGTAGCTGATGAAGGCATCGCAGGCACAGTAATTCAACTGAGCGGTAGCCTTTGCAAGATGGAGATAGTTTCCCCCTATATCACAGCGGAAGCAGGGGTTCCCCTTCCGGTATTAGCCCAAAAAGCTGCGGCAGCAGGGCTTTCTGGATTGGAATTTGCTGCCGGAATTCCCGGTACCGTTGGCGGTGCAGTGGTAATGAATGCCGGTGCCTATGATGGACAAATTTCCGATATTGTGCGGCAAGTGATCTGCTGTGATAAAAAAGGAAAGTTGGTTGCTTTAGATTCAGCTGACTGCGAATTTGCCTATCGCAACAGTCGTTTTAAGCAGGCACAGGATTTGGTAATTGTTTCTGTAAAATTAGAACTAATTAAGGGAAAAAAAGAGGAAATTCAAGCGCGCATGCAGAAACATACGGCATTACGAAAAGAAAAACAGCCTGTAGAATATCCCAGTGCTGGAAGTATTTTTAAAAATCCTCCAGGGGAAGCAGCAGGCAGATTGATTGAAATGGTGGGCGCAAAAGGTTGGAAACAGGGCGATGCTATGGTATCACAAAAACATAGTAATTTTATCATAAACACAGGAAAGGCTACCTGCGAGGATGTTTTGCAGTTGATAAAACGGGTCAAGCAGGCAGTAGAGGAGCAAACTGGTGTGCGATTAGAGGAAGAAATTTTAGTGTTAGGAAAAGAAAATCTTTGAAAGGGCAGTAGACAGCCTTTCAATCCTTTGCTATAATAAAATAGAGAACAGTGTAAAGTTGTGGTATAATGAAAAAACAAGACAAAATTGTTGTTTTGAACGATTATAAGTCGCACACAGAGAGTGAAATACCAGTGAGTCAAAAAGAACGGGCACCAAAAAGAAGATTTCGGCGAAGTGGAATAAGGTTCCTCAAGCTGTTTGGTTCAATGGGTCTTTTTTTGATTTTGTTATATCTGTTGGGGTATCTACCTTTCTTTCAGGTTGGTGAGATTGCCGTAGAAGGAAATCAAGCGCTTACTAGTGAAAAGGCAGTTTTACTGTCAGGCATTCAGTCAGGGGAGAATTTCTTTTTCGTAAACACTTGGGCTGCTGAGAAGCGATTACGTGTCAATCCTTTTGTAGAGCAGGTGAAAATACGAAGAGCTTTGCCGAATAAGCTGACGATTGTTGTCACAGAGCGTAAGGCCATTGGTTATATCGTAACCAGCGACGGCTATGCGCAGGTAGACCAAGAGGGTAGACTTCTGGCAATTCAGCAAACGCTGAGCAATTATAATCTTCCTGTAATTAGCGGTGTGGAGTTTAGCGAGTTACCGACCATCGGTGGGTTCATTAAAAACGAAAAACTAAAGCAGGCTTTGGAAATTTTACAAGAATGCGATGAAACATTGTTGAGCAACATTGCTGAGTTAAATGTTGGACAAGAGTATTATATTTTAGCATATACGAATCAAAAATTAGAAGTACGTCTTGGCGGGCTGGATCAGATTGAACAGCGTTTGCAAGATTTGGATCAGATTTTAACTACTGTAGTGGGACAAACAATTGCAGCAGATCAGATTTTGTATATTGATATGCGTTATGAAGATTCACCGATCATTAAATTGAGATCATAACAATTGAAATAAATTGGGGGAGCGTGTAGAAATGTTTGAACTGGAGAAGAATGAAACTGGAAATTTAGCCTGCATAAAAGTAATTGGTGTTGGTGGCGGTGGCGGCAATGCGGTAAACAGAATGATTGCTGCAAATGTCGAAGGAATTGAGTTTATTGTAGCGAATACCGACGCGCAGGCATTGGAACTTTCGAAAGCTCCGACCAAAATTCAGTTAGGTGGAAAGTTGACACGTGGTTTAGGTGCTGGCGGCAATCCTGAAGTAGGCTGTAAATCTGCAGAGGAAAGCAGAGAGGAATTGACACAGGCTCTAAAAGGTGCTGATTTGGTATTCGTAACAGCCGGTATGGGCGGCGGTACAGGGACAGGTGCTGCGCCGATTGTAGCTGAAGTGGCAAAAAGTATTGGTGCATTGACCATAGGTATTGTGACAAAGCCATTTTCTTTTGAAGGCAAACGCCGCATGAAGCAGGCTTTGGAGGGGACGGAAAAATTGTCAGCGCAGGTGGATTCTATTGTAACTATTCCGAATGATAGATTGTTGCAGATTGCCGACAAAAATACAACACTGGAATCGGCGTTTTCTTTTGCTGATGATATTTTACGTCAAGGTGTGCAGGGTATTTCCGACACCATTGCCAAAGCAGGGATTATTAATTTGGACTTTGCGGATGTACGTGCAATCATGGAAAATACAGGTGTTGCTTTGATGGGTGTTGGTTTGGCAAAAGGCGAAAACCGTGCAGTAACAGCAGCAAAAGCTGCAATTTCTTCTCCATTGTTAGAATTGTCCATTGAAGGCGCGAAAGGGATTTTGCTTAATATTTCTGGCAGCAATCTTACTTTGTTGGAAGCACAGGAGGCAGCTGATTTTATCTATGAGTCGGCAGGTACAGACGCAGATATCATGTTTGGTGCTTTTGATGAGGACAACGGTTCTGATGAAATCAAAATTACAATCATTGCCACAGGGTTTAATCAGCCACAGCCTGCAGAGCGGGTTGCTACGGCAGAGAAAAAAGCGAATGTAATCGCAAAAGACAACGTGCGTCCTGCTCATCAGCAAAACCCAACGCGGGGTGAGATTCCAGAAAGCAAATCTGTATTAGACGGAGTAATTATTCCTGAGTTCTTGTTGAGAAAGAAAAATTAAGCGCGTCTAGCGTTTTGCAGTTAGGAAAGGCTCTATATGTTATATCGAAAGCTGAATTATGTTTCAACTGTTTGAAGCATAATTCAGCTTTTTTGTGCATTTTTTTATCTTCTTTCTGCAGAAAAATTTAAAATCTACATCCTCAAATCGACAGCTTTCTCTGTAAAAACAAGATATAATAAAGAAAACAGTTTGTTCGGATGGGAGCGCGAGCTATGACCGTTTATCTTGACGAACTATTCTTAGTAAATTTCCTTATGGATTGGTTGATTTTATGGGCTACAGGCAATATGGCACAAATTGCAGGGAAGCGTGGCCGATTGATTGCCGCAGCTTTTTTGGGGGCGTGTTATTCTATTGCGATTTTTTTGCCTCATGCAGAATGGCTGCAAGCGCTGCCAATTAAAATCGGTTGTTCCCTTGGAATGTTATATATCGCTTTTCCTTTTATACGTTGGCGAAATTATCTGAAATCTGTTATTTATTTCTACTTGATTTCTTTCGTATTGGGAGGCGCTTCTATTGCCGCAATGTTTTTGTTTGGCCAGTATTCCTTGCCAACATGGAATGGTGTTGCTTTAGTGCAAATAGATTTCAAACTATTTTGGCTGATTGTAGCAGCTAGTTTAGTTTTGGGAGTTATATTTTTCTTGCGGCATTATTTGCGGCAGGATATTGCTGTGACACCAGAGATTGTAACTGTACAGATTTTTTTTCAGGAACGGCAGGTGACGTTGCGTTTATTGTTGGATACAGGAAATCATTTAACCGATCCTTTGAGTGGGCAACCTGTCATTGTAGTGGAACAAAGCAGTTTGTTGCCGTTATTTTCTCCTGAGCTGGGGAATTTGCTGCAAGAGACAAAGAGAAATGCTACCGAATTATTGCTTATGATAGTAGAACGAGAAGAGCTGGCCGGATGTTGGAGGTTGATTCCTTATCAGGCAGTGGGACAGAGAGGGATGTTGTTGGGATTTCATCCGGACTGCCTGATTTTACAACATGGAGAAGAAAATAACGTATATACAAATGTGATTGTAGCATTATCAGAGCAAAAATTTTCTCCTTATGGGACCTATCAGGGATTGGTACAGCCAGAGCTATTTTAAGAGAGGGGTAGTACAATGAAGTTACCGCAAAAAGTGAATCTAATTTTGCTTTGGATGGTGCAGAAACTGCATTTGCAAGAGGGCGTCTATTATATTGGCAGCAATGAAACCTTGCCGCCGCCTTTAACGCCAGAGGAAGAACAGCAGCTGTTGAGCAAAATGGAGCAGGACGGCGCGAAAGTGCGCACAGCATTGATTGAACATAATCTGCGGCTGGTGGTTTATATTGCTCGCAAATTTGAAAATACCGGTATTCCGGTGGAAGACTTGATCTCGATTGGAACCATTGGGTTAATTAAGGCGGTCAATACCTTTGACAACACAAAAAAAATTAAGCTGGCCACCTATGCCTCACGCTGTATTGAAAATGAAATTTTGATGCAATTGCGCCGCACCAGCAAAATGCGGTATGAAGTCAGTTTGGATGAACCTTTAAAAATTGACTATGATGGCAATGAATTGCTTTTGTCTGATGTGATGGGGACAGACGAAGACACCATTTATCAGTATATTGAAAAAGATATTGATTATTCTTTGCTGCAAACCGCCATGTCGAAATTGTCCAAACGGGAACGAACCATTGTGGAATTGCGGTTTGGTCTGCGAGGACGCGAAGAACGCACGCAAAAAGAAGTAGCAGATTTATTAGGAATTTCACAGTCTTATATTTCACGATTAGAAAAGAAAATCATTGGGCGATTGCAAAGGGAATTTCAAAAATTGGAGTAATAGTTTATACTGTGTCAGTGATGGAAAGTTTAAGCTTGATTGCAGATTGCAAGGAAAAAAGGCTTTTCAACTTGAAAAGAAATATTTTCTTTGGGAAAGTAAATCATGTGGCAGCTCAAAATAAAAAGGTGTAGCAGTGAGAGGCTATGAATAAAAAAGAGGTGTTATGTAGAGGAAAAGGCTGTTGTCAGTTGATTTTGGCAGCAGCCTTTTGCATGCAACGTGCGCTACAATTTATATTTTGTCATCCAATAATTAATCTGCAGCAAATAGGCCATCATTTGCGGTCCCGCCATCAGCTGACCGAACCAAGGGCGGCCGTAATCGGATGGTGTATCTAAAAAAGTATGCACTTTTTTGACGTCTACGATATCCAGCAGAGGCGAATTGGCATAGGCCAAGACTTCCAGCAGACGATTGCGCAAGAGGGATTCATAGGCGGGATCATACGTTTTTGGATAGGGACTCTTTTTGCGATATAATACCTCTAAAGGAAGCAAATTACGACCGGTTCCCTGCAGCAGACTTTTAGTGTGCCCATTATGGCATTTCATTTCCCAGGGGACATTATAGACATATTCTAAGATGCGATGATCGGCGAAAGGGACGCGTGCTTCCAGACCGGAATACATACTAGTGCGGTCCATGCGGTTTAGGAGTGTGGCCATAAACCAGACAACGTTGAGATATGCGATTTCCCGGCGACGTGCCTCTAAGCCTGTTTCCCCTTCCAACCGTGGTGTGGCAGCAATGGTATTGTCATAAGCTTGCTGGGCGTATGCTTCCAAATCCACTTCATTCAAAAAATCATCCCGCAAAAGTGCAGTGCGGGCGTCCATTTGATAGGACCATGGAAAATGATGCCGCTGTAGTGCTGCTGGCTGATGAAACCAGGGATACCCACCAAAGATTTCGTCGGCGCATTCACCGGTAAGCGCCACGCGATTGTGCTGCGCCACCTGACTGCAGAAATAAAGCAGGGAGGATTCCACATCGGCCATGCAGGGCAAATCACGAGCATCTACAGCTTTGTAGAGATAATCTGCCTGTTTTTGGTTGGTACATTCCAGATAGGTGTGTTGGCTACCGATGTGTTTTACCATCAGCTCCACAAAAGGACGGTCCAATGAGGATTGAAAACTATTGGCCTGAAAGTTTTTATCATTGTCGACAAAATCAAAAGAGAATGTATGTAGCTGTTTTCCTTCTTTGGCTAATTTTCGAGCGCAGATTGCGGATACCAGGCTGCTGTCTAATCCACCCGAGAGAAAGGTGCAGATTGGCACATCAGAAATCATTTGCCGCTCTACACTATCCTCCACCAGTGCAGCGACAATTTGCACTGTATCGGTGTAGGTGTCCTCGTGGGGCTTTGCCTGTAGCTGCCAGTAGATATTGTCGCGGATCTGCTTGCCTTGGATGGATAAATAATGTCCCGGTAATACCTCTTTCATATCGTAAAATACACCGTGTCCCGGTGTGCGGGCTGGGCCCAGCCCCAGAATTTCTCCCCAGCCGTCAGCCTTGAGGACAGGCGAGATGCCAGCCGCAAAGAGCGCCTTTTGCTCAGAGCCGAAGATGACTTCCTCAGCGACCTGTTGATAAAACAGCGGCTTTACGCCGAGACGGTCTCGACAGAGCAATAAAACGTCTTCCTGGCTGTCATAGATGGCAAAGGCAAAGATGCCGTTTAGCTCCTGGAAAAATGCTGTACCGCAAAAAAAATAACCATTCAAGATTACTTCCGTGTCGCTATTGGTCTGCCAAAGTACAGGATAAGAACTCAATTTTTGACGCAATTGGGCGGTGTTATACAACTCACCGTTATATACGATGGTGCAGTGGCGCTGGCCCTCTGTTTTGGTCATGGGCTGATGGCCTTTGACCAAATCAATGATGGCCAGTCGGGTGTGCGCCAATCCCGCATGAGGATAAAGAATCACGTCCTGCTCATTGGGACCGCGGCGTTTTAAGCTGTCTTTCATTTTTTCCAATCGTTCATGCCATTTTTGATTTTGTGTATAATCAAAAGATGTCTGGTAGAATCCGGCAATTCCGCACATAGCGTGTCACTCCTTCCATTGCTTTTGTTTCTGTTAGTTTTCCGGGTAGGGACTGCGAATCACAGGCTGAATCTGCTTGCCATTCAGCGCTTGCTGAATGGTTTGGGGGATTAGATTGGTATGGGCAATCATAGAATTGGGCTTGGTGCGATAATTATCCTGCCCGAAGGGTACAAAATAAATATTTTTTGTGTTGAGCAAAATACCGATATTCTTCAGATTCATGCCCAAGGCATCATTGGTGGACAGAGAAATGACCAGAGGCCGATTGTTGCGCAGATGTGCCTTGGCAGCCATCAAAACAGGCGTGTCTGAAATGCCATTTGCCAGTTTAGAGAGGGTATTGCCAGTGCAGGGGGCAATGAGCAGAATATCGAACAGAGCTTTCGGACCGATGGGCTCTGCATCGGGAATGGTGGAGATGGGTTCTTTTCCGGTGATGTTTCTGGCTTTTTCCAAAAATTCAGAAGCCGCTCCAAAACGGCTGTCGGTGTGATAGGCATTATCTGAAAAAATGGTGTACAGGGAAGCGCCGGTTTGCGCTAAGGATTCCAATTCTTCAAACACTTGCCGAAAGGTACAGAAGGAGCCAGTAACGGCAACGCCGATGGCTTTGTCGTGAAAATCAATAGTCATAAGAAATCATCCTTTCTGAGGGAGTGCAACAATTTGCAAATGGCTCAGGAGGTCAGCCGCCAATTTTTGACCAGCGGTTTGCGGTGCTGTGCGGCCAGGTAAACCAGGACAGCTCTGGACAAATAACCCTTGTTTTTTGGCGGCTTCCTGCGCAATACCTCCCGGCGCGCTGGCCAGGTCAAAAAGCTGTGCGTCCGCGGGAAACAGTTGCAGCAGGGGCGCGGTGAGCAGAAGTTCCGGTACTGTATTGACAACTAAGCGGTGAGCAGGTAAGGAAGCGGGCAATTCTTCCGGTGTGAGTGTGGTGAAACCCTGCGCATCAGCCAGACTACGCCGAAAAGTATCCTTTTCGCAAACCGTCACCCGACAGCCCAAAGCCTGAAGCTTTTGAGCCAGCAGCATCCCACAGCGTCCATAACCCAGAAGCAATATGGATGCCTGCTGCAGAGCATAGGGTGTTTGGGTCAGCAATACAGCCAGCATTCCTTCGGCGGTGAGAACAGCGTTGGCAAGCGTCAAAGAGGAAGAGTGCATATAATCATAAATTTCGATTTGTTTATCGTGGCATTGTGCAATAAAAGAAGCGGGAAAATTACCGCCGGCAACACATTGACCTGGCTGCAAAAATGCTAAAAATGATGAAAGAGACATGGGTGCCGCCGTATAGGGAAGTACAAGCTGCTCCTCGCGGCAAAATGGCACAGGACCCGCAAGACAGGCATATTGAGAGAGTTGGGCAGGATGTTCCAGTACTGTGACATGGGGAGAAGAAGGCTGATAATCAGGTACTGCATAAACGGCAGAAAGCAAATTTTGCGCTTCCAGGGTATGGGCCAGCCATTTTTGCCGCGCATCGCCGCCAAAAACGGCAATAGAAGGGTAAGACATAAGGAAAACCTCCTTTCATTCATATTAATCAGTATATGGATTGGAAGTTGTTTGGTGAAACAGATTAAAAAATTTGTGCAAAAGACAGTTGTATTTTTGTCGGCAGGTGCTATAATTGAAAGCTGGAATAAGAGGTTTGTAATGTTTAAACATGCAAGCTATCATAGAAAAGAGGTCTTGACTTGTGTTGTCGGTAAATCAAAAACAGGGATATTTCTACATTGCAGTGACCACTGTTTTTTTCAGTTTGATGGAGATTGTGTTAAAATTTATCGGAGGCGACTTGAATCCGGTACAGGTTACCTTCTCACGTTTTTTCTTTGGAGGGTTGGTGCTCTTGCCCTTTGCTTTCAATAGCTTACGTCGTTTGGAAAAAGAGCAGATACGTATGGAAGCAGCCGATTTGCGCTATTTTGCCTTTCTGGGGCTGATTGGAATTGTAATCAGTATGATGCTTTATCAAATGGCAACACTGCATGCCAATGCATCTGTGGTGGCAGTACTGTTCAGTAGCAATCCTTTATTTGTCCTGGTGCTGGCTTATCTGATTCTGCATGAGCCCATTTATATGCGGAATGTAATAGCACTGCTCTTGGATATTGTGGGGATTGTGTTTATCATTGACCCACTTCACATGGATATTGAGCCGTTGGGAGTCGTGTTAACGCTGTCTGCTACTTTGATTTTTGCTTTCTATACAGTGTTGGGCAAACGAAAATGCTATAAATTTGGCGGCGTGGTAGTTACCTGCTTCGGCTTTTTGTTCGGCAGCGTCGAGCTGATCTTCCTGGCGGCAGCAGGACATCTTCCTGCGGTTGCGGATTTCCTTTTGGCCCATGGTTTGCAGAATTTTGCCTATATTCCCTTTTTTACAGGATATACCTTACAGAATTTGCCTATGGTGCTCTTTGTGTATATTGGAGTGACAGGGCTGGGATTTGCCTCCTACTTTATTGCCATGGAAAAAACGTCGGCAAATACGGCTGCACTGGTATTTTTCTTTAAGCCTGTGTTAGCACCGATTCTGGCGTTTCTGATTTTGCATGAATATATTCCGGTGCATATGATTCTTGGTATCGTATTTATTTTGTGCGGTTCGCTCACCAATATTTTGCCGGGCTTGCTGCACAAACCTTCCGCACGCTCTCACTGAGCATAAAAAATAAACCTCCGTAAAGTGTTGTTTCCTTGGGAAAGATACTTTGCGGAGGCTTTTTTGTTTGGAATTATTTGTTCAAGACGCGCAGTATGCTTAGCCATTGGTATGTGCAGACTTCACAGTTCATGCGAATTGCAGCTAAAGCTCGGACAACATTTTGATTAGCGTTTGTATGATAAAGGAGTCGTTGGTGCTTTTATGTCGAATAATTTGCACTGTAGAGTAAAAATCTTCGACTAATGGTATAGTTTTTAGATTGTAACGATTGTTTTGTGTTTCCCGTGCCAAAGACCAGTAATTGTCCGTATTCATAAAATCAAGATACAGAGAGGTATTGTCCATCACGTATTGTATTTTAGGCTCTCCGTAGTATTTCAGCAGACGGTAAAAAATATTTTCTTCTAAAGCAACATTAGAATGCAGTACCAGTTTTTTCTCCAAGAGTTCATCTACCGAAATCTGTTTTAGCGTGTTTGCTTCTGGATTTTCTTTTCTGGTGATGGCAGTGTAATTTATCTTTGATGGCACTTCTGTAGCGATTAGGGTTGCGGGCAATTGAGATAAAAAATCTGTTGCAAAAAAAGGGACGTTGAGCGCCACAATGGCTTTTTCATCTTGTAATGCCAACTGAAGTGCTTCCTTGGCAGGGCGGCACAGCATGCTCAATTCCACATAAGGGAAAATGTTATTGAATTCTTTGATTTTCTGTATCCAGAGACCAGAACTGAGCATGTCCGGCATATACAGCGTGATGTGATCGACCACATTGGCATAATGCCTTTTGCTGGGATAAAGATGGGTTTGTTCTAGCTCGTCGGCGATGGCTAAAATCTGCCGGATTTTTTCCAAAAAATATTCCCCGTCTTTGGTCAGGGTGATGCCTTTGACATCCCGTGTAAAAATGGTAATGCCGTAATATTGCTCGACTTTTCGAATGGTACCGCTGAGATTTTGCTGCCGCAGATGTAATTTCTCTGCTGCTTTGCTGATAGAACCGCATTCAGCAGTAGTTGCGATATACTGATAGTAGTCCAGATTCATGAGATCACCGTCCTTTATGCGCTGATTTTATTATAGCGGTTTTACATTATAACGACAAGTATTTGCTACATATTTTTTTAGATAGATTTTGCAGAAAAACCACAATTTTTTGGGGACTATTCCAATCTATAAGCCGGATTTATAATAAGCACATAAACAGTATTCCTTTTCCTGTCGACAGAAACGGATGCACATATTATTTTATCATGAAAATAGAACAAGAGCACAGAAGGAGCGAAAAACGATGAACAGAAAAGCTTTATCTGATAAAATCATAGTCTTGGGCGTAGACGGTATGGACCCCAATTTGACCAAAAAATTTGTAGAAGAAGGCATACTGCCCAATGTGAAAAAATTCTTGGAACGGGGTGTAGCCCGTGAAGACCTGCTGATGCAGGGTGGACATCCGACCATCACCCCGCCAATGTGGACCACCATGGCCACCGGTACTTGCCCGGGAACTCATGGTATCACCTGCTTCTGGAATCCGGACCCGGAAAATTTGGAAGATTTGTCTTATGCACTGGACTCTCGCAAATGTCAGTCTGAGCCACTGTGGAATGTATTTGCTGAAGCAGGAAAGAAAACACTGGTATGGTGCTGGCCCGGTTCCAGCTGGCCTCCAACCAGCGACAATCCCAATCTGTATGTGGTAGATGGTACCACACCAGGCTTTGCAGGTGCAGGTGCTGCTGTAATTGACTGGGAAAAAGTGATTGTGGCTGACAGTTCTATAGGAGAAGTCGTCTATAAACCTCGTATGCAGGTTTCCAACGGCGCTGGCTGCGTACTGACCGACGTGGATGTGGCTGATGAGGAAGAAACCAATGGCGTTTCAGCGGGCATCAGAGGCGGAGCCAGCAGCGGTGGCGTGAGAAACATTGAATTGAGCGAAGCTGACGGCGAACTGGGGTTGGATGATACCCCAATCGACGTTGTAAACTCGCCAATCAAAGCGGCAAGCGGCTGGGCAGATGCACCAGCTGACGCATTGGAATTTACTGTGGTGCTGGGCAACGGGTATGTGAGACGGCCAGCTCTGATTCTGAAAAATGCTCAGGGCGTGTATGAGACAGTTGCCATCTATGAAAATAAGAAAGCAACAGAGCCGATGGTAACGGCGACAGCTGCGATGCCGCAGATTCAGTTTGTTGATACCGAATCCACCGAGGATGGCACGAAAGTACCTTGCCTGCGTAATCTGAAAGTAATTGAATTGTCGGAAGACGGTTCCCATGTAAGATTGAATATTGGGATGGCCGTGAACAGCGGGGTAAAATCAATTTGGCATCCTCATACCTTTAACGATGAAATTATTGAAAACATTGGTATGCTCCCAGCCATTCCATGCTATGGCTCACAGCAGCCTGATACAGCTAAAGATTTGATGATTGCAGCTTGGGAAAGAATCTGTGATTATCAGAGCAAAGTATTGAACTACTGCGCAACAGAAGCTGGTTTTGAGGTGATTTACAGCCATATCCACAATGTGGACCATATGGGGCATAAATTCTGGCATCATGCCAAACCACGCGGAAATACACCGGAAGCCATGGCCAGAGCAGAAGCTTATCAAGAATGCATCCGCGAAGTATATCGCCAGACTGACCGTTATCTGGGCAGCTTCCTCCATCTGCTGGATGAAGACTGGAGCGTCTTCATCATGAGTGACCATGGTCTGATGGTTATGGAAGAGGAGCATCCGCCACTGATTGGTGACGCATTCGGCTGCAACGTACGGGTACTGGAAGAACTGGGTTTCACTGCGTTAAAACATGATGAAAAGGGCAATGCCTTAAAGGAAATTGACTGGGAACACACCAAAGCAGTGGCTACCCGCGGCGGTCATATCTATATCAACCTGAAGGGCCGCAATCCACACGGTATTGTGGACCCTGCCGATAAATATCAGGTGGAAGAAGATTTAATCAAAGCGCTGTATCAATATGAATATCAGGGCAAACGGGCCATCAGTCTGGCGCTGCGCAACAAAGACGCCAAAGTGCTGGGCATGTACGGACCAAGATGCGGTGATGTGGTATACTTCCTGGCAGAAGGATTCAACCGCTTGCACGGTGATTCTTTGGCTACCACAAATGGCTACTGGGGAACCACTGTATCTCCAATCGTAATTTTTGCCGGGAAAGGCTTTAAGAAAGGCGCCACTGTAAACCGCATTATCCATCAGGTTGACTTTGCAGCTACCATTGCTGCCATCGGCGGTGTACGCATGACCCGTGACTGCGAAGGCGCACCGGTTTATCCGGCATTTGAAGAGGAATTTTAATCCTGATAGAAAGTAGCATATCTGTTGTAATGATGTAATATTCTGTATATTACGCTGTGTCTGAAAACCGCAGTATGATAGAAGTAAGACAGCAATAGTCTCTTAATATTGTACTGCGGATTTATTTGACAACTTTGAGATAAAATCTATTGATGAAATTGATAGGAAAAGACATAAGATGACAGCATGGTTTGTATGACTCAGAAAAATATCTTATCATTGGTTCATAGTGTTCCTTTTAGCAAATGGGAAAAGTCCATAGGTTTCTGTGATTCCTAAAAACATTTATAATCATCATAATTAAGAAATAACGACATACAAAAGTGATTGGATGTCGTCAGGACAAAAAGCTGCGCAGAGGTTTTATGGTAGTTTGCAATAGGAATATTACAAATGAAAGGAATGAAATTATATGGGAGAAGCTGCTGTTTCTAAGAAACGTCCGAAGAATTTATTTTACTGGATAAATAGTATTATCGTTTTTGTATTGATGTTTGGCATCGGTCAATTGCCGCCTTTTGGGCAGATCACGCCCTTAGGTATGCAGATTTTGGGCATCTTTGCCGGCACACTGTATGGCTGGTGTACAGTCGGCCTGGTATGGCCAAGCCTAATCGGTATGATTGCCGTGGGCTCCACCGAATACTGTACCGTCACCGATGCTTTCTGCACCGGCTTTGGCAATAATATTCCGATTACCATCGTCGTTGTCTATACACTGGCCGCCTTCATGGAGGAAAGCGGGCTAAGCGCTTACCTGGCCAACTGGTTTATCAGCCGTAAAATAGGGGAAGGAAAACCATGGGTATTTACCCTTCTTATTTTCCTTGCTGCCTACGTACTCTCCGCCTTGATTAGTCTTTATGCCACCATTATCATCCTCTGGACTATTTTTTATCAAATCTGTGACCGTATCGGGGAAGAGCACGGCAGTAAATATACCGGCATTGTAATTGCGGGGATCGTGATTATTTGTTCCATTACCGGCATGATGTTTCCCTTCAAACCCTTTGCCGTAATTATTCTGGGGCTGGCTCAAAAAGGGAGTGGCATGACATTGGATGTGAACTTTGTATCCTGGACTGTATATAACATCATTGTTTCTCTTGTTATCATGCTGGGTTATATGCTGGTTTGTCGTTTTATCGTACGTCCGGATATGACGAAAGTAAAAGAGGCTGGCGAAAAATTTGCCTATCTGCGTGACGAGAAAATGACACAGAGTCAGAAAGTGGCGTCCGCAGTGCTGGTATGTTTCATCCTGGGTCTGATGATTCCAAGCATAGTCCCCAAAACTGTACCTGGTGTGGCATGGCTTTCCAATATGGGTGTAATCGGGATGGGTGTTTTGTGCGTCACCGTACTGGCTATCGTGAAAACGAAAGAAGACGAATCTTATGTGAATATTCCTCAACTGATCAGCAAAGGCGTGAATTGGGAATTGATCATCCTGATTGCAGCCACCATGCCAATTTGCAATGCGCTGGAAGCAGAAGAGTGTGGTGTGTTGAGTACGGTAATCGCGTGGATGACGCAGACCTTTAGCGGACTAGGTGCCACAGCATTCCTGGTGATCATCACAGTTCTGTTCATCGTTGTGACCCAGGTGACCCATAATCTGGTATTGATGATGGTATTCACTCCAGTATTGACCAAGATGGGGCTGACCTTTGGTGTAAATCCACTGCTGGTTATCATGCTGATTTATTATGCCGCTTTCACTGCATTCTGCACACCGGCTGCTTCTTCCAATGCAGCGCTGATTTTTGGCAATACAGAGTGGATTCATTCCAGGCAGGCTTATTTCCTGGGCTTCTGTATTCTGGTTGTTGCAATTATTGTGTTAGTCGGGATTGGTATTCCGTTGGGACAGATTATGCTGTAAAAAAATAAATAAGAAAGATTGAAATACAAAAGATTCTGCCACGGGATAAATTAACGCATATTTCCAGGCAGGTCTTTTGTATTTGTGTAAAAAAGGAGAGAGAAGAAATGGAAGATTTATATCAGTCAGAGAGCAGGATGGAAAATCTGAAACGGCGGGCCAAACGCTGTGTGTGCAAATATTGCGGACAGCCGTTGTCGTTAAAGCGGATTCTATTCAGCGACCACACCGACGCCCGGGTGGAAATCTATTGTGATGTCTGCCAGCGCATAGAGTATGGTGTGGAGCCGGAAATCTATCAGAGCGCTCAAAATTTTGTAGATGATCTGGAATTTAACTATTACAACGATTTGGCGCAAAATGAGGAAACCTACCGCATGAATGTGGCGAAAGTAGCAGAAATCATTGCCTGGGGCTACCAGAGCGGCGGCCTGCTGGATGAAACTGGTTTTACTGTGCCGCTGAAAAACCAGGGGCATTTGCAGGAGCAATGTCTGGTCATCACAGAACAGGAGCTGCAGGAGATGGATGCAGCTTCAGCATCGGAGGAGGCGTGAACCATGGCGGAGACGATCATTCGGGCAGAAGGACTCTGTATGCGGACAGGAAAACAGTTTTTACTGCGGGATATCAACTGGGAAGTCAAACGAGGGGAACACTGGTTGATTTTTGGCATGAACGGCAGCGGCAAGACCACACTGCTCAGCATGGTAGCCGGATTCAAATGTCCGACTAAGGGACGGCTGGAGGTGCTGGGGCAGACCTACAGCAATGACAATATTTTTGCGCTGCGCCGCAAAATCGGCTGGGTTAGCAGCTCTTTTTTTGATATTTATCTGTCTCGGGAACCGGCGCTGGAGATCGTGCTGTCGGGACTTTCGGGCACACTGGGTATCCGATATGGCATCACGGCTGCCGATGTACGTCAGGCAAAAGCACTGCTGCGGGAATTGCAGCTGGCGGATAAAATGAACACGCCCTTTTGTCATATGAGCAAAGGGGAACGGCAGAATGTATTGATCGCTAGAGCATTGATTGCGCGGCCTGAGATTCTGGTTTTGGATGAACCCAGCGCCGGGCTGGACATTTATGCCCGGGAACACATGCTGAATACGGTGCGGGATTTGGCGGCGCATCAGGATGTGACGGTGCTGTATGTAACCCACTATCCGGAGGAGATACAGCCGTTTATGAATAAGACGCTGCTTATGCGGAAAGGGCAGGTATTTGCCCAGGGCAATACCGATTCGGTGGTGACATCGGGATACATATCCAAATTGATGGGAGATAGAACTACAGTGAGCAGAGCAGCAGACGGAGGGATTCGGATGGGAATCAGTGCTGCCAGTCGGGTAAGAGAACTTTGTTACGGCACAGGGGAAAGGAGATGAGATGGGATGGCAGAACAGGAAATGACCTTTGCCCAGACTTTTGGCGGCAGTCGGGACATGTGCTGCATCGCAGCTGTGGGCAATATGGCCAGTATGGGACGTTTTGAAGAAGAATTCATCATGTATGGCTGTGCTTATCTGGAAAATGGAAATGTAACTTACCGGATTAGCCCAGTGGCAGAGCAGATGTATGAGTTTGTGCGCAAAAGTGCACAGCACGCCTGTTATCCTACTCGTGTGCTTTGTCATCGCTGTAATACAGAGGTGCCCTCTGGCATGCGGGAAAAGATTGCCGGTGAGGTCAAGCTGGAGACTGCGCGGAGATTGCGCAGTCTGTATCCGCAGGCATTTTTTACAGAGCTGGAGCCATTGGCCAAAACGGCGGCGCAGAACAGTGCAATGCCATTGCTGGAGGAGTTGGTGGATGCCATAGACGGGCATTTTGAGGAACTGGAGCTGCAGCTGCTGGAAGGAACGATACAGCTTGCCTGGGATAGTAAGCTGCTGCAGGAGGATAGCCGTCGGCAGTTGGAGCAATGGGTGGTCAAAACCAGAAGGCAGATGGCGGATGATCCGGTGCTGGAAACAACGGTGAGCCGTATCTTTTACGGATTCTGCTATCAGGAAAAGGGCAGAGCGATACAGACGGTGGTGAATGCCCAACCGGTGCAGGTCCGGGAGCAGCAGGCCAATAAGAAGCGTAGCGGTGCTATCACTGGGCCAGTGCTGCGGCAGACAGTCTGGTTTGCCCATGAAGGGCAAATCGCCGAGGGACGCAGCCGTTTTCGACAGAGCGTGCAGAATCTGCAAAGCGATAAATATTTCAGCCTTTTGCAGCAATTGAAGGCACTGCCGGGCGCAGTAGATACTGAGGCTTTCCAGAAGGCGTTGCATCGGCTGGAAGTACAGGCAGGAGCAACGCAGGCAATAGAGGACCTAAAAGGCTATGGTTATCAGTGGAATTGTCTGTGAATGATTATGATGATTGCGAAAAGAGCTGCCTTAATGTGCAAAATGCAGAGCGAGGCAGTTCTTTTGTTATATTTGTGATGCACTTTTTCTGATGGTTTCCATCAGTTCTTTGTTGCAGTCCTTAAATGGGCTGCCTTTTTTATAGAGAAGACCGGTGAGTACTTTGATGTGCTCTTTCACCGGAATCAGCACATAAGAGGACGGCTGTGCCGACTTGATGGAAAACAGATTGTGATTCAGCAGAAAAACCAGATAGCCCTGATGAAGAACCAGGTCGCTCAAATCGGAAATGCGATTTGTCTTAATCAGCCGGGGCTGGGTGATATAGCGTCTCAAAAATATTTCATGCCAGCACTGGTTGAGGGAAGAATTATAGATGACCAGCGGGTGCTGCAGAATGGTTTTTAATGACAGGCTCGGCTCCTGTGCCAGCGGAGAGTCCGGTGCGACGCCGATATAGAGCTGGTCGCTGCTGATCTTTTCGATTTCCAGCCGGTAATCCTCCACCAGCTGCTGTACTTCTTTTTCGGCGAGAATGTCCTGAATAATGCAGAACACACCGAAATCGCACTGACCTTGTCCCACTGCCGTGAGAATATCCAGAAAATCATATTCCCGCACGGAAACAGCACTCTGGGGAGATAGCTGGCGAAAATGGGCGACAGCAGGATCCACCAGATATTTTCCGATCTCCAGTGTGGTACAGATGTTGAGAGGCTTTTCCTTGACGGACGGTTTGGTCCGATAAGGCTCCAGAGAAGCAGAGAGCTGCTGGTTCAACTGCTGCATCTGTAAAAGGAACTGCTGGGCAGTGCGGCCTGCTTCGGTTAAAATAACACCATGGTTGGAGCGGATGATCAGCTGTACATCCAGCTCTTTTTCCAGCTTGGTGATCGCAGTGCTGACGGCCGGTTGGGTCAGAAAGTTTTTTTCTGCGACCTCAGACATGGAGCCGCACTGGGCTACCTCCAGAAAATATTTAATCTGTTCACTGCGCATGAAAAAATCCTCCTTTGTGAGTAATGTTTGCTGTAGGTTCATGGCGGACGGTATCTTTTCTATAAGTGTAACATAAAAATTCCTTTGTTCAAAGTTTTTTTTAGAGCAAAGCCTGTTTTTCTCTAAAGTTCTGGTAGTTCCGCTGCAAGGAGCGAAAGGCTATAATAAAGACAACGAAAGAAAATAACTTATGAAAAACAGGAGAGGAGAAGATCAAGATGATGCAAAAAGGATATGGCGCAGCGAAAAAAGTTATGATGGTTGGGATCGACGGGATGGATCCGTTGTATACCAAGAAATTGTTGGCAGCAGGAAAGCTGCCCAACTTCCAGAAATTTTTAGACAGAGGAACCACAACAAAGGATATGGGCATGATGGGCGTACTGCCGGCTTATACACCACCAAGCTGGTGCACATTGGCTACAGGCGCATGGCCTGGTACCCACGGGATTACCGACTTCTGGAATCATAAACGGGGCGATGAACTGAGCAAGCTGTCTCTGGGCTTCAACTCCACATTGTGTAAGGTGGATTATGCTTGGGATACCTTTGCCGAAGAAGGCAAAAAGGTGATTGTGTACGGATGGCCTACTTCCTGGCCGCCGCGCAACCCCAATACCATTATGATAGACGGCTCCGGTGTGCATCCATTTTTAGCGAATAAAGTGGATTACGAAAAATTCATCGACTGTCAGGTCGGCGATTTCCCGGTACAGTTTATCCCGCATGATAACAATGACAGCGGTGCTGAATGCTTTGTCACCGAAGATATTCAGGAACTGGAGTTCAAGCCGACAATGCCTGCAGAGCGCAATCAGATTATCGGCGAAAAAGGCGGAGAAGATGACAATATCGGCGGTAAATATGATTTGGTAAAATCTCCAATCAAACCGTCCAGCGGCTGGGCTAATGCGCCAGCCAACGCCATGGAAACAGTGATTGTCGTGAATACAGGCAGAACACTCCGTTATGTGTTGATTACGGCGGATGACGGCACACACTACAATCGGGTGCAGCTCTATAAAGATAAAAAACAGGAAGTGCTACTGGGCGAAGCTACGGTTGGCAACTGGATGGACAATGTGATGGATGAATTCAGCTTGGGCGGTGACAAAAAGGAACGGGTTGGCTATCACATCAAAGTAGCTACCCTTGCAGAGGATGCCAGCAGTCTGACCATGTACTACAGCTATGCACTCAGTGCCGATGACGACCGCTATGCGCAGCCGGCAAGCTTGAAAAAAGAATTATACGATAAATTTGGCGTACCGCTGCTGTTGTCAAATATGTCCCATGAAGAAGTTGACAAGATGGCTATTATGGCTGACTGCGGCGAAAGGGCTTTCAAATGGTCCATGGATACCATTGATTATATTTTGGATAACTATGAATGGGATGCAGCATTCCATGGTTTGCATATCATTGATTTTGCCAACCACCTGTATCTGGATCACACGTTGCCGCAGTTCCCAACTCATGAATTTAATAAGGAATGTCTGGAGCGTTTCTATGCTATCGCCGATGAATATGTGGGTCGTATGCTGAAATGGCTGGATCAGAATGTAGCCATCATGGTCGTATCTGACCATGGTGGACTGATAAAATATCCCGATTATGACACGCCGAAGATCGGTGACGCCTGGGGACTGAATGTAGGTCTCATGGAAGAACTGGGGTATACTAAGACAAAAATAGTGAATGGGACGTTAGAAATTGACTGGGAACACACCACGGCTATTGCCCAGCGTAGCAGTTATATTTATGTGAACCTGAAAGGCCGTGATCCGCAAGGCATTGTTGATCCGGCGGATTTGGATGAATTGGTGACCAAAATTATCAGTGATCTGTATGCGTATCGGGATCCTGTGCATGGCGAACGGGTAATCAGCATGGCCATGCGCCGCAGCGAGATGGCAGTATTGGGTTTGAATGACGCTTCAGAAGAAGGATTGGGCGATATCTTCTTCATGTTGGAGCCTAAATTTACCCGTGATCAGGGGAACTCTTTCAGCAACTGTGAAATTTTAGGCACTTCGCTGAAATGTATGTTTATGATGGCTGGACCGGGAATCAAAGAAAATTATATCATTCCGCGGGATGTGCAGGAGGTGGATGTGACACCGACGCTCTGCCATTTGTTTGGCTCGAAAGAAATGCCCAATGGCGTAGAAGGCGGCGTACTCTATCAGGCGTTGAAATAAAATTCTAAAAGAGACGTTAAGACAAAAAGAGACTGCGCAGTGAGGAATCAGAAAAAAGGATTCCCCGCTGTGCAGTCTTTGTTTGTATGCTGTCGTAAAAAACTATTTTTTCATGTAAGCAGCATGCGGTCATTGTCCAGCGCTTGATTGCTTTTGCTGGAATAGAGCTCTAGCAAATCATTCAGGGACATGGTTTCCCGCTCTTTGTCGTGAATATCCAAAATGAGCTGTCCGCGGTCCATCATGATGGTACGGTTCCCTGTTTGTAGTGCTGCATTGAGATTATGGGTAATCATCATTGTGGTGAGATGATGCTGGGAGACAATCTCATTGGTGATGGCCATAATCTTTTCCGAGGTGGCAGGGTCCAAGGCGGCGGTGTGTTCGTCTAAAAGCAACAGTTTGGGCGGTACCAGAGTACACATTAACAGTGTAACCACCTGGCGCTGTCCGCCAGACAAAAGGCCAACTTTGGTATCCATACGATTTTCCAGCCCCATGTCATAACGGGCCAAGGACTCGCGAAAGAATGCAGAGTCCTTCTTGTTTAATGCAAAATGTAATGGTCCTCTTTTGCTGCGCGAGTAAGCAAGGGCCAGATTTTCCTCAATGGTCAGATTGGGAGCAGTGCCCCGCATAGGGTCCTGAAACACACGGCCAATAAAAGAGGCGCGTTTGTGCTCCGGCATCCAGGTGATGTCCTTTCCGTCGATGGAAACGGCACCGGCATCTGGGAAAAAATTGCCGCAGATGACATTGAATAGGGTGGACTTTCCAGCGCCGTTGGAACCCACAACAGTGACAAAGTCGCCGTCCTTCAGTGTCAGATTTACCTGCTGTAAGGCGCGATGTTCGTTGGGTGTGCCTTTGGAGAAGGTCTTAGAGATTTGTTTTAGCTGTAGCATGTTTTTGCGCCTCCTTTCGTGTTTTATACACAGCCAGTGATTTCTGCATGGCGGGTAGTGATAAGGCAAAGGCTACGATGCAAGCCGATACCAGCTTCAGCATATAGGCGGGCAAAATGGTGTATTTGGTAGCCAGTGCGATGATGAAGCGGTAGATGATGGCGCCTAAGAGTACAGCCAGAAAATTTCCCGTCAGGGTGCGGCGGCTTAGCAACACTTCGCCGATAATGACAGAGGCCAGACCTACCACTAAAATGCCGACCCCGGAGTTGATATCAGCAAAACTCTGGTATTGGGCAATCAGCGCGCCGGTGCAGGCAATGATGGCGTTGCTGATGGCTAACGCCAGAATTTTTGTATTGTCTACATGGATGGAAGAAGCGCGTACCATATCTTCGTTGTCTCCTGTGGCACGAATACACAGTCCAATATGGGTTTTAAAAAATAAAATAAGCAACAGCGCACAAAGGGCGGTAAAGCATAGTGCCACCAGCAACTTTACCGTGTCTTTGTCTAAAAAGGGTAGTAGTGTGCCCACTATCTTAAAAATAGTTGTGCTGTTGATCAGGGAAAGATTGGAGCTGTTGCCCATAGCCAACAAATTTACCGAATACAAGCCGCTCATGGTTAGGATACCGGACAGAATGGGATGGATTCCCAATTTGGTATGCAAAAGCCCTGTCACACAGCCGGCAGCTGCACCGGCTAAGAGTGCAGCGCCAAGACCCAGCAGCGGATGACCGGCGATGGTCAATACTGCAGACAGAGCCAGCCCCAATGTGAAACTGCCTTCCGCAGTTAAATCGGGCACATTCATAATACGGAAGGTGATGTAGACTCCTAGGGCCAACATCCCGTAAAGAATGCCCAATTGCAAAGAACCAAGCAAGATTACCATAATACAAAACTCCTTTGCCTATAGATACCGGGGAATGGCGTCCCGAATTTTGCGCATGTTGTGATGATTTTTAGTTGGCACTATCTCTTACAAAGGTAATGTCAGCTTTCTGCTCATCGGAGAGGGTAACGCCTAACGCCTCCGCGGTATCCTCGTTGACCACAATGGCGTTGGCTGGTACAACCAATGCAGGAATCTCAGACATTTCTTTTCCCTCAAAGTGGGCAATGGCCATATCTGCGGAAATCATGCCGATTTCTGTGTCCGTGATGGCAACCGTGGCAAAGGCGCCAGAGTTGACCATAACTGCGGAGCTGCCATAGACTGGAATCTTGGCATCGCGCGCCACTTCCGCTACTAGAGGCATAGCGGCCTGAATCACGCTGTCATTAGGCACAAAGATGGCGTCCACATTGCCGACAAGAGCCTGGGCTGCCTGTTGTACTTCGGAAGAATTGGTCACAATCTGCTCCACATATCGGAGTCCCTTTTCATCCAGATAGTTTTTGGCGTTTTCAATGGTGGTCACAGAATTCACCTCGTTGGTGCAGTATAAAAGCCCATAAGTCTGCATGCCCGGTGTAAGGTCTTCAGACAGCGCAAAGATATCCTCGATGGGAATGGCGTTGGAAGTGCCAGTAGCGTTCTTATCCGGCTGTTCCAGTGTAGTGAGCAGTCCGGCACCGATTGGATTGCTTACAGAGATAAATACGATGGGAATATCACTTTCCATAGCAACCATGGCCTGGGAGGCTGGTGTGGCAATGGTTGCCACCAGGTCTACCTGACTGTCCACCATTTCCTGACAAATGGTATTCAGGTTTGTGGCATCACCCTGGGCATTTTTGTAGATGATTTCTACTTTATCTTCTCCGTAGCCTTTATCCTGCAATTCCTGAATAAAGCCGTCGCGCATGTCTTCGAAAGCGCCGTTGTCAATGAGTTGCACAATTCCGACCTTCAATTTCTCTCCGTCAGCGTCGGATTGCTGTTGGGTGTTGTTGCCGCAGGCAGTAAGACCAAAGAACATAGAGGTGCATAAAGCGGCAGATAAGATTTTTTTCATCATAGATGTTTTCATGGGAAATTCCTCCTAAAGATAAAATAAAATATATAGAAATAGGTATAAAAATGAGACAACTGATCAGGCAAAATCCTGCTGGTTGCGCAGGGCGAGCTGTTGAAAAGCTTTCTGCAGCATGGAAACTGTGACAGCGTAGGGATAATGCTGCACGTCTTTTGTCTCGGGAATCAACGGGAGCAGGCTTTCCATCTGTTCCGCAGTGATTTGTAAATCCGCCAGGGATACCGGCAGATGGACGGCGCGGTTAAACTGATAGATTCGTTCAAATTCCTCCAGCTGTCCATCACATAAAAGCATGAGTAATACTCCAAATCCTACCACCGCGCCATGTAAATGGTTTTCCTCAAAATGGGGCAGCGTCGTCATGGCATAGAAGATACCGTGAGCCAGACCGCTGTTGTAGTCGGCAGTGTGCTCTCTGGTCACCAGAATGGAGACCAGACCGGTCGTGACGATGACTGCTAATATCACTTGCTCCAGTGCATAGCTGGCGCGTCGGGCACTATTATCCGTCAGAGCAGCCTGACCGTATTGCAGCAGTGGCTCCAGACATTGACGGCTCAGCTGTACGCCAATGGCATTATAGTGCTCCAGGCATTCGCCTCGGGAAGAGACTGTAGTCTCGAAATACTTGGCGTAAGTGTCCCCCAGGCCCGCCCATAAATATTGGGGCGGCGCAGTGGCAAGGATGTCCGTCTGGATAAAGGCATGGGTGGGCGGCTGCAAAAAGAAAAAAGGTTCTCGAAAGCTGCCGTCTGTATAGTACATGATAGCCACTGTGGTCACTGCAGCACAGGTTGCCGCAATAGTGGGAAAGGTAAATACCGGTTTTCCTGTTTTTACACTGAGACATTTACATGTATCCAGAGCCTTACCGCCGCCAATGGCAAATATCATGTCCGCTGCCTGCACCAGCGGCAGGGATTCCAGGGCTGCCACGTTCTCGTAGCTGGCTTCGCCGCCGTACCAGACATAGTCTAAAATTTCCAAATCAGAATGGGTGATAGCCTGATCAATTTGCGGACGGGCTGCCTGGATAGCCTGATAGCCGCCGATGGCAATGATTTTTTGCCCATAGGGACGGCAGACTGAAGAAATCTTTTGATAAATGTCAGTTCCAATCGAATAAGCAGGGAAGATCATACTGTAATTTTGCATAGCTTACACCTCCGAAAAATAAAAAAGCACTCATCCCACAAAGGGACAAGTGCATATAGCGCCTGCGGTACCACCCAAATTAGCCGTTACGGCTCGCTCTCTCATACACCATCATGTATGCTTCCTTTGTAACAGGTGAAGATCCCGTCAACGCCTACTGAGACAATGCCGTTCAGGTTGCCCTCACAAGCCCATTCCATACAAACCTTCATACTGCAATCCCACCTTCTGCAGCTCTCTGTGATGCCAGATTTCTGTATGTACTCTTCTTGTTCACTGGTTTCTACAAAAATGTATTTTTAAATATCCTATGCGATTCTTTTGAGAATGTCAAGACTTTTTTCAAAAAAATACAAAATACAAAGCTTATATGCTGCAATATCAATGGTGTTGCTTTTTAGAAAGGTTTTACAGAGCAGAATGTTTTTTTCTAATAGCATATATTTGTGAAAAATTACTTGCAACAAGCGCGTATTTATGGTAAAAGTATAATACAGAAGATATTTAAGAAGGGGTGTCCCAAGGATGAAAAAATTATATGAAGGCAAAACAAAAAATGTATTTGAATTAGAAAACGGCAACGTACTGCTGCAGTTTAAAGATGACTGCACCGGAAAAGACGGCGTGTTTGACCCAGGTGAAAACAGCGTAGGTTTAACTATTGAAGGGATTGGTCGTGCCAATCTGGAAACATCGGTGCATTTCTTTGAGCTGCTGAAAGAAGCAGGGATTAAGACCCATTATGTCAGCGCCAATGTAGCCGATGCGACTATGGAAGTACTGCCAGCTAAGGTGTTTGGTCATGGATTAGAAGTGATCTGCCGTTTGAAAGCGACAGGTAGCTTTATTCGTCGTTATGGCGCATATATTGCCGATGGTACACCGTTGGAAGGCGGATATGTCGAGACCACATTTAAAGATGACGCCAAAGGGGATCCACTGGTAACTTCCGAAGGTCTGGCTGCTTTGGGCATTATGTCCCAGGAAATGTTCAACGACATGAAAGCACAGACACTGAAAATTACTAAGATTGTAGCAGAAGATCTGGCCAAAAAAGGTCTGGATTTGTATGACATCAAATTTGAATTCGGCTACAATCAGGACGAAGTCATTCTCATCGACGAAATCGCCAGCGGAAACATGCGGGTTTATAAAGATGGTGCCATTGTGGACCCGATGGAATTGACAAAAATTATTTTGGGCAAATAAAAACATCTGTTGCTTTATGGTAAAAAAGATGCACAGCTCCAGTCGGACATGTGTGCAACATAGAAGCTGCTTTGCGGTATCTTTTCAGAGAAGATGCCGCAAAGCAGCTTTTTTGCTATAAGCGTAGTTGCAATCGCTCCAGCGGTGTGTTACCATAAAAAGCAGAATATTTTACAGTATTTGCTCAAAAACAAGGAGGAAACTTGTCATGCGAATGGAAAATAATCCAATGGAAGTGTTGACGGAAACATATAGCGAAGAAGAACAACGAAACTACGCAGGCGGTTTTTGCGGGTTCGTATTGTTGGAGGAAACACAGTATGATCTGCCCGCCTTATTGGTGCGATTGCAGAAAGAGTGGCAGATCACGCCGCTGGAGGCGCCTACAGTACAGGAAATGAAAGCAGGCAATCTGGTGTTTGAGATTCCCGGCGCTATGATTACTGTGGAGTTTCTTCCCACGCTCATCCCCGAGGGAGAAGCAGTGTATGCTGCCAGACACAATGCAGACTGGGCGGATGCGGTGTCTATTGCGGAAAATCACAAGGCGCATCTGATGGTGGCAGTACTGCCCTTGGGAATGGCCCCCTTAGAAGCGGGAAAGGTTTATGTCAAGCTGTTGTCTTCCTGTCTGGCTGGTGAGCATGCTATGGCTGTATACACCTCCGGTACAGTATTGGAGCCAGGCGCTTATCAGCGGGAGACCCAATCTATGAGAGAAGGAGAATTGCCCATTCATAACTGGATTTATTTAGGCACCTATGAGACAGAAGCAGGAAGCAATGCCTATACAGTAGGGATGGACGCTTTCGGGAAAGATGAGCTGGAGATTTTGGGCAGCCGTCGCAGCGCAGAAGAATTGAAAAAATTTCTCTTTGACGTGGCCCGTCACGTTCTGGTAGAGGATATCACTCTGCATGGGGAAGCGCTAGTTGGGTTTGCAGGCGATGAGGGCTTGCAGATACAGCGGCGGGATGGCGTCATGGTAGAAGGGCACAGCATACAGATTGCCTATTGATGGTGAAAGCTTGACGGAAATGAGAAGACAGGCCAATTACCTGCGGCGGAAAGGGAGACAGTCACGATGGATGAGATAGAAAACGCAACAATATCTTTTCGACAGCGGGTGCTTGCTTTTTGGCACTTGTTTTTGGAGCAAGAATATGAAATCCGCTATTTACTAAACAGCCTGGAAGACTTTGAGGCGGCAGACAAACTTTTGGGCGGACTGTTGGCAACTGTGTTTCAGCACCCTGTTTTCCTGCTACGCAAACAGGAGGAATACTATCAGCTTGAAGTGTCCGCAGATGGAGATATCAGCCGCCTGTATGGGTTGAATTATTGGCGTATGCAGGCGCCGTCTGTGATAGAGGAACAATGGGATATTTTGGTGGGAAAATTGCCTGTCGAGGATCCAACGCAGGTAGAGGTAAGGATGGAAGGCTTATCCATACGGGCAGATGAGATTGAGGTATGGCCATTGTTTGAGCCAGGAGGAAGGTTGGGTCTGGAATATTATAGTCTGGAGATGCTGCAGCTCAAGCCTGATATGGCCTATACATTGTTTTGCACCATGTTAGAGCAATGTATCGGAGAATTGTGTCTGATGACTAATATTGCTTACATTAATATGCTGGAAGCTGCCAATTTTGAAGAGCCGCTCCTGCTGTCTGAGCTGGCGGATTTTATTGCTGACTGGCAATTGGCGGGACAGCTGCCGCCGCAAAATGATCCTCTGGGATTATATAGTGATTATGAAATGACAGAGCAGGACGGTATGTGGGAACTGCGGAAGGATATTCGCTTCGGGAATGTTTCTGCGGCAGCTTTGCCAGTGTTAAACTGTTATTATGCCCAGGTGGATTATCTATTTTGGGAGCAGGCAGAAGAGGGGTTGATCTGGGGCTTTTTGTTTTACTCTGGTGCTGGCCTCACAGCAGAGCAGAGGATGCATGTCTGCAATGGACTGGAAGAAGATCTGAACCGGATTGCTGCGCGGGAACAAGGTGTGGGAGAGTGCGTAGGCATAGCTATCGGTCTTGAATATATGTATTTGGACTGTGTGTGCTATGACTGGGACGCTTTTTTAGAGATTGCCGCTCAGTTGCTGCAAAGCTACGGTGCGTTGTATCAAATACAGACGGGCGGATTTTCTCAGTTATATAAAGGTGGTCAGACAATAAAATTATTGTAACCGTGTAAAGAAAAATTAAGATTATGAAAAGGTTGCAAAATGGCAAATGATTCTTTATAATACATTAGAATACGTTTTGTGCCATCTGCGTTACAGTATGGTAGGATGTACAGTTTTGCTTTGCAGAGCTGGAAGGAGGAAGCATGAAAACAGAAGGATTGGTAGCACAGGTAGGAACGTTGCCGCAAGAGATTCAGCATATGCAATTTTGCCTGCAAAAAATAGACAGGGAACAGTTTAACGAAACGACATTGCAGGAGATCATGCCCGATGCGGTATTACTTTGCTCAGATTTGGGTGCAAATGGAGTGCTTGCCTTATTAGAAATTGTAAATCAGTCTGCCATGACAGGACTTCCGGTTATTGTGTTGGATGATGGATATCATGATGAATTGGAGTATACTGTATTACAGAAAGGTGCAGCTGATTATCTGGCGGCGCCTTTTCGAGATGAGATTCTATTGTGGCGCGTGATGGGTGCGGTGAGGCGGTATAAACAATATCGGCAGCTACAGCGTGAAGTAGCAGAAAAAAATAAAGAGCTGGACCATCTGGTAATCCAGACATTGTCTGCCATTGCAAATCTGGTAGATTCTAAGGACCGCTATCTCAAAGGACATTCAGTGCGGGTGGCAGCTTATGCCCGTGCCATTGCGGAAAAGTTGCACAAAAATGAAAAGGAACAGCAGGAAATCTATTATATGGGCTTGCTGCATGATATCGGGAAGATTGGGATTCCCGATACCCTCTTGATGAAAAAAGGAAATCTGACAGATTCTGAATATTCTGTGATTCAGCAGCACACAGTAATAGGGGAGGAGCTGTTAAGGGACTTTACAGTTATGCCTTTGGCTTCTTTTGTTGCGGGATATCATCACGAACGGGTAAATGGGACAGGTTACCATAAAGGACTTCGAGGCGATGAAATTCCTTTGACCGTCAAAATCGTAAATATTGCTGACGCCTATGACGCCATGAGTACGGACCGTTCCTATCGCGAGAAATTGAGTAAAGAAGAGATTCGCAGGGAACTGGAAAGGCAGAGAAACGAGCAATTTGATTCTCAAATGGTAGATGTGATGCTGGAATTGATGGAGGAAGACTTTACTCCCCAACCTATACTGGACATGGATTCGTTTTCTGTTTCTTCTTTAGCAGGAGAAGGAAATGCCTTGCTGCAGCGGTTATTTTTGGAATATACAGAAGAAATCAAGGCATTGTCTTCCCGGGATTCTCTAACCGGCTTGTGGAACAGAGGTTATTTAGAAAGCCAGATAGACGCCTTTTTGCATTCAAAAAGACATACAGGCGCTTTCGTGATTATGGATTTGGATCATTTTAAAGATGTAAACGACAATTATGGTCATTTGGCAGGCGATCGGCTGTTGATTCAATTTGGTGCAATCTTGCAGAATTTGAGCAGAGAAGAAGATATTGTAAGCAGACTGGGTGGCGATGAATTTGTCGTATTCTTAAAAGATCTTGGTGATACTGCTGTGATTCAGCGAAAAGTTGAGTTATATATGCGCACCTTTTCTGAAAAAATATTGGAGCCGAAAGGGTATACTACAATTTCAATTTCCACAGGAATTGCCCTTGCGCCGCAGCATGGAAACACTTTTCTGGAATTATACCGGAATGCCGATGATGCGCTGTACTACGTAAAAAAACATGGAAGAAACGGTTATAAAGTTTATGAAAATGGAATGACAGTGTGCAAAGGCGAAAGATAACAGGATATTGCGCTATGAGTTAGCTGCTGAAAAGAAATCAGCAGCTATTTTTGTATATTCAAGATGAAGAAATCCCCCAAAAATGAGCGTAGCGAGTTTTATGGGGTATCTGAAAGGTAAGAGTAGTT